>ERZ761607.108-NODE-108-length-179909-cov-69.784898_pt1 | contig 179909 bp, 167 predicted proteins | sample MGYA00511164_ERZ761607 | MGnify/ENA primary metagenome ERZ761607 (study PRJEB28899, sample SAMN02445080) | bioreactor sludge metagenome | biome: EBPR sludge | place: Australia: Brisbane, Thorneside Wastewater Treatment Plant | collected 2011-06-22 ... | reverse complement strand
GACAAAAAGCGGTTGATTGCATGAATCAGGCGACAACTATCTTGACGCGCTCCGACTCGCACGCGGAAGACTTGGCGAAGCGGCTAGCGTGATCGGTAGGGGACAGTTATCGGCCAAGAGGCACCGTTGGACGCAAAGAGAAGCTGTGCTCCAACGTCCCTTGATGCTTGATGAAGCTACTACCTCAAAGACCTATGCAGCTTCACCGCGTCTGAGCTTTTTGATTTGCTAGGGATTTTTCTAGAATATTAAGAGTTTGCTTTACTTTTAGCTGAGCTTCGTGAATCCATCCACCATCACGACTCAAATAATTATCAAAATTTCTAAGCAATGCGGTTAGCTCGCAAATATTGCTCAATCCAAGCGCCACTTTATCGGCAGCATTTTTAATCCTTTTGGCGGACAACGTCTCTTTCGGGGGGATTCCCACTTCGGGGAAGTAGTAGTTATTCACAAGCTCAATTGCAGATAAAACCGCCACATCTATCAAATGCTGAGGATCAGATGCTATACCAATTTTTTGGCGAAATATCGAAGCGATTCGTGGCTGTAGATATTCAATATAAGAAACGTGCTGACTAGATTCATTTTGATGTGGCGGGGCGCTGATTCCGTCATCATATGGAAGAGAGCGAGAGTAAGCCCCCATCACCAAAAACAGGGCCATTAAGCACTCTTCATCTAAAAACAACTGATGCTGATAAAATAAACTTTCAAATTCTCTGCGGCCATTTGAAGGGGCGGGTTCATATAAACCTTCGTCAGGATCGTAATGGGTCATCCATTCTGTATTAATTTGCGCTATTTTTGCCATTATTGATGCATAGGCTTCTCGCTGATGATCGAAAAACAATGAGGTACGAAGTTGCGCGACCTGGTTGTCGTGCCTAATTCCCTCGATCTTGGAATTTAATTCAGTCTTGTAGCTTTCCAATTTTTCAGCGTACTCGTGCTGAATGGACTGCCTCAGTCTCTCTGAAATCCATCCTTTGAAAAGCCATACTAAGACTGCGCTACTAACCACACCAGATAAGATGCTGAGAAAATATTCCATTTTCTTTCCAGATGTCTAACGTGTTAAAGGGGGGCGATGCGCCGCATCTTCAAACGCAATGCAGCAGCGAGGCGCAGTCGGTGCCATTGGTTACTTAGGTTGCGAGGCAACCAGTAAGGCCGCTGCGCATCATCATCAAAGGCGGCAATCCAGTGTTTGAGGTCACTTGGCGGTGTTTCCCTCCGCTCCGCCTGTAACGCCTCCCCTAACTGCTGTAGCTCCGTCTGCTTGAACGTGGCCCAAGCGTCGAAAACGCGGCCTGTATCACCGGCCAAGAGCATCCAGCACGCCCTTTCCTCGCTAGGTAGTGCGTTCCACCAGTCCATGCCAGCGAGTTCGTCAGGTGTCGGCTTGTCCATGTTCAATCCTCGGCCGATGCTGCTTGATACTCGGCCTGCGCGGCCAGGTAGGACTCAATCTCTTGCAACCGTGCCAAATCGGCTTTGCGTATCCAGTAAGGCCGCTGAACGGCAATCTGCGCCATCCATCCCGCCGCATTTGGTTGGCCAATATGCTCGCCAATCAGAAGCCATGCACCATCGTTGGCCGGGCGGTCGAAGGTCACGCATTCGACCGCCTCAAAGGCCAGGCGGCCAAGCTCGCGCCAAGTGTCTGCGCAGTCGATCTGCACGCCCTCAACAGCGAATGACAGGCCCAAGGTATCAAGATGCGCGCGGGCCTGTGTTTCGTTCATCCGGTGGTAGCGGATGCGGCGTCCGTAGTCGCGGCGGATTCGGGCAATCTCGGCATGATCTTTGACCCGCAGCATGCGGCGCTCGGCTCCAAGCCGGGAAAATTCGGCCTCGATCTCGGCCAAGCGCTCGGGTGTCGGGTTCTCGTGGTATCGCTCGCCGGTGAGGATGGCCCGAAGGTCGGTAATGACCTCGCGGGCGCACTCGAAGGCTATCGCCTCGGTCTGTGTCCATTTCTGCATGATGTGTCCTCCTGCGCTCATGCCACTGCTCGGGAGCGTTCGTACTCGGCTTTCACGATGGGGCAGTATTCATCCAGCACGCGCTGGATGGCCTCGTCGTCGTGCAGGCGCAAGCCATACAGTTCGTCGTCAAGCCGCTCGAACTCCGTGTTCCACTGCGCGATTTTGGCCGTGTTCGGCGCTGCTTTCTTTTCCTCATCGTGGATGGCCTCGGTACGCATGGCCATCATGAACCCGATGGTTTCCTGCGCGATCTCGAAACGGTTCAAGCGTATTCAGGTGAGGGATGCCAGCGGCTGAAGTCCAGCCGTGCGACGTGCGCGACTTCAGGCGCATCGACTAGTACGTCTAGCAAGTGCTCAATAGTACGAAAGCGCAGCCGTTCGCCGGTTTCGCTGACGACCTCGTAGCGTTCGCCTTCAACGTCAAGTGCCAAGGCGTACCCAGCTTGGTTGTCCGCGATCACATGGGACGTTATTGGGGTTGGGGTCTGGTCGCCCAGCGATGAGAGTTGATGCAGGCTGATTGTCTTCATGGTCTTCCCTGTCTAACTTACGTGCCGCGTGGATCACAAGTCTTTGTCTGCTACGGCGTCAAGGCCGTTGCTGGTCTTCTTGACGATGGTCTTGCGCTCTGCCTTCTGTGCGCCGTTGATCCAAAGGGATAGCTTGGGCATGGCCTGGATGACGCTCGGAGCCGTCGCCCAAGGGGCGATGTTTTCAAGCCGGTACGTATATGACACGGCAAAGCTCTGGTCTGGCCGCACGTCCCAGCGAGTCACCTTCTCTACGCGCATTTCTGCGAAGCAGATGAAACCGTGCTTGACCTTCTGCACTGTCAGCCCGATAGACTGGCCTTCGCGCTCTGTGTAGAACTTCTGTCCTTGGTCGGTGACTTCGTAGCGCCTACCCTTGCCATCTGCCGCCGACGTAAACAGTCCTGCGCCCTCAAGGGCCGACAGGGCACGGCCAATGCCGTGCTCCTGCTCCATCTGATTCAGTGTGACCGGGAAACCTTTGTTGAGCGGTACGCACACGCGCCCGGCTTTCTCGAATCCTTGATTCAGTGCTGCTTTGAAGTCTGATTCTGTCGGCTGTTTTTCACCGCACGCCGCAAGAGCAAGACCTATGGCCAAAATTGCCAATCTCCGCATTTTTCATTCCTCACTATGCTTTTTGACGGAAGGCATTTCCGGCTCCCAATCGGTCATATCAACGGTTACGGAGGTGATACCTATTGAACGCAGATAGCGCATGCATGTATTCCAAGACTTGAAAGCTCTGACTTCCCCACGGTCGGTATAGAGCTTTCCGGGCTTCTGCCTGCGTAACTTGGCCGTCACTGTGAAGCCATCTGCTGTCGCGTGGATATCGGTCTGCTCGATGGACTGTGTTGCGGCGGCTTGGGCCAGGCTTTTCTGCGTCAGCTTCATTGTGCGTAATCCAAGAGATAAAAGCAACCGCAATTTATGTTATTTTGCGGATGCAAATTATACGTTATTGCCGTATTTTCGAGAAATTTTTCCCGATCAACCCTGCTTAGGTCATGTGCATGGCCTATCAGTACCTTCAATTTTCAATCAGTGCCATCGCCGACTACCCAAGATTTTTGGCTTGCCTGCACCAAGGCGCGCACGGCGGCTCGTTGCTCGGCGATGGTGTTGCGCAGTTGAGCCAGGTGCTCAATCTTGATGCGCTCTGCTTCGTGGAACGCCTCGTTCAAGATCCGTGCGATCTGGTTGATGTTGCGGCCGACCGCTGCAAGCTCGCGGTTCGCCGCGTGCAGCCCCGCCAGCTCGTCATCTGTCATGACGGGTTGGCGGGTGAGGTTCGATTGCACCAAGGCTGCAACCCAGCGGCTTGGTGCCATGCCTTTGACCTTGCCTCGGGCGGTGGCCGCTTCCATCAGGAAGCGCGGCATCCGCACGGTCATGCGCGTGGTGTCGGCCCTCTCCACATCCGGTTCTATGGGCTGGTCGGCGTCGCCATCCTCGCCGGTGACGGCCAGGATGACGGCTCGAAGAAGCTCGGATTCGGACAGCCCCCGCGCCTTCGCCATGCTGCGAAAGCGCGTTTTGGTTCCTGGTTCGACAAGCGTTTTCAATACAGGCATAGAGGGAGGGGAGGGGTAGGTCTGGACAAGTTCGCGGAATTTGTACCAGATAGCGGCTTGAAAGCCTATCCTGCCCTAGATTTCACCCCCTCCCTTTCCATATGCCTTTACGGGACAAAAGCGGGACAGAGCAAATACAACATCCGTACATCTGCAAGACACTTCTAATACATTTCGCGGACGCGAAAATTAATGACGGGACATGGTCGGTACGCTTTTGGGACGGTTGCAGTACAAAAATATCCAAATGACGGCAAATCAGAAAGATTTTCCGCAGCTTCCTGTCGCCGTGTTCTTGAAAAATAAGCTCGCGATGGCTCTGAATAAAGTGCCGCAAAATATATAAAAATGCCCTATAGTTGCACGTGTATTTATATGCATTTGTCAAGTATTTTTGCTTGTCAAAATTGACCGAGAGGGCATTATCATGATTCTGGAAATTTCAGCACTTGTCGGGGCGACCGCAGCGGCCGCGGGTATGACCTGGCGGCTTGTGGGAGTCGCAAGGCGTGATGGCGCGTCATCCCTTTTCACCACACGCGCAAATGAAACGCTGCTGCATGTCTGCTTGTTGTTCAGTTGGGCGATGCTCATGCGGGAAGGCGCAAGCGTCTTGCTGCACTCGCGCCCCGACGAAATGATGGCGGGCTATGGGGCGCTGTTTGGTGGGCTATTCGCAATGTGCTTGTTCAAGACCAAGCCCAGCCTGGCCCCGACCGTGACGAGGGGTGATCATGGCTGACTTTCACTTCTACACGGACACGTTCAACCGCGTATCCGCAAGTCTGGATACCTATGTCAGCGATTTGTCGTCAGCGATCGTGGGCGGCTTTTCCGGAGCGGCCATAACTCTTGTCACGATCTACGTGATGCTGTGGGGATGGTCGATGATGCGGGGCGTTATCACTGAGCCGACTACGGATGGCGTAAGCAGAATTGTCCGCTTGGCAATCATCGTTGGCCTGGCTACGAATGTCGGTCTGTATAACGGCTACATCTCTGATTTTTTGTGGAGCACACCGGATGCACTTGCGGGCCTGGTTGCCAGCGGCTACAGCGACAGCACGACGAACGCGAATTTCCTGGATACGTTGTTCGGCAAAATCTATGACCTTGGCCAAGCCTATTACGACAAAGGATATGCCTCCCCAGGCTGGTTACCGGATTACGGAATGATTATTGCCGCTTGGCTGGTTTGGTTTGTCGGCATTGTAGCAACAGGCTATGCCGCCTTTTTGTTGGTGCTATCCAAGATCGTATTGGCCGTGGCGCTTGGCGTCGGACCGATCTTCATCCTGTGCCTGATATTCGAGCCATCCAAGCGGCTGTTCGATGCCTGGCTTGGCCAGGTGCTGAACTACGTCTTCTTGGTCATGCTGACCGCTGCCGGGATCAAACTGCTATTCACGATCATCAGCTTGTACCTTGATGCGGTTTTTGGCGCACACGCTGCAACGGGCGGCGCTGATCCCAGCTATAGCCAGATATTTCCGATGATTGCTCTCTGCGCCATTGGTGGCCTGGCTCTCGTGCAAATGCCTTCCGTAGCGTCAGCCTTGGGCGGCGGCGTTGCGGTGTCCTCGTTGGGCGCGGTTCGCTGGACATATGCGAAGGCAACAGGCGGTGCTTCTGGTGCGCTGTCGGCAGCACGTCCGACCAACATGCGGCGGGCGATGAACAAAGCGCGTTCGGATGTTCGCATTGCGAAGAATGCCGCTACCGCAGTCGCAGGCGCACCGATGGCGGTCTATCGAAAGATCACGGGCGGCAATCGAATTCGCCGCGCTGCCTGACGCCTATTCTTTACTTCACTACATGGAGCATTCAGCATGAAAGCATTGAAGAAGTTCTTCGGGGCCGTTGCCCTGGCGCTCGGCCTCGCGGGCGGGAGTCCGGCGCATGCCGGTATTCCCGTCATCGACGGGGCCAACCTGGCTCAAGCCATCCAGCAAGTGGTGGCCTGGGCAGAGCAGTATCAGCAGATGGTCGAGCAGATTCAGGAGATGCAGAAGGCATACAACAACCTGAGCGGCATCCGAAACATGGGCGATCTGGTGAATAACCCGCTCGCCCGGCAGTACCTGCCCGATGAGTACCAAGAAATCCTGAGCAATGGCGTGGGCCAGTGGGAGGCGATACGCAACGCGGCCAAGAAGTTCGATATGGCGGCCAGCAGCCTGAGTGCAAGCAGCGATGCTGCCAAAGCGTTTGAGCAGGTCGCCAAGCAGGCGGCCATCAACCGGGCCGGTGCGGAAGAAGCCTACAAGACCGCCAGCCAGCGGTTCAACGACATTCAGGTGTTGTTGGACAAGGTGAATGCAGCACCGGACGCCAAGGACATTGCCGACCTGCAAGGCCGCATCCAGGCTGAGCAGGTGATGATGCAGAACGAGGCGAACAAGCTGCAAATGCTGGCTCAACTGGCCTCGGCGCAGAAGGACTTGCAGAATCAGCAAGCACGAGAAATCGGCATGAAGGCGCTGCGAGGCAGTCCGCCCCGCTTCTGAGAACGCACGACCGTCATTTTCGCGTCCGCGAAAATTTCCTTGCCCGCCACGTCGGCGGGCTTTTTTTCGCCTGCTCGATGAGCCTGCGCCGCACCCCTGCTGTGCTGCCTTTTCGTGGCGTAGCGTAATTACGTAATACGTTACTTTACGAATCTGCCGTTCCAGCGAGCGCGGTGGGGTGCCAGGGGAGGATTGAGGGTCAAGGGTCGGAATCCCGGCATGGCGCGGCCCGCAGCGAAGCGAGGACACGGGCCGGGATGGAGAGGGCGAAGCCCGGCCCTTGACGCTCAAGCCGTGGGGCGCAGCCCCGCCACGCTCCCGGCAGTGCCGGGGGAAGGAAAGCCGAAGGCGCATACATCCCCCGGCACTGCCCAGCGGCGAGCGGCGGTTTTCTTGCCTTCCTGGCCCGCTGTGCGGGCTATGTCGCTGCCTTCACTTGGGGCGCTGCCCCAAGCCCCGCACTCGCCGCCGTGAGGCTCGGGGGGCAGGGGTGGCGGGCTACGCCCTTCGTCCCTGCCCCCACTGCGCCAGGCTATTGCCGCTCCTGTCACGTCAAGGGTTCGCCCCGCCTGGCCCGTGTCCTCGCTTCGCTGCGGGCCGCGCCAGCCAGCCGGGGCCGCTGCGCGCCCTTGACATGCCATCCGCTCAAGCGGCCTAGGTCATCTGTCACGCTGATCTTGCGAGAACGCGCTACAACGCGGCTTGGTGCTGTTGGCGGCCCTTGGCCTTCCCCGTGCCCTGAAAACGTCTTGGCGGGCCGCTACGGCAGTCCTGGCCGGGTTGTCGACACGAGACGGGAGCTTGAAGCCCCTCCCGCCTTCTTGATGGCTGCGCCGAAGGCGCGGGAGAGGGGAGCCGCCGCCGGAGGCGGTGGGGAGAGGGCTTGCCCTCTCACAGGGGGGTCGAGTTCGAGCCGCGAAGCGGCTGACAGGGGGGCGGACGCCCCCGCGAACTGGGATGATTGGTGATGGTGGTGGACAGCGCCGCCACCAAATAGACGCGTATTGTAGCAAATGGCAATGGGGCGGGCGTGGGCGGGGTTGCAAGGGGTCAGGCTACCGACGACGCCGTGTGGGTGAAGGCGTCTAAAACGGGATGTCGTCTGATTCCAAGCCGGACGCCTTCGTTATGGCCTGTGCCTTGATCTTCACCTCCAGCGCCTTGATGAACCGGATCGAGGCGGCAACGTGGTTGAAGATCAGCAGGCTTTCCTCGTAGTTGAGGATGGGGTTGTCGTGTGCGAGGCTCTTGTTGTTGCGGACATCGTTGAACGCCTCCAAAACCGAGATGCTGGATTTGAGGATGCGCTCTGTCATTACCGATTCAAGGTGCCCGCCATCGCGCAGGGTGCGGACGTACTCGCCGAATACACTGTGCAGTGGCTTGTCGCGGTTGATCTCGATGCCATGAGGCTCGCAGGCAATACGAACAAACTTGATGACGAAGGTGTGCAGTCGATCCAGCGCCCCCTCTGGCTGGTTCTTCTCGATGGCCTCGCGCACATGTTCGGCCACCACCTCGAAGTCGCGTTCGTCGGCAGTCGCGGCCAGTGCATCCAATTCGGCGACGGGCTGGTCGCTGAGCAGGCGCTGGGCAATCTTGCGGCAGTCATCGACCAGCACGGGGTTGCTGTCGCCGAAACACTGCTCCTCGCCCGCGTAGTCGATCAGGCCGCCGATGACGCGCCCAACCACATGGTTTGCATCCAACTCCCAATGCGTGCGCAAGCGATTGGCCTTGGATGTGCCGCGCGTCCGGTATTGATCGGCGTCGATCTCGACGCGATACTCGTCGAAGAATTCGCCGAACGTGCGGTCGGAGAAGTTGAGCACGTACCCACCGCTCATCCCAAGCAGCTTTTCAAGTTTCCGGCGGTCACTGCCTGTAAGGTCAGACATCGAGATCACATCCGGCTTCACAGATTCAGACCCACGCCCCGAATCCGCAGCCATTCCTTGCGCTCCCGGTAATCGGGCAGCACCTTGTCCACCTCGTTCCAGAATGCTTCGGTGTGGTCGCGGTGGCGCAGGTGGCACAGTTCGTGGACGACGATGTAGTCGATGATGGTCGGCGGAGCCATCAGGCACTTCCAGTGGAAGTGAAGTTCGCCGTTCTTCAGGCAGGATGCCCAGCGGTAGCCCAGTTCCTTGACCTCGACCGCCCCGGCCTGCACGCCCGCCTTGGGCGCGTAGTGCGCCACGCGCTCCCGCAGCCGGGGCAGTCCCTTGCTGCGGTAGAACGCCTCGAACGCGCCTTGCGCGGCTGCTTGGCCGCTACTTTCCACCACGGCGCGCAGCAGGGTGAAGCGGCCATCCTTCAACTTCAGCGGTTCATCCTGCTCCCGCACCAGATCAAGCCGGTAGTGGCGGCCCAGGTAAAGGAAGGATTCGCCGCTGACCCATTCGCGTGCTACACGAGCGGCATTCAGATCACGCCATTCGGCCAGATTGCGGTAAATCCACATCCGCTTGCTGAAAACGGTGTCGTCCACCTGTTCCGGTGTCATCTGGCGCGGCGCGCGCACGCAGATCGCGCCATCGCGTTCGATCACGATGTCGGTGGTCTTGCGATCCGCCCCCGGCAGCAAGTGGTATTCGATGTCGCCCACTTGACGAAAATTGGCCTGACGCACTTCCATCAGCCGCCCTCCCGCCCGACACGGGTCAGCTCATCGTGCCGATTCTTGGCCAGCCGCATGATTTCGATGGCCACGCGCTCGCGGTTGGCTTTCAGTTCCTCGATGTCACTCTTGGCGATCTCGGTCTTGAGCAGACTGCGCACGCGCTTCTGCTTGTCGGGGTTCTGCCAGAAGTCGATGCTGGCGATGGTGCCTTGCAGGATGTCCACGGTCTTGGTCATCAGTGCCTTGAAAGCAGGTTTGTCGGCATCATCGACCTTACCGCTGGCGAAGCCAACCTGCGTAACGAAATCATGGAAGGTCGTTGCTTCGCGGCTCATGCCGTCCTCGCCGTGCCGCCGTCCGGCGACGGCTTCCTGCCGCAGTTCCGTGAGTTTCTCGGCCAGCAAATCCCATTCCTTGCCGTGGCGCGCGATCAGTTCGTCCACCTTCTTCGACAGGCTGGCATAGAAGGCCGGGTCTTCGTCGTGGTGGACGGTGCAGTGCTTGCGGATGGCGTGCTCCATCTCGCTGGCCTTGGCTTCGTCGTTGCCGCCCGCGTGCGCGGCCAGTTTGTCGAGGAAATCAGGCGCGAACAGTTCGATGGGCGGAATCTTCGGGTTGATGCCCAGGCTCACCAAGTGCTCGTTGATGAGCGCCTTCACCTTCTCGCCCGCGCTGCCGAGGTTCAGGCTTTCATCCTTGTAGCGTTCGCGCGCAACTTGCAGGATGAAGCCGAAGCGTTTGGCCGGAATCCGGTACGGCTGCGCCGCCGCGTTCGGCAACACGATGTCGAGGCTGGACAGGAACTTCTTGAGATACACCTCGAAGTCGGCGCGCTTCTTCTCATCCTTCAAAGCCGTGACAGCGGCGTGTGCGACGGCGGCATCGGCTTCCACGCCCGCCAGTTTGCCTTCGGCGAAGGCTTCGATGTCCTTCACGCCCAGCGCCGCGAAGTGTTGCAGCAGGCGGCGATAACGTTCCTCTAGCACCGGCAGTTCGGACGTGATGATCTTCATCCCGTCCTGTAACTCCTGCAATTCGTCGCTGGCGGCGTACAGGCTCAAGGCTTCGGTCAAGTGATTGGCAAGGCCGATGTAGTCCACGATGTAGCCGCGCTGCTTGCCCTTCTTCACCCGGTTAGTGCGGGCGATGGCCTGTAACAGCGTGTGCTCGCGCAGCTTCTTGTCGATGTACATCACCTGCTCGATGGGCGCATCGAAGCCGGTCAGCAGCATGTCGCAGACGATCAAAAAGGCGATGCCGGTGTTTTCGGCATCCGGGTCGTCCAAGTCGAAGTTGCGGCAGAAGTTTTCCACCGCGTTCATGCGCTGCGCCTGCTTGCGCGCGTGGGTGACGTAGGCCGCCTCATTGGTGCCGTCGCTGGAAATCACCACCACGGCCTTGAGGAAACGCAAACGCTGGAGAAGTTCCGCATCCGGCGTGTCGCGCACCGCCTCGCGTTCGATGCGCGCGGCCAGCGCCTTCTCGATGCCGTTGCGGTAGCGGATGCAGGCCAGCTTGGAATGGCACACCACCTGCGCCTTGAAGCCGTTGGGCAGGATGTTGTCAATGTAGTGGTTCACCAGATCGCGGGCGATGGCCTCGATGCGCTGCTCGGCCTCCAGAATGTCGCCGGTTGCGCCGTATTTCTTCTTGATCGCCAGCAGTTCTTCTTCGCTGCGCTCCCTGAACAAGTCCTCGAAGGCGATATCGAATGCCGCCTTCTCGTTCAAGGCGCTGTCGGCGGTCTTGCCCTCGTAGAGGATTTGCAGCGTCGCGCCGTCGTTCACCGCGTCCATCAGGCGGTAGGTGTCGATGTAGTCGCCGAAGCGCCGGTGCGTCTTGCGCTCCCCGTGGCGTTCGGTAATCAGCGGCGTGCCGGTAAAGGCGATGCGCGTGGCGTTCGGGAAGGCCTCGAACAGGTTGTCGCCCAAGTCCGAACCTTGCGTGCGGTGCGCCTCGTCGATCATCAGCAGGATGCGATCAGACGCATTCACCTCACCAAAGGTCTTGCCCGCAGGCAGCGCGCGATACGTCCCCAAGGCTTCGGCCACATGGTTGGGCAGCGTCTGCTTCTGCTCCTGAAACTTGTGGATCATCACCATGTTGATGTCCGAACTGTCCGTCGCCAGATGCTGACGCAGCCCCGCGCGGCTTTCGATCACGTTCACGCGCCCGCCGATCAGGGTGGCGGTGTCGCCAAGCTGTTCCTCCAGGTCCTGCCGGTCGTTCACCAGCACGATCTTGAAGTCAGCCAAGTCGCGGCTGGCTCGCAGCATTCGCGCCAGAAACACCATCGTCAGCGATTTGCCGGAACCCTGCGTGTGCCACACCACGCCGCTGCGTTCGGTAGGCGTCTGGCCGCTGCGCAGCCGCTGCACGATGCGGCCCGCCGCGCGGAACTGCTGGTAACGGCACACCACTTTCACGCGCGGGCCGCTGTCGGTGTCCATGAACACGCTGGACGTGCGCAGGATTTGCAGCAGATTGGCCTTGTCCAGCATCCCGGCCACGAGCTGCTGCTGCGCGTTCATTCCGGCCAGCGCCGCATCGTCTTGCGGATGCAGGGTTTTCCAAGCGTAGAAATGCTCCTCGCCCGATGTGATGGTGCCGTAGTCGGCCTCGATGCCGCAGCTACGCACCACGAACAGATTGGGATGGAACAGGCGCGGCTCGCCTTCCTTCAGGCCAGCATCCTCCGTGGCCTTGCGGCGGCGCATGTAGCGTTGCAACTGCTCGAAGGCTTCGGCCATCGGGTTGGCGCAGGTGGCCGAACCTTTCTTGCACTCCACCACCACCAGCGGAATGCCGTTCACGAACAGCACGATGTCGGGGATGATGAAATTCTTGACGCTGCCCGGCGTGTCGATGCGGAACTGGTTGATGGCGTGGAAGCGGTTGTTTTCCGGGTGATGGAAGTCGATCAGCTTCACCACCGGGTCGGCTTCGCCGGTCAGTTCGTTGGTATCGGTCTGCGCCTTGAACAGCAGGCTTTGCACCGCTTCATTGGCTTCCAGCAGCGAACGGTTGGGCTGGCGCAGCAGTTGCGCGCGCAGGTCTTCCAACTGGCGCGGCGTGAGCCACTCTCGCCCGTCGTCGGTGCGATTGATGGCGCGCACCGCCTCGTCGAACACGTCCGGCAGCAACCATTCGCGGAAATGCCCGCGCAGGCTCGACGCGGCTTCCTGCGGCACACCGCCGCCCTGGTCGATCACCGTCCAGCCCTGCGCGGCAAGCTGGTCGAGAAACGGGCGCTCGACTTCGGTGTATTCGCTCACGCCTGCGCCCTCGCCAAATCCGACCTCAACCGCCCGCAGGCGCGGCGTCGGCAGCCCACTGCGGCAACTGCGTCAGCAGGAAGCGCGGACGGCCATTGCCGACTTGCGTCCGCATCGCCTCGACGCGCACCCGCTGATGCAGGTGATCATTGAGTGTTTCAACGTTGCCGAGCGTCGGCAAAATCTTGCCGCGCACGATCTCGTCGCTGCCCGTCAGCTTGAACTCGAAGCTGCGCGCCACCGGCAGCACGCCGACGAATTCACCTTCCAGAGTTTCCTGACTCTCACGCAGGTTATCGGCGGCCAGCCGATCCAGACTGCGGCGCACCTGACCGGGGTCGGCAAAGCGCATGGCCTTGTCGCCGTATTGCAGCGTGCAGATGGCCTCGGCGTCCGCCAGCACGCGCAGGAAGCCGCGCACCTTCTCCAGCGCGCGCGGGTCGGTTTCCGAAGCGATGTCGGCCAGTTCGTCGTCTTGCCCCAGCGTGGCCTGCAACAGGCTCTGGGTGCGATCCAGCGCCACCGCTACCGCGCTTTCGTCGTCCAGAAGTTCCTGCGCGCGGTATTCCTCCAATTCGAAACCGAACGAACCCACGGCGGTATTGGTGATGAGCAACTGGTTCTGGTCGCGGTTCGGGATCGGCCCCATCGCCGCCAACGGCGCGGACAGGGACGCCGCCACGGTCGCCACTGCGTCGGTGAAGCTGCTCACCGCCTTCATGCCAAAGTCTGCGAAGATGCCGTGGCTGCCGATCACCGGCATGCCGTTGAAGGTCAGGCGCGCGCGCGCAGGGGCGCGCTCGTCCGCAGGCAAGGCCGCCAGTTCGGCTTCGATTTCACGCAGCCGCGCTTCGTCGCTCATGCGGGTCAGGATCGCCGTGGCAGGCAACTTGTCCAGCATCCGCTTGACGGCGGTGCGTTCGGCCAACAGAAAATGGCGTTGTGTGATGCTCATGGCTGCGCTCCAGAAGCGTCTTGTTGATTCAGATAATCGAGTGCCTGCGGGTCGTGCGCCGGATTCAGATCGACCTCAAGATAACCCTTCCAAGTCTGATTGCGGCGGTGCGACCACATGCTGTACCAATAAGTGCAGCGTTCGATCAGGTCATCGGCAGGCAAGTTCAGATCAACGAGGTAGCTGTCCACGCGGAAAGCCTGTTTTGCCGCGCCATTGTCCAGCACGGCCATCTGCGGCTGCGATGGTGCAAAACCGGCGGGCGGATTCAGGAATGTCACCACGTCCATGTCCTGCGGCGCGCGGTTTTCCAGCGTTTCCACCTGTTCCAGAAAACTGCCGTCGAGCCACTGGAAACCATCGGTCAGGCCCATGCCATGCAGGGCGGCGCGGTAGCCCAGCCAGCCGCGCAGGATTTGCCTGCGCTCCTTTGATGTGGCGAAGCGCACCATCACATCCGTCAGCGCCACGCGATACGGCGAACGCTCGACGCTGGTCGGGTTCAGCACGTCGATGGGCGGCAGCAAGCCCTGCGGATTCCAAGCGGGGATGGCAACAGTGGTCATGCGGCGGTTTCCACGAGTTCGGGTTGTTCGGTTTTCACCGGCACCTTGCCGGTGAGCAGGTCTTGCATCAGGCCGAGTTTTTTCCGCGACAGTTTGGATGCATCGATTTTGAGGCTTTCAATCCGGTTGTTCATCTTTTGCAGCCGTTCGACGATGCGGGCCTGTTCCATCGAATCGGGCAGTGCAATCGGGTAGGCGTTCAACTGCGTGGAGTTGATGGAGGCCAGGTTCGTGGACTGCTTGGAACTCAGCAGGAAATACTTTTTGCCGAACGACGATTCCGAATAGAAAGCCAGATACCACGGCAACAGCGCCGTTTGCTCTGGACGAACCCGGAACACATGGTTCTGGTGGATGCAATCTTCGATTTCGCCCGCCCACACCGTGCCGCGACCGAGCTTGTCGAAGTCGCCGCCCTCATTCATCAGCACATCACCGGGAAGCAAGCGCAGAAACTCAAGTTCGGCTCTCGGAACGGCAATGGTTTTAATCTCGGAAAGGTCGAGGTAGCCATCCTGCACATTGGCAACGCGAAGATAGGGCACAGTCACCCAGTTCGGCGGTGTTTCCTTGCTGCTCAAGGTCACGCCGGAAACGATCTTTGCCATCGTGCCGAGCTTTCTGACTTCCCACTCCTTCGGAATCCACCCGATCGCCGTTTCGCGGTAGAGGTCGGGGGCTTGTTCGCGCGGCGGGCGGAGTTGGCCGGTGGGCAGCACGCCGCGCGTGAACAGATCGTGCATCAGCCCGGCCTTGATCTGCCGGTATTTGGCGATCAAGGCTTCGGTGCGTTCGATGGCGTCGTCGATGCTGGAGAGGATGGCGGCGATTTTTTGCTGCGCATCAACGGCCAGCGGAATACGGACACGGATGTTCGGAACTTTCTTGGTATCCAAGTGCAGGACGGTCGAGCCTGCGGAGAGCGCCACCATCTGACGCCGAACGCTCGGCAGCATCAGCGTGTGATAGAGAAATGCCTTGTCGCATTTCTCTGGAAGCGGCTCGATGCGTACGCAGTCCATTGATGCAAGCGCGGATTTGGGGGAGCTAAAAGCCGGTACACGCAACGGGCTGCCGACAATGTCACCCGCACGAGTCAGGTCGGTTGCGGCAAAAAGGACATCGCCTGCTGAAAGTTGGTCGGTCTTAATCGAAAAGCCGTCGTAGAACTTGATTCCGGTCGGTTCGTAGCCACCGCCCTTGACGAAGCATTTGATCGTGATGAATGGATGCCCGGAATCTTCAACCCCGTAGTCACTGGATGTGTAGCTGATCCCTTTCCGCATCGTTGCGATTTGAGACAGTGAGAATGTCGCCCACTCACTCATACCCCAACTCCACCAAGAACTCTCGCAACTTCGCGGATGCCGCATCACGCCCGGCCTCGATCTGCTTCGCCGTCACCGCGTACTTGTCCCACAGGTTTTCAATCGCCGCCACCGCCGCGCGCTGGTCGGCGCGCAGGTACTGGCGGTAGCTGTCGATCAAGAGCTTGCGCAGGCGCTCGACGATGATGCTGCGCGCTTCATCGCGGCTGATCTTCTCGCGCGCCTTCTCCACCAAGTCGTCGCGGCTTTTTTCGGTGGCGCGGATGTCGGCCTTGAGCTTCTTGGCCTCGTCTTCCAGCCGCTTGTGCCGCGCCAGTTGCGCCTCGATGCGCGCGGCTTCGCGCTGGAAGCTTTCCGCATCGCCGAGCGCCGGGTCTTTCTTCGCGGCCTTGGCGTTGCCTTTCGCCTCTTTCAGGCTGGCCTTGAGCGTTTTCACCTCATCACCGGGCAGCACGCCGGTGTCGTCCGTGTCCTCGAAGTCTTCTTCGCCCGCGGCGGCGAACAAGGCCTGCAACTCCGCCAGCCGCGCGTGCTGGGTTTCCAGCGTGGCGAGGATGTCGGGGAACTGGCTTTGCAGGATGTCGTCGTCCGGAATCAGTTCCGGCCCCCAGCCGCTGGCGGCGATGGATTTGAAGTCCGACGCAAGCAGCTTGTAGTAGTTGGCGAAGGCACCGCGCACTTGATAGCGCGACAACAAGGCGTGCTGCGCGAAGGTGCGCTCGATGCCTTCCAGCAGCGTGGCGCGCAGTTCATAGACGTTGCTGCGGCGGGCGTGCTGGTTATCGGCATCCGGCGCAAGGGCCTCGATCAGCGGCAGGTGTTGCTGCCACCACGTTTCCAGCGTTTGCAGCACGGCGGCCTGCGCCTGCTGCACGCCAGGGTGCTGGTTCACGGTTTCGGCGATGGTGCGTTTGCCCTCGCGGTTGTCGGCCAGCGCGGGCGTGAGGTCGGCGTAGGCGCTGCCGTCGTTGCGGGCAACGAAGCAGGCATCGCGCAGGCCCGTGTAGTTATGCCAGATACGGCGCAGCGCGTCGATTTCCGTCACCGGCACACCGCCATGCAGATGCGCGCGCACGTCCTGCGGCTCTGGCGGCGGCGCGTTGTCCACGTAGCGGCGGATGTTGCAGTTGTAGTCCTCAGCCTTGATTTCACTCACCGGCACACGACGCGCGTAGGCGGGAATGTCGCGGCCTTCGCGGTAAGCGTGAACGATCTTGTCCACGTCCTCGGCGCGCAGGTGGTTTTGTGCCTTGCCTTCGCGGTATTCGCGGTCGGCGTTGATGAACAGCACGTCGCGGCGTTCGTGTGCGCCGGCCTTGTTCAACACGAGGATGCAGGCCGGAATGCCGGTGCCGTAGAACAGGTTGGCGGGCAGGCCGATCACGGCTTCCAGATAGCCCTTGTCGATGAAGTGCTGGCGCGCTTCACGTTCCTCGCCGCCACGGAACAGCACGCCGTGCGGCATCACCGTGGCCAGTCGCCCATCGGCCTTGAGCACGGCCAGCATGTGCTGCACGAACATCAGGTCGGCCTTCTTGCCTTTCTCCGGCATCCACACCGCGAAGCGGCCGGGGAAGGCGATGGGTTCCTTCTTCTTCGCGCCGCTGCCGTCGTCCTTGGATTTGGTCTTGGCGTAGTTCTGGCTGAACGGCGGATTGGCCAGCACGCGGTCGAAGCGGCGCAGTTCGCCGTGGTCGTCCATGTGGCGCGGGTCGGCCAGCGTGTCGGCATTGCGGATGTCGGCGTGCGAGATGCCGTGCAGCAGCATGTTCATCTTGCAGATCGACCACGTCGTGCCCATTTTTTCCTGCCCGTTGAGGGACAGTTCGCCGGAGTCGCCGCCGCGTTCGCGCACGTAGTCGCGCGCCTGGATCAACATGCCGCCGGAACCGACGGCAGGGTCGTACAGGCTCATGCCTTCGCGCGGGTCGCAGATTTCCACGCAAACGCGCACTACTTCGGCGGGCGTGTAGAACTCGCCGGCCTTCTTGCCAGCGGAATCGGCGAAGTATTTGATGAGCCATTCGTAGGCCGCGCCGAGCAGATCGGGGAACTCGAAGTCGCCGTCTTTCAGCGGAATCTTCTCGAAATTCTGGATGAAGTCCGCCAGCGTGTCGTCGTCCAGCGTGTGCTGGCCGATCTTGCGGTTGAAGTTGATGGTGTCCTTCAGCACATCTTCCAGCGCATCGGGGTTGGCTTCTTCCAGCGCGGCCAATGCCTTGTTGAGCAAGGAGCCGACGTTTTCCTTGACGTGCTTGAGCGCGGGTTGTTGCTTGCCCGCGTCGTCCGTCCACGGCTCGTTCCAGCGGGCGCGCGGCGGCACGTAGAAGTATTTGCCGGAATACTGATCGGGGTCTTCGAGGTTGAGCGCGATGTCGGCAGCGGACAAGCCAGCGGCTTCGCCCTCGCGCCGGATTTCCTCGCGGCGCTGGTCGAACAGGTCGCTGGCGCGTTTCAGGAACAACATGCCGAAGATGTATTCCTTGTATTCGCTGGCGTCCATGTTGCCGCGCAAGTCGTCGCAGGCCGTGAACAGCAGGCTTTCGAGACGACTGAGAGTGAGCTTGGCGGATGGCATCGAGTCAGGGTTCCAAAGCAGTGAACGTCAGCGCAAAACAACGAGGAATTCGGTGGCCAACGCAACGGGCGCGATACCGTGACCTTCGCGTTCGAGCTTGACCAGACCGTAGCCTTCCATCGTCCGCAACGAGCGGGACAGGTTGGGCACATGCCGCCCGGTCAGTTCAGCCAGCGCCGTCAGAGACTTCGGCTTGCGTTCGCGGATCAGGCGCAGCAGCGCGCGGTTGTCCTCGGACAGCACGGCGGCCATCGTTGCCATCGAGGGAAACCAGACCGAAGGCTGGCTTCTTCCGGTGTCGGGACGACTCCGGTCTTCAGGGCGGCGGATGCCTACGACGCAGCGTTTCATCGCGGGTGGACGGACGGGTGGAAGATGGCCTTTATTTTATCAGTCCGGCATACAGTTGTGGGCGTTTTCCCGAATCATTTTTGCTTGGCTTCAGGGCGCGGAAGCGCGTTCATCGTGCCCCCAATCACCCTCCCTGAAGGAGCACACCATGAGCAGCATTCCCCTGACTCCGGCCCAGCACGCCATCCTCGCCCATGCCATCGGCCACGCCGAAGGGCGCATCGAATGGTTTCCGCCCAACATCAACGGCGGCGCGCGCCAGAAGGTGCTGGATGGCCTCGCAAAACGCAATCTCATCCGGCAGGTCGGCAAGCGGTGGCGGGTCGCCGCCGCAGGCTACGACGCTCTCGGCATCCCACGTCCCGACACTAGCAAGAAGCGTATCGGCCAGTTCGAGGCCAAGCTCGACCAGATCATCGTCAATGCCGAAGGTGTGCCGTCCGCGCCGAACGACGCGGAATTGGAAGCCGCCGTCACCGCCGCCGAAGCGATGTGGGCCAAGCCACGAACGCGGGTAAACAGCAAGCAGGCCGAGGTCGTGCGGATGCTGCAACGACCAGAAGGCGCGACCGTCCGGCAGATTTGCGAGGCCACCGGCTGGCAGGCGCACACGGTGCGCGGCGCGTTCGCCGGGGCGTTCAAAAAGAAGCTCGGCCTGACGTTGGTGTCCGACAAGCAGCGCGGCGGCGAACGGGTGTACCGCGTGGCCTGACGCGAATATTCGCGGGGAGGCGAAGGGTGTCCAGATTCTGGATACCCTTTCGGCGCTGGCCCAAGGGTGTGAATTCAATTCACTCCCTGTGGGTGCGCAGGCCGCGAACCTGCCGGAGTGCGAACCGCGAACCCTGCGAACCTCATTTCAGGTTCGCACGGTAGCGAAGCCCTGCGCTCGCGCCCCCCGTATTGCTATTTGCGCAGGAAGGACCCGTTTTGCCTCCAAAGGGGATAACGATTCGCTACCCCCCTTGCGGTGGTGGCCTCCGGCAACTGGAGGTCATCGGCGATGGGGTAACGAACTGTGACCCCACCGGCACCGATGAGGTAGCGAATCGCGACCCCATCGTCGCGGTCGCCCGCGTCGCGCCCCTTCGATAAAATCCCATCCTCGCTTGCGAAACCTGCGAAACCTGCGAAACCCCTTGTCATCATTGGTGTTTTGCGATTCGCAGCGCGTGCGAAGCCTGCGAATCGGTCGCCGCGCGTTTCGCAGCTTTCGCATGGTGTCCGCAAGCGGTAAGCCTTGTCCTGCAAGGACTTTCGCGGCATTCGCACGATTCGCAAGGGCAGGAACAAGAACTCGCAATGGCCGCGCACGACCCGCCCTTCAACCCGCTGACCGAAGGCATCGATGAGCTGATCGAGCGCAGCCGTGGCTGCTGGCTGTGGGGCGAGGTCGAAGTCGAGATGAAGGCACTCGATGACCTGGTCGGTCGTGCCGGGGAACTGCTGCAGCCGCTACACCAGCCCACGGTTGCGGACTGGGCCAGCAACGTGGCCATCGGCATCTGGCGCTCGACCATCGTCATCCATCAATACGCCGACCGCTACGGCAGTTTCGCCACCGCCGCGCGCCATTTGTGGACGGCGGCGATTCCGTCCAGCGAACCCACGCTGACCGATGCCCAGATATACGCGCTGCTGGCCATCGCCGAAGCCCGCACCTCGGCGGAAGGCTACTGCGAACTCGCCACCGGCATCGAGGAAGAACTGGAGAACAACGCCATCGGCCACGATGAAGCCGTTGAAATCCGCTGGCTGCGTGGTGAACTCGCGCAATGGGAACGGGAACAGTGGCGCTGGTCGGATGCCATGCGGGAATCAGCGGAACGGTTCCTGCTGCTGGCGCAACTCACCGCGTCATCTCCACCTCCCGATGCGCTCCAACAGGCCGAGCAGCGGATCGTTGAACTGTCGGCGACTGTCGATAAATTCCACGGCGGCAAGCCCAAGGGCGCGGTCAACAAGTTCACACGCGCCCTGATGCACTTGGCGCAGCGTGCAGGCAGCACCGACTTCGATGCCGTGATGCCGCTGATCGAGAAGGCTGTTTACGGCGACCCCATCGAAGGCATCCAGTTTCAAGAGTACAGAGACGACTTCGTCTGGTATCAGGATGTCGCCACGGGGCGCGAGCACCAGATCAAGATGGCGAACCTGCGCCGCGCCTTGGGCCGCCTGCCTGCCAAATAGCGGTATCCATGCATTGCCCCTGTCTAGCCTTACTCACCACGACATTGAACCAGTGTCGGGCGATGAAGGGCGAGGCAGATGGAACCGAAATCCGATGACGTTGTAAATGCTGCGGCCAGCACGCTGCTGACCGAGGAGGAAGCCGCCGCGCGGCTGAAGGTGCAGCCGTCCACGCTGACGGCGTGGCGTCTGCGCGGCCATCCCGATCTACCCTTCGTGCGCGTGGGTCGCTGCGTGCGCTACCGCCCGCAGGACATCGCCGCCTTCATCGCCAGCCATGTCCGCCGCTCCACCGGCAAGGCACGGGCATGACCGTGGGCATTCCCGCCGACAAGGTTCCGGCATGGGCGCAACCCCATGAGCCGCTGCCGCTGACCCGCGAACTGGAGCCGCCAACGCCGTTTCCGGTCGAGGCGCTGGGCGACATCGGCGCGGCGGTGGTCAAGGCCATGCACGAGGTCATTCAGGCTCCGCTGGCGCTGATCGGCCAGTCCATTCTGGCGGCGATGAATCAGGTGGCGCAGCCCTACGCCAACGTGATCATCGACGGGCGCGTGTCGCCGCTGTCGGACTTCTTCCTCACCTTGGGCGAATCCGGCGAGCGCAAATCGGCGGTGGATGCGTGGGCCTTGGCGCAGGTGCGCGAACGCCAGCGCACGCTGATGACGAAGTACCGGGCGGAACGCGACGAATACGAACAGGCCGCGCTCGTGTACGAAGCCAGCGCCAAGCGCGTCATCGGCGACAAGAAGCTCTCGCCCGAAGGCCGCAAAGCCCGGCTCGCCGAACTCGACAAACCCAAAGCGCCGGTGATGCCACTGTACGTCGTCTCGGAGCCGACCTCCGAGGCATTGCAGCGGCAACTGGCGCACGGCTTGCCCTCCATCGGGCTGGTCAACGACGAAGCCGGGCAATTGCTGGGCGGGTTTGCGATGTCCAGCGAGAAGAAGCTTGGCACGCTCACGACGCTGTCGCGTTTGTGGGATCGCGGCGAGTTCGACCGCGTGCGCGTGGGCGACGGCTCCGGCAGCTACTACGGTCGCCGTCTGTCCTTGCACCTGATGGCGCAGCCGGTGGTGGCGGCAATGTTGCTGGCCGACCCGCTGGCGCGCGAGCAGGGATTCCTCGCCCGTTGCCTCGTCAGCTTCCCGCGCTCGACGGCAGGCCAGCGTCGCTACGCCGGGCAAGACCTGAACCAGAACCCAGACTACCGCCGCTACGCCCAGCGCGTCACGGCCTTGCTCGACCAGCCGTGGCCGCTGACAGCGGACAACGAACTCGACCCGCCCACCATCGTCCTCAGCCCCTCGGCCAAGACCGCGTGGGTCGCCCTCTACAACGACATCGAGCGCAACCTCGGCGCGGAAGGTCGTCTGGCTCCCGTGCGCGCGTTGGCCTCGAAGGCGCCGGAGCACGTTGCCCGGCTGGCGGGCACCTTCGCGGTGTTCGACGGCGACGGGCAGATCGGTGAAGACCACATCGTCCGCGCCGCCGCGCTGATGCGCCACTACCTCGACGAAGCCTTGCGGCTATGGGGCGCGGGTCAAGTATCCGCCGAATTGAAGCTGGCGCAGGAAGTCCTGCACTGGCTGCGCGAAAAGATGGGGCCGGGTCGCGTCATCCCGATAGCGGACATCTACCGCTTGGGGCCGTCGGCCATCCGCAGCGCCAGCGCCGCGCGCAAGGTCTTGCAGGTGCTGGTGCAGCACGGCTGGGTCGAGGTCGCCAAGCATCCCACGGCGTGCGAAGCGTTCCAACTGGTGGCCGTGTGATGAAAAACCGCACTTCACGCCACTGGTCTGCGAATCACGCGAAACCCCGCGTCAGCACTGGGCATGCGCGATTCGCAGGCGATGAGAAACCTGCGAATCCGAAGGCGCGCGCACCGCCGATGCCATCCAAGTTCTGAGCATCACTTTTTACTTCTGAAACCACCACAAGGAAACCATCACCATGAAACTCAATCCCTTCAGCAAGAAATCCGGCTACTACGCGCGCATCAAGGCCGAGCACGCCGAGGAGCAGCGCAAGCTCGATGCTCTGAATACTGAAGTCACCGAAGCGCAAGCCGACTACGAAGCCAAGGCGCAGGCCAGCGCCGATCTCGAACGGCGCAACAGCGGCAAGCCTTACCTCAGTGATGCCGAAAGCGCGGCACGCCGTATGCGCGATGAGGCATATCAGCGTGCCGAGGAACTTCGCAGCAAGGTGTTCGAGCAGCAGCGCAAGACCAATGAATTGCGCCACATCATCGAAGGGCCGGACAAACTGGAGCAGTCCCGTGCCGCGATCATCGACCTGCGCCACCGGCGCGGCAATCTTCAAGCAGAGCGCGCGCAGTCGGAGAAGCTCATCGCCAAGATCGACAAACGCATCGGCGAACTGGAACAGCGCATCGCCGCCGAAACGCAATCGGCCAGTGAAGCGATGGCCGCCGCCGAAAGTGAATTCGCCTTGCCGGAAACCTTGACGCGGCTCGATGTCGAGTTGCGTGTGGCGCACACCACGCGCACCAACCTCGCCAGCAAGGTGCAGACCTTGGACGAGGAGATCAAATCCATCCCCGAACAGCTTCGGCAGGCCGAGCGCACGTTCGAGCACGCCCAAGCCACGGTCGCCGAGATCGATCTCAACGAGCAGTTGCCCAACCTCTACGACCTCTTGGCGCGTGCTTCGGTCGCCGACCATGCCTGCGGCTACCGCAGCCGCAACGAATACAAATACGAGATCGAGATTCCGCACGATCACATCGAGGCCGCCCGCGCCAAGTTGGCCGCCGAGATGCCCGGCTACACGGGAGCGCAATGATGCCCGTCGCCATTCTCCCGATCAATGCCGACACCTCGGCAATGGAACTGATGGTCGCCAGTTGGTTCGCCGCTGGCCACGACGTGCTGTGGATTCCCATCGTCGAGGTCGGCGATGGGGATGATGCCATTGCACAAGCACGCGCCGAAGCCGATGCGCTCGGCAAACCTTACTTGCTGGAAAGCATCGCCGAACTGGCACGCCTGCCCAACGGCGTGAAGGGCTGGTTGTTCCCCGCGCATCTGGACGACACCCTCGTCGTGGCCATGCGCGTGGGCGGCGACGTGGTATTCGGCGCGCTGCGGCATCCGGTCACCGGCCAGACCATCAGCTACCGCACTGATACGGAATCCGCCGTTGGCTTCACGCCACCGCCCGTGGCGCACAGCACGGTTTGACTTGGCTTCTGCCCGCCACAGCGCCTGAATGCTCATCCCTCAACAGCGGAAGATCACGATGACGAACTCAACCATCACGGCGCGCCTTGCGGCCTTGCCGACGATGCCGCTCGATACGCTGTGGCGGCTGTGGGATGAGCATTTCCCACGCCGCCCGCAGAAGGTCACGCGCCGCACCCTCGAAGCGCGCCTCGCCCACCGCTTGCAGGAAGTGGCGCTGGGCGGCCTGCCGCAGAAGATCAAGGATCACCTTGCCGACGTGGGCGAGCAGCATTCCAGGATCAAGGTCGGACGCGCGCCTGACCGCAAGGTCAAGCGCAGTCTCGGCCAACGGATGATGCCCGGCACCACACTGGTGCGCGAATGGGATGGGCAGGAATACCGCGTCACGGTCGCGCCGGACGGCTTCTACCTCTTGAACGGCGAACGCTTCAAGAGCCTGTCCGGCGTGGCGCGCAGCATCACGGGAACGAACTGGTCGGGGCCGAGGTTCTTCGGGCTGGAAGGCGGTGGCCGATGAGGAAGCAAGCCACAACGCCACTGATTGCACCCAAACGCTGCGCCGTCTATTGCCGCGTGTCCTCGGACGAACGGCTCGATCAGGAATTCAACTCCATCGACGCACAGCGCGATGCAGGCCACGCTTTCATCGTCAGCCAGCGCAATGAAGGCTGGATCGCGGTCGGCGACGGCTACGAGGACGGCGGCTACTCCGGCGGCAATATGGAACGTCCGGCATTGCGGCGATTACTGGCGGACATCGAGGCCGGGCGCGTCGATGTGGTCGTGGTCTACAAGATCGACCGTCTATCACGCAGTCTCGCCGACTTCGCGCGGATGGTGGACGTGTTCGACCGCCACGGCGTTTCGTTCGTGTCGGTCACGCAGCAGTTCAACACCACCACTTCGATGGGGCGATTGACGCTGAACATTCTGCTGTCCTTCGCGCAATTCGAGCGCGAAGTTACGGGCGAACGCATCCGCGACAAGTTCGCGGCGTCGAAGGCCAAGGGCCTGTGGATGGGTGGCGTCGTGCCTTTGGGCTACCGCGTCGAAAACCGGCAGCTGCGGATTGAACCTGACGAAGCCAAAACCGTCCGGTGCATCTTCGAGAAGTTTGCCGAACTGCGTTCCACCACGGAAGTGGTGCGTTGGCTGCGGCGCGAAGGCATCACCAGCCGCAAGGGTTGTGCTTTCACCCGCAACGCGCTGGTCAAGCTGCTCAACAATCCGATGTATCGGGGCGAGATCGCGCACAAGAACAAGGGCAAGGTGTATCCGGGTCAGCACGAAGCCCTGATTGCACCGGAACTGTGGAACGCGGTGCAGGCCGTGTTCGCGGACAACCAGCGTGCCCACGGAACGGCCACGCGACATCGGAATGGGCCGGAGTTTCTGCTGACGGGACTGGTCGAAACGGATCAGGGTGAGAAGCTGCACACCACGTTCACGCGGAAGCCGGACGGCAGGCATTACGCCTACTACGTGCCACGGCGCACGCAGGCCTTCGGCGAGCGTCACGCCCTCGGGCTGATTCCTGCGGGGCAACTGGATGACGTGGTGCTGGCGCAAATCCACGCTGCGCTCAAGACGCCGGAGATGGTGCAGGCCGTCTGGGATTCGGTGCGGACATCGGGCGAGAAGCTCGATGAACCCGAAGTCGTACTGGCCCTGCTGCGCAACCTCGGCGCAGTGTGGCAGGCGCTGTATCCGGCAGAGCAACGACGCATCGCGCAACTGCTGATCCGCAAGGTGGTCGTCGGCGCTGAAGCGGTGTCCATCGTCTGGCATGACGTGGGCTGGGCGGAACTGGCGCGCGAACTGAAACCCGGCAGCATTGGGGCGGAACTGCGGGAACTGGAGGAAGCGGCATGAGCATCCAGCAGACGGGCGCGCCGGTGCGCGGGTCGGAACTGACGACGGTCATCCCCATCAAGTTTCTGAAACGCGGCATTCGCAAGGTGGTGCTGCCCGCGAACAGTAGCGTGGTGGTGGACGAAGAACCGCAATACGAAGCGCCGATCTTGGCGGCGCTGGCGCGGGCGTTTCATTGGCAGCGGCTGCTGGACGACGGCACGGTGGAAAGCGGCGCGGAAATCGCTCGACGCGAAGGTCTGCACGCCACCACGGTGAACGAGTTGCTGCGGCTCACGCGGCTTGCGCCGTCCGTGGTGCAGGCCATCCTCGCCGGGCAGCAGCCGCGCACCCTCAGCCTGATCTGGCTGAAGAACCACGAACTGCCGTGGGCGTGGGACGAGCAGGAGGTGTTGTTCGGCGGGTTCGATGCTGCATCGGTGGGCATGGTGCCGAACGAAATGCCGCGCGTAAGTCCTTGACGTGCAAGGACGGGATGCGCACCCTAGCCACAGCATATTTGAGCAAGTGAGCAGGGGTTGAACTGAAAACGCCGGAAATCGGGGTGGTTCGGGACACCCCTACCCACAGCATCCCGCGCCGGAACCCCGCGAACACTGGGGATTCTGCAAAGAAAAAGGCCAACCCAGCAGAAGTTGGCCTTTGATGAGTGGTGGAGACAGGGAGGATCGAACTCCCGACCTTCTGATTGCGAACCAGACGCTCTCCCAGCTGAGCTATGCCCCCAACAGCTGAGCATTGTACCGTGCCCGCCTCCGTATGAAAAGCACTGCATCACATTGCAACGCTCTGATTGGCCACGTTGGAGCGATCGTCAGCAAGCGTTGTGGGGCGAGTGCGTTCATGGAGGGGCTGCTGTCAGTCCGGCTTGGTCGGGTGGCTGCTCGCCGGTTGAGTTATCCACCGCGCGGGCCGCTCCAACTACCAGCAAAAATTTATAGGAGATTCTTTAAAGGCAGAACCGTACCGGTTTTGGGGGGGTGGAATTTATCGCGCCGGGGGGGTGCGATCTATCGTGGATAAGTGGCCTTGGGGGGGGCGGTTTATCGCACTAGGGGGGTGCGATTTATCGTGGATAAGTTGCACTATCCACAGGGTTTTTCCACCGTTTGGGATGGTGACAAAGTGCGCGCCTGGTTGTGTCGATCTGTCGCCATCTGAACCCCGCTCGCTCGGGGGCAAGGGGGGGGGTGATTTATCGCGCGTTCAGGCTGGTGATGGTGACGCGGCCGAGCTGGCCAGCTTGATGCGGTGTCACCACGGCCGCCGGGACGGCGGAACAAAAGGGATGGAAGCCCGTAGGGGCGAGACTATCGGCAGCGCCGGCCGGCTCGATGCGCAGCACGATAGCCCGGCCCTGGCATCGCCAGGGTGAGCCTACTTCGTGAGCTTCTTGGGAATCGGCGGCGGCGAGCCAAGCAACAGAAGCCCGCCCGTCACCTGCTTGACGTTCGCGCTCGGATAGACGGCCTGCACCCTGCGCAGCACCGGCAAAAACTCCTTCTTGAAATCCTTGTCGGGGTCTTTGCCCTTGTATTCTTGGGCGAACTGCTCGCGCAGCGACTTCCAATGCAGCACAACGCCCTTGCCCTCGATACGGTGCAGGCGATGGGCCAGCCACGCATACACGTCCAGGGCCAGCGCGGAGCCTTTCAGCGCGTGTAGGGCGCGGTTATCCAGCGGCACGGCGCTATCCCGCAGCTCGTTGAAATAGTGGCCGGAAAGCGTCATCACGCCCGGCCATAGCGGGCGCTGGCTACTGTCGCGGTTGGACACCCAGGCGTCGAACTGCTCGACGGGCTGGCCGTTGAACGTGCGGCCCCGGAAACCGAGCTGTAAACGGCACGCGGCCAAAGCATGCATCTGCTTGCGCAAGGTCGTATAGCGCGCGCCCTGACTGACGGTATCGGCCCCGAGCATCAGGCGTAGGAACTCGGCCGCACTGTCACCGATGGGGATTTCCCGCGCTCCGTGGCGCACGGCGTAGGTTGAAACCCAGGCCAGGGCAAGGCGCGGCATCACGCCATAGGGGATAGGCTGTTGCACTGGCCCCTTGCCCTCGTCCAGATAGCCGGCCTGCACATTCACCCAGGCCGCACCGGACTGGCGCATGAACTCGCGGCCCTCGACCTTCGTGCGGGGCAAACCGACTTGACAAAACACAGCATGGGTAAAAGCCATGTCCTCGCCGCTCGGCGGTGTCATGGCAATGTCGGTCGCCATGTTCATCAGCTTGTGTTCTTGGGCCGTCAGCACGGCGGCACGCGGCGCGTGTGCCTTCTTGGCCTGCACGACCTCTTCCTGGGCCTGCTCAACGCGCTTGGCGGCCTGCTTCACTGCCGGCGGCATGCTCGCGCCGATGGCGGCCCCGATGGACACGAAGCTGCCGCTGTTTGGCCTGGGGTGCTTGGGTGCGGTAGCCTCTGGCGCGCCGTGAAAGCGCCGTGCTGCCGCCGCGATCATGCTCGCCTCATCTTGGCCGATGCCAGATTCAATTAGCTTGGCGCGGTACGTACCTTCATTTAGCGCATCGCGGCGGGCATTGGCCGTCTTGGCCGCCACGTTGGTGGCGTCCTCGGGTGATAGGCCGACGACGATTAGCTCGTCACGATAGGCGGCCTCATCGAATGGTGTAGCGGATCGGTGAGCTGATTCGTCAAACCGTAGGGACGCCTCTTGCTTCTCGATCTCAGGTCGTGCCTGAGCGCATGGTGCAAGTGCTTCCATCGCTCAAGCCCCTGCGGAAGCTGCGGCCTGGCGCTGCCGTGCTACCTGCTCGGCCTTGGTTGGCCGCCCGCGTTTCGGTTTTGCGGTATCGGTGGCTGGTGGAACTGCGATGGAGGCGGCTTCACCACGGACGTGCAGGGCAAGCCAGCTCTCCACATCCTCAATGCGCCAAAGGAGCCGCTTTGTTCCTGGCAGCCGACAGATCGGCGGCAGTGAAGCAGGATTGCGCGTGACGTCGCTGCGGATACTCGCGACGGATTTATGAATATACGATGCTAGCTCATCGACTGTGAGCAACGGCCGCATGGGCGATACCTCTCCGAACCCGGTTCATCGGAACGGGCCACATATCGGTATCGCTTACGTTGACTTACTGCATGAGCATCGCATCCCCAGCGGTCAGGCTGAAGCAGCGAATGCCTTTTTATAGGGCGCGTTGTTGTCACGCGCTACGCATAGGATACTGGCAAAGCGTTGCAGTGTCGAGCAGCTGCCTAGGCTTGTGGTCGCCACACTTGCCACAAATTTGCCACACCTACACTGCAAAAACCTGCACTAAAAAGCAAAACAACGCTTCACACTGCATGGCGTAAAGCGTTGTCAACATTGGAGTTTTTGATTTTTTCGGGGTCTGCGTAGGCCGTGACCTCCGCATTGCGAACGCGGCGCTCTCCCAGCTGAGCTATCGGCCCGAAGCGCGCATTATAGTCACGCACACGCCAATATGGAAGACCACCGAGTACCATTACGCCACCGGGGCGAACCCCGAACCACGCAGTTCGGCGATGGTCTGGGCAGCGAGTGCCGGCAAAGCCGCCACGAGCGGCGCCAGTGCGGCGCTGTCTGCCACGAGGGCCTGCTTCTCGATTGACCCGGCCGACTGCGAAAGCGCCACCGCGCCCATGTTTGCGGCACTCCCCTTCAACCCATGCGCGAGCGCCGACAGATTCGGCAGATCACCCCGCCCATGGCAGGCAACGATATCGCCAATCTGGCCGCCGAGTTGCTCGATGAACAACCCGGTGACGTCGCCAAGCTCGTCACCAAGCATTGCGCGCAACTCCTGCAGCAACGGGACGTTCAGAAGGTAATGCGTCATACGCTCTCGTGGACTCTTGCGGACGCAGCCCCGGTCGATCGACCGGCGTGCCAGCGCGGATTGCGTGGCCGGGCCTCGAGCGGTCGGCCCCGAATCCGGCTCGCACGGGAAGGACGTCAGAGCAGTCGCAACCGGGTCTTGCGTGCAATCAGGGCCTGCATGTAGCCGCGCAACTCACCGCCCGGAAGCGGCTTGGCATAGCAGGTCACATCGCCGGGCAGTCCCCCTCTGTCCTCGACCTCGTCTTCCGACATCGCCGAAACTGCAACGATATCCGTTTCGTTGGCAACGCGGCTTTCGCGAATCCGGCGGATCATCTCGACGCCATCCATGCCCGACATGTTCAGGTCGGCGATCAGAAGGTCGGGGGGATTGTGCCCGATTTCGAGCAATACATCGAATCCGCTCGCGAACACGCGCAAATCGACCGGGAGCCTCCACGCGGCAAAGGCATCACGGTAGCGCGCCAGCGCCCCCTCGTCGTCTTCGACGACGATCACCGACAGCGCGCCGCCCGAGCGCCGCATGCCGGTGGCGGGCCCGGTCACCGAATTGACCACGAAGCGGTCAACCGAGGCGACGCGAATGCGCCGGTGGCCGCCGGCGGTCTTCCAGCCTTCGAGCACCCCGCTTTCGACCATTTGCTGAACCGTACCCAGCGAAAGCCCGAGCCGATGTGCCGCCTCCTTGGTGCTGCAGTACTCCTTCGCGACGCTTTCGGCCGGCGCCGACGCGCTACGGCTCTTGGCAAGGCCCGAACCCAATCCACTAAAATCCGCCGAGGCTTGCGATGAATCACCACGAGCACTTATGGTGTCGCGTCCGGACTTGGACTGATCCGCCAACGTTACTTCGATCATGGCCACGGTGCCTCACTCGGCTTGGGAAGTGTCCCGATTCTATTTAGAAAGCCGGTTTTTGGTGTCAGAGACTCAAAATTTCACCTTTCCATCATTCATGCACATCCTGGTCTAAGCCAATGAAACTCACTGATTCAGCTATGGAATTTTTTAACCGCCGGGGCGCGCTCGGTGCTCCGGGCGCGGGCGCTCGCCCGTCGTCACCCAACACTGCCACGACGCCAACGCGTACCCACACAACTGCGGGACGACAAGTGGGCGCATGCGCCGCGACGCTGCTGCTGACGCTAGCCTTGCCGCCCGCCTCGGCCAACGACGCCGAGTTCGCCGCATGCATGCGCGAGCTACGCAGCGGCGCGCCCGGCAAGGGTGTGCCGACGACGAGTTTCGATCGATTCACACAAGGGGTCGCGCCGGACATGACGATCCTGCCGCTGCTCGACCATCAGCCCGAATTCAAGACCCCGATCTGGGACTATCTTGCAGGACTGGTCGACGACGAACGCATCGCGGACGGCCACGACCGCCTCGAGCAATGGCGAACCACCTTGCAGGCGGTGGAGGCACGATTCGGCGTCGCCCCGTACACGGTCGTCGCGGTGTGGGGCGTGGAAAGCAACTACGGCCAGACTTTCGGCAAACGCCCGCTCGTCACTTCGCTGGCGACCCTGTCATGTTTCGGTCGGCGGCAAGCCTTCTTTCGCAGCGAATTCATGACCACGCTCAAGATCCTCGACGAAGGCCACGTCGCACCCGAATCCCTGGTCGGCTCATGGGCCGGCGCGTTCGGCCATACCCAGTTCATGCCGTCGACCTTCATGCGGGTCGCCGTCGACTTCGACGGCGACGGCCGCCGCGACCTGATCGGCAACATCCCGGATGCGCTCGCGTCCACGGCCAACTATCTGAAGCTCGCCGGCTGGCGCAGCGACGAGCCGTGGGGCTTCGAAGTCGTCCTGCCGGCGGGATTCGACAGCAGCGGCGCGGGCAGGAAAAACAAGCGCCCGCTGGCGGAGTGGATCAAGCGCGGCATCGTCCGGGCGGACGGTCAACCGCTCGCCGGCCCAGCACAGGCGGGCCTGCTGCTACCGGCCGGACCGGGCGGACCGGCGTTTCTGGTGTTCAGGAACTTCGACGCGATCTATGCCTACAACGCAGCGGAAAGCTACGCCCTGGCGATCGCGCATCTCTCGGATCGCCTGCGCGGCGGCGGCCGCTTCGTGACCGCCTGGCCCACCGACGATCCGGGACTGGGGCGTTCGGAACGACGCGAAGTACAGCGCCACCTGCTCGCCCTGGGTTACGAGATCGGCGAAGCCGACGGAATCATCGGCAGCGCCTCGCGCGCCGCGATCGAAGACGTCCAGAGGCAGGCCGGCCTGGCGGTTGACGGACGCGCCGGCATGAAGCTGCTGACCTTCCTGCGCAAGACGTCCCGCTGAAACCCGCGCCCCGCGGCAGTGCGCGCTAGGAACCGCGTCGCGGCGCGATGATCGCCGCGACGCGGCGCGGCTCGCACTTCAGATAGGGCGACGACGCGAGCCAGCGCGGATCGGGGTAGTACGAGAACATGAACTGCCCGCCCTTGAGGCTATCCACCACCTTCTGCGCCACCTGCGGCCGCACCGCCGGGCAACCCTGGCTGCGGCCGATGCGCCCCTGGCGATCGATCCACGACGGATCCACGTAGTCCGCCGCGTGGATCACGATGGCGCGATCGCGGGCATTGTCATTCACGCCCGGCTCGAGCCCGTCCATGCGCAGCGAGTAGCCGTGCCGCCCGATGTAACTCTCGCTGGTGCGAAACAACCCGATGCTGGACTGGTTGCTGCCGATGACGTTCGAAAAGCTGGTGGCCTGGTCTTCGCCCGAATTCTGGCCATGCGCAACCAGGTCTTCCAGCACCAGCTTGCGGCGCTTGAGATCGAAGATCCAGAGTCGCGGCACCGACGAGGGCAGCGAAAAATCGATCACCGCCAGGCGTTGCGCCGGCGACATGCCGCTGCTGGTTGCACATTCCATCGCGGACACCGCCTTGGCGAGCACCTTGCGATCGAGCTTGGGCGCGACGCGGGCGAGCTTGTCGACCAGCGGCGTCGCGGCGGGCGAAGCACCAAGGGCATGAGACGAAAAAGCGACACAAACCCCCAAGGCCAGCATCAGCCGACGGAACGTATACGTCATGCGCTATGATCTCCCCTGAAACGACCTGAACCGGACGCCCGCCTTGAAAGGCGATGTTTTCGTGCGGTTCACCCAACATCGACCGCCCCGAATCGGCATGAGCGCGAACCCTTGCCTAGACACGGGGCGTTTTGAAGTGTCAGTATTCTAGCAGCGCAACGAACTGAGAAAACCATTGTCACCAATAAGATTCGCTCTTTTTTCATGCCTGCTGCTGCCGATCACGACGGCGTTTGCGCAAGTCCCGACCCCCGCCCCCGGTTCCGTCCAGATTCGCGATCAGCTCGAGCGGATGGCGGCGGCCGAGGCCGGCGCGCCCAGGCCGCGCAACCAGGTTTCGGCGCAAGACCTGCAAGCTTTCTACGAGCAAGCCGGATTCGAACCGCTCTGGAACGAGAGTGGCCGGCTCTCGGCCCTCATCACCGAACTCGAACTGATCGCCGACGACGGCCTGCAGCCCGACGACTACGCGGTCGAGCCCCTGCTCAAGATCCTGGCGAACCCTGCGCGCGAATCCGCCGCAGATCCCGACGAGGAGCCCGATCCGGCGCGTAGCTGCGAAGAGATCCTGGCGACGCACGCCTACCTGCAGGCGCTCACCCATCTTCGCTACGGCAAGCTCGACCCCGAAGGCGTCGAGCCGTACTGGCAGTTCGACGGCGCGCGGACGAATCCGGACGTTGCCGCCATCGGCAAGCTCGCGCTCGAGCACATCGCCGATCTGGGCACGGCTTTCGAGCAGGCCAGGCCCGAACTCGCGCAGTATGCGGCGTTGCGCAAGGCGTTCGTGACCCTGCGTGACAAGACGGCGGAGTCGGGCTGGCCGGAAGTTCCGGGCGGACCGTCGCTGCGTGCGGGCGAGACGTCCGAGCGTGTTCCCGCACTGCGCCAGCGCCTCGGTCTCGGCGGCTACGGCCGGACGGAGGCGCCCGAAAGCGCCGATGCGGCCGTCTTCGACCCGCAGCTCGTCGACGCCGTCATGCGGTTTCAGCGCGACCACGGACTGGAACCCGACGGCGTGGTCGGGCGCGCGACGCTGAACGCGCTGAACGTCCCGCTGGCCGCGCGCGTCGAACAGCTCAAGGTCAATCTCGAACGCACCCGCTGGTTCGCCCGACGGGCGGTTTCGGACTTCGTGCTGGTCGATGTCGCCGGTGCGCGCATCAGCTACTTCCGCGACGGCGAATCGGTGTGGAGCGCGCGCACCCAGGTTGGCCGACCTTCGCGCCCCACGCCGCTGCTGCGCTCGGAGATCACCCATTTCACGCTGAATCCGACCTGGACGGTGCCGCCGACCATTTTGCGCGAGGACAAGCTGCCGGCGATCCAGGCCGACATCGGCTATCTCGAACGCAACCGCTTCCGCGTGCTGGATGCGTCGGGCATCCAGATCCCGCCCGAGGAGATCGACTGGAACCATCCCGGCGCGATCAACCTGCGTCAGGACGCGGGGCCGGGCAATGCCCTCGGCCAAGTGGTCGTCCGCTTTCCCAACCCGTTCTCGGTGTACCTGCACGACACGCCGAGCCGCGGCCTGTTCGCGCGCGACAGTCGCGCATTCAGCTCGGGTTGCGTGCGGGTCGAAGGAGCCGTGAGCCTGGTCGAGCAACTGCTGGCCGACCGGAGCGAAATCGGCCCCGAGCGGTTTCAGGAAATGCTCGCCAGCGGACGGACCCGCCGGGTGAACCTCGATCGCCCGATTCCGATCCTGATCGGGTACTGGACCGCCAGCGTCACGGATGAAGGCCGTGTGGGCTTCAGGCGCGACATCTACGGCCACGATCGCCGGGTGGCGGCGGCCCTGGCCAAGCACCGCGCGCTCGGATCGGGCAAGACCGCCTGTCCCTGATCGACCCTTCCGCGCCCCCGCCTGCAGCAGGGGCGCGGGAACACCCTGCCCCCCGCCTCGACACCCCCTCGCCGCAGCACGGCGGGGCGTGCCTGCCTGCACCTTTTTTTAGAGAAAACGGATGGATTCCCTCAAGGTCATCGCCGAGCCCGGCTTCTTCGATCTCATCGTGATTCCCTGGACGCTGCGAATTCTTACCGCCGCCGCGATCTGGTTCATCGGCAAATGGATCGCCGGGCGCATCACCCGCATGTTCCGCATGGTGCTTACCCGTGCCAAAGTCGACACCTTGCTGGTGCATTTTCTCGGCAACATCATTCACGCGATCCTGCTTGCGGTCGTGGTGCTCGCCGGCCTCGACCACCTCGGCGTGCCCACGACCTCGATGCTCGCGGTGTTCGGCGCGGCCGGTCTGGCGGTCGGCCTCGCCCTGCGTGATTCGCTCGCGAACTTCGCATCGGGGATCATGCTGATCCTGTTCCGGCCCTTCAAGGTCGGCGATTTCATCGAAGCCGGCGGCGTATCCGGTGTGCCGGAAGAAATCCGGATCTTCTCGACCGTCATCCGCACCCCCGACAATCGCGTGATCATCGTGCCGAACGGCAACATCGCCAACGACCGGATCATCAACTTCAACGCGCTGCCGACCCGCCGCATCGACCTCGTGATCAACGTGAGCTATGCCGACGATCTCCTCCATGCCAAGAGGGTTCTCGGGCGGGTGATGCGCGAAGACCCGCGGATCCTCGCCGAACCGGCGCCGGTCGTCACGGTTGCCGAGCTCGCCGAGCATTGCGTCGCGATCAACGTTCGCCCCTGGGTCCGGACCGAGGACTTCTGGCCCGTGCGCGCCGACCTGCTCGAGCGCATCAGGCTCGCGTTCGACACAGAAGCCCTGACCGTCCCCTTCCCGCAGCGCGAAGTCGTCATGCGCCAGGGCTAGCCCGCGCCCGCCGCGTGACGCGGCCGCGCCAAGGTCACGTTGCTGCAACAAGGGTTCCATAGACTTCGGCTCTTTCTTCTTTACCCCTGAAGCGGAGCCACAGCATGAAAGCGTCTCATCAGATCGACCCCGATGATCTCCCGACCAATACTTCGGCCAACGAGCATTTCCAGGCGGTGGTCGACAAGGCGGTAAACCGGCGCGGATTCCTGAAATCCGGTCTCGGCCTGTCCGCCGCTGTATTCCTCGCCGGGCCGCTCGCGGCCTGTGGCGGCAGTTCGAGCAAGGACGACGGCGGACCGACTCCGCCCGCGTCGCTGCTCGGATTCACCGCGATTCCGATTTCGACCGCGGACACCGTGGCGATCGCCGCCGGTTACACCGCCGCCGTGCTGGCCCCCTGGGGTGCGCCGCTGTTCACCGCCGGCCCCGGTTCGAGCTGGGCCGGCGACGGCAGCGACAGCGCCGCGGCCCAGGCCCGCCAGGTGGGTGACAACCATGACGGCATCCATTACTTCCCGCTCGCCAACAGCAACACCGAAGGCCTGCTGGTGATGAACCACGAGTACACCACCACGACCGACGCAGGCATCTACGCCTGGCTGTTCGGCGCCAACGACGCCGGCCCGATGACCACCGAACGCGCCGAAAAGGCCATCAATGCGCACGGCGTGTCCGTCATCCACATCCGCCGCAACACCGCCGGCAAGTGGGAGATCGTGCTCGACTCGGCCTACAACCGCCGCATCACCGCCGCGACCCCGATGGAGCTCACCGGCCCGGCCGCCGGCGCCGACCTGCTCAAGACCAGCGCCGACCCCAGCGGCCGGCAGGTGCTCGGCACCTTCAACAACTGCGGCAATGGCTGGACACCGTGGAACACCTACCTCACCTGTGAGGAGAACTTCAACAACTACTTCGGCACCACCTCCGGCGCCGACAGCCGCAACGACGCGCAGAAGCGCTATGGCCTGTCCGGCACGAGCACGTTCTACGGCTGGGAACAGGTCGTCGACCGCTTCGACTACGTGAAGGAACCCAACGAATCCAACCGCTTCGGCTGGATCGTCGAGATCGACCCCTTCAACCCCGGCTCGACCCCGAAAAAGCGTACCGCGCTGGGCCGGATCAAACACGAGAACGCCGCCTACGCGCTGACCGCCGACAAGCGCATCGTCGTCTATACCGGTGACGACCAGGCCAACGACTACGTCTACAAGTTCGTGTCGGATGGCGTCTATCGCGAAGGCGGAGACAACGCCACCCTGCTCGACAGCGGCAAGCTCTACGTGGCGAAGTTCAAGGATGGTGCCGCCAGCGGCGACTTCATGGGCGACGGCGAGTGGATCCTGCTCGACAAGGCCGCCAACCCGGTGCTGGCGGCCGACAGCCGCTTCGCCAACCAGGCCGAGGTGCTGATCCTCACCCGCCTGGCCGCCGACGCGGTGGGCGCCACCAAGATGGACCGCCCGGAATGGGTGACCGTGCACCCGAGCTCGGGCGAAGTGTATGTGACCCTCACCAACAACTCCGGGCGCAGCACGACCGACGACGCCAACCCGCGCGCCGCCAACCGCTACGGACAGATCGTGCGCTGGCGCGAAACCGGCGGCAATGCCGCGGCGACCACGTTCGAATGGGACATCTTCGTGCTGGCCGGCAACCCGGTCAGATACACCGACCGCAGCGACCTCAAGTCGGGTTCGGCCAACATCACCGCCGACAACACCTTCAACAGCCCGGACGGCCTCGGCTTCGACGCCTTCGGCAGGCTGTGGATCCAAACCGACGGCAACTACAGCAATGCCGGCGAATACGAAGGCCAGGGCAACAACCAGATGCTGTGCGCCGACCCGGTCAGCAAGGAAATCCGCCGCTTCTTCGTCGGGCCCAAGGAATGCGAGGTCACCGGTCTGACCTTCACGCCGGACGGCAAGACCATGTTCATCAACATCCAGCACCCCGGCGAGGCCGGCGACAGCCACTGGCCGGAAGGCGGCAACGCGTTGCCGCGTTCGGCGACCGTCGTCATCACCAAGGATGACGGTGGCGTGATCGGCAGCTGAGCGCGCGAAAGGCCGCGGATGCGCCGCGGTCGTGCTTCCCGGCCGGGGTCCGCCCCGGCCGGTTTTTCATCGAACGCGCGGTTCGCGCGCCAGCCCGCCGCACGGGAAAGAAACCCCGATCGATACCGGGCGGCGTAGTACTATTCCGCCTTCTGTGTCGGCCAACACGTATTCCATGATCAAGCATCGTCTGTCCGGTCGTTCGACCCGCGCTCTGGTCGCGATCGCGTGGCTGCTGTCGATTGCATTCACCGCCTGGATCGCCGCCGAGTTGATGCTTCGTCTCACCCAGCCCCAAGGGCTCGCGGCCGACTTCCAGTCGGTCACCGACCCGCGCGTCGCGGCCCAGCGGCTCGCCACCCGCGCGCCGATCGCCAGCAGCCACAGTGAGCGCCAGGCGCCGCAGTCGGCAATCTGGGTGAGCGAGGGCTTCGAGTTGGTCGGCGTCGCAACCGGATTCGGCACCGACCAGGGATTCGCCCTGATCAAGCCGACCGGCGGCAAGGTTGGCGCTTTCGTGATCGGTGAGCAGATCGTTCCCGGCGTCGTCCTGGCGGCGCTGCATGCTTCGCACGTCGATATCGAGCGCGCCGGCGTGCGCGAGATCGTGCAACTGCAGCGCACGCCGCTTGCGGGCGGCGTCGCGCCGGTCGTCATCAACCCAGGCAATCCCGCCCTGCCGGACCCGGCCAATCTGAGATAATCACCGCATGAATTCATTTGTCCGCGTCGGTCGTGCCCTGATCGCCAGTGTCGTATTGTTCCTTCCGATCAAGGCCATGGCAGCCGACGTGTCGAGCGACCAGACGGTGTCGCTGAACTTTGCCAATGCCGAGATCGCCTCGGTGATCGATGCAATCGGCAAGATCTCGGGCAAGAACTTCCTTGTCGATCCGCGCGTCAAGGGCACGCTCAACATCGTGACCAACACCCCGGTTTCACGCGATCTCTCGTACCAAATCCTGCTGTCGGCGCTCCGGCTGCAGGGCTTCACCGCGGTGGAAGGCCCGGGGGTGGTCAAGATCGTGCCCGAAGCCGATGCCAAGCTGCACGGCGTGCCGGTCGGCCGCGGCAACCGCGCCTCGAACGGCGACAACCTGGTCACCCAGGTGTTCGCGATGCGCCATGAATCGGCGGCGCAGATGCTGGCCGTGGTCCGGCCGCTGGTGTCGCCCAACAATACCGTGACCGCGTTTCCGTCGAACAACGTGCTGGTGGTCACCGACTATGCCGAGAACATCAACCGGATCGCGCGCATCATCGAATCGATCGACGTCCCCCAGGGCGACGTCACGGTGATCCAGCTCGAAAACGCGGTGGCGGTCGACCTCGCGGGCACGCTCAATCGCCTGCTGGGCGACGGCCGCGGCGCCAGCGCCCAGCCCGGCCTCGCCGACCCGACCCAGCGGGTCAACATCATCGCCGAACCCCACACCAACAGCCTGCTGGTGCAGTCCGACAACCCGGCCCGCATCCGCGGCGTGCGCCAGCTGGTGGCCTCGCTCGACAAACCGGGCGCGGGCGGCAACATCCACGTGGTCTATCTCAAGAACGCCGAGGCGACCAAGGTCGCCCAGACTTTGAACAGCGCGCTTTCGGGCGACGGCAGCAGCACGAGCCTCACCCAGACCAGCGCGGCGCTGACGCCCGCAAGCACCACGACCACCTTGGCCGGCAACACCGGCGGCCAGGACGGCCGCAGCGTCAGCGGCCTCAGCACGGCATCCGATACCACGACCACCGCCACCTCGGGCATGGTGCAGGCCGACCCGATCAACAACGCCCTGATCATCGTGGCGCCCGACGCCGTGTATCGCAACCTGCGCAACGTGATCGACAAGCTCGACCGCCGCCGCGCCCAGGTGTATATCGAAGCGCTGATCGCCGAGATTTCCTCCGACCGTGCCACCGAGATCGGCATCCAGTGGCAAAGCACCAACATTCCCGACGGCAGCTCCGGCTCGGGCGCCTTCGGCGGCACCAACTTCGGCGGCGCGGGCCAGAACATTTTCGGCGCCGCGGCGAACCCGGGCTCGGTGGGCAAGGGCATGAACCTCCTCATCGGCGCCGGAACGGTATCGATCCCGATCGGCGGCGAGATGGTCGAGATCTTCAACCTGGGCCTGCTCGCGCGTTTTCTGGAAACCGACAGCCGCACCAACATCCTGTCGACGCCGACGCTGGTCACCCTCGACAACGAGGCGGCCAAGATCGTCGTCGGCCGCAACCTGCCGTTCGTGACCGGCCAATACACCAGCACCGGCAGCGGCTCCGGGGTCGAGAATCCGTTCCAGACGATCGAACGGCGCGATGTCGGGCTCACCCTCGAGGTGCGGCCGCAAATCTCCGAGGGCGGCTCGATCAAGCTGGAGATCTACCAGGAAGCCTCGTCGGTGGTGCCGACGGTCGACGTCTCGCTCGGTCCGGTCACCAATACCCGCTCGATCAAGTCCACCGTGCTGGTCGACGATGGCGCGATCATCGCACTCGGCGGCCTGGTCGAGGACAGCTTCTCGTCCGGCGAGGAGAAAGTGCCTTTCCTCGGCGACCTGCCGTATGCCGGTGCGCTGTTCCGCTACGACAGCCGCAAGCGCACCAAGACCAACCTGGTCGTGTTCCTGCGCCCGGTCATCATGCGCGACCAGGACAGCTACACCGACCTCACCCAATCGCGCTACGACTACGTGATCGGACAGCAGCGCGAGATCACCGATCAGGTGCGCCTGATGCGCAATGAACCGGCGGCACCGACGCTGCCCGCGTTCGACCGTTCGGGCGACCCCGCCACCCAGGCGCCGGCACCGGTCGTCGAGGCGACCATCGTGCCGGTCAACGGCGGCTCGCGGCTGCAATGAGCCCGGATCGCGGCCTGCCCTACGGCTTCGCCCGCAAGCAGGGTATCCTCGTGCGGGCACGCGCCGACGAGGGCGCCGAGCTCATCCTGCGCGAAGACGCCAGCCCGGGGGCGCTGGCCGAGGTGCGGCGCGAATTCGCGATGGCGATGAACATCGTGCGCGTCTCGGCACAGGCGTTCGAGGCGCACCTGGCGGAATGCTACGGCGGCGACGACAACACCGCCGCCGACGTGCTCGCCGATGTCGGGCAGGACATCGACCTCGGCCAGTTGATGACCGACATGCCGGCGGTCGCCGACCTGCTCGAAAGCCAGGACGACGCACCGATCATCCGCATGATCAATGCGCTGCTGACCCAGGCGGTGCGCGAAGGGGCGTCCGACATCCATATCGAGCCCTACGAAACCAAGTCGGTGGTGCGGCTGCGCCGCGACGGCGTGCTGCGCGACATCGCCCAGCCCCATCGCGGCCTGCACGCGGCCATGGCATCGCGCATCAAGATCATGGCCAGCCTCGACATCGCCGAGAAGCGCCTGCCCCAGGATGGCCGCATCGGCCTGCGCCTGGCGGGACGCGCCGTCGACGTGCGGGTATCGACGCTGCCCACCACCCACGGCGAGCGCCTGGTGCTGCGGGTGCTCGACAAGGCCGCCGCCCGCATCGGGCTCGACACCCTGGGCATGGCGGACGACACCCGCGAACGCTTCGCCGGCCTGCTGCGCCAGCCGCATGGCATCGTGCTGGTCACCGGACCGACCGGTTCGGGCAAGAGCACGACCCTCTACGCGGCCCTCCAGACGATGGACGCGGGCCGGCTCAACATCGTCACGGTCGAGGACCCGGTCGAGTTCGATCTGCCCGGCGTCGGCCAGATCCAGGCCAACGCGCGCATCGGGCTGAGCTTCGCGAAGGCCTTGCGCGCCATTCTGCGGCAGGATCCCGACGTGATCATGATCGGCGAGATCCGCGATCTCGAGACCGCGCAGATCGCGGTCCAGGCCAGCCTCACCGGCCACCTGGTGCTGGCGACCCTGCATACCAACGATGCGCCGTCGGCGGTCACCCGGCTGGTCGACATGGGGGTCGAACCGTTTCTCCTCGCCTCCACCCTGCGCGGCGTGCTGGCGCAAAGACTGGTGCGGCGCCTGTGCGGCGCCTGTCGCGTCGCGCGTCCGGCCGCCGCGGCCGATCACGCGCTGTTCGGCGAGCACTGCCCCGCCGAACTGTGGACGGCCACGGGCTGCGCCAGCTGCGGCCATACCGCTTACGCCGGGCGCAGCGGCATCTACGAACTCATCAATACCGACGAAACGCTGGCCCGGCTCATTCACGACGGCGCCGACGAAGCGCGGCTGCGGGCGCATGTGCGCGCCCACCAGTCGCGCAGCCTGCGCGATGACGGCCTGCGCCATCTCGCGGCCGGACTCACCTCGGCCGAAGAGTTGCTGCGCGCGACCCGGGACTGAGCGACGATGACCGCGTTCCGTTTCCGCGCCGTCGACAACCAGGGACAGGAAAGCGCCGGCGTGCTCGAAGCCGACACCAGCCGTGCCGCGCGCACACTGTTGCGCGAGCGCGGCCTGTTTCCGGTCGAAGTCTCGAGCGTGTCCGGGCGGACCGACGCCGGCAAGCGCACCCGCAAGCTGCGCGAATCGGAACTGGTGCTGCTGTCGCGCCAGTGGGCGACACTGCTGTCGTCGGGGCTCACGGTCGAACAAGCCCTGTCGGCGCTCACCGAGCAGGCCGAGGGCGAAGCCACCCGCCAGCTACTGGCCGGCATCCGCTCCGAGATTCTCGCCGGCCACAGCCTGCGCGCCGCGCTCGACCGCTACCCCGCGGCGTTTCCGGCCATCTACCGCGCCTCGGTCGCGGCCGGCGAAAAGTCGGGCGAACTCGGCCGGGTCATGAACCAGCTGTGCGACTACCTCGAGCAGCGCAGCGCGCTGCGCCAGAAGACCCTCCAGGCCCTGCTCTACCCGGTCATCGTCGCGGTGGTCGCGGCCCTGGTCGTAATCGGGCTGATGACCTACGTCGTGCCCCAGGTCGTGACCGTGTTCCAGCAAGGCAAGCAGGCATTGCCCTTCCTCACCCGCAGCATGATCTTCATGTCGGATTTCCTGCGCGGCTGGGGCTGGCTGCTGCTGGTGGGCGTCGGCGCCGGCGGCATCGCGCTCCACGCCGCGTTGAAGGGCATCGCGTTCCGGCGCGCGTGGGACGCCTGGCTGCTGCGCCTGCCGGTGCTCGGCCGCCATCTGCGCACGCTCGACGCAACCCGCTTCGCCAGCACGCTGGCCATCCTCGCCGGCAGCGGCGTGCCGCTGATCGCCGCGCTCGAGGCCGGGCGCGAGGTGATCGGCCGCATTCCGCTGCAGGACGCGGTGCGCAGCGCCACCGAGCGGGTGCGCGAAGGCCAGGGACTGGCCCGTGCACTGGGCACGACCCGCGCCTTTCCGCCCCTGCTGATCCACATGATCGCCAACGGCGAAGCCACCGGCCGCCTCGACGAACTCCTGGAGCGGGCCGCGCGCCTGCAGCAGCAGGAGCTCGAAAACCGTACCACCACCCTCACCACCCTGCTCGAGCCGCTGCTGCTGCTCGCGATGGGCGGGCTGGTGCTGCTGATCGTGCTGGCGGTGATGCAGCCGATCATCGAAATCAACACTTTGCTGAGGTAAGCCGAAATGCCGCAATCCCCGACCCGCCGCGCCACGCGCGGCTTCACCCTGATCGAAGTCATGGTCGTCATCGTGATCCTGGGCGTGCTCGCCGCACTGGTGGTGCCGCGCATCATGAGCCGCCCGGACGAAGCGCGGGTGGTCGCCGCCAAGCAGGACATCGCGACGCTGATGCAGGCGCTCAAGCTGTACAAGCTCGACAACCGCAACTACCCGACCAATGCCCAGGGCCTGAACGCGCTGATCGAGCGCCCCGCCACCGAACCCTTGCCGCCCAACTGGAAGCCCTACCTCGAACGCCTGCCCACCGACCCCTGGGGTCATGCGTACCAGTACCTGAATCCGGGCCTGCGCGGCGAAGTCGACGTGATGAGCCTGGGCGCCGACGGGCGTCCCGGCGGCAGCGATTTCGACGCCGACATCGGCTCCTGGAATCTTTGAACGGGCCGACCGGGCCGGCGGCGACCATGCCCCATCCGCGCACCCCCATCGGCACCGACTCCGGCGGTTTCACCCTGATCGAGGTACTGGTCGTCATGACCATACTGGGGCTCGCGATCTCGGGCGTTTCGCTCAGCCTCGAGACCCTGCGTAGCCGCGATACCGATCTGGCCAGCGAGCGCGTGCGCTGGGTACTCGAAGCCACCGCGGAACGGGCACGCATACGCGGCCAGGCGATCGCGTTCGAGACGCTCGCCGACGGCTACCGCTTCAGCATCCGCGACGTGGACGGCCGCTGGATCGCGTTCGAGGAAGCACCGCTGTTCGTCGAACGCATCCTGCCCGACGCACTCCGCTGGGCGTCGCTGCGGGTCGACGGCGTCGAAGACGACCGGATCGTTTTCGCCAGCCGCGCGCCCCGGTTCGAGCTGCGCCTGCAAAGCCCGGAGGCGATCCTCCGCCTGCATGGCCGCCCGACCGGCGCGGTCAGCCTGGAACGCCTGACGCCCCCGCCAACATGAAGCGCCCACCCCGCCGCGCGCGCGGCTTCACCCTGCTCGAATGCCTGATCGCGCTCACGATCCTGGCGGTGGCGCTGACTTCGGCGCTGCGCGCGGTCAGCGCCAGTGCACAATCGACCCACATGCTGCGCGATCACACCCTGGCCAGCTGGGTGGCGCAGAACCGCCTCGCCGAGCTGCGCGCGACCGGCGCCTTTCCGCCCATCGGCGCGAACGAGGGCCAGGCCACCCAGGCCGGGCAGCGCTACGTATGGCGCGAACGCGTCGAGCGTACGCCCAACCCCCTGTTCCGCAAGATCGACGTCCAGGTGTTCGATGCACTCGACGACCGGCCGCTGGCGAGCGCGTCGGGCTTCGTGGTGAGGCCGCTGCGATGACACGCCATCCGGGGCGCACCCGCGCCGAAGGCCTCACCCTGATCGAGGTCATGGTCGCGCTCGCGGTCTTCGCGGTGCTGGGCACGCTCACCTATCGCGGCACGGCACAGTTGATCCTGGCCCGCACCCAGATCGAGCACGAGCTCCAGCGCTGGCGTGAAATCGACCGCGCCCTGCAGATCGTCGAAACCGAACTCACCCAGATCGTCGCCCCGGCGATCACGCCCGGCAGCACGCGCAAGCCGTCGCTGCAGGTCGAGCAGACGGCGCGCTCGAGCGAACTGCGGATACTCAGTCTTGCGCCGGCGGCGGGTGTCGAGCGGGTGGCCTTCGCGTTCGGCGACGGCACGCTGGCCTGGGTACGCCAGCCCGAGGCACAACCCGCCGCAAGCGCCGAGCGCGACATTCTGCTGGAGCGCGTCCGCGCCGTGCACTGGCGCTTCCTGACCCCGGGCGGCTGGCATGAAACCTGGCCGGTGCCCGGCTCGGCGGGCGCGTCCGGCGGCGCGCCCGGCACCGCCAACACCCTGCCGGCCGCCATCGAGATCGTCCTCGACCTGCACGACGTCGGCCGGATCACCCGCCTCCATGCCTTGCGCTGACTTCGCCCGCCAACGCGGCGCGGCCATCATCCTGGCGCTGCTCACGGTCATGCTGGCCGCGGCGATCGCCGCCGCGACGATCGCCAGCCTCGGCCGCTCGATCGACAGCAGCACCGGCCTGCAGGACCAGGCGCAGGCGCGCCGGCTCGCGCGCGGCGCGGCCGACTGGGCCCGCAACGTACTGGCCGACGACGGCATGCGCACCACGGTCGACCACCTGGGCGAACCCTGGGCGGTCAATGTGCCGCCCACGCCGGTCGGCGATGCCGAGGTGGCCGGCGAGATCCGGGACTGGTCGGGCCGCTTCAATGTGAACAACGTCGCCCCCGCCGGCCGGCCCGACCTGGCCGCCGCCGGGCAGTTCGAGCGCCTGCTGGAAGCGCTCGGCGTCGACAACACGCGGGCCGAGACCCTCACCGAGGCCCTGCTCGGCTGGATCTCCGGCAATCCGGACCCTGCTGCGGGCGCCGAACGCACACGCCTGGCGCCGGCCACCGGCCTGCTGGCGCCGCTCGGTCCGCTCGCCGACATCGGCGAGCTGCGCCATCTCGACGGCATGGACGAGGCGCTGCTGCTGCGCTTGCGCGAAGTCGCGGTCGCCCTGCCGGGGCCCAGCAAGGTCAACGTCAACATGGCCCCCGCCGAAGTGCTTTTCGCGCTGACCGCCGGCCTCGACATGAACGGCGCGCGCGTCCTGGCAGCCGAACGCGAACGCGCCTGGTTCCGGGACCTGTCGGACTTCACCGCCCGCCTGCCCAACGGCGCCAGCGTGGCGGCCTCGGGCGGGCTCGACGTGCGCAGCCGCCACTTCCTGGTGACCGGACGCGCGCGCTATGGCGTGGCGGTGGTCAACATGGAAGTCTTGCTCGATCGCAAGGAAACCTGGCCTGAAATCCTCTGGCAGAGAATCCCATGAGTCAAAAGCTGATTGTTTACATCGACGAATCCTGGCCCGAGCATCCGTCCGCGCCATGGGTGCTGCTCGATGACCGCGACCGCCAGATCGAAGCCGGGCAGTCGGAACCGCGTCACTGGCCGCCCGGCGCCGACTGCGAAGTGGTGTTGTCGGGCACGCAATGCGCGTGGCTCGAGACCCGCCTGCCCAACGCGGGGCGGTCCGAGCAGGCGCGCCTGTTGCGTTATGCGCTCGAAGACCAGCTCATTCGCGACGTCGACGAACAACACCTGACCGTGACGCGGCGCACCCCCGGCGACGACGGGGTGAATACCGCCGTCCTGGTCATGGGCCGCCAGCGCTTGCGCCAGTTGCTCGCGCAGTTGGAGCAACTCGGGCGCAAACCGGCGCGGATGAGTTCCGAGATGCAGGCCGCGAGTGGCCAGCCGGACGCCTGGATCGTCACGATCGGCCCGACCTCCACCTGGGTCGTACACACCGGCTCCGCGCCGGCGCTGGCGATCGATGCCGATTCGGCCCCCGGCCTGATCGCGCACCTGGCAGCGGGCGCGGGCGCCCAGGCGCAGGCGCCCGCCACGATCGAAATCCGCAGCACGTTCGCATCCATGCAGCCCGATCCGGCCGCCCTGGCCGCCCTGGCCGAGCTGACCGGCCAGACCGTGCAGGCCGGCCCCGCCTACACGTGGTGGAGCGGGCGCAACGCCGCGGCCGACCTGCTCCACGGCGAATTCGAGCCACGCGGCACCGGCGCCGGTTGGCACCACCGCCTGCGCGCGCCGCTGGCACTCGCCGCCGGCGCGGCCGCGCTGATGCTGGTGACGAGCCTCGCAGAGGTGCTTTGGCAACGCCATCAACTCGGCAACCTCGAAGACCGGATGCGCCGCCTGTTCGAGACCTCGGTGCCTAACACACCGGCGATCGCGCCGGCGCTGCAGTTGCGCCGCACCCTCGCGGAGGTCCGGGCGCGGCACGGCCAGTTGCGCGACGACGACTTTCTCGCCCTGCTCGACGCCTATGCCGAAATCGGCGGCGCCGGAACGCGGCATTCCATCAGCCGGCTCGAGTACGCCGACGGCATCATGCAGATGCGGCTCGACGGCGCCCCGCCGGAGGATCCCGCGTTGCTGCAGGCGCGCCTGGGCGCGCTCGGCTTCGACGCCGGTTCCGACGGAGGAACGACGCTCACGCTGGCACCCGCATCGATCAAGTGACCGACATGAACAATGCCCTTCGTACCTACCTCGCAAGCCGCAGCCCGCGGGAACGGCGCCTGCTGGTCATCGCCATCACCGTGATCGCCGTCGGCGTCGTGATCACGCTCTCGGAATGGGTATGGCGCGAGCGCCAGCGCCTGGCCGTGCAGCTTCCCGAGGCGCGCAGCGCGCTTGCCGGCATGCAGAACGATGCCGCCGAGCTCGCGCGCCTCGAGCGCATCCCGCCCCCTGCCGCCCTGCCCCTTGCAACGCTGGCCCAGACCGCCAGCGCGGCCGGCGCCTCGCGCGGGCTGTCGCTCGAGATCGAACAAACGGGCACCGCCTTGCGGGCCGAAGGCAGCGGCAGTTTCGCCGCGATCACCGACTGGCTCGCGAGCCTGCAGGCCGACCAGCGTCTGCGCCCGGTCAGGGTGGTGATGGAGGTGCAGGGCGACCAGGTGCGCTTCGAAACGACGCTGACCCCCTGACACGCCGGCCCGCAGCGCATGAAGCTCCGCATCATGGTTTTCCTGCTGATCGCATCGGCTCTTTTCGTCGCGCACCTGCCGGCCGCGCTCATGGATGGCGCGCTCGCACGGATATCCGACGGCAAGTTGCGCATCGCCGCTGCCCGCGGCAGCGTCTGGCAAGGCTCGGGCCTGCTCGCGATCTCGGACGGGCAACGGCGTCTGCGCGCAATGCGCACGATCGACTGGCGCTTCGGCATCGCCCCGCGCATGCTGGGGCTGACCCTGGTCCTGCAGGAGCACGGACGACCGCAGGCCGACCTGCGCCTGGGGATCGGCGGCATCGCCGTCGAGCGGCTGGCGCTGGATCTGCCGCTCGACCTGGTCGCCGCGTCGATCGCGCATCCGGTGGCACGTGCCGGGTGGCGCGGCCGGCTGGTGCTCGCCAGCGACGGCCTGAGCTGCGACTGGCGCCAGACCTGCGAAGGCGCACTCAGGGTGCGCTGGCATGATGCCGGCCTGGATATCGTGCCCGAACGCAAACTCGGCACCCACGAAATCCGCTTCACCGCGCTCGGCCGCGCATTCGACATCGCGGTCAATACCCTCGACGGCGACATCCGGGTCGACGGCAACGGGCGCCTCGAACCGGGTCGCGCGTTTTCGTTCAGCGGCAGCGTCGAGGGGGACCCCGAGATCGTCGACCGCATGCCCAACATCATGGACCGCAACGCGCGCCTGACCGACACGCCCGGGCGGGTGCTGGTGACGCTGCCCTGATGGTCGAACGCGGCAGCCGCAACGGCTCACGCCTACCGGCCGCGGCCCGGCTGTGGGCGGGCGTGACCGCGGTTTGCATCGGCCTGCATCTTTTCCCCGGCGCCGGGGCACGTTTCGGCTGGCGTACGCCCCCCGACGGAAATGCGCCGTGGACGCTGCTCACCAGCCATTTCGTTCACCTCGGCGGGGCTCACCTCGCCGCCAACATCGCCGCGCTGACGATCATCTGCGCGGCGGCGCATGCGCTGCGGCGGGGCGCGCTGCTTACTGGATTGTTCGGGGCCGCGCTTCTCGCGGTTTCGCTCGGACTGGTGGCCGGACCATGGCCGATCGCCTGGTACGCCGGCCTGTCGGGCGTGCTTTACGGCTGCTTCGGCGGACTCGCGCTCGCGTTGACCGCCGAACCCGCACCGGGCCGCTGGGTCGGATGGGCGCTGCTGCTGGGCAGCGGCGCGAAAATCGCCATGGAACTGAGCGCGGGCGTGGGCGCGACCGGCGCACTCGGCATTCCGACCGCGCCCCCCGCGCACCTCTACGGCTTCATCGGCGGCGTGGCGACCGGACTCACACTGCGGTCGCGCCGCCGTCTCGCCTGAAGCGCCGCCCAAGCCAGAACCAGCAATCCGGCGACCCCCCCCGCATCGACGGCCCCCCCGCCGCCTTTCCTGGGCGGAGGCGGCGGTTCGGGGGGTTTCACGACCGCGGCCTCCGAAACCGTCACCTGAAGCGTACTGCTGTCGGTGCGGCCGGCATCGTCGCCCACCGTCAGCGACACCCGATAGACGCCGGGCTGCGGCGCCTGCAGCGCGGTGATCGCCGCCTGCGGCTGGGCAAATACCGCGGCGCCGGGCCCGTCGATCATCTGCCATTGCCAACTCGTGACCCGGCTGCCGCCACTTGCGCTGCTCGCGGCCCCATCCAGGCTGATCGCGCTCTCGGTTCCCGTCTGGCGGGGCGCTGCGAACGGCCGCAAGGCCTCGCCCACTGCCCCGGGCACCGCGAGCATGCCGGCACCGCAGGTCGTCGTGGTGCAGTTGCATTGCCCGGAAAGGATGTCGCGCTGCGGGCAAACCGGCAATCCGGCCTCGACCGGGAAGGCCCTGGCCGTCGACTGCAGGCGCTGCAGGACGGCGTTCGGGCCGAGCTCGGGATGCACGGCCAGCATCAGCGCCGCCGTCCCGGCCACCAGCGGCGCCGAAAAGCTGGTGCCCACGGTGGCGTTGAGGGCGTCGCTGTAACCGTTCGCGCCCGGGTGTGTCGTGCCCAGGTTCGTCGTGGTCGGAATCTGGAAGCCGCATGGCGCCGGGATGACGAAGCCTTCGGAGTAACAGTTGCCGGCCGGGGCGGCAATCGCCACTTCGGGCCCGTGGCTGCTGTAGCCGACCTTGGTGCCCGCGTGCCGCAGGCCGGCCACGCTGACGACGCCGGGGCAGTTGCCCGGTTCCTGGACGGCGATCGAATTGCCCGCTGCGGCGACCACCGTGACACCCGCGGCATTGAGCTCGGCGATCGCGTCGCGGTACAGCGCGGAGCACGAACCCTCGCCCCCCAGGCTGAGGTTGACGATCTTGGCCGGGCGCGGATTGGCCGGCGCCCCGGGCACCGCCAGCCCGCCGGCCCAGCGCATCGCGGCGACGATGTCGCTGTCCCAGCCGCCGCATTTGCCGAGTGCCCTGACCGGCACGATACTGGTTTCCCAGCTCACCCCGGCCACGCCGCGCGAGTTGTTGCCGATCGCCCCGATCACGCCGGCCACGCGGGTGCCATGCCAGCTGCTGGAGATGGGCAGATTGCCGCTGAAGCCATCTCCGCAACCACTGAATTCGGGTTTCTGCAGGTCTTCGGCCGAGAGGAAATCGCCCGGATCGCTCGCGTCCGCGTCGCGTCCATCGCCGTCGCCGGCGTTGACGGCATCGGCGATGAAGTCGTAACCGGGCAGCAGGACCCCGGCCAGGTCTTCATGATCGAAACGCACGCCGGTATCGACGACCGCGACCACGACGTCGCGCGAGCCGGTGGTGAGGTCCCATGCCGTCTCGGCATCGATCGAGGCGGGCTGCGCGCCCTGCTGCAACAGCCATTGCTCGGCATAGCGCGGATCGTTGGGCATGCGCCGGATCTGCTTGCGCCGGTCCGGCACCGCGAACAACACGTCCGGATCGGCCGCCAGCGCCGCGGCGAGGTGTTCGGCGTCCATGCCGGGGGCACTAACGATCTCGGAACCCGGCGCCGGCCCGTCACGGGTGGCGAGCGACAGGCCCAGCCGCGTGCCGAGCGCGGTGCCGCGCTCGGCACCTTGCGCCTGCTTGGCGAGTTGGCCGGCATGGTCACGGTACTGCACGATCACGCGTTCGGTGTGGCTGTGCTGGGCGTGCGCCGCACCACCTGCGAGCAGGCACAGCGCGAGCGCGAGCTGCGCGGCCGGCGGCGCCTGGCGAAAGGAGAATGAAGTCACGGATAACTCTCTCGGTGATTGAACGATTCATGGACCGGCCGCCTGACGGCGCTTCGGCTGTGAAGCGCCGCCGGTGGACGAGCGCCCCGCGCCCGCGATCCGGATCTCATTCTACGCAAGCTTCGCCCGCCTGGACTGATCGCGCGTGCGGCGATCAGCGCAACGTGACGAGTTCCTCGGCGCTGGTGGGATGAATCGCGACGGTACGATCGAAATCGCGCTTGGTCGCCCCCATTTCGATCGCCACCGCAAAACCCTGCAGCATTTCGTCGGCACCGTCGCCGATGATGTGGCATCCGACCACCTTCTCGTCGGCACCGACGCACACGAGCTTCATCGCGGTCGGACGTTTATGCGCGGTGAGCGCGTAGTACATCGAGTTGAAACGGGTCGTGTAGGCCCGGACCTCGTCGTGGCCGGCACGCGCCTCGTCCTCGCTCAAACCCATGGTGCCGATGGGCGGATGGCTGAAGACCACGGTCGGCACATGGCCGAACTCGAGACGGCTGTCGGGTCGGCCATCGAAAAGGCGTGCCGCCAGCTTGCGCCCGGCCGCGATCGCGACCGGCGTCAGCTCCGGCTGCCCGGTGATGTCACCGATCGCGTACACCCCCTCGACGTTGGTGTTCTGAAAGGCGTCTACCGGTATGCGACCGTCTCCATCGGTGGAGACGCCGGCAAGATCGAGCCCGATATCCGCCGTTTTCGGTCGGCGCCCGATCGCCCAGATCAGGGTATCCACGCTGTATACGGCGCCGCCGTCGCAGCGAATCTCGAGCGTGCCGTCGTCGCGCCGGGTCAGCGACTCCACCCGGGTATCGGTCGCGATCGTGACGCCGTCGTCGCGCATCTGCGCCATCAGGCCATCGCTCAGCAGCGCGTCGAAGCGGCGCAGGAGCTGTTTGCCACGCACCAGCATGGTCACCTCGCTGCCCAGGCTGTTGAACACGCCGGCGAGTTCCACCGCGATATAGCCGCTCCCCACCACCGCGACCCGCCGCGGTTGTCGCGCCAGCCCGAAAAAGCCATCCGAATCGATTCCCAGCCCGGCCCCCGGCAGATCGGGGATCTCGGCTTCGCCGCCGGTGGCGATCACGATGTGCGGAGCGCGGTACTCGACATCGCCCACGGCGACGACCCCGGGCGCGGTGAAACGCGCCCATCCACGTACGACGGTGACGCCCGAGCGCTCGAGCAGCCCCGCATAAACGCCGTTCAGGCGTTCGACATAGGCGTCGCGGCCCGCCTTCAGGCGCGCCCAGTCGAAACCACGCGCCTCGACGTCGAAACCATAGCCGCCGGCATCCTCGATCGAATGGGCCAGGTTGGCCGCGTACCACATGACCTTCTTGGGCACGCAGCCCACGTTCACACACGTACCGCCGAGGCGCGCAGCCTCGATCAGCGCGACCTTCGCACCGTATTCGGCCGCCCGCCGCGCCGTCGCGACGCCGCCGCTGCCTCCGCCCACCACGACATAATCGAAATCCGCCATGTCCTGCTCCCTGCTCGAATGAATCTGCCCGCGCCGCACCGCCGGACGCCGGGGCGGTGCCGGGCGCAGCCTGTTCGGGGAAAATGCCCAAGCGCAAAGGATAGCAGCCTGCCCGCCCCAGCCGGAACGGCCGCACGCCGCAGCCTGCGTGCTCACGCTACCAGGTCAAGCGAAGCCCGGCGAACACCCGGCCCTTGTGCCGGTACTTGCCCTCGTGGAACTCCGGATAGTCCTCGCCAGCGTTCTGCACCGTGATCGAGAATTCGTCTTCCGACGAAACCGTGCCGAGCCGGCGCGCGAGCTTGACGTCGAAACGGTCGCGGGCCGGAACACGATCGCCGCCGTTCATCCAGTAGAACTCACCGTTGTGGTAGTAGCCGACACTCGCGCGCCAACGCCGGGGCAGTTCCTTGACCAGCAGCAGCGAGGTCATCGAACCCGGCGCACTGCGCTCGATGTCCGGGTCGGACAGCGTGCCGCGGCCGCTGATGTCGATGAAGGCCTGCGACAACACCACCCGGCCCCAGCGCGGCTTGCTCCAGTCGATGCTGAACTCGGCCCCGTCCATGTCGAACGAACTCGAGTTCAGAAAGACGAACGACTTCTGCTCGATCCTGAAGGGGCTGTAGTTCGGCGGCGGCAGGATCCGGCAGACCCTGTTCGCGTAGATCGTATCGGGCTTGAGCGGCGGATTCACACAACTGTTGTCGTCGAGGTAGCGGCTGTAGGATTCGCGAAAAACCCGCGCGTCCAGCCTCACGCCAAGCGGCCGGTAATGCGCGACGTAACCGAGATCGAAGTAGCGGACCCGCTCCGGCTCGACCGGGAACATCGCCCGATAGAGAATCGACTTGACCATGCCGTCATACTGGATCGTTTCGAACGCACTCGACTCCATCAGCGACGGCGCGCGATAGGCGATACCGCCCGAGGCACGCAGCGACTGGTCGGCCGAGAGCGCATAGTTGGCCGCGAGCCGCGGCGAAAACAAGGTGCCGCTATAATCGTGGTGCTCGAGATTGCCGCCGAAATCGAGCTTGAGCGGCGCGATCGGCTGCCATGTCACGCTCCCGAAGAGCTGCGAATTGAACGCGTCCTGCGACTCGGTGGTGCTGAAGTAGCGCAGCGATTCGACCGAGTCGTAGCGCAGGCTCGCGCCGACCATCATGCGCCAGGCATCGGACAGGCGCGAACTCAGTTGCATCTCGACGTCATCGCGGCGCGCGTCCTGGTTTCCATCCACCGGAATGTCGACGATCTCGCCCGACGACGCCCGGAACGGCACCGAAAAACCCGCCCTCACCCGTTCTTCCTGGTGGTAGTACTGCACCGACAGCTCGGACTCCGGACCGAGACTGCGCGACCAGCGGGAGTGGAAATACAGCGAGCGGGCCGACTGGGCATGCGGCGGAAACTCGATGTCTTCCGGGTTGCCGCGCCGATCGACCCCATCGCTGACCCCGAACTGCATGCGCACCTCGTCACGCGCGCTCACCCAGGTCGAACCGCTTAGATTGAACACGTTGCGCTGGATGTATTCACCCGGGTGCAAGCCCATGTGCGCCTCGCGGTGCGGCTCGAAATTGACCGCCGCGCGACGCGAGGCGCTCGCGCGCCAGTCGATGTCGCTACCGAACTTGCTGTTGAGGCGAACCCCCACGTCGAAGAAACCGTCGCGCCCCGCACGGGTAATCACCGTCGAGCCATCTTCGGTCGCCGGCGGGCGCGTAATCAGGTTGATCACCCCCTGGAACGCATTCACCCCGTAGGCTGCGCCGTTCGGGCCACGCACCACCTCGATGCGGTCGAGGTCATCCACCCGGATCGGCAGATCCTGCCACTGGGTGTCGCCCCACAACGGACTGTTGATCTCGCGTCCGTCGATCAACACCTTGATGCGCCGGTCGCGCGGATCGCCGAGCCCGTGATTGGTCACGATCGGCGAACCATCCGGCCAGTCGGCCACCAGAAACCCGGGCACCAGCCGCAGCAAGTCATGAATCTCGGTGAATCCGGAGCTCACGATCATCTCGCGGTCGACGACGGTGACCGGCGCCGGCGCATCGAGCGCCGACTGCTGCAGCCGCGAGGCGGTCAGGACGATCGGAATTTCATCGAAATACGCGCCGACCTCCTCGTCCGCCGCACCCGCCGCGGCGTACATCCAGCCCAACGCGCACAACAGCACCCTGGTCGCGTTACGGATTGCCGGCGCAGACGATCCGGGAGAGTCGTGAATCTGGCACATTTGTCATTCTTCAGCGTTGGCCTCAGGATCATCCTTTGCCATGCCAGCAACGTCAAGCAGCGGCTACCCGATCTGCGTAGCCGGCCAGACACCCCGCGCATCCAGGATCATTTGCCGGCGCATGGCCGCAGATCATCGACTCATCACGCCCGGCGCTTTCTGATAGGCTCGCGGCTTTACGATACGCCGGCACCGACGCCGCCTGGACCATGGCACGCATAAACATCGAGCTTCCCGCACACTTCCCCTTCTCAACCCGCGTGCATGTCTACACCAGCCACATCAACGAGGCTGGCCATGTCGACAACGCGCAATTGCTGACGCTGGTTTCCGAGGCACGCCAACGCTTTTTCAAGGCGCTGGGCTACACCCAGACCCGCGTCGAAGACGTCGGCATCGTGATCGCGGATGCCGCGGTCCAGTATCTGTCGGAAGCGTTCCACGGCGAAGAACTCACCATCGACGTCGCGACGGCGGATTTCAACAAGTATGGTTGCGATCTGGTCTACCGCATTCGCGAGGCCCAGGCCGGCCGCGACGTGGCGCGGGTCAAGAACGGCATCGTGTTCTACGACTACACGACCCGCAAGATCAGTACGGTGCCGGCCGAGTTCGTGCGTCGAAGCACGGCGGCCGGCGCATAGGCCGGCCACTTAGCACGGCGGCCGGCGCATAGGCCGGCCACTTTTGCGTCTTCAGGATGCCGGCGACAAGCGCAGGATTCGACCGCGTCCCTCGTCGAGCAGATAGATGAATCCGTCGGGGCCCTGGCGCACATCGCGAACGCGTATGCCCAGGCCTTCGAGCAGACGTTCTTCGCCGATCACCCTGTCGCCGTCGAGCGCCAGACGGACGAGCAGTTGCCCACTGAGCGCGCCCACGAACAGGCTGCCACGCCAGGCGGGAAGCGCCTCGCCGGTATAGAACTGCATGCCCGACGGGGCGATGGACGGAATCCACACCTTCACTGCTTCGATCACGTCGGCCCGCGCCGTGCCCTCGCCGATGCGCGCGCCGCTGCCGTATTCACGTCCATGCGTGATCGCCGGCCATCCGTAGTTTCCGCCCGCGCTACCTACGTTCACTTCGTCTCCGCCCTGCGGCCCATGCTCGTGGGTCCACAACACCCCGGTGGCCGGATTGAGCGCGGCCCCCTGCACGTTGCGATGCCCGTAAGACCAGATGTCCGCCAGCGCGCCAGGCCTGCCGACGAAGGGATTGTCGTCCGGCGTGCTGCCATCCGGCCGTATCCGCACGATCTTGCCAAAATGGTTGTCGAGCTGTTGCGCCTTGTCACGGTGAAAGAAGCGATCGCCCAGGGTGACGAACAGGCTGCCATCCGGCGCGAACACCAGCCGCGAACCCCAATGGTGGCGGCCGGAGGGGTCGTCGTTCTGGCCGAACACCTTGCGCACGTCGTCGAGACGAAGCGCGGCGGCGTCGAGGCGCGCACTCGCGACCGCGGTGCGGGCACCGCGGCGGGTCGGTTCGGCGAACGAGAAGAAGATGCGCCGATCGTGCGCGAAATCCGGTCCGAGCACCACGTCGAGCAGCCCCCCCTGCCCCTCGGCATGCACCGCGGGTACGCCGGCGATCGGGGCCGACACTTCGCCACTGGCGCTCACGATGCGCATCCGCCCCGGGCGCTCGGTGACCAGCATCGCGCCGTCCGGCAGGAATGCGAGACTCCACGGGGTATCCAAGCCACTCGCAATCTCGGCCAGGGTCAAAGGCCCGGCACTCGATTCGATCCGGTCCTGTGCCAGCGCGCCGGCGGCCGGCAACAGACCTGCGGCGAGTGCGACGAGCGCCCCGAACACAAGCGATTTCGCCTTATCCATGCTCAACTCCCGATGCTGCGGCGGGCCACGCCGGTCCGCCGCGCAGTAAGAAAACACGATCAACCCAGCGCGACAGACAGTCTCCCGGCCCCTCGGTTCATTGCCGGACACCCCATGCGCGCCGCCATCCGGCACAATGCGGGTTCGAATTCATTTGCACGGTTTGAACGGATCAATGTCGAAATGGCTCATTTATGGCGTCGGGCTGACCGGTCTCGCGCTTCTCGCACCGGTTGCCTGGATGTTCTTCGACGAAGCGCCCGCACCACCGACTGAATCCGGCTACCCCTGGCAGATCGACCTGCCCGCCCCCGGACAATCGCGGGTGTTCGGGCTTCGCCCCGGTCACAGCAGCGTCGCCGAGGCGAGCGCCCTGTTCGGCCCCGACGTCGATATCGCGATCGTGGCCCCCCCCGGACACCCCGCCTCGCTCGAAGCCTATTTCGAGAGCGTGCAGGTCGGCCGCATCATGGGCAAGCTCGTGCTCACGGTCGACGCCGACGACGCCACCCTCGCGGCGATGCGCGAGCGTGCCGCCAAGGTCGAATACATGGAGAGCACCACCCGCAAGATCACGCTGAGCCGCGACGACCTGGCGGATGCCCGTGGCCGCGCCATCCGCGCGATCACCTTCATCCCGTCGGCGAACCTGGATGAAGACATCGTGCTGCAGCGCTTCGGCCCGCCGGCCATGCGGGTGCGGGTATCCGACGAGCGCGAGCATTTCCTGTATCCCGACAAGGGGCTCGATCTCGCGCTGGACAGCCGCACCAAGGAAGTCCTTCAATATGTCGCGCCACAGGACTTCGAGCGCCTGCGCCAGCCCCTGCTCCAGCACGTCGGCACCGCGCCGCCCGCGCATCCGGAACCGGCCGACCCGCCCGCCCCCCGATCCGCCGATTGAGCCTGTTCACCGAGCCCCCGCCAAGGACCGCATTCCACGCCATGAGCCCCCGTTTTCCACCCGCGACCACCGATCGGGCGCAACGCCGCGCCGGCGCCGTGCGCCCGCTGTTCGCGACACTGTTCGTGCTCGCGCTGATCCTCGCCTTCGTCCTGGCCTTGCGCCCGGCACCGGAGATGCTGCCGAGCATCAATCACTTCGACAAGGTTCAGCACGCGATCGCGTTCATGCTGATCAGCCTGCTCGGATTCGCGGCATGGCCGCGCCGCCCCGTCATGATCGTGGCGGTGATGCTGGGCTATGCTGCGGCGATGGAGCTCGCGCAGTCGTTCACCGCCTACCGCCAGGGCGACTATCTCGACTGGCTCGCCGACGCGGCGGGGATCGCCGCCGCGTTCGGGCTGCGCCGGCTGCTGCCCGGATCGCGCCGGGTCGAACCGTCCGCGCCGCTATCGTCGTCGGCCACGATTTCGCGTTAGACTCTTTGCACCGTTCAAGCCGACCAGCGACCGATCCAGCCCCCAGCACGAGGAAGCAAGCCGATGGAGCGCAAGGAGTTCACCAGCCCCCTGCATGTAACGACCTGGATGGGGGTCTTCCTGGCCCTCGTCGCTGGCCTGGCGGCCTTGCTGGTTCCCCAGCTCCGGCATGCCTTCATGGCCAACGCCGGATTCAACGGCGTGATCATCTTCGTGCTCGCGGTCGGCATCGTCGTGAACCTGCGCCAGGTCTGGCGACTGCAACGCGAGGTGCTGTGGATAGACGGCTTTCATCGCAGCGGACTCGACCCCACCCAGGCGGTGCGTCCGGTATTGCTCGCCCCGATGGCCAAGATGCTGTCGAGCCAACGCGGCAGGCACAACCTCAGCCCGGCCTCGATGCGCACGATCCTCGACGGCGTGCAGATCCGGCTCGAAGAGCAGCGCGACCTGAGCCGTTACCTGATCGGCCTCCTGATCTTCCTTGGGCTGCTCGGCACTTTCTGGGGCCTGCTGACCACCATCCGCGCAGTCGGAGAGATCATCGGCAGCATGGGTGGCGGCACCGACGCCACGGCGATGTTCAACGCACTCCAGATCAAGCTCAACGGCCCGCTGTCGGGCATGGCGACGAGTTTCTCGACCTCGCTGTTCGGCCTGGCCGGCTCGCTGGTAGTGGGTTTTCTCGACCTGCAGTCGGGCCGCGCGCAAAACCGCTTCTACAACGAGCTGGAAGAGTGGCTCTCCAATATCACCCGCCTGCCCTCCAGCATGGGCGGCGAGGGAGAGGGCAGCGTACCGGCGTATGTGCAGGCGCTGCTCGAACAAACCGCCGAGAGCCTCGACCGCATGCAGCGTTCGGTGGCCGATTCCGAGCGCGAACGCCGCGCGACCGTCGATCAGTTGTCCGAACTCGGCCATCAGCTCAATCGCCTGTCGGAGCTCATCAGCCGTGAATCGCGCGGACTGTCTACGGTGACCGAGACCCAGGAAGACCTGCGCGCACTGGTGCGCCACATGGCCCAAAGGCCGCCCGAGGGTGCCCAGTTCTCCGAAGACCTGCGTTCCGAGCTGCGGCTCATGTCGCGCACCATTGCGGCCGCGCTCGCCGGCCACCGGGCGGACTGACCGACATGGCCGTCATTTCGCGCCGCCGCCGAGGCGTCGACTACTGGCCGGGCTTCGTCGACGCACTGGCCTCGCTGTTGATGGTGATGATGTTCGTGATCCTGATCTTCACCATCGGCCAGTTTGTGCTGACCGATGCGGTGAGCGGGCGCGACCGCGCGCTCGCACGCCTGCAATCCGAACTCGCCGCGCTCGCCAAGACGCTCAGCCTCGAAAGCAGCGCCCGCGCCAGCGCCGAGAACCGCACCGCCGAACTCACCGCCACGCTCGCCGACGAACAGCAGGCCCGCGCCGCGCTGACGCTCGATCTCGACGGCGCCCGCACCCGGCTCGGCACCGCCGAGACCGAACTCGAAACCCGCGCGGCCGAAACCATCCGCCTCGCGGCCGACATCACCGCGCTGCAAAAGCTCAAGGCGGAGCTCGAGGCGGAGGTGGCCCGGCTGGCGTTGACGCTGGACAGCTCCGAAGCGTCGCTCAAGGCCCAGACCGACATCTCCGACAGCGCCGTCGCCCAGATCGAGCTCCTCAATCGCCAGATGGCCGAGATCCGCACCCAGCTCGAAGAACTCAACAAGGCACTGGCCGTCGCCAATGCCGAGCTCGCGGTCAAGGATCTGAAGATCGACGACCTCGGACGCGAGCTCAACCTCGCGCTGGCCGCGCGGGTGCAGGAGCTCAACCGCTATCGCTCGGAGTTCTTCGGGCGCTTGCGCGCGGTGCTCGGCAACCGCCAGGATGTGCAGGTCGTCGGCGACCGCTTCGTGTTCTCGAGCGAGGTGCTGTTTCCGTCGGCCTCGGACGAAGTCTCCGAAGAGGGTCTGTTGAAGCTCCTCAGCCTTGCCGAAACCCTCAAGACGATCGCGGCCGAGATCCCGTCGGATCTGCCCTGGGTGTTGCAGGTCGACGGCCACACCGACCGCCGTCCGATCTCGACCGCGCGCTTTCCGTCGAACTGGGAATTGTCGACCGCCCGGGCGCTAGCGATCGTCAAGTTTCTGCGCGACCAGGGGGTGCCCGCGCAGCGGCTCGCCGCAACCGGCTTCGGCGAATTCCACCCGCTCGACAACCGCGACAGCGCCGACGCCTACGCCCGCAACCGCCGCATCGAGCTCAAGCTCACCACCCGCTGAGCCGCGGAGCGCGCGGGCTCAATAATGCGGCGGTACTTCGTCCAGCGGATCGGCCGTCCTGCCGCTCGCACGCAACTCGGACAACTGCGCATGCATGCGCCGCACGACCTCGTTGAGGCGGTCGATCTGTTGCTGCTGCCGGAACACGGTGCGGTTGAGTTCGTCGAGCAGATCCTCTGAAAAGCCCAGCTTGGTCTCGATCCGCACGAAGCGGTCCTCGAGGGTGTCGTTGATGTTGTCGCTCAATCGATGCTCCGCATTGTGGTCGCGCCTATCGTAGCGCGTTTCCGGCGGATATCCCGATCACGCGGGCAGGATTCGTCGTTCTCCATCCGCCGTTGCCGCTCGTGCTCGTGTTAGCGCAGGAGGGCTGGAATATCCGGTGGAACGCCTCATTCCGCACCGGGATCATCACCAGAACAGTGCCCGACCGCGGCACATGTATCACGGCCTGGCGACGGCCGGGGCAACCCGACCGGCCGGGCGATCGCCACCGCGCATTTCTTCGGCATGATGGCGCCGCCACACCCGCCGCAGGTCGCGCGCCGAGCCGAAGCCGGCGAGTTCGGCGACGCGCTCGATCGACAGGCGCGCATCATCCAGCAGCATGCGCGCACGGGCGAGGCGCAGCCGCTGCTGGTACTCGACCAGACCCACCCCGGCATGCTCGACGAACAGGCGCGACAGATGACGCGCGCTGACATGGGCGACGGCCGCGAGCTGATCGGCCGACCACCGCCGCGACGGATCGCGCGCGATCGCGTCCTGGGCGCGATGCACGGCCGGATGGAGATGGTTGCGCCATGCCAGCCACGGCGACAATTGCGGATCGTGGCCGCTGCGGCGCAGAAACATCACCAGGCGGCGCGCAACCGCGGCCGCGAGCGGTGCGCCGAAATGGCGCTCGACCAGATACAGCGCGAGGTCGATGCCGGTGGTGATGCCGGCGCTGGTCACGACCGGGCCGTCCTCGACGAACACCCGGTTGTGCTCGACCCGCGCGCTGGGCGCGCGCCGCCCCAGTTCGTCGATCAGGGCGTGATGGGTCGTGCACCCGCGCCCCGCCAGCAACCCGGCATCGGCCAACAGCAAGGCACCCGAGCACACGCTGGCAAAACGGGTGTCCTGCCGTGCCACGGTACGCAGCCACGCGACAACCGCGCGCGCCTCGGCGCTGGCATAGTCTTCGTGCTCGTTCGCATTGCCGACCGTAATCACTAGGCTGTCCGACGGCAGAGGATCGGGCAGCGGCGCAAGTCCGGCGAGTTCGATCCCGAGCGAGCAGCGCAGGCAAGCCACCGGCGCGACGGTATGCAGGTTCAGTTCGGCCCCCATCTCCGCCGCCATGCGCAAAGCTTCGGCCGGACCAGCGTAGTCGAGCAACAACACGCCCGGCGTCAGAACGAACCATATCTGCATCCGTTTATCCCGTCAGGCGCCGCTCGAAGCCGGATCGCGCCCAAGTCTGGCCACCGGACGGCACGGCCGGGGACACAGTTCGCCGCCACAATTCGGGCAGACACCGCCCAGCCGGTTCGCGGCGCAGTCGACGCAGAAGGTACACTCGAAGCTGCAGATGCAGGCGCCGGGTCGATCAGGGGGCAGCTCGCGGTCGCAGCATTCGCAGCGGGAGCGCATCTCGAGGCTCACTGGACGCCCCTCCTGTCGCTGTGCGGCATCCCTCCGAGGGAGGGGGCGCTCATGCCGCCATCGCCGCATCCGGGGCCAATGCCGCCAGCGCCTCGTCGACGCTGGCGATGCGCGCGAAGCGGCCGGCCAGCACCACTTCGGTTCGCGCCTTGATCTCGGCGGCCGGATACTCGATACCGGTGTGCGGGTGGGTCATCGCGAAAGTGAGCGTCGCATCCGGGACGAAATCGACCGTGTAGCCGATGTCGGCCCCCACGCGCGCCGTGGTCTCGCAACACTGCTCGGTGCGGATGCCCGCGATCAGCAGGCGCGACACGCCGTGGCGGCGCAGCCACAGATCCAGTCCGGTATCGGTAAACGCATTATGGGTGTGTTTGTCGAAACTCACCGCGGGCTCGGGCGGCAGCCAGGCGAGGGGACGCACGAAACCCGATGCCGCGGTGAATGGGCCGGCCTGCCCGACGTGGAAGATATGCACGACCGGCACGCCGAGCACCCGGCAGCCTGCATCAAGGCGCAACAGCGCCTCGCGGAAAGCGGGTACGTCGTCCTCGCGCCAGAATGGCATCTGGCGAAAGGACTCCTGCACGTCGATGATGACAAGCGCGGAACGGGGCTGGATTGCGGACATGATCGGCTCACGGCGGGTGGAAAGTGCTGCCATCGTAACCGCTATGAAACCAGACAAACAGCCTCGACCACGACAGGTGCCGGACCGATTCGGACACGCCTGCGATCACCGTACGGCGGGTCGCACCTACACGGTGGTGGCAGCGGCGATCATCGCCGCCCGGCTGTCCGGCGTTTCCAGGCTGATTCGCCCCAGCGCCGAAGTACGAAAATCGTTGAGCAGGGTCTGCGCCGCCTTCTCGATGTCCAGCCCCCCGCCCTTGACCAGGCAGCCGCGCTTGCGCGCGACCATCTCGACCACCCCCACGCCGTCGAGCGCCGACACATCGGCCTTGAAACGCTCGGCCAGACGTTCGGGATAACGTGCGAGCAGCAGCCGGCCGAGCGCCGCGGCGACCTCCTCGTCGATCACCGCGTTGCGGCCGATCGCGTGGCAGATCGCCAGCATGTAGCCGTCCGCCTCGTAGGCAATCCTGGGCCACATCATGCCCGGGGTGTCGGTGATGGTCATGTGCTCACCCAGATCGAAAGTCTGCTGCGACTTGGTGACCGCAGGTTCGTCGCCGACCTTGGCCACGCGCCGCTTGAGCAGCGCGTTCATCAGCGTGGATTTGCCGACGTTGGGAATGCCCATGATCATGATGCGCAACAGCTTGGTGCCGTCATTGCGATGCGGCGCGAGCGACTGGAACAGCGCCGGCAGGCGCGCGACCTCGCCCGGCGTCTTGCATGACAGCGCGATGGCCCTGACGCCCGGCTGGGCATTGAAATGAGCGAGCCAGGCCTGGGTGGCGACCGGGTCCGCCAAGTCGGATTTGTTGAGCACCTTGAGGCACGGACGCTGACGCGCCAGGCGCAGTTCGTGGATCATCGGATTGCTGCTCGCCTCGGGGATGCGGGCGTCGAGCACTTCGATCACGAGATCGGTCCTTGCCATGGTCTCGGACGCCTTCTTGCGCGCCGAGGTCATGTGACCGGGAAACCACTGGATGGACATCTTGCGGGACCATGAAACGACCAAAGCGCGCATTATCCGCGCTAATGCCACGGCACTGGGGCAAAATAGCGCCTTTTGCAGCAGCGAGCCGCCATGGAACACCCGCACGACGATGCAATCATCCAGGACATGCGCCAGTGGCTGGAGAAGGCCGTGATCGGCCTCAACCTCTGTCCGTTCGCCCGGTCGGTGTACATGAACGACCAGGTGCGCTTCGTGGTCAGCAATGCCCGCCACCTCGACGCCTTCCTCGAAGAGCTCGACCGCGAGCTCGACTTCCTGGCGGCCGCCGACCCCAAGGCGGTCGACACGACGCTGCTGATCCACCCGACCCTGCTGCCCGACTTCCTCGATTTCAACGAAGTGGTCGGCATTGCCGAAGAAGCGGTGCTCGAGCATGAACTCGAGGGCGTGATCCAGGTCGCGAGCTTTCATCCGCGCTTCCAGTTCGACGGCACGGCGCCCGACGACATCGGAAACTACACCAACCGCGCGCCCCATCCCACGCTGCACCTGATACGCGAAGAAAGCCTCGAGCGCGCGCTGGCCAGCCATCCGAACCCCGACGGCATCTACGAGCGCAACATCGAAACCCTGCACAAGCTCGGACTGGCGGGCTGGCGGGCGCTCGGGTTGGGTCCATCGACCGGCACGCCATGAAACCCAAGGTCAAGCACGCACCGGATCGGGCCGGCGCGAACGACGCCGCAGCGGCGCAAGCACCGGTGCCGGGTTCGGACATTCGGCCGGGGCAATCACTGGCGCTCCTGAAGGCACTGCATATCCTGACCCGCGACGGCAAGCTCAACCAGGACAGCCGGCGCAAGCTCAAGCAGGTGCATCATCTGGTCAACTTCATCGCGCCGCTGATCGACGCGTGCCTCGCCGAACGCGGCGACGTGCAACTGGTCGATCATGGCGCGGGCAAGTCCTACCTCGGCTTCATCCTGTACGACCTGTGCCTGAAGGCGGGCTCCGCAGGCACCATCCACGGCATCGAGACGCGCGACGACCTGGTGGCACGCTCGCGCGAACTGGCGGACCAGCTCGGATTCGAACGCATGGCGTTCCACAAGCTGAGCGTCGAAGCCTCGATCGGCGCGCCGGCGCTCCCGGCCGAAATCGATATCGTCACCGCGCTGCACGCCTGCGACACCGCCACCGACGATGCGATCCGTTTCGCGCTGGCCAAACGCGCACGCCACGTCGTGCTGGTGCCATGCTGCCAGGCCGAGGTCGCAGCAGCGCTGCGCGCGTACAAGAACGAATCCTTCGGCAAGACGCCGCTGTCGGAACTGTGGCGGCACCCGATCCACACCCGCGAGATGGGCAGCCAGATCACCAACGTCCTGCGCTGCCTGCTGCTCGAGGCACATGGTTATCAAGTGTCGGTCACCGAGCTGGTGGGCTGGGAGCACTCGCTCAAGAACGAACTCATCGTCGCCCGCGCCACCGGGAATCCACGCGGCAATGCACGCGAACGTGCCCTGCAGATACTGTCGGCGCTCAACCTCGAAAGCCTGCGCGAGCGCTTCGTGTATTGACCGCCCCCCCTCGCGCCACGACGCCGCCAATCGACCGCCGGAGAGCACGCACCATGACACCGCCCGAGAAGCCTTATGCCCCCGCCTGCGATCGCAATCGCGATCCCATTCTGGCGATATTGCGCGGGTGCTTCGGCGCCCGCGGCACGGTCCTCGAGATCGGCAGCGGGACCGGCCAGCATGCGGTGCATTTTGCCCGCCACCTGCCCCACCTCGTCTGGCAATGCAGCGATCGCGCCGAAATGCTGGATGGCATCCGGATGTGGCTCGACGAAGCCGCGCTGCCCAACACCCCGGCCCCGCTGCACGTCGATGCCAACCTCGAGTGGCCGCCACGGCGCTTCGACGGCATCTTCTCGGCCAACACCCTTCACATCATGAGCTGGCCGGAAGTCGAGCGTTGCTTCGCCCGTCTGCCCGGGGTGCTGAATCCAGGCGCCGCGCTCGTGATCTACGGTCCGTTCAGCTATGCCGGCAGACATACGAGCGCAAGCAATGCCGCGTTCGATGCGTCGCTGCGCGCCGGCGGTGCGCACCGCGGCATCCGCGACTTCGAAGCGGTCCATGCCCTCGCCACCGGCGCCGGCCTGGCGCTGGAGGCGGATCACGCGATGCCGGCAAACAACCGCTGCCTCGTCTGGCGCGCGCCCTCGGCGGCCACCGCCGGCTAGCCGCCCGGGCTTGGGTTGGGGCTTCGGCCGGGCATGATTTGCACGGCTGCCGCACCGCGATCAAATCGGCGAATACGGGTATCAGCACTTATAAATAATCGAATACTGATGTACAGTTGCCTCGCACACCGGCCGCCGGCCCGTCGGCCCGGCATCGCGCGACGCGGCGCGCATACCGCGAACGCCCGCGCTTGCATGCAAGGAGACCCTGCCATCATGAAACCGAATACACTCGCCTTTGCCCTGCCCCTGCTCTGTGCCGTCGGCGCGGTCCACGCCAACCCCTTCCCGGATGCCGATATCGAGAAGGGCCGCGAGACCCACATGGAAATCTGCGTCCAGTGCCACATGGAGAAATTCGGCGGCGACGAAGGCGCCGATATCTACACCCGTGCGGATCGCAGGGTCAAAACCACGAGCGGGCTCGCGCAGCAGTTGACCGCCTGTACCACGATGCTCAACCTCGACCTATTCCCGGAGGACGAACATCATCTTGCCGGCTTTCTGAACAAGTACTTCTACAAGTTCGAGTAGGGCCGCCCACGCCCTCGTTTCATCCATCCGGCGCAGTCGCGCACGCCACGGAAAGCGCGCATGCGCGCCGGGGCGAATGCCGATGGCGCCTAGAAAACAGATACCCGACCCACCCCCGTAGCGGAGGAGTCAAATGACGGGAACGCCAAACCCAGGTTCGATCGCGAAGTGCCTGGCGCTAGCCGCAAGCTGTTTCGCGCTGACCGCCATCGCGGCCGACCCGCCCGCGGTCGACCTCACCCGTGCGGAAGAGATTCACATGGGCCGCTGCTTCATGTGTCACGGTGCCGAAGGCGAGAGCTCCACCCCGCTGTATCCGCGCCTGGCCGGGCAGCATTACCAGTACGTGGCCAAGCAACTCGCGGACTTCAAGGCCGGGCGACGCGCGAGCGACACGATGAGCAGCATGGTTCAGGACCTCACCGAGGAAGAGATGACCGCGCTGGGCGTCTTCTTCGAGAAAAAACCGACCAAGCCAAGCGCCGCCAGGGATCCCGAGCTGGTGTCGGTCGGGCACTTCGTGTTTCATCGCGGCAACGAATACTCGGGGGTCGCCGCCTGTGCGTCCTGCCACGGCGAAAACGGCCATGGCACCGATCGGCTGCCCAGGCTCGCGAGCCAGGTCCCGCGCTACATCGAGAACCAGCTCAAATCGTTCGACAGCCGCCAGCGCACCAACGACAACGAAGTGATGCACGTGATCGCATCGCGGCTGACCGAACTCGAGATCAAGGCCGTCTCCGCCTATATCGGCACGATGAAGTGAGATCCGGGCGCAGCGTTGGCCACAGCGCCCGGTGCGCCGCCGGACCGCCACCCCTTGGGGATCCGGCGCACGCGTTCAGGACAGCATGTCCGACCAGATGTTCTGCGCCCACGAGAGCGCGTACTTGGCTTCCAGCTCGTTGGCCGCAACCGAAACGCCGCCCGAGCCCTCGGCCGGCAGAAAGGTGTGCTTCTCGGCATTGAACTGGTGCACCGACGCAACATGCATCGCGTTCCTGGCGTCGACGAAACTGTAGCAAGTGTTCATGACCAGCGGCTCGGCGCTTGGCGCCTGCCCGGCCAGCAGGTTCAGGATCGCCGCCGCCGCAACCTTCGCATGCTGGTTCGCCATGTGACCGGACTTGGGCATGGTCGGCGCCGGGAAGATCGCATCGCCGAGCACATGCACGTTCGGCGCGCCTTTCGCCTCCATGGTCAGCCAATCGACATCCACCCAGCGGCCGTTGATCAACTCCACGCCCAGCATATCGACGATGCGCCCGGCACGCTGGGGCGGAATCACGTTCAGCACGCTTGCCTGCACTTCCGAGAAATCGAGCTCCGCCGTCATGGTTTCGGCGTTCACCGACACCAGCGTGCTGTTGGGCACGTATTCGAGGTTGTCCTTGTAGCGCCCTTCGAAGGCCTTGGTGAACAATCCCTTCTTCGACTGGATCTCGGGGTTGGAGTCGAGCACCATGAGTTTGGACCGCGGCTTGTGCTCGAGCAGGTAGTTGGCGACGAGGCAGGCGCGCTCATACGGTCCCGGCGGACAGCGGTAGGGCACCTTGGGTATGTGGATCGCGACGACGCCGCCGTCGTCCATCGACTCGAGCTGCTGCCTCAGCAGCACCGTCTGCGGGCCGGCTTTCCAGGCATGCGGGATGCGCTCGAGATTGCCGGCGAGGCCGGGCACGTCGTCGATCAGAAAATCGATACCCGGCGACAGGACCGCCCGGTCGTAAGCGATCGTCCTGCCACCACCGAGCCTGAGCTCGCGCTTGCCGACATCGATGCCGACCACCTCGTCGGTGACGACCTCGATGCCCCAGCGGGTCCGCAGCTTGTCGTAGCTCAGGGTGATGTCGGCCATGTCCTTCAGGCCGCCGATCACGAGATTCGAGATCGGGCACGACACGAAGTGCGCCTCGCGCTCGATCAGCGTCACCTTCACCGTCCCGTTGCTCCACATCCTCAAATACCGGGCCACGGTCGCTCCGCCATAGCCGCCGCCGACCACCACGACATGGCCGGCCTTGCCGTCGGCCGATCCTGCCGCGGCAGCGGCCATCGGGATGTGCAGCGCACCACCGGCCGCGACCACGCCGAGAGACCTCAGAAAACTCCGTCTGTTTGTCATGGCGCGATCTCCTATTTCTGTGCGGCGAAGAATTCTGCGATGAGCCTGATCTGCTCATCGGTATAGCCCGGCGCAACTTGATGCATCAGCGTCGCGGGCTGGTCGCCGGAGCGAAAATCCGCAAGCTTCTGGACGATCTCCGCGGCAGGCTGTCCGGCGAGCGTCTTCGCATCGGCAACCGCATGTCCGTTCGTGCCATGGCAATTCGCACAGGTTGCCGCGAGATTGCGGCCCAGGTTCGGGTCCTGCGCATGCGCACTGCCCGCGCCGGCCAGAATCGCCAGCGCCAACAACTTGTTTGCCACTCCCATGATGCATCTCCTCCTCTGATGGGCCTCGCGCTGCACGCCGATGAAGCGGGTGCTGCCGGGTTGCACGAGGCATTTTTTGGATTGAACCTCTTTGTCGCGACCCGAGTATAGCCCACGCAACACCATGTTAAAAAAGCATTTTCCCCGCCCCGTCGTGCTCCATGAAATGCCGCAGCGCACAAATATTAGTCGTTGACTATATTCTTCCATAGACATAGAGTCATTCACAAATATTTTGGATCGATCGAAAAAATGGATGAACTGGGCAAAGTTTTCGAGAGTGTCGCCGAGTACTTCGGACTGCTCGCCGAACCGACCCGCCTGCGAATCCTTCATTGCCTGTGCAACGGCGAGTTGTCGGTCAATGAGGTCGTGGAGGCCGCCGGGCTCACCCAGGCGAACACGTCGAGACATCTCAACATGCTGTATCGCGCGAACATCGTCGATCGGCGGCGCGAGGGCACCCAGATCATCTACAAGATCGTCGATCCGAACTTCTCCGTTCTGTGCCGCACGGTCTGCGTGACCATCGCATCGCGCAGCGAAGACAGCCCGCAACGACGGGAGTCGCTGCTGCAACTGGAACAGGCGCTGGGCAGTGCCGGCCGCAAGTGAGCAAAACAACAGCCTTACGACGAGTTCGACCACTACGCACCAGAGGGGGATGCACAGCATGGCACACGACTATGCCCGGCCCGGTCGGGTCAGGCCTGCGCCTGAGAATTTCCTGTCCGGCGAAGACATCGCCGCGATCAACGAGGGCGGGCGCCGGGATTTTCTGCGCAAGGCCTTCGTCGCCGCCTCGGCGGCATTGGCCGCACCGGCCGTGGCGCGCGCGCAGTCTGCCGGCGATCCCGCGATTCTCGAGCTCCCACCCTGGTCCACCTCGCTCGGCCTGCCGGTCGCCAGCAACCCGTACGGCATGCCGTCGAAATTCGAGCGCGGCCTCGTCCGGCGCGAGAGCCCCGGGCTCACCCGGGTCGGCGGGTCCTCGGTGGCATTCACGCCCTTGCAGGGCCTGTTCGGCATCATCACCCCGTCCGGTCTTCATTTCGAGCGCCATCACCAGGGTTGGCACGATATCGATCCGTCGCGCCATCGCTTGATGATCAACGGCCTGGTCGCGTCCGAAGCGGTCTACACCATGGACGACCTGATGCGCCTGCCCGCCGTATCGAAGATCCACTTCATCGAGTGCGGCGCCAACACCGGCATGGAGTGGGGCAATGTCGCGGTGCCGACGGTGCAGTATTCGCACGGAATGCTGTCCTGTTCGGAGTTCACCGGCGTGCCGCTCAAGCTCATTCTCGACATGTGCGGCGCCGACTACACCAAGGGGCGCTTCATCCTGGCCGAGGGCGCGGACGGCTCGTCGATGACGCGCACGATCCCGATGGAGATGGTCGAGTCGGGCGAAGTGCTGGTCGCCTACGGCATGAATGGCGAGATGCTGCGCCCCGAGAACGGCTATCCGTTGCGGCTGGTCGTGCCGGGCGTGCAAGGGGTGAGTTGGGTCAAGTGGCTGCGCCGCATCGAGGTCGGCGACCAGCCCTGGGCCACCAAGGACGAAGCGGTTCACTACATCGACCTGATGCCCGATGGCCTGCATCGTCAATACACCTCGATCCAGGAAGTCAAGTCGGTGATCACGAGCCCCTCGGGCGGCCAGATCCTGCTCGACCAGGGCTTTCACAACATCACCGGCATGGCGTGGTCCGGCCGCGGCAAGATCACCCGCGTGGACGTGTCGACCGACGGAGGGATCAACTGGCGCGAGGCCCGCCTCGAAACCCCGGTGCTTTCCAAGGCCGTCACGCGCTTCAACCTCGACTGGGTCTGGGATGGCAAGTCCGCGATCCTGCAGTCACGCGCCACCGACGACAGCGGCCACATCCAGGCCAGCTACGGACGATTGCGCGCGGTTCGCGGCACCCGATCCATCTATCACAACAACGCCATCCAGTCGTGGAAGGTGGCCGAATCCGGCGAGGTGAGCAATGTCCAGATTCTCTGAGGTCCTGATGGGCATCCTGCTCGTCGGCACCGCCGGCACCGCGACGGCGTTCGATCGCTATCCGGGCCTGGGTCGCCTGGCCACGCCGGCCGAGGTGCGGGCCTGGGACATCGACGTCAGGCCCGACTTCAAGGGCCTGCCGCAGGGTTCGGGCAACGTGGATGACGGCATGACGCTGTGGGAAGCCAAATGCGCGTCCTGTCACGGCATCTTCGGCGAATCGAACGAGGTGTTCACGCCGCTCGTGGGCGGCACCCGCGCGGACGACGTCGAGTCGGGCCGGGTCGCGGCGCTGATCGACAACTCGTTTCCGCAGCGTTCGACCTTCATGAAGGTCGCGACGGTATCGACCCTGTTCGACTACATCAAGCGCGCGATGCCGTGGACCGAACCCAAGTCGCTGTCGGACGACGAGGTCTATGCCCTGCTTGCGTATCTGCTCAACCTGGCCGAAGTCGTGCCGGCGGATTTCGTGCTGAGCCACGAGAACATCGCCGAAGTGCAGACGCGTATGCCCAATCGCAACGGCATGACGACCGATCACGGCATGTGGCCGGGCGCCTCGGCCGCCGCGGGCGGCATCGGCAACGGCGGCACACCCGACGTCAATGGCGACGCCTGCATGAGCAACTGCAAGACCGAGGTCGTGGTCGCATCGGCCCTGCCCGAGTATGCTCAGGATGCGCACGGCAACCTGGCCGAGCAGAATCGCCCGGTGGGCCCGGTACGTGGCGTGAGCACGGGCGAACCTGCCGACGCAGGCGCGGCCGCGCCAGGATCCGAGGCGGCCGAACTCGCGGCGCTCGCCGCCGCCAAAGGATGCATGGCCTGCCACGGCTTGACCCACAAGATCGTCGGCCCGGGTTTCAACGAAGTACAGGCCCGGTACAAGGACCAGGCCGATGGCGAGGCCTATTTGACGGGCAAGGTGAAATCCGGGGGCCAGGGGGTGTGGGGCGCGGTGCCGATGCCGCCGCAAGCACACCTTGCGGACGATGAAGCCAGGCGCATCGTCCAGTGGGTATTGTCGGGCGCGCAAGCGCAATGATCAGCATCACGGAAGCAAACAGGAGAAAAAGGATGAACGAGAAACGCAGGGATGTACTGAAGGCCATTGGCGGCGCGGGTATTTTCGGGGCACTGATCTCGGCCGGCATGATCACGCCGGCGATGGTGCACGCCGCCGACGCACGCAAGGTGTTCACCGCCAAGACCCTCGACGAAGCCTTCGCCGCGCTCGGCACGCCGAGGCCGGCCGAAAGTGCCGACATCACCATCACCGCGCCCGACATCGCCGAAAACGGCGCGGTCGTGCCGGTCGGCGTCGCCAGCAAGATCCCCAACACCGAACAGGTCGCGATCCTGGTCGAGAAGAACCCCAACATGGTCGCGGCCACGTTCGCGTTCGGCGAGAACACCCTGCCCGACCTGCAGACCCGCATCAAGATGGGCCAGACCTCCGACGTCTATGCGCTGGTCAAGGCGGACGGCAAGTTCTACATGGCCAAGAAAGAAGTGAAGGTCACACTCGGCGGCTGCGGCGGCTGAACGACTCATCGAGACAAGGAGAGAAAAATGGCAGGTCCAATGCGTATTCGCGCCGCCGAGAAAGACGGCATCGTCGAAGTCCGGGTGCTGATGTCCCATCCCATGGAAACGGGTCAGCGCAAGGATTCATCCGGCAACCCGATCCCGGCGCACCACATTTCGGAACTCACCGCCAAGCACAACGACAAGGTCGTGCTGACCTCGGAGATGAGCGGATCGGTATCCACCAACCCCTACCTCGCCTTCAAGTTCAAGGGCGGCGCCAAGGGCGACAAGATCTCGGTAAGTTGGGTGGACAACAAGGGCGAATCCCGCACCGACGAAGTGCAGATTGCCTGAGGCCGCGGGCGGGCCGGCGCTGCGCCGGCGCGCCCGTGACCCCGGAAAGATCGACGGACCATGCGGATACCGCCATCGACGCGGTACGGCAGGCTCCGCCGAAGCAGCCACACGAGGAGAGACGATGAGAAAAAAACTAATGTCGGTGGCGCTGGGAGCGACCATCGCGAGCACAGCCCCGGCGCCATTCGCGCAAGAGCTGAATTTCGACGAGTACCGCCAGATGCTTGCGGACGGCAACCCGGCGGAACTCTTCGAAATGGAGGGCGAGGAACTCTGGACGAGCGCACGCGGCCCCAAGAACGCGAGCCTTGAACAGTGCGACCTGGGCCTGGGCGCCGGCGTGGTGGCCGGTGCCGCCGCCCAGATGCCCCGCTATTTCGAGGATACCGGAAGGGTCCAGGACCTGGAGTCGCGGCTGATGCACTGCATGGAAACCCTGCAGGGCATTCCTTCGGCCGACATCATCAAGGGCCGTTTCGGGCGGGACGAACGGGCCAAGATGGCGGCCATCGTCGCCTACGTCTCGGCCAGCTCGAAGGGCAAGCCGATCAACGTGGATCTGTCGCACCCCAAGGTCAGGGAAATGTACGAACTCGGCGAGCAGGCCTTCTTCTTCCGCGCCGGCGTGATGGACTTCTCGTGTGCGAGCTGTCACGGCGAGGATGGCAAGCGGATTCGTGCGACTTCGCTGCCCAACATCACCACGGCAAAAGGCGCGGCCGAAGGCTGGGGCTCCTGGCCCGCCTACCGCGTGTCGAACTCGCAGTTCTGGACCATGCAGCACCGGCTGTGGGACTGTTTTCGCCAGCAGCGCACCGCCGAACCCGTGTTCGGCTCGGACGTGACCATTGCGCTGTCCACTTTCATGGCCGGCAAGGGCAACGGCGGCGAAATCGTCTGGCCCGGCGTCAAGCGCTAACCAGGAGGCGACATGAACAAACTGATACTCGCGCCGCTGGCGCTGTACGCCTCGATCGCGCTGGCCGCGGACCCGGCCACCCCGGTCGAGACGATGATGAAGACCTCTTTCCAGGCCAACGGAATCGCCTCGCTCGACCGCCAGATCCAGGACGAAGTACAACGGGCCTGCTCGAGCGCGGCGCTGCCCGACGCCGCGACCATGAAGGCGCTCGAAGAGGCCGAGATGAAGACCATCCAATGGCCCGCCGACGGCGACTACTACCAGGGCGGCGACTGGCGCGAAGGGCAGAAGATCGCGCTGAGCGGACGGGGCCTGACCTGGACCGATACCGCCGACACGGTCAATGGCGGCGGCTGCTACAACTGCCACGGTCTGGACCCGGCCAATGAATCCTACGGCACCATCGGCCCGGCGCTGCACGGCTACGCGAAACTGCGCGGCAACTCGGAAGAGGTGCTCAAGTACACCTGGGGCAAGCTCTGGAATGCCAAGGCGTACAACGCCTGCAGCAACATGCCGCGCAACGGCTTCGGCGGCATCCTGACGGAACAGCAGATCCGGCATGTCATGGCCTACCTGTTCGATCCGGCCTCGCCCGTCAACAAGTAGCCGTCTAAGCCGCCTCCGCGCCGGCCGGGCCCCGGGTGCCCGGCCGGCACTTCATTCCAAACGACGAACAAGGGTCTTTCCATGTCGATGAACCGTCGAGAGTTCCTGCAGGTGCTCGCAATCGCAGCCGCGGGCGGGATGTCGCTGCACAGCGACCAGGCCCGCGCGGCCCAGGCCGCCGGGACACTGTACGACCTTCCCCGCTTCGGCAACGTCAGCCTGCTGCACATGACCGACTGCCACGCGCAGTTGCTGCCTATTTACTTTCGCGAGCCCAACGTCAACCTCGGCGTCGGTGCCATGGCGGGTTCGCCGCCCCATCTGGTCGGCGAACACCTGCTGCGCCATTTCGGCATCGCACCGGGCGGTATCGAAGCGCACGCGTTCACGTTCATCGACTTCGTCGAAGCGGCGCGCACCTACGGCAAGGTGGGCGGCTTCGCGCATCTGCGCACCTTGGTCAAGCGTCTCAAGGAGAGCCGCCCGGGCAGCCTGTTGCTCGACGGCGGCGACACCTGGCAAGGGTCGGGCACCGCACTGTGGACCCGTGCCCAGGACATGGTCGATGCGTGCAAGCTGCTGGGCGTCGATGTGATGACCCTGCACTGGGAAAGCACCTACGGTGCCGAGCGGGTCAAGGAAATCGAGGAAAACGACTTCGCCGGGCACATCGACATCGTCGCCCAGAATGTGCGCACGACCGATTTCGAGGATCCGGTTTTCAAACCCTACGTGATCAGGAACATCAACGGGATCGCGGTTGCCATCGTCGGCCAGGCCTTCCCCTACACCCCGATCGCGAACCCGCGCTGGCTGACGCCCGACTGGAGTTTCGGCATCCGCGACGAGGAAATGCAGCAAGCCGTCGACGCCGCCCGCGCCGCCGGCGCGCAGGTCGTCGTGGTGCTGTCGCACAACGGCATGGACGTCGATCTCAAGATGGCGTCGCGCGTGACCGGCATCGACGCGATCTTCGGCGGGCACACGCATGACGGCATTCCGACACCGACGGTGGTCCACAACGCGGGCGGCAAGACCCTGGTGACCAACGCCGGATCGAACGGCAAGTTCCTGGGCGTGATGGACTTCGAGGTGAAGGACGGCAAAGTCGCCGATTTCCGCTACAAGCTCTTGCCGGTGTTTTCCAACCTCCTCCCGGCCGACCCCGAAATGGCCGCGCTCATCGACCGGATACGCGCGCCCTTCCTCGACAAGCTCGGCGAAAAGCTCGCGCTCACCGAGGGCTTGCTCTACCGCCGCGGCAACTTCAACGGGTCGTGGGACCAACTCCTGGTCGATGCGCTGATGTCCGAGCTGGATGCCGAAATCGCCTTCTCGCCGGGTTTCCGCTGGGGCACCTCGCTGCTGCCGGGCGATACCATCACGATGGAGCATCTGCTCGACCAGACCGCGATCACCTACCCCTGGACCACGGTCACCCAAATGAGCGGCGAGATGATCAAGACCATCCTCGAGGACGTCTGCGACAACCTGTTCAACCCCGACCCCTACTACCAGCAGGGCGGTGACATGGTGCGCGTCGGCGGCCTGCGCTATACCTGTGATCCGAATGCGGGCATGGGGCAGCGGATCAGCAACATGATGCTGGCCGACAAGCCCATCGACCCGGCCAAGATCTACAAGGTCGCGGGCTGGGCCCCCGTCTCCGAGGAAGCGCGCGACGCCGGCGCGCCGGTATGGGAAGTGGTCGCCCGCCATCTGCGCGACAAGCGGGTGATCACCCAGCGCAACCCCAACCTGCCGATCCTGAAAGGCATGGACGGCAACCCGGGGCTCGCCTGACCAGCGCCTGGAGACCGCACACCATGAACCGCCCATCGATATCGCCGCGTCAAGGCCGCCGCACGTTCCTCAAACTGGGTCTCGCGGCGGGCGCGGGCCTGGGCGCGGCCGCGTCCGTTCCGCAACTGTCCGCCTTCGCATCCGATCTCGCCGACTTCATAACCGGACCGCCGGTTCCCGACATCCCGGCGCGCCAGCTGTCCGAACACGTCTGGATGATCCATGCCGACGATGGTTTTCCGACGCCCGAAAACCAAGGCATGATGAGCAACATCACCTTCGTGGTCACAGCGCGCGGAGTCGTGTTCATCGACCCCGGTAGTTCCCTACAGATTGGCGAAATGGCGCTGCGCCAGGTCCGCGCGATCACCGACAAACCCGTGATCGCGGTGTTCAACTCGCACTACCACGGCGACCACTGGCTGGCCAACCACGCACTGGTCGAGGCCTACGGCCGGGCGCTTCCGATCTACGCCCATCCGCTGACGAGACAACAGATCGAAGGGGTGGCCGGCAATCTGTGGCGCGACCTGCTGGAGCGCTGGACCAACCAGGCCACCGCCGGAACCCGCATCGTGGCCCCCAGCCACAGCACCGGACATGGCGCCGAATTCGACTTCGGCGACATCACCCTGCGGATACATCACTACGGCACCGCGCATACCCCGGGCGACATCTGCGTCGAGGTCGTGCAGGACCGCCTCACCCATGTCGGCGATGTCGCGATGGACCGGCGGATCGCCAACATGGACGACGGATCCTTCGTCGGCACCTTCAGGTTCTTCGACGCGCTCGAACGCAACGCCGCGTCCGCGATCTGGGTGCCCGGGCACGGCAATCCGGGCGCGCACGTGCTGGACTGGAACCGCGAACTGTTCGCCGGAATCTACGAGAACTGTCTCGCCGCAGTCGAGGAAGGGCTCGGCATGGACGTCGCGCGCAAACGCGTCATCGACGACCCCCGCGTGGCCGAACGGGCGCAGGAAACGCTCGGTTTCGAAAGCAACATCGGCAAGTATGTGAGCATCGCCTATCTTGAAGCGGAGGCGGCCGCGTTTTGAGCACTGCCGCGACTGCGGACCGCCACAGCGGACGCATCGCGCAACATTGTATTAATATTCGGGCTCTTATCCGCTCGAAATGCAATGTTGGGCCGCGTGGCCCGAGGGAAATACCCATGCCGGACCTGATCAAGATCATCGACTGGATCGGCGAAGATCGCACGCTCGCGCTGGGCGGACTGCTGATCGGCGCACTGTTCGGGCTGCTGGCGCAGCGCTCGCAGTTCTGCCTGCGCGCGGCGGTCGTCGAGGTGAGCCGCGGCCAACTCGGCCCCAAACTCGCGATCTGGCTTCTCGCCTTCTCGGCCGCCATCATCGTCACTCAACTCCTTCATCTCGGCGGGTATTTCGACACCGTCAATGTTCGCCAGCTGTCCGGCCAGGGCAGCATTTCGGGCGCCTTTATCGGCGGGGCGCTATTCGGCATCGGCATGATTCTCGCCCGCGGCTGTTCGAGCCGGCTGCTAGTGCTTGCCGCCAACGGCAATTTGCGGGCGCTGCTGTCCGGGCTCGTATTCGCGGTGGTCGCCCAGGCATCGATCGGCGGCATCCTGTCGCCCGCGCGCGAGGCGGTCAGCGCCTGGTGGCCGATCGGCGGCGGCGCGCGCGATCTGCTGTCGATGTCCGAAACGGGTCATGCGGGCGGCCTGCTGTTCGGTCTCGCCTGGCTGTTCGCGGCGTTGTTCTTCGCCCTGCGCCAGCGTGTCCACGCATGGCGCTGGATCGGCAGTATCGGCGTCGGCGCGACGGTCGCGCTCGCCTGGTGGTTCACTTTTGCGATGTCGTCACGCACCTTCGACCCGACTCCGGTCAAGAGCCTGTCATTCACCTCGCCCTCGGCCGACGTCCTGATGCTGGTGCTTTCCCCGCCCGGGCAAGTACTGAACTTCGATCTGGGCATGGTACCGGGCGTTTTCATCGGGTCGTTTCTTGCCGCCCTGCTCGCCCGCGAACTCAAACTCGAGGGTTTTCAGGGCGCCTACTCGATGCCGCGCTACATCCTCGGCGCAATAGCGATGGGCTTCGGCGGTGTGCTCGCGGGCGGCTGCGCAGTCGGCGCGGGCGTCTCGGGCGCGGCGATCTTCGCCCTCACCGCCTGGATCGCGCTGGCGGGCATGTGGGCCGGCGCGAGCCTCACCGATCGGCTCATCGACCGCGAACCTGCGATCGCGCCCAACCAGATCACCGGAGATCTTCCTTGAAAGCAGCACGAGCGACCGGCCACGAACCGCCGCCACCGGGCACGCGCACACACGTGCGCCGGGCAATCGCGCTGAGCGCCTTGTGCCTGTCCACCGCGTTTGCGGGCGCGTTCGCCCTGCCCGGCGCACGCGACCTGGCAGCGGATGCGCGTGACGCGCGCGACAACGGCCGGCCGCTGCTGGTGTTGTACAGCCAGGCCGGCTGCACCTGGTGCGAGGAGGCCCGCCGCTACATCGTGCCGATCGCGGCGGCGCCCGAGACACGCGACCAGGCACTGTTCAGGCAGGTGGATATCGACTCGGATGCCGAGCTGATCGACTTCACGGCGCAGGCCAGCAGTCATCGCCGATTCGCTCAGGCACAACAGGTCAGCCTCACCCCGACCGTCGTCCTGTACGGACCAGATGGGCGGGTCATCGGCGAGCCCATCGTCGGCATGCGCCTGCCCGACTTCTATGCCCAGTATCTGTTGAACGCGGTCGACGCGGCACGTGCCGAAATCGCCACACAGGTGCAGGAAACACCCCACACCGGACCATCCCGGTAAGCCCGCCAGGGCCGGGCATGCGCGACGGGCCGGGCGCGCGTCAGCACTGCGCCACGCCGCCCAGCATGCGCAAGACCGGCTCGACCAGTACGCTCCGCTCGCCATCGGTCACCCACAGTTGACCTTCCTGGATCGTCACCTGCAGGCGCATGCTGCGTCCGGTGAGCGCGGCCAGCGCCGGCGCCGCCTCGGCCGGCAGATGCACGACATCGAGGTTGGCATAGCGGGCCAGCGCCGCCGAAATGCCCTTCCACCAGATATCGGCCGCCCTGCCGTAGCTGACCACGACCACCTTCCGCGCCCGGCCGCACGCCTTGCGGATCCATTTCTCGTCCGGCTGCCCGACATCGATCCAGCACTCGATCGCGCCGGTCAGATCGCGCAGCCACAGCTCCGGTTCGTCGTCGACGCACAGTCCTTTGGCAAAAGCGAGCGATGCGTCCGCATACAGGGAAAACGCCACGAGCCGCACCATCATCCGCTCCTCGGTTTCGGACGGGTGGCGCGCCAACGACAGTTCGTGGTCGGCGTAGTAGCCGCGGTCCATGTCCGCGATCGACAGCGCCGCCTTGTAGATGGTCGCCTTGAGTGCCATGTGACTCCGGTCTCAGTGAAGCGGGCCGGCAGGCGCGCGCTTGGCCTGCTGCCAGGCGATAACGGCGCGGCTCGAATGCGCCATGACCAGGTCGCGCCGGTCGGCGGGGAGTTCCTGGTGCAAGGCGGCGAAAAGGCTCATCGTGGTCTCGCGCGCGAGTCCGTCGGCAGCGAGCCCATGCGCGAGGCACTGGATCTGGATATGTGCAAGTGCGTCGGCAAGCAATCGCCAGCCCAACTGCGGCATGGTCTTCACCAGCACGAACATCATGCCGCCGAGCTGGGTCAGAACCGCGCTTGCCTGCTCCCGCTCTTCCGACGCGATCATCGCGTGCCAGAGCGCCAGGTGAATGGTGCGCCTGAGCTCGATCTTGAAGTCGATGGCATTGCCCTCGTCGCGCTCGATCTCGGCGAACTGGCGTTGCAGTTGCGCATCTTCGCGCGGACCCAGCGCCGTACGCAGGCTGCCGACGAGTTCGGTCAAGCCCGGAATCGCCTGCAGCGAGAACGCACGGCTATAGGCCAATCCCCATTGATCGAGCCCGCTCAACAGCAGGGCCATGCGCAACGCGCGCGCCGATTCGCACTCGCCGGCATCGACCCAGTTGGCCAGCGCGATCCGCACGGACTCGACCCCGGCAGCGCGTCCGGCGTCATCTTCGCTGACGCTGAGGCGAAAAACCTGTGCGAACGCGTCCTGGGCGAGCAGTGCCGCGCGCTTCTGCACGTCGCCCGGTATCAGCGCGGCCAAGCCATCCGGCGGAATTTCGGTGTTGGGTGGGGTGGCATTCTGCATCGACGTCGATTCCGGCAAAAGAAGACGTCATTGTGCGGGACACGGCGCCGGGACGCCAAGCGCGGGCGGGACAAGCCCCGGAATGCCCCGTCCGGACCCGGAACAGCCGCGTCGGCGGCGCTCCGGGGCCAGCCTACGCAGAAGCGCTAGGTTTGGCTGCGTCGAGGTGCCGTACTCACGCCCAATTGAGCAGCGAGCGCGGCTGCGCGAGTTCGAGATGCGTGCCGTCGCGGAACGAGGCCAGCAGCCGCCGCAGGACGATTGCGTCCTCTTCGGTGAAGCCCCGCTTGAAATCGGTCAGGACCAGGCGCGAGCGGCTCAACCAGTTGCCCGGCGCATCGTCGAGCGCACACCACGCGGCCTTGCTGATGTCCGGCACATGCTGGCCAAGCCACAGCATGGCTTCGCGCTCGCGCAAACCGTGTAGTTCGGGGCCGCGCTTGGGGATCAGGTGGGGCGACGCGCCGGCGACCCGGGGTCGGATGTCCTCGGAAAAACGGCCCACCAGCTTCGACAGCGAGAACAGCATGCGCCAGTCGGAGGAGATCACGATGCGCGCCTCGTCGAACTCGCGCACCACCGCCTCGATCAGCGGCAGGCTGCGGAAATCTTCGACCTCACCCCACGGATGTGTGACGCCGTCGAAGTCGATGAAGATGTATGAGTATTGCGCCATGGGCTGCCCGAAAACCATCAGAGAAACGTTCAAGAAGCATTGCAATGGTAGATTGCTGCAATGCGGAATATACTGCAAGCACGCAGTGACTAAAATATCACGCTCGAACCGAACATTCGTAAACTCGGACTTGTATACGAAACAAAAGTTGCTGCACTGCAACATTTCTAACCTGACCAGGAGCAATCCCGATGAAAACCATCGTCAACCTCGAAGGGAAAGTCGGTCTCATCACCGGCATCGCCAATGAGAAGTCCATTTCCACCGGCGTGGCAGAAGCGTGTGTGGATGCGGGTGCCACGGTAGTCATCACCTACCAGAACGACAAGACCCGCGCGTTCATCGAACCGATCGTGCATCGCCTGGGCGTCAAGAACGTGTTGCTTCTGGATGTCACCCGCCCCGAAACCCTGACCGATGTGTTCGCGCAGATCGACGCCGAATACGGACGCCTCGACTTCGCGGTGCACAGCATGGCGTTCGCCAAGCGCGACGACCTGCACGGCCGCGTCGTCGATACGTCGCCGGACGGCTTCGCGCTCGCGATGGATGTGTCGACCCACTCGTTCGTGCGTCTCGCCCGCGCGGCGGAGCCGCTGTTCGAAAAGGCCGGTGGCGGTTCGCTGGTCACGATGACTTATCTCGGCAGTGAAAAAGTCATTCCAAACTACGGCGTGATGGGTTTGTGCAAGGCGGCGCTCGAAGCGGCCACCCGTTATCTGGCCGCGGAACTCGGCACGAAGGGCATTCGCGTCAATGCGGTTTCACCCGGCCCGCTGATGACCCGCGCCGCCTCCGGCATCGCAGGCTTCGACGGCCTGATGGCCACCGCCGTCGAGCGTGCGCCGATGCATGCGCTGGTCACGCCGGAAGACATCGGCGCGCTGGCCGCCTTCCTGGTGTCGGACGCCGGCCACCTGATCACCGGTGGCGTTCATTTTGTCGACGCGGGCTACAATATCATGGCGTAAGCTTCGGAACCAGCGATGATCAAGTTACCTGCCGGCTGCGAAAAAATGGGGCGTCCAACCGTCATCATCGCCGATACCGTACCCGCCCATCCTCTACTCGAGGGCAAGCGGGAAATCGGGCGCGGCGAATACAGCATCGTCCTCGACAAGGGCGACGATGAGCGCGTATACAAGATCGTCAGTTCCCCGGCGGATTACTTTCTGCTCACGGCAGATGATCGCCCGAGCGGCACCCATTTCCCGATCGTGTTCGCAGATCACGGCATCGTCGGGCGGGCGAGTTCGGGCTACCCCTTCCATCTGATCGAGATGGAGAAGCTATATCCACTCGACGCCGGTTCGCCGGCGGAAGACCTCGCCAAACGGCTCATCGACATCTACTGGGCCGCGTGCGAGCAATGGAGCATCCTCGGCATGGACATGGGCCGCATTGCGCTGCATCAACTGGCGCAGAGTTCGATCGACATCGGTGATGCGATGCAGGAATCGCTCGCCGCCCTGTCGGATTTCATCGAGGAGTATCAGGTCTTGCCCGACATTCTGAATGCCGACAACCTGATGATGCGCAAGGACGGCACGCTGGTGTTTTCCGACCCGGTTTTCATCGCCTGAACAAGGGGCGAAGCATTGCGATAGCCGATGCTTCGCCCTTTGCCGGGCAGGGTCAGAAACCGATCTTGCGCTTGCGCCCGGCCCTGAAGCTGTCCACGTCTTCGACTTCCACGCTGTCACGACCCGCAAGCTTGGCATTGCCGAACGCGGCGAGCAAGGCCCTGCGCTGTTCACGCGGCGGCATCCCGGCCAGCCGTTCGATCACGTCGGGCGGCGGCTCATCCGGAAACCCCCAGTCGTGCTCGCCGACGATGTCCCGGTACAAACGGCTTGCGATCGCATACGACTCGCCCGCATCCGGACGCGGAATCGAATAGACGTTCATGCGATTCAGGATCGGCTCGGGAATGTTCCGCTCGTCGTTGGCGGTCGTGACCCACAGGATATGGCTCGCATCGATGTCCACATCCACATACTCGTCGCGAAAACGCCGTGCGGTATCGTGTTCGAACAACTCGTACAAGGCCCCCATCGGATCGTAGCGGGCATCGCCCCCGGCCTTGTCGACCTCGTCGAGCACGATCAACGGATTGGCCATCTCGCCTCCCACCAGCGCCTGCGCCACCTTGCCCGGTTTGGAATGGTTCCATTGCGCCGAGGCCCCGGAAAGGATCCAGCCCGCGGTCAGCGAGCTCATCGACACGAAATGAAATCCGGTGCCCAGCCGGTCCGCCAAGGCACGGGCAAAATGGGTCTTGCCGATACCCGGCTCGCCCAGCAGCAATATCGGCGCGAACGACACCGGCTCGTTGCCCGACACGGCCAGTGCGAGCGACTTTTTGACATCCTCGATGACCTCGTCGAAATTCGGGCAACGCTCGAACAAGCTATCAACGCTATCGCTGCGGCTCGGCTTCACCACGAAACGGGTCCCGCCCAGCGCTTTCATGCGCTCGTAAAAACTCGCCAGCGCCTCGTTGCGCGACGGTGCGCTTTCTTCCTGCGCACGACTGACGTCCTCGACCCGATAGATCTGGCGCGAGTCGGCAAGAGGAATGCAGATATCAGTACTTGTCATTCGAGCCTCCGATCAGTCCAGGTTGCAAGTATCCTTCCGAATCCTGGCGCACCACAAGCAGCCATGTTCAATCAAGCACGATATATGCCGGATCGAACCCATCCGGCGCGGCGCCGGACGGCTATCATTGGACTTGGCACAAGGAAAACGGGCTCATGGATAAAGAGGACCACCACGACCACGTCCCGTCGCGCGACGGATCCTCCGGCATCGGCATACCGCGCGTGGCATCGTTCGACCCCGACGCGTTCGAGCACGCCGTGACCGCGTTGCTGCGCGCGAGCGGTGTCTCGACCGAAGGCGCACACACCGGGCGAACAGCCCGGCGGGTGCGGGAGTTGTGGCAGAAGCGCTTACTGGGAGGCTACGAGATGGACCCGGCCGAAGCGCTCGGCGACGGCTTCGAGGATAGCCGCAGCGACATGGTCGTGATTCGCGGCATCGCAGTGCACGGCGTCTGCCCCCACCACCTGGTGCCGTTTCGCGGCGTCGCGCATGTGGCCTACCTGCCGGGCGGGCGCCTGCACGGTTTTGGCCGCATCGCCCGCCTGGTAGACGCGATCGGGCACCGATTCACGTACCAGGAGTGGATGACGCGCGACATCGCCGACGCACTGATGCACCACGGCAGGGCGCGCGGTGCGGCCTGCGTGATCGAAGCGGAGCAGTTGTGCCTGTTGCTGGGTGAAGACCGTCGCGGTGACGAACGGGTGATCACCCAGGCGTTCAGCGGCGAATTCGAGGGTTCGGCGCAACTGCGCAATGAGTTCCTGCGCAGCTTCAGTCCGCAGGGGACGTAACCCGCGGACACGGGCGCGATCGGCCCGACCGAGCCTACATGATCAAGCGCTTGGACAGGTGCTCGCTCACGTCGAGCATGACGACCTCGCGGCCGAGCAGCATCACCGAGCCACGATAGCGATCGTTGCCGCTGCCCGAATACTCGAAATCGTAGACCCGCTGCAGCAGGACCTGCCCGTTGTCGTCGCGCGCCGGACGCAGGGACCGGAAAGCCACCGTGTCGTCGAGCAATTGCACGCCCTCGCGCAGGCAGCTCTCGCGCGCGGCCTTGACGCCCAGCTCCCTGACCTTGATGCTGTCCAGCCAAAACCAGGCAAGCAGACAGAGCAGGATCAGGACGAACAATTCAGCGGTATTCATCGCGCGGATGATACGCGATTCGGTCGCGCCTGCCTCAGCCGATCAACATGCCCTTGATCGTGAAGAACAACAGCGCGGCCATCAGCGCCGACGCCGGCACCGTGACGACCCACGCGGCCGCGATCCGGAGCAGTTGGGAGCGCTTGACGAGTTCCTGCCGGTACACCTGCTTCAGGCCCTTGCGTTCGAGCTTCGAGAAATGGGCGGTGTCGAGCTGCCGCTTGGCGCGCTGCTTGAGCTCCGCCAGCATCCGCCCCTTGCCCTCGATCGATGCCTTATTGAACCCGGCCAGAAAGATCGCGATCGATTCCTGATCCCCCTCGGGATGATGGTCCTTGATGTCCTGCAACATGCGCGCATAGTTGCTCTTGAGACGCTCGCGCAGGAAACCGACGCCGAAAACCGCGCCGACCGCGACATGGGTGGTGCTGACCGGGAGCCCGAACTGGCTCGCGATGATCACGGTGATCGTCGCCGACATGGCGATGCAATAGGCGCGCATCTGGTCGAGCTCAGTGATCTCGGAACCGATCGTGCGGATCAGGCGCGGGCCGAACAAACCCAGGCCGATCACGATACCGAGCGCGCCCACCCACATCACCCAGGCCGGAATCGGCGCATTCGCGGCGATCTCGCTGCTGCCCTGCGACACCACCTCGACGATCGCGGCGAGCGGCCCTACCGCGTTCGACACATCGTTCGAGCCGTGCGCGAAGCTCAGCAAGGCGGCGGCGAAAATCAGCGGAATGGTGAACAATCTGTTCACGCCCTGCTTGGAGTTCTCGAAGGTCTTCGCTTGGCGCGTGAGCAGCGACCGGACGAAGTAAAACACCGCGAGTGCAAACACGAAACCCGAGACCGCAGCCGCGAAGCCGCCCACCGTGACGAGCTTGCTGACCCCCTTTATCAGGATGTAGGCCATGAACGTCCAGGCCATGAAGGCCACCAGGTAGGGCACCACGCGGCATGCCGCGACGGCGAGATCCGCCTGATAGGTGATGCTGCGCTTGATCAGGTAAAGAAACGCCGCCGCGACCACGCCGCCCATCAGCGGCGAGATCACCCAGCTCATGACAATGGTCGCCACCATCGGCCAGTTCGCGATGCCCAAGCCGCTCGACGCGATTCCAGCACCCAGCACCGCCCCGACGATCGAATGCGTCGTCGATACCGGCGCGCCGACGGCGGTCGCGATGTTGAGCCAGATGGCCGCGGCCAGCAGCGCTGCCATCATCACCCACACGAAGGTTTCGGCATCCGCGATCTTGGCCGGGTCGATGATGCCGTTGCGGATGGTGCCGACCACTTCGCCACCCGCGATGATTGCGCCCGCCGCCTCGAAGATCGCCGCCAGCACCAGCGCGCCGCCCAGCGTCAGAGCCTTCGACCCCACCGCCGGGCCGACGTTGTTGGCCACGTCATTGGCGCCGATGTTCAGGGCCATGTAGCCCCCGAGCATGGCCGCCACGACCACGTACATGCTGCCGTTCGCCTCGCCGCGAACGAGGGTGTACAACATCACCCCGATAATGAACAGAAGGGCCATCCCGAGCCGGAACAGCTCACCGCGCCCTTTCTTGGTCGCCTTCTCGAATTCGCTGATATGTTTGAGTTCCACGCACCGGCGCTCATCTTTCCGAATCCGATATTGTTTCAGAAATATGACTGTAATCAAAATGGCACCGCCCGCCGACTCCTCGATCGAGGACGGCACCGGCCGCCATTGCGGGGCCATGGACACAAGTGGGAAAGCCGTGCGGCCCGCTACAGCCGATCGTATTTCGTCGCGCGGCCGCGCGCCTTGTCGACCGGATAGCGCTCGGCGTTGATGGCCAGCTTGCGCTCGCAGGCAGCGCCCAGATCGATACCGGACACATCCGCAAGCCGCACCAGATAGAGCAGCACGTCGGCCAGTTCGAGCGCCAGCGCTTCACGCCCCGCAGCGTCGAGCGCAGCGGATTCCTCGGGCGTCAGCCACTGCAACACCTCGAGCACCTCCCCCGCCTCGCCGGCCAGCGCCATCGCGAGATTCTTGGGGGTGTGAAAACGCGCCCAATCGCGCTCCACGGCAAAGTCGCGCACCGCATCGCGCAGTGCCGCCAGCGTGTCAGCGCGTGCGCCGGGGCGTTTCATTCGATGTGGTGCTCGAGGTCGAAGCCCGCGCCGTCATCCACGCCGAGGGTCTCGACCAGCCACGGCAGCACGCCCTCGAGCGTCTCGGGCAGCACCCACGGCGGATTCACGACGAACAAACCGCTACCGAGCATCCCCAGCCCGTCACGCGTCGGCGCACGCACCGCCAGGCGCACATCGAGCCAGCTCGATGGCGCGAGCCCCCCGAGCCGCTCAGGCAGTTGCCGCGCCTCGGTGCGCGCCAGCATCGGGTACCAGACGATATAAGTCCCCCCCGGAAAGCGCCGCATGGCGTCGTCGACGACCGTCACCACGCTGCGATAGTCGTCCTTGACCTCGTAGGGCGGGTCGATCAGCACCACCGCGCGGCGCGAGAGGGGCGGCAACAGCGACCGCAAGCCCGCGAAGCCGTCGGCCTTGCGAACCTGCACCCGGTCGGTATCGCGCTCGAACGTGCGCTCGAGCAGGGCCGCGTCGGCCGGGTGGAGCTCGAACAGGCGCATCCGGTCCTGGGCCCTGAGCAGTGTCATGGCGATGGCCGGCGAGCCGGGGTAGAAGGTCAGGTGGCCATGCGGATTGAACTGCGTCACGGCGTCGAGATAGGCCGCCAGACTCGCCGGCAGGTCTTCACGCTGCCAAAGGCGGCCGATGCCGTCGCTGAACTCGCCGGTCTTGCCCGCCTTGTCGCTTTCGAGCGAGTAGCATCCCGCCCCGGCATGGGTATCGATGTAGCACCACGGCTTGTCCTTGCGGTTGTAGTAACGCAGGATCTCTGCGAGCACGAAGTGCTTGAGCACGTCGGCATGATTTCCGGCGTGAAAGGCATGGCGGTAGCTGAGCATGGTGACGGGCGCGTGAAGTCTGATCCGAATCCTACCACCACCGACAGAGCGGGCGCGCCGCCGCGAACACAATCCCCGCCGCGCTTGCTATCATGCGCGCCACGCGCGAGCCGGTCTCGGCGCTCATGTAAATGATAGGTCGGCAACGATGGGGACAGCCATGACGACATATGCCTTGGGCGAATCCAGCCCTCAGTTCGGCCCCGGTTGCTGGATCGCCGACAATGCGACGGTGATCGGCCGTGTTGTGGCGGGCAGCAACGTAAACATCTGGTACAACGCGGTCATACGCGGCGACAACGATCCGATCACGATCGGCGACAACACCAACATTCAGGACGGCTCGGTGCTGCACACCGACGAAGGCATACCGCTGACGATCGGTCGCGACGTAACCGTCGGTCACAAGGTGATGTTGCACGGCTGCACGATCGGCGACGGCTCGCTGATCGGGATCAATGCGGTGGTGCTCAATCGCGCCGCGATCGGCAAGGGCTGCATCATCGGCGCGAATACCCTGATTCCGGAAGGCAAGGTCATTCCCGACCGGTCGCTGGTGGTCGGCTCTCCGGGGCGGATCATCCGCACCCTGAGCGATGAAGACGCGCGCAAGCTGATCGCGGCCGCGGCACACTACGTCGACAATGCGCGCCGCTACGAACGGGAACTGCGCGAGCGCCCCCAACCCAACGAATAAACGTTTTTTTACACGGCCTTACTTCACCTTACTCACAAAATGGTCGAAGCGAGCTAGACTTGCTAAAACATCGAAAGGATTCGCTCCAGCATGAACTCTCCCCTTGGCCGCCGTCTTCGTGCCCTCCCATTCGCAGCCGCCCTGCTGATGACAGCCTCGCCGCTGGTGGCCCAGACGCCGCCGGCAGCGCCGACCGTCGAACTTTCCGCCGACGCCAGCCGCCGCGCCCCTAACGATCTCGCCAGCGCGGGTGCCTTTCATGAGGCCAGCGGCACCGACACTGCTGCGCTCGCACGCGATGCGAATGCGGTGATCGCCAAGGCGCTGGAAACCGCGCGCGCTTATCCGGACGTCAGCACGCGCACTTCGGCCGTCAGCACCTTTCCGGTTTACGGCAAGGACGGACGCAACATCGAAGCATGGCGTCTGCGCTCCGAATTGCATCTCGAGAGCCGCAATATCGCCGCGCTGTCGGAACTGTTGAGCAAGCTGCAAGGCTCGCTGGCGATATCGAACCTTGTCCTGCAGCCAGCGCCCGACACCCGCGATGCCACGTCGGATCTCGCCGTCACCGACGCAATCCGTGCGTTCGAAGCGCGGGCCGCGTCGGTCTCCGCGACCCTGGGCAAGACCTATCGCATCCGCAGCCTCGCCATCAACTACGGCGGTAGCCGGCAACCGATCTTTCCGCCGATGCGGGCCATGGCCATGGCGGCCGACGCTGCCCCGATGCCGATCGAAAGCGGTGAAACCGACGTCGGCGTGAGCGTGAGCGGCACGATCGAGCTCCTGGACAAATAGGCGTCATTCGATGAACTCGACCCCACTCAATGCAGCCGGCCGTCCCGCACGGCTGATCTTCCTGGGTCTGACGGTCGTCTTGGCGGGACTCTTGACCGGCACCGCCTACACCCAGGAGGACGGCGCGCCAGTATCCTTCGTGTGCGAGAGCGGCGACCGCTTCACCGTCGAGTTTCATGACGAGCATGTGCGCCTGCGCAACGGTGCCGGCGTCTTCTCGCTGGGTCTGGAGCCGGGCAGCGACGGCAACCGCTATTCAGACGGCGAGAACGTGTTCTGGACCGACGGCAGCGCGGCCGGCTTCGAGAACGGCCGGCTGCCGCGCGCGCATCGTTGCCGGCCCGCCACACGCGGCGCGTGAGCGAAAGAGCCGAAGCGCCGAGCCCGACTTCCGCCGACGCGGTACGCCAAGCGTGCCCGCCGCCGGGCCAGCGGGACTGCGGGTTCGGCGCATGTGGCCACGGTCTCGTCATGGCACTGCTGGTCGCCACCCTTGCCGGCTGTGCGGGCAAGCCGGCCGTGCAGGAGCGACCGGAGCCGCCCCCGCCCGCGACCCGGATCGATCCCGGCCCCGATCGCTTCTTCGCGCTGGAAGACGAACGCCACTCGCAGGAGCTGGTCGTTTTCGCGCTCGGGCTGCTCGGCACCGGCTACAAGTTCGGTGGACGCAACCCGGAGGCAGGCCTGGACTGCAGCGGCATGGTGAGCTACATCGTCGAACAGGTGAGCGGCAAGCGCCTGCCTCACAACGCGGCCCAGATCGCCGGCATCACCCGGCCGATCAAACGCGCGGATCTGCAGCCCGGCGACCTGGTGTTCTTCAATACCGCACGCCGGGCGCATTCGCACATGGGCATTTACATGGGCGATGGCCGCTTCATCCACGCGCCGTCGTCGCGGGGCCAGATCCGCATCGAGCGAATGGACAACAGCTATTTCAAGCCGAGGCTGGACGGCGTGCGGACGCTCGCGGGCAACCGCTGAGGCCCGGCTACTTGGTCGGCGTGTGCACGAAAATTTCTTCCGGCCTGGTCAGGCCAAGTTCGAAACGCGCACGTTCTTCGACCGCTTCGTTGCCCGCCTTCAGATCCCGGACCTCCGCATCGAGCCCGGCATTCCGCTGCTCGAGCTGCTGGTTGGTGTCGCGTTGCGACTGCAGCTGCCGGTCCATGTCCCAGACTCGCAGCCACCCGCCCTTGCCCAGCCAGAGCGGGTATTGCAAGGCGATCGCCAGCAGCGCGAGAACGATCACAGGCCAGCGCATCGATAGGCAGGTTCGGTAAATGGATGAAGGGCCGGACTGAATCCCGGCCCCGCTTCAACGCGATGAAGGCGGTCCGCCACACTCGAACGGGCCGCCGCCGGCATGGGGTCGATGATCAGCGCACGCGCAGGTTGTAGAACGCGCGCTTGCCCGGATAACTGGCCGTGCCGCCGAGATCTTCCTCGATCCGCAACAACTGGTTGTACTTCGCGATGCGGTCCGAACGCGACAGCGAGCCGGTCTTGATCTGCATGGCGTTCAGGCCCACCGCGATGTCGGCAATGGTCGAATCCTCGGTTTCGCCCGAGCGGTGCGAGATCACCGCGGTGTATCCCGCGCGCTTGGCCATCTCGATCGCGGCGAAGGTTTCGGTGAGGGTACCGATCTGGTTGATCTTGATCAGGATGGAGTTGGCGATGCCCTGCTCGATGCCCTGCTCGAGAATGCGCGTGTTGGTCACGAAGATGTCGTCGCCGACCAGTTGCGTCTTCTTGCCCAGCTTGTCCGTCAGGGTGCGCCAGCCGGCCCAGTCGTTCTCCGCCATCCCGTCCTCGATCGATACGATCGGGAAGCGATCGGCCAGGGTCGCAAGATAGTCGGCAAAGCCCTCGGACGACAGCGTGAGGCCCTCGCCCGACAGCACGTACTGCCCATCGCGGTAGAACTCGGACGCCGCGCAGTCGAGCGCCAGCAGCACGTCGCGACCCGGCTCGTAGCCCGCTGCCGCGATCGCTTCCTGGATCAGGTTGAGTGCTTCCTCGGTACCGGTGACGTTCGGGGCGAAACCACCCTCGTCGCCGACCGTGGTCGGGTAGCCGCGTCTGTCGGTGAGCTTCTTGAGGTGGTGAAACACCTCCGCGCCGCAGCGCAGCGCTTCGCGGAAGCTGCCCATCGACACCGGCATGATCATCAGTTCCTGGATGTCCAGGCTGTTGTTCGCATGCGCCCCGCCGTTGATCACGTTCATCATCGGCACGGGCATCGTCATCTGGCCCGAACCGCCGAAGTAGCGGTACAGCGGCAGCCCCGACTCTTCCGACGCGGCCTTGGCGACCGCCATCGACACCGCCAGAATCGCGTTGGCCCCCAGGCGCGACTTGTTGTCGGTGCCGTCGAGTTCGATCAGGGCCCGGTCGATGAAGGCCTGCTCTTCGGCGTCCAGACCGATGATCGCCTCGGAAATCTCGGTATTAACGTTCTCGACCGCCTGCAACACCCCCTTGCCCAGATAGCGCGCGGCGTCGCCATCACGCAGTTCGATCGCCTCGCGCGAGCCGGTCGACGCGCCCGACGGCACGGCGGCACGGCCCATCACGCCCGATTCGAGCAATACGTCGGCCTCGACGGTGGGATTGCCGCGCGAATCGAGAATCTCGCGGGCAATGACATCAACGATTGCACTCATGCTTGTTCCTGTAAAGTTCTCAAAAAAAAAGAAAATCCGGGCCATTCAGGCGCTCACGGGGCGAGCTCGACGAAACCCTGCGCCTTCACCAAGCGATCGATGTCGCGCAAGGTTGCGAGCAGCGTCTTCATCTTGCCCAGCGGCCACGCGTTCGGACCATCCGACAAGGCCTTGGCGGGATCGGGATGGGTTTCCATGAACAGCCCCGCCACGCCGACCGCAACCGCTGCGCGCGCCAGGATCGGCACGAACTCGCGCTGGCCACCCGAGGACGTCCCCTGCCCGCCGGGCAACTGTACCGAATGGGTGGCATCGAACACCACCGGACACGCCGTCTCGCGCATGATCGCGAGGCTGCGCATGTCCGAAACCAGATTGTTGTAGCCGAACGACACGCCGCGCTCGCACACCATGATCCGATCCGCGCCACCCGCGGCGTCACGCGCCTTGTCGACCACCTGCTTCATGTCGCCCGGAGCCAGGAACTGGCCTTTCTTGATGTTCACCGGCTTGCCGCACGCAGCGACGGCGTGGATGAAATCGGTCTGGCGGCAAAGGAATGCGGGCGTCTGCAGCACATCGACCGCCGCCGCGACCGCGGGAATCTCGTCGATGGCATGCACGTCGGTGAGCACCGGCACCCCGAGCTTCGCTCTCACCTCGGCCAGAATGTCGAGCCCGGTGTCCATGCCCAAACCGCGAAACGACTTGCCCGAGCTGCGATTGGCCTTGTCGTAGGACGACTTGTAGATGAACGGAATATCCAGTTCGGCGCAGATTTCCTTCAAGCGACCGGCGGTGTCGAACGCCATTTCGCGCGACTCGATCACGCACGGACCGGCGATCAGAAAGAACGGACGATCCAGACCCACTTCGAAATCACACAGTTTCATGTTGCGCTCCTCGGATCTTGCCCGCCGACTCGCGGTACGCGAGTGCGGCCTTCAGATAGGCGATGAACAACGGATGCCCCTTGCGCGGATTGGACGTGAATTCGGGATGGAACTGACAGCCGACGAACCACGGATGATCGGGCAGCTCGATCATTTCGCACAAGTCGGTAACCGGCGCGCGACCCGAAACGCGCAAGCCGCTCTGCTCGAGCTGCGCGAGCAGCGTGTTGTTGACCTCGTAGCGATGGCGATGGCGCTCGACGATGTCGGCATTGCCATACACCGCGCGGGCCAGCGAACCCTCGGCAAGATGGCAAACCTGGCCGCCCAGGCGCATGGTGCCCCCCAGGTCGGAGTCGGCACTGCGCTGCTCGCGCTTGCCACTGCGATCCTGCCACTCGGTGATCAGGCCGATCACCGGGTACGGCGACTCGGGGTCGAACTCGGTCGAGTGCGCCCCCGCAAGCCCGGCGACGTTGCGCGCGAACTCGACCACCGCGAGCTGCATGCCCAGGCAGATGCCGAGATACGGCACGCGGTTCTCGCGCGCGTACCGGATCGCGGCGATCTTGCCTTCGGTGCCGCGCTTGCCGAAGCCGCCCGGCACCAGGATCGCATCCATCGCGACCAGCTTGGCGGTGCCGTCATGCTCGATGTCTTCGGAGTCGATGAAGTGGATCTTCACCTTGCTGCGGGTATGCAGCCCGGCGTGGGTGATCGCCTCGATCAGCGATTTGTAGGATTCGGTGAGGTCGACGTATTTGCCCACGAACGCGATATTGGCTTCGCGCTCCGGGTTCTCGAGCGCGAAGATCAGCTTTTCCCACACGCTCAGATCGGCCGCACGCGCGAGGATGCTCAGCTTGTGGCAAACGATCTCGTCGAGCATCTGGTCGTGGAGCTGGCCGGGAATGCGATAGATCGAGTCCGCGTCGAGGCACTCGATGACCGCCTCGGGCATCACGTTGCAAAACAGTGCGATCTTGCGCCGCTCGTCGGCCGGAATCGAGCGGTCGGCACGGCACAGCAGAATGTCGGGCTGTATGCCGATCTCGCGCAATTCCTTGACCGAGTGCTGGGTCGGCTTGGTCTTGAGCTCACCCGCGGTCGGAATGTAGGGCAGCAGGGTCAGATGGATCGAACACGTATGGCCGCGCCCCTCTTCGATCCCCATCTGGCGGATCGCCTCGAGAAACGGCAGCGACTCGATGTCGCCGACCGTGCCGCCCACCTCGACGATCGCCACGTCGGCCCCTTCGGCGCCGCGCTTGATGTACTGCTTGATCTCGTCGGTGATGTGGGGAATGACCTGAACCGTTTTGCCCAGATACTCGCCACGCCGCTCCTTCTTGATCACCGACTCGTAAATCTGCCCGGTGGTGAAGTTGTTGCGCCGACTCATCTTGGCGCTGGTGAAACGCTCGTAGTGCCCCAGATCGAGGTCCGTCTCGGCCCCGTCTTCGGTCACGAAGACCTCGCCATGCTGGAACGGGCTCATCGTGCCCGGATCGACGTTGATGTAGGGATCGAGCTTGAGATGGGTCACCCGGATGCCGCGTGATTCCAGGATGGCCCCGAGCGAGGCCGCCGCGATGCCCTTGCCCAGTGAGGACACGACACCGCCAGTAACAAAGACGTATTTGGTCATGAGAATGCTGCTGCGGGAAAGCGCGATGATAACCGAAGAGGCCCCGGTTTCGGAAGCCGCCGCCCGCACCGAATGGCGCTCACGATCCCGTCAGCATGGCCGCCGGCGGTAATCCGTCACGGCTGCGCCGCCGCACGCCCCGGAGACGCGGCGGCGCAAGCGGCTGCAGCCGCCGCGCGCACGTTCAATCTCAGCGGATGAAGTCGCGGTTGACCGCACGGAACAGCTCGGTGCCGCCGCGTTCGAGCCATTCGAACGCCACCATCTCGCGCGCGACGATCTCGATGCCGTGGGCGCGCATGCGCGCATACGCGAGGTCGCGATTCGCTGGCTCGCGCGAGCCGCACGCATCGGCCACGACGAACACTTCCTTGCCGGCCCAGCGCAGGTCCAGCGCCGTCTGCTGCACGCAGACATGCGCCTCGGTGCCGCAGACCACGATCTGGCGGCGCTGGGCCACCGCGGTGGCGCCCAGGCAGCCGTCGGCCTGGGCCGAGAACGCGGTCTTCTCGACGTATTGCGCATCGGCGGTGACCGCCTTCACATCGGCGAGCGTGGCGCCGATCTTGCCGGGAAAGTGTTCGGTGACGACCACCGGCACGCCCACGCGCGCGGCGACCTGCGCCAGCCAGGCACAATTCTCGGCAACCCGCTGGCCATCGTGGATCGACGGCGCCAGGCGCTCCTGCACATCGACGATCAGCAGTACCGATTTTTCTCGATTCATCAGCATCGTTCGTTCTCCTCAGGCCTGCAGTTCGGGGCGGCCGGCAAAATGCGCGAGCGCCTCCGGATTGGCGAGCGCCTCGACGTTCTTGACCGGCTGCCCGTGCACCACGTTGCGCACCGCGAGCTCGACGATCTTGCCGCTCTTGGTGCGCGGGATGTCCGCCACCTGCAGAATCCTGGCCGGCACATGTCGCGGCGTGGTGTTGTCGCGAATGGTCTTGCGGATACGCGCCAGCAAATCGTCATCGAGCGGCACGCCGTCGCGCAGCTTGACGAACAGCACCACCCGCACGTCGCCTTCCCAGTCCTGGCCGATCACGATGGATTCGAGCACCGCTTCGAGCTTCTCGACCTGCCGGTAGATCTCGGCGGTGCCGATGCGCACCCCCCCCGGATTGAGCGTCGCATCCGAGCGGCCATGGATGATCAGCCCGCCATGCGGGGTCACTTCGCAGAAATCCCCGTGGCACCAGATGTTGTCGAAGCGCTCGAAATAGGCGGCACGATAGCGCGCCCCGTCCGGGTCTCCCCAGAATCCTATCGGCATCACCGGGAAGGGACGGGTGCAGACCAGCTCACCCTTCTCGCCCACCACCGGCCTGCCCTGCTCGTCGAACACTTCGACCGCCATCCCCAGCCCCTTGCACTGGATCTCGCCCTGCCACACCGGCAGCACCGGGCTGCCCAGCACGAAGCACGAGATGATGTCGGTGCCACCCGAGATCGACGACAGCTGCAGGTCGGACTTGATCTCGCGATACACGTACTCGAAACCCTCGGGCGCCAGCGGGCTGCCGGTGCTCATCACGGCCCGCAGCGCGTCCAGGCGGTAGGTCTCGCGCGGCTTGAGATCGATTTTGGCGATCGCATCGATGAACTTGGCCGAGGTGCCGAAATGGGTGATCGCCTCGGCCTCGGCGTAGTCGAACAGAATCGTGCCGTGGCCGACGAAGGGCGACCCGTCGTACAGCATCAGCGTCGCCCCCGCCGCGAGGCCCGACACCAGCCAGTTCCACATCATCCAGCCACACGTGGTGAAATAGAACAGGCGATCGCCCGCCCGCACGTCGGCATGCAGCCGGTGTTCCTTGATATGCTGGAGCAGCGCGCCCCCGGCACAATGGACGATGCACTTGGGCACGCCGGTCGTTCCGGACGAGTACATCACATACAGCGGATGATCGAACGACAACGCGGCGAACTCGATCTCGGTCCGCGCATGATGGGGAGCGACGAAATCCGCATACATGCGCGCATGCCGAATCGCCTTGAGATCATGGGCCTTGTGCACATACGGCACCACGACCACGCGTTGCAGCGACGGCAGCTGGCCGACGATCTCGGCGAGCTTGCCGAGCGAATCGACGATCTTGCCGTTGTAGAAATAGCCATCGGCCGCGATCAGCACCTTGGGCTCGGTCTGGCCGAAACGGTCGACGACGCCCTGCAGGCCGAAATCGGGCGATGCCGACGTGAAGATCGCGCCGATGCTGGCCGCCGCGAGCATCGCAACCACGGTCTCGGGCAGGTTGGGCATGTAGGCCGCGACCCGGTCGCCGGCCACGACACCCAGCTCGCGCAAGGCGGCGGCAAAACGTGCGACCTCGCGGTAGAGCTCGCCGTGCGACATGCGGTTCTTGACCTTGTCCTCGCCCCAGAACACGAGCGCGTCATGTTCGTCGCGGCAGCGCAGCAGGTTGCGCGCAAAATTCAGGCGCGCGTCGGGAAACCATCTTGCCCCCGGCATGCGCTCGCCGTCGGCCAGAATCGTCGCGCCACGTTCGCCGATCACCTCGCCGAAGTCCCACACGCTGGTCCAGAATTCCTCGGTCTCGCCGATCGACCACGCATGCAGGCTGGCCTGATCGGGCAGCGAGCGCTTCCAGCGCTGCTCCGCGGCACGTGCGAAATGGGTGATGCTTGCCGCGGCAATCCTCTCGGGCGAGGGTTGCCAGAGAGGGTGTTCGGCGGATGCCGTCATGTCGTGTCTCCTCGAAGCTTCAGGTTGGCCCTGATATCTTTATTGATTTGAGTCGAAGCCTGGTCGGCTCACAGCAGCGCACGCAGCGACTCGGGCAACGGTACCGACTTGCCGGTCGCGGTGTCCATCCAGACGACTTTCGCCGAACCCTCGGCGAACAGGCGCTCGTCGCCGACCACATGGAGCTCGTACCAGGTCATCACGCTGCTGCGGCCGGGATGGCCTGCGTACACCTTGATCTCGACCGTCGCGGGATAGTTTACCGGAATGCGGAACGTGCAGTCTGCATTGACGATCACCGCGCCGCTCTTCTCGTTCGGGCTGACCGGGAATCCGAGGGCTTCGACCCATTCGACCCGCGCCTGCTCGAAGTAGCGGAAATAGACCGTGTTGTTCACATGGCCGTAAAAATCCATGTCACCCCAGCGGACCGGGATGCGGGTAGTCAATACGAGTTTTCGCTCCGCGTGCATCACGGTCTCCTTTTGGTTTGTCTGGCGGCGCGTAATGTAGCATACGCAACCGTATGCTTCGACCGACTCCGATCAAGCCACCTCCAACGGCCCCGCAGATTTCGCCGTCTCCGGCCCGCTGCCGCCAAACAACTTCTCGACCTCCGTCAGGCGCGCGCGCTGCGCCGCGGGCAGTTCGCCCTTGGCCGTCACCGTGCGCCGGATGGCCTGGAGCGCCTGCTCGCGCGCGGCGGCATCCGCCGGCAACATGCCGGGAATCGCCGCGAGCGCGGCTTGCGGGTCGAGCAGCAGCATGAAGTACTGCTCGCGCACCGCGCGCTTGAAATCGTCGAGCGCCATGCCGCCGTTCTCGTCGCGGATCCTGCGCAAGACGTTGAACGCGCGCGCATCCACACCCGCCCCGGTCATGCCGATATAGACCAGGCTGCGAATCGAGGCCTCGCGCAATCCGCCGGTGGCGATGCCGTCCTTGATCTCGCCGATCCGCTGCTTGATGAACGCGACCCGCTCGGGCTCCAGGCCCGGCCGCCGCCGCGGACTCTCATCGGACGCGTTCAGACCGGCCAGCGCCTGCAGCACCGGCGAACCGTAGATCGCCAGAAACACCTGCTCCAGCGCGCTGTCGCGCACGACACGCCAACTGTCGAGGGCTGCGACGATGCCGCTCGAAAACGCCGCCTGCATTGCCAGCAGCGGATTGTCGGCCGCAACCGGCTCGCGTTGCCGGCGCACCTGCTCGGCGAGCACGGCAAGCTGCGGCATCAGCGGATTGTGGGCCGAGAAGAATTCGAAATGCACCTTTTCGGGATCGAGCCTGTCGAGCGATTCGGCCAGGCCGGTGTTCGCGACCGCCCTGACATACGGCTGCAGCAGGGTGCGATAAAGGCTCAGGTTGATTTCCGAGACGCGGCGCACGGTGGCGAAGCGGCGTTCGCTTTCCGGGTCCGGCTGCACGATCGCGCGGACATCGTCCAGGCTGCGGGGCTCGAATCTCACGATCCAGTCACCCGAGATCAGGTCGGGGTTGTGCGCATCGTCCGAGCGCGGCGTCATCACCACCTCGTACAGCCCGGGCGGCAGCACATCGATCAGGTCGATGTTCGACGCGAACTCCTGGTGTTCCTTCTTCGCGATGCCCCCCGAAACGAAAATGCCCAGATGGCCCACGCTTTCATGCACCGAATAGACGATCGTCTGGCCGCAGGCGCGGATGTCGTCATCCTTGGCATAGAGGTCGACGATCCACCCCAGCGCCTGCTGCGGCGGCGTGATGTTGTCGCCCTTGGAGCAGAAGCAGATGATCGGCGAGCGAATGTTGCGCAGGTCTATCCTCTCGCCCGCGGCGGTGACGATCTCCGCGGTGGCGAGCCGGTTGCCGACGAACAGTTGATCGACGATCCACTGGATCTCTTCGGCATTCAGGTTGACATGACCGCCCCACCATTTCTCGAACTCGAGAAAGCGCTCGGCGCCGGTGTCGATGCTCGACCAGATGTCGTAGTTCTTGCCCCACAGCGTATTGGCCGGGTTGAGATTCTCGAAATTCTTGACCAGATACGCACCGTTGAACTTGCCCCTGCCGAGATCGCCGGCCAGCGCGGTCATCCAGCTGCCCCCGGCCAGCCCGCCGGTATAGCGCATCGGATTCTCGCCATCCACGCCCGCCCAATAGGACAGCGGCGAGCCCGGCACGATCACCGGCCCGCACAGTTCCGGCCGGATCGCGGCCAGCATCATCACGGCCCAGCCCGCCTGGCAATTGCCGATCACGCAGGGCTTGCCCTCGGCGCCCGGATGCAGTGCGATGACCTTCTCGAGGAAGGCCGCCTCGGCATGCATGATGTCCTCGATGGTCTGGCCCGGCATCGGCTCGGGTGTGAACCCGACGAAGTAGCACGGATGGCCGGCACGCATCGCGACCCCGATCTCGCTGTCGGCCTTGAAACCGCCGATGCCCGGTCCATGCCCGGCGCGCGGGTCGACCACGACGAAGGGGCGCTTGAGCGGGTCGATCGCCACGTCTGCCGGCGGCTTGATCCTGACCAGCCCATAATTGACCGGCCGATCGAACGTGCGGCCGTCCAGCACCAGTTCGGCATCGAAATTGAGCACGTGCGGCACGGCTTTGGACTTCTGCGCATGGTATTGCTCGCCGCGCCGGCGCAGCAGGTCCCAGAACAAAACGGTGCGCTGGGCGGCATCGAGCGTGTACTCGCCGACCGGCCCCCAGGACTTCAGGGCCGCATCCCGGGGCGTGGCCCCCGCCGCTTCGCGTGCAGCCGCACCCGCTTCATGGTTGATTGCTGATTTGGACATCATGACTCCCGGCAACACCGTTCGCTGCCCCCAAGGGCTGGCACGAACGATTCAAGAAGAATATGCCTGCGCCGCCGCGCCGCAGGCATGGATCGAGGGCTCCCGGCCCGCTTCGCAGGCTTGGCGCCGGCCCGGCGGACGCGGCTTCAACACACCTGTCATGGCCCGGATTTTAGCGCAGTCGATGTTCCGAATACTATTCCGGGCGTATTGCGCGCGCGTTGCCCGAGCGTTCAGAACACCTGCACGCCGGCACGCACGATCAGCCGCAGCATCGCATACGAATCGTCCCAATCGCCCGATCGCGTCCGCCCCAGTTCGGCGTAGGCATCGACTGATCGACCCAGGGTCCATCCGACCGCAAGCGCCAGTCGCTCCGACGGCTCGTTGTCGAGCAGCCCGGCCTCGCGCGCCAGCGCGCTTGCCCCGATGCCGGATACGCGGTTGTCCGCGCTGACCCGTTCGGCGCGCAGGGCGACCCGCCAATCCGCCCCGGGCACCCAGCCCGCCTCGACCCATCCTCCGTCGATCTCCCCACGATAGCGGCTGTCGCCGCTCGCGGAGAACAGCTCGCCCCGCTCGCGACGCGCGAGCCACGCACCGGAAAGGACCAGCGGCAGGGACGCCGACTCCCAGCGCGCGGAAAGCCCCGCAAGATCCACGCGCCCATCGAAACAGACCGCCTGCAATCCGCCCGGGTCGCAGCTCGGCGACCCATGGCTGTGGCCGCCCGCGCCACGCGAGATCTCGGTGCCCCGGTCGGGCGCATCGGCACTGGCGACGAAGGCGTCGAACGCGACCCCGGCGATCGGCCCGCCCACATGCAGCACCGGCATCATCCGCCGCGACGCCCCCACCGGAAACTCGTCGCTCCACCACAAGCCGGCATCGGCCCGCCAGGCGCCCGCGCCCGGCGAATTCCAGGTGAGATTGAGGCCATCCGCGATCCAGTCTTCGTCGAACGCCGCACGCTTGGCGAGCGGAACCAGCCCGAAGCGGTCGAAGTGGCCGGCCTCGGCAATCACCGGCCCGACCGGCACCCGCCTTCTGCCCGCACCGATTGCCAGTGCCGCGTGGGCGCGCGCGCTCACCCACGCGGATTCGACGTGGCTGTCTCCGTCGCCGTGCCATCCCAGCGCAAACTGTGCGCCCAAGGGACCGGAAAGCCAGTCCGCGGCGATGGTCGCATGTTCGATGCCGAGCCCTTCGCGGTCATCCGGCACGACGCCGGTTCCGAGCACGCCGGGCAGCCTCGCCATCGGGATCGGATCGTCGGCATCGGCCAGCGACACCACCGCGGCGGCGGACAGGCGCAAACCCGGCGCAAGCGAGTCCGGATCGGATTCGTGCGCCCACGCGCCCCACGACGACGTCAGGATCAGCAGGCCGAGGGCGGGCCCGGCAGCCCGGCGGCGGCCGGCCCCCGACGCGATACCCGGCCCGTCAGGGCCACGGCAGGAAAGGATCGGCATGCTTCGGATTCTCCAGAAATTCATGGTCGGTGAGCGTCTTCAGAAAGGCGACGATGTCCGCCTGCTCTTCGGGCGAAAGATCGATCAGCGCGATCAGGTCGCTCTTGAACGGGTTGGTGCGGCCGTCGCCGGCGTGCGGTCCGACCGTGATCAGGCGCCCGCCGGCGGCATAGAACGACAGCACGTCCTCCAGCGTCGCGATCGTGCCGTCATGCATGTAGGGCCCGGTCACCTCGACGTTGCGCAGGCTCGGCGCCCGGAAGGCGCCCATGTCCTGTGGCAGTGCCGTGAGCTCGAAAACGCCGCGATTCGGTTCGGGAAAGCCGCCGGCGCCATCGATGTTGTACAGCCCGGTGTTGTGAAACGGCGTCTCGACGACGCGGCTCGCGGCATGGACGACCTGATCGTTGAAGTTGAAGCTGCCGTGACAGTGAAAGCACTCCGCCCGCTCGCCGAAGAACAGCAGACGTCCCCGCTCCTCGTTCGGCGCCAGCACCGCCTCACCGCGCAGAAACCGGTCGTAGCGGCTGTTGCCGGCGATCAGGCTGCGCTGGAAGCTCGCGATGGCGGCGATGACGTTACGCCAGTCGATCGCTTCCGCACCGCCCGGAAAGACCTGCGCGAACATCGCCGGATAGCGGGCATCGCCGCGGATCCGCGCCAGCACCTCGTCGCGGTTGCGGTCGTTGACCCCCATCTCGACGGGATTTTCGCCGAACAGCGGGGTTTCCATCTGCTTCTCGAGCGTCACCAGCGACGGGTTGGCCCAGGTCAGGGTGGCGTTATAGACCACGTTGCCCAAGGCCTGCGCGTTGCGCGGGTGGCGCTCGCCGGTCGCCCCGACCGCAACCGGCAGGCCATCGGTGAATGCCTTGTCCTGGTGGTGGCAACTGCCGCAGGCCTGCGTGCCGTTGCCCGAAAGGCGCTTGTCGTAGAACAGGTGGCGCCCCAGTTCGATGCGCTCCGCCGCCAGACTTTCGCCTTCGGGCAGGCGGGGCGCCGGAAAGAAGCGCGGCACGACGACGCCACCGTCGCCTGCCGTGCCGCTATCGCCGACCGAGGTGCCCCCTCCGCCGCAGCCACTCAGTGCCGCAGCCGCCAGCAGCACCGACAGACGGCGGAAGGCCTGCCCCGGAGCCGCCCATACATGACGACTCCGTCCCATCAGCGCGCCCCGATCCTGAACACGTTCTGATGGCGCCCGCCATTCACGGTCTGACCGCTTGCAAGGTCGAGCCCCAGTGCCGCGAATATGGCCGCGCATTCTGGGTCGGTCTTGCCCGACATGCACCCGAAGGCCCCGCCCAGATCGACCCCGGTGTTCGCAGTCAGGAACAAGGGCTGGAGATCCACCAATACCTGCTGGGTATCGACGTTGAAAGCATCGAACTCGAGTTCCAGCCTGTTCGACGCGGCGCAACTGACGATCTCGCCGCTCGCCGGATTGCCGGTACAACCGGTCGAACCGAGATGCACGTTGAAAATCGCGCTACGGGTCTCGGGCGTCGGCGGCGTGGCGCCGGGGTTGGCCGGGCGGGTCACGCCCCCGGCCGGGGCGATCTCGATCTTGGCGAACTTGCGTCCCGCCTGCCATGACCACGCCATGGCCTGGACGTCGAGCGGCGCTGCCGAGGCGGCCGTATCCGAATGATTGACCGCCGATGGCACCCCCACCGTCAGGCGCACGCCGACATACTCGCCCCCAGGCACCGTGCCCCGGATCGAAGCGTTCATCGCGGCCGTGCCGCGGCCGGCGCAACTCCCGCTATCGTCCTCCAGATCGATGAGCGCGACCCCGCGCTCGTGCTGCCACTCGTCGACCGACATCGCCAGCGGCACGAAAATGCCGTCCGCGCGCTTGAGGCTGACCTCGGACACGTAGAACCGGAAATCCTTGAGTTCGGACTGCAGCGCGCCGCTGCCGAGCGCCGCCAGCGGTTGCGCGCAGCTCACCGGCGCGGTGCCGGCGACGCCGGCGAACCGGATCGAGACCGTGCGCGGTTCGGGCGGTGCCGGCTCGGCGCTGCCACCGCCACCGCCGCAGGCCGACAACAACGCCATTGCCGATGCGGAAAGCAGGGGCAAAGCAAAACGATTGGTGATTTCGTGATGGTCCATCTCAGTCTCCCAGAATGCTGAACATGTTGATTCTTCAAGGTCCACGCACGCCGCAACCCGAGCGCGGGCCGCGGGCGTCGGCGATCGCCGCAGCCCGACCACGCGAGGCGCTCGGATCCAGCATGATTTGCATCGAACGGGCGCAGGCTGCGCCCGGGCACGCTCAACGGCCGCCGCAACCGGCAAAACCGCAGAAGGCGTGTTCAGGAGACTGCGGGCGGTGCCCGCGCATGCGCGAGCACCCAGGGCGGGCGCTGCGCGAACCGGTGCCGGCCTGCGGCCGGCGGCAGGGGGTGCAGAACGATCGGGGTGAACGACGGCGTCCATCCTCGGGGCGGCATCAGCACCGGCGCATGCACGGTGCAGCAGGGGCACGCGGGAACCCGCACGCGGTGATCATCATCCGGACGACCGCTGTCGGTGCTCACCAGCATCACACCCTGGGCGGTACACACTTCGAAGCTCGACGGCCCGCCCTGCAGCCGGTCGACGAGTTGCGCAACGATCGGAAACGCCAGGTTGAGCAGCATCGCCAGAATGGCGAGGCATGCGGGCACGCGCAGCGTCGGGATGCGCCCGGTCATCGGACACGCCCCGGTGCCGGCCACGCGCCGCCGCGGTGTGCGCAGGTCGTGCTGGAGCAGGCCGTGGCGCGCAACTCAGGCCCCGACGGTGTGGAACAGACGACCCCGGCGATGATCCTCGATCGCCAGTTCGCCCCCGTCATTGAGCTGGCTGATCGTGCGCGAGACGGTCTCGATCTTCAGGTCGGTGATGTCGGCGATGTCCTTCAGGCGCGGCAGGACCGCGCGCGGGGGGGTGCCGTCGCGCGCCCCGGCTCCGGCGAGGATGTCCAGCAAGCGCCTGATCCGCGCCGCCGCCTTGCCGCAACGCAGCGCCAGCGCATCGGCCATGCGCCGCTCGCTCGCGCTGAGGGCCAGCATCAGTTTGCGCTCCGTGTCCGCGCTCGCACCGGCCAGCCACGACTCGAGCACCACCGCCGAAAGCGCGGTTGCCGAATAGGTGTAGGCGCCGAACACCAAGGTTTCGGCCCCGATCACGTCGCCGGCGAGCGCGAGCCCGCCGAACTCGGGCCCCTCGCCGCGCTCGCGGTCGAGCCGGACCACCCCGGAGAGCACGCGCAAGGCCCCGCCGGCCTCACCCGCGGCATACACTTGGGTGCCGCGGGCAAACGGCAGGATCTCGGCCGCACGACGCCCATCAGACCCGGCGCCGGGCGTCCACGTTGGCGAGGGCATGGCCATCAATGCTTGCCGTGCGGGTGATCCATGCCTTTGTCGTGGCCGGCTCCCGGCGCACCATCCGCGCCCCCTGCCGCCCCCAACGCCGCAGCCGGCGCCTCGACTTCACGGGTGAAGCGCGTCTTGGTTTCGGCGTCTTCGAAAGTCAGCGTGATCGGAACGCTGTCGCCGCCTTTCACCGGCGCGTGCAGCGACATCAACATGATGTGATAACCCCCCGGCTTGAGCTCGACCGTCTGCCCCGCGGGCAAATCGAGCCCGTCGATTTCACGCATCTTCATCACGTTGTCCACCATGGTCATCTCGTGGATCTGGGTCAGACCCGCCACCGGTGACTCGGCGGCGACCAGCCGCGCATTCTTCTCGGCCACGAGCCGCATGAACGCGCCCGTCGCCTTCTGTTGCGCCACGGTGCCACGCACCCAGGCATCTTCGACACTGACCTGTGCCGCAGCCGGAAGGACCACGGCCAGCGACATGAACCCGGCGAACATCAGCTTTTTCATTGCAACATCTCCTCCTAGTGGTCGGCTCCTGCGAGCCGGGGCGAAAAGGCGCGCCGGACGCCATCGCGGCGACCAACGTCGAAACACTTCAGACGGAACGACCAGAATCCAGGCGGCGGGGCACGCCCGCGCAGCATTGCGACATCCCACCCGCAGGGGGACACGCGGTGACCTCAGGCGTGCTGCGGCGGCGCGCGCGGGCTGTGAACACCCCAGGCACGCGCCGGGGGCGGAAGGATGAAAGACTTGAAGACGGGAGGGCCGGCCTGCGGCCGCAACGAAGACTGCCCGGCCAGTGCGGGCGCCAATCCGAACGAAGCCGCATGCACCATGCAATACGCGCAGGCGACGGCCGACGATGCCAGCGCGCCGCCGTCGTCCTGGCCGGCGCCGAGATCGGCCGCGCTCACGCGTGCGAGCCCCGCCGGCGTACAGATCTCGACCATGTCGGCGGGCAAGGCGCCCACCGCCTCCAACGCATGACTGATGCCCGGCGCGAGCACGTTCACCATGAGCGCAAACATCGCGACCCAGGCGATCCGGCGAAAACGGCGCAAGGAAAACCGCACGGTCATGCACACATCCTGACGAATGAGAGATCGGCCGGCCCGCGGCGCGCCGACTCGGGACTGCATTCTAGGTCGGGCCCGCGCGCGCCATCAAGCACGTTGACTTTCGTCAACCCGCGCGCGGCTCATCCCAGCCATTTGCGCGCGTTGCGGAACATCCGCAGCCACGGCGAATCCTCGCCCAGTTCGGCCGGATGCCAGCTCATCTGCACGGTGCGGGCGGTTCGTTCGGGATGCGGCATCATGATCGTGAACCGCCCGTCGGCGGTCGTGAAACCGGTGACGCCGTCGGCCGAACCGTTCGGGTTGGCCGGGTAGCGCTCGGCCGGCCGGCCATGGTTGTCGATGAAGCGCAGCGTCGGCACGGCCAATCGACGCGCATCGGCGCCGCGGAAGACGGCCCGGCCCTCGCCATGGCTGACCACGATCGGCATGCGGCTGCCGGCCATGCCGGCAAACATAATGGACGGGCTCTCGAGCACTTCGGTCAGCGCGAAACGGGCTTCGAACTGCTCGCTGCGGTTGCGCTGAAACACCGGCCAATGCGCCGCGCCCGGAATGATCGGCGCCAGGTGCGCCATCATCTGGCAACCGTTGCACACCCCCAGCGCGAACGTGTCAGTGCGGGCAAAAAACGCGCCGAACGCCTCGCGCAGCGCCGGGTTGAACAAAATCGACTTGGCCCAGCCCTGGCCTGCCCCGAGCACGTCGCCATACGAAAAGCCGCCGCAGGCGGCGAGCCCGGCGAAGTCCGCGAGATTCACCCGGCCGGCCTGCAGGTCCGACATGTGCACATCGAACGGCGCAAAGCCGGCGCGCGCGAATGCGGCCGCCATCTCGACATGCGAATTCACCCCCTGCTCGCGCAGGATCGCGACGCGCGGCCGCGCGCCGGTCGCGATCAGCGGCGCCGCGATGTCTTCCGCGGGGTCGAACGAAAGCCGCATCGACAGGCCCGGATCGCTGGCTTCGGCGAGTGCGTCGAACTCCTCGCGCGCGCACTCGGCATCGTCGCGCAGCGCCGCGATGTGGTAGCTGGTCTCCGACCAGGTCTGCAGCAGCGTCGCTCGCGGCGCGTTGAACACCAGCTTGGCGTTGCGCCACAGGCGGATCTCGTCCTTGTCGTTGGGCTCGCCGACGAAGTGATAGGCCAGGCCGGCATCGCGCAGCGGCCCGGTGATGCGCGCCCGGTCCTCGCGGCGTATCTGGATCACGGCGCCCAGTTCCTCGGCGAACAGGCCGGCGAAGAGCTTGTCGTTCAGGCGCCCCTTGATCGTGTCGGGCTTCTTGTCGAGGCCGTCGACATCGTTCATGTAGGCGTCGTAGCACACGGTGTCGAGCAGCACCGACAACCCGCAGCGGGCTGCAAAGGCCATTTCGCACAGCGTCGCGAACAGGCCGCCGTCGCCGCGATCGTGGTAGGCGAGCAGCAGGCCCTCGCGCCGGAAGCGCTGGATCAGCGCGAAGAATGCCGCGAGCTGCGCCGGATCGACGTCGGGCGCGTGCTCACCGACCGAGCCATGCACCTGCGCAAGCGCGGAGCCGCCCAGGCGGTTCAGTCCGTTGCCGAGGTCGATCAGCACCAACTCAGTGTCGACGCCCTCGGGCAGCTGCAACTGCGGCGTCAGGGTGTCGCGGATGTCCGCGACCGGCGCGAACGCGGTCACGATCAGGGACAGCGGCGCGATCACCTGCTTGTCGACGCCGGCCTCGTCCCACGCGGTGCGCATCGACAGCGAATCCTTGCCGACCGGAATCGCGAGCCCGGCCGCCTGGCAGAAGGCCGAGATCGCGCTCACGGTGTCGAACAGCTTCGCATCCTCGCCCCGGTGCCCCGCCGCGGCCATCCAGTTGGCCGACAGTTTGACCTGGCCCAGGTCGGCGATATCGGCGGCGGCGAGGTTGGTGATCGCTTCGCCGACCGCGAGCCGGCCCGATGCGGGCGCATCGACGCACGCGACCGGGGTGCGCTCGCCGATCCCGAAGGCTTCGCCCAGATAGCCGTGGAAGCTCATCGCGGTCACCGCCACGTCGGCCACCGGCACCTGCCACGGGCCGACCATCTGGTCGCGCGCGACCAGGCCGCCCACCGAGCGGTCGCCGATCGAAATCAGGAAGCGCTTCGACGCCACCGCCGGCAGGCGCAGCACCCGCATGCAGGCTTCGCGCAGATCGGCGTCGGTGGTGTCGAACGGCGGCAGATGGGTGGCGCGGCGCGACACGTTGCGGATCATCCGGGGCGGCTTGCCGAGCAGGACCTGCATTTCCATGTCGACCGGACGATTGTCGAAGTGGCGATCGGTCACGGTCAGATGGCCGTCGTCGGTCGCGACCCCCAGCACCGCGAAGGGACAGCGTTCGCGCGCGCAGATCGCGCTGAAATCGTCGAGGCGCTCGGGCGCGATCGCGAGCACGTAGCGCTCCTGCGATTCGTTGCTCCAGATCTCGCGCGGGCTCATACCCGGCTCCTCGATATGCACCTCGCGCAGCTCGAAGCGCGCGCCCAGGCCGGCCGAGTCGGCAAGTTCGGGCATTGCGTTCGACAGGCCGCCCGCGCCGACATCGTGGATCGACAGGATCGGATTCGCTTCGCCCTGCTGCCAGCAGCGGTCGATCACCTCCTGGCAACGGCGCTGGATCTCGGGGTTGCCGCGCTGGACCGAGGCGAAATCGAGGTCGGCCGCATTGGTGCCGGTCGCCATGCTCGACGCGGCCCCGCCGCCCAGGCCGATCAGCATGCCCGGACCGCCCAACTGGATCATCAGGGTGCCGGGCGCGAAGCGGATCTTGTGCGACTGCCCGGCCTCGATGCTCCCCAGGCCGCCGGCGATCATGATCGGCTTGTGGTAGCCGCGCACTTCGCCCATGACCTCTTGCTCGAAGGTGCGGAAATAGCCCGCGAGGTTGGGGCGGCCGAACTCGTTGTTGAACGCCGCGCCGCCGAGCGGCCCCTCGATCATGATGTCGAGCGCCGACGCGATGCGCTCGGGACGGCCGTACGGCTGCTCCCACGGCTGGGGATAGTCGGGAATGTTGAGGTTCGACACCGAAAAGCCGGTCAGCCCCGCCTTGGGCCTGGAGCCCCGGCCGGTCGCCCCTTCGTCGCGGATCTCGCCCCCCGCGCCGGTCGCCGCACCGGGAAACGGCGAGATCGCGGTCGGATGGTTGTGGGTCTCGACCTTGGCGAGGATATGGGTCAGGCGGCGGTGAAAGCGCCATTCGCCGTCGCCGTCGGGGTACAGGCCGTCGACCTCGGCGCCCGCGATCACCGAGGCGTTGTCCGAGTAGGCCACCACCGTGCCTTCAGGATGGGCCGCGTGGGTCTCGCGGATCATCCCGAACAGGGTCCTGCCCATCGGCCGCGCATCGATCACCCAGTCGGCGTTGAAGATCTTGTGGCGACAATGTTCGGAATTCGCCTGCGCGAACATCATCAGTTCGACATCGGTCGGATTGCGCTCGATCCGGGTGAAGTTGTCGACCAGGTAGTCGATCTCGTCGTCGGACAAGGCCAGCCCCAGGTCGCGGTTGGCCGACTCGAGCGCCCCCCGCCCGCCGGCCAGCACGTCGACGCGGGTGAGCGCCTGCGGTGCGTAGTGATGGAACAGCGCGTCCGCGTCCGCCACGTCGGCGAGCACCGATTCGGTCATGCGGTCATGAAGCTGCGACAGCGCCTCGATCCGGCCCCGTTCGTCGGGCCCGCCTTTCAGGTCGAGCGAATACACGCAGCCGCGTTCGATTCGCACGACATCGGCAAAACCGCATTGGCGGGCGATGTCGGTCGCTTTCGACGACCACGGCGAGATCGTGCCGAGACGCGGCACGACGACCAGCGGGGTGCCGACTGGCGGTTCGGTCGTCGCGGCGGCTGCGCCGAGCAGGTCGATCAGGCGCGCGCGCTCATCGCCGTTCAGCGGCGCGGTCACCTCGACGAAGTACCAATGCTCGGCCGCCACACCCTTGAGCTTGGGCAGGATGCGCCGCAGTTTGCGCTGGAGGTCTTGCAGGCGTGATGCTGAAAGCGCGGGGCTGCCGCGCAGCTTGAGAATTTCGGACATGTCTGTGACCGCTGGGGTTTAGGGCGAGCGCCGCTCGCGAGCCGGAAGTGGCGGATTATACCCGGCTTGCCCACCCGCCCGGTCGCACCGTCAACCGTTCCGCGTGTGCGCGGCGGCGCACATCTGCTAGTCTGGCTGCGTGCGCCGAAACGCACGAACCCCTGCCGCCATGGACTGCGCGATGCTCCAATTCTTCAACCCGTCACACCTTTCCGCCGGATTCGTCGCGGTGCTGGTCGGCTACACCAGCTCGGCCGTCATCGTTTTCCAGGCCGCCTCGGCGGCCGGCGCCGGACCGGCCGAAATCAGCTCGTGGCTGTGGGCGCTCGGCGTCGGCATGGCGGTGACCTCGATCGGGCTGTCGCTCTATTACCGTGCACCGGTGCTCACCGCCTGGTCCACGCCCGGCGCCGCGCTGCTGGTGACCGCACTCGCGGGCGTCCCCATCGCCGAGGCCACCGGGGCATTCCTGTTCTCATCGCTGCTGATCACGCTGTGCGGGATTTTCGGCTGGTTCGACACGATCATGCGCCGCGTGCCGCGCGCGCTCGCCGGCGCGATGCTCGCGGGCGTGCTGTTGCGCTTCGGCATGGAGCTGTTCACTTCGATGCAGACGCAGCCCGCGCTGGTTGCGGCCATGCTGCTCTCCTACCTGGGCATTCGCCGTTTCATCCCGCGCTACGCGATCGCGCTGACCTTGCTGGTCGGCCTGCTGCTCACCGGCTTGCAGGGCTCGATTCACTTCGAGGCGGTCTCGCTCCAGTTCGCCCGCCCGATCTTCACCGCGCCGAGCTTTTCGGCGACCAGCCTGATCGGCATCGGGCTGCCACTGTTCATCGTCACGATGGCGTCGCAGAACATCCCGGGAATCGCGGTACTGCGCGCGAACGGCTACGCCACGCCGGCCTCGCCGGTGATCGCCGCCACCGGCATCACGGGGCTGGTGCTCGCACCGTTTGGCGGCTTCGCGTTCAATCTCGCCGCGATCACCGCGGCAATCTGCATGAGCCCGGATGCCGATCCGCGCCCCGAGCGGCGCTACCTGGCAGCGGTCTGGGCCGGGCTGTTCTACCTCGTCACCGGCATCCTCGGCGCCACGGTCGCGGCATTGTTCGCCGCGTTTCCGCACGAGCTGGTGGCCACCGTCGCCGGGCTCGCGCTGATCGGAACGATTGCGACCAGCCTGGCGGGCGCGCTCGCCGCCGAGCACGAACGCGATGCGGCGCTGATCACCTTCCTCACCACGGCGTCGGGCGTATCGCTGTTCGGCATCGGCAGCGCCTTCTGGGGCCTGGTCATCGGACTCGTCGCCGCCTGGATCAATCGAAAAGCCTGAAAAAAATATCCGGACACACTAGACTTGCGCCCGCGATGGATTTAACAAGATTCCATCGAATGCGGCTTTGCCGACACTTTCAAAGGGCTCAAGCTACGTTCGTTTCGATGAATTCGTAGAATCTGATGATGCTTTCAGACTTGCGAGCCAACGCCAGCCTCACGCCGGACTGCCGGGCAATCCTCAATTCGGTTGCCGATGTCATCGTCCTGGTCACCGCCGACGGCAGATTCGTCGCCTGTAACCGGGCGGCGGAACGGTTTTTCGGACTCGGACGCGACGCACTCCTCGGCACCGCCCTGGGCGACTGGTGCGGACCACATCAACATGACGGCAGCAGCGGCGAGGATTTCGTCTGCGCGACCCTCGACGCTGCGCACGCCGGCGCGGTGCAGACCGAATGGTGTTACCACGTGCGCGGCCGCACCGGCACCGCCGAGCTCTCGATCGGCCTCGCCGACGAGGGCTGCGAAATGCCGCTGATGGTGGTGTCGATCCGCGATGTCAGCGTGCGCAAGCGCGTGGAGTCGCGTTTGCGCTATCAATCCCGCGTGCTCAAGATGCTGGTCCAGGGCGAGCCGCTGGAACAGGTGCTGCTCACGCTCGCGCTGGAAGTCGGCAACGACAGCCCGGCGGTGCGCTGCATGATTCTGCGCCTGAGCGAAGATCGGCAATCACTGCTGGTGTCGGCCGCGCCCGGCCTGCCCGATGAGGTCGTGACAGCCATCGACGGCAGCGTCGTCGAGTCCGACGCAGCCGCGTGGCTGAACGAGCGGATCATCGCCGAGGACCTCGAAGGTCAACCGATCTGGCGGGCGCACAGCCGGCGACTGCGCGCGGCGGGCCTGCGAGCCTGCTGGTCGGAACCGATACGCGAATCCCGGGGCGGCACGATCGGCGTGCTCTGCATCTTCCTGACCGAGCCGCATTTTCCATCCGAATCCGAGCTCGCGCACCTCATCCAGGCGGCCGACCTTGCCAGCATCGCGATCGAGCAGGCACTCATCCAGGCGCAGCTGCGGGCAAGCGAGCAGCGCTTCAGGTCGCTGGTGATGCACATCGAGAACATGGCCATCCAGGGCTACGATGCGCACCGGCGAGTGATCCTGTGGAACAAGGGCAGCGAAAAGATCTACGGCTACACCGAAGCCGAGGCGCTCGGCCAGCAGATCGAGGACCTGATCATTCCGGCCGCGATGTGCGAGCAGGTGATCGACGACATCGAACACTGGGTCCGCGACGACGTCCGGATCCCCTCGGGGGAGATCGAGCTGCGGCGCAAGAACGGCAGCCTGATCAGCGTCTTCTCGACCCACGAGATCCTGCGCCTGCCGCCGCGCGGGCCGGAAATGTATTGCGTGGATGTCGACCTCACCGAGCGCAAGAAGGCGGAACACGTCATCTGGTTCCAGGCGAACTACGATCTGCTCACCGGCCTGGCCAACCGCCACCTGTTCATGGACCGGCTGCGCCAGCAGGTACTCAAGAGCGAGCGCTCGGGCGAGGCCTTCGCACTCCTGTACATGGACCTGGACGGCTTCAAGGCGGTCAACGACAAGTACGGCCACCATCTTGGCGATCAGCTTCTGGTCGAGGCCGCGCGGCGGATGCAGTCGTGCGTGCGCAAGAGCGATACACTGGCCCGCCTGGGCGGCGACGAATTCACCCTGATCGTGACCAGCCGTTTCGACCGCGAATCGCTGGTCCGGGTCGCCGATTACATCAACCGTCAGGTCGCCACGACGTACATGCTCGACGAACACGAAGCTCAGATCGCGGTATCGATCGGTATCGCGATATTCCCTGTTCATGGCCGCGGCGTGGACGAACTCATCCGCGCGGCGGACAAGGCCATGTATGACGCCAAACAGGCGGGACGGAACAGCTTTGCCTTCGCCCGTTGAGCCGTCCGAGCCCATCCTCGCCATCGACTGGACCGAGAACGATGAAGACCGTTCGGCGCGCTGGCGCTCCGAAAGCCGCACGCCGCCGCGGCGGGTTCGCATCGCCGACGACACCCTGAGCGCCGACCAGGCCTTCCGGCTCGCCAGCGAGGGCACGGCGCTGCTGTGGCGTGGCGACTTCAACAATGCCCGCCAGCTTCTCCAGGCGATCGGACGGCGTATCGACCGCAAACCGCGCCGGAAAATACCGGACGGCGCCGATCCCGCCGCCGGCTTTCACGCCCATCGCCTTGCGCAGTCGCAGCGCGCCCGCACGCTGGGCATGCTGCTGGTACCGCTTGCGGCCGACTACTCCGTGCCCCTGCGCCGCGCGCCCGATGTACACGCGGCATGTCTCGAAGCGCTCGGGCCCGCGAGCGAACCCATGGTCATTCCGCTGCGCGAATTGCTCGGCATCGTCGGCGCGCATGAATGGCGCCGCAAAGGCGTGCCCATCGCGGCGCTCGGCGCAAGCATCCATCCGCACTACGGGGTGTTTTCGCCGGTGCGCGGGGAGTACGTCGATCTCGTCGCGACGACGCCGCTGCCGAGCCCGACCCCCATGCTCGCGTTCGACATCGGCACCGGGTCGGGGGTACTGGCGGCGGTGCTCGCACAACGCGGCATCCCCCGCGTCGTGGCGACCGACCTCAGCGACCGGGCGCTGAATTGCGCCGCCGACAACCTCGACCGCCTCGGCTTGCTGGCGCGGGTGGAACTGGTGCGCACGGACCTCTTCCCGGCCGGGCGGGCACAACTGATCGTCTGCAACCCGCCGTGGATCCCCGCCAAACCCACGTCGCTGCTCGAGCAGGCGGTCTACGATCACGAGGGCGGCATGCTGAGGCGCTTCCTCGCCGACGTGAGCATGCACCTCGCGCCGGGCGGAGAAGCCTGGCTGATCCTGTCGGATCTCGCCGAGCACCTGGGGCTGCGTTCGCGTGACACGCTGCTGCACATGTTCGCGGCCGCGGGCCTGGGCGTCGTCGATCGCCACGACACACGCCCCACCCATGCACGCGCTCAAGCGGCCGACGATCCCCTGCATGCGGCGCGGCGCCGTGAAACCACTTCACTCTGGCGGCTCGCGCCACGCTGAGCCCCGAACGCAAGCACCGTCGTGGGCTGGTCCGGGACCGCTAACAAGCGCTCACATATTATCGTTGCGATATTGTTACACTTGTAGGGATTTTACAATTCCTGCGAGCCCAAGGTGTCCCAGCAAACCGGATCGACCCCCGCGTTTCTTTCGGATTGGCGCAAGACAGTGCCCAGTGCGGCCCTGATCGCACTCCTGATCGTCGTCTGGTATGTGGGCGCGCAGGCCCTGTCCCGCCATTATCTGGGCGTCTCGCCCAGCCCCTCGGCCCGGACGCACGATGTGCTGGCCCACCTGGCACTGGCCGGCATACTGTTCGCGATGGCTCGCAACCTCACGCGTTTCGCCATCACGACGATCGCGCTGCTGTCGGCCTTCACGTTCGCCAATGCGATGAAGATCGCGGTGCTGGGCGCCCCGATCATGCCCGACGACTTCATCGCCGCGCGCAACCTGTTCCTGCTTCTGGAAGGCTGGCAGCTTTGGGCGAGCGTCGCCGTCGTCGTCCTGCCGGTCGCGCTGTTCGCCTGGATGTTCGCATGGCGCCAGCCCCGCGCCTGGGCCGCACTGGGCCTCGTCGTCATCGCCGCCGCCCAGGTCGGCGCACACGCGCAGGCCCTCGAGCGCTACTTGGACGAACGCTTCGGCGACTGGGTCTGGAACCAGCGCGGCAACTTCGAGGCGCGCGGCCTTCCGGTTCATCTGCTGCAGGAAAGCGCACGCAATCTGGCCCGGCGCGGCGCCCCGCCAGACATGCTGAATGTCGCGCTGGCACTCCAGACCGTCGGTGAAAGGCCGTCCAACCCGTTCATCCGGACTGCGATGCCCGGGGTCGCGCAGCGCAACCTGCATGTGATCGTGCTCGAGTCGTTCTGGGATCCGAGGCCGCTCAAGTCGGCACGCTTTTCGTCCGACCCGATCGACCCCGCATTCCGCAAGCTATGGGCGGCCACCGGACAGTCACGCGCACTTTCTCCGGTTTTCGGCGGCTACACCGCCAACGCCGAGTTCGAGGTCCTGTGCGGCTTTCCCGTGACCCAGGATGCGGTCTTCTTCGAGGGGCGGCTGCGCCGCGACGTGCCCTGTCTGCCGGGCCATCTGGCCACGGCGGGTTACCGCACGCATGCGTCGCACCCCAATGCCGCCTCGTTCTGGAACCGGGTCAACGCCTACCGCCGCATCGGCTTCGAACACTACTGGTCGGAGCGCGATTTCGAGATGGACGACGTCAATCGCGAGTTCCTGAGCGACGAATCGCTCTATCGCCAGGTGCTCGAGCGGATCGGCCCGGCACTCGACGGGCCCGACCCGGTCTTCAACTACGTACTGACCTACTTCGGGCACCTCGACTACCCGCTCAACGAGCGCCGCCCGCGGGTCATCGAGGCGCCGGGCGGGCGCGAGTATGCCGAGGCCTATGCCAACACGGTCTATTACAAGTCGCGCGAGCTGATGGCCTTTCTCAAGACCCTGCGCAAGCGCGACCCGCAGGCGGTCATCGTGGTGTTCGGCGATCATCTGCCGTTTCTCGGCATGAATCACGCGAACTACACCGATTCCGGCCTGCTCGCCGAGAGCCGGGCGGAGTTCACCGACGAGATGTTCCGCACCCTGGTGGCAACCCCGCTCATCGTCATCGACGGCAAGCGCGGACCGCTGAAGCTCGGCGACGTGCCGCTCTACCAGGTGCCCGCCCTGATTCTCGATCTGCTCGGCGACAGCCGCGACACCCTGCTCACGCTCACGGCCACCCAGGCGAACACGAGCCGCATCCGGCCCTTGCCCGGCATCACCCTGCAATCGCTCGGCAAAAAGGTCTCCACCTGCCGCGGCAACGACGCGCTCGACCATATCGACTGCGTCGCCTCGACGGCCTGGCTCGACGCGATCAAGGTATTGAAAATGGATCTGTTCAGCGGACACCAGTTTGCGCTGCATCGGACCGCGCCACTGGGTGACCCGATCACCACCACGGCCCTCGACGACGAACTCGAGCATCTGCCGCCGGCCCCTCAGGATTGAACCGGGTCCTCCCCTGCAGGCGAACGCTCTTCGACCTGGCGGCGCGAGCCGCGACGCCTTTGGCGTAGCGGCCGCTCTCGCCCTTTTACACGACATCGAATTGGAATTAGTGGAATAATCCGCCTCACCGCGTGCAAATCCTGGCGACGCCCTGCTCGCGTTGCAGCAGTCGGGGCGTCCGAATCACATCGGTCCTTTCGGAGAGAAACCAATCCATGAAGAGCATATTGATCGCTACGACGCTGGCCGCCCTCGTCGTCACCGGCTGCGCCAACAATCCCTATCAGGGTGAATCCGCCAACACCGCCACCGGCGTGACGATCGGTGCGCTTTCCGGCGCGCTGCTGGGGGCTGCGGTTTCCAGCAAGAGCGACCGCGGCAAGGGCGCAGTGATCGGTGCCGCGGTCGGCGCGACCGTCGGCGGCGTGGTCGGCCACCAGATGGATCAACAAGAAGCGGAACTGCGCCGCCAGATGCAAGGCACCGGGGTCGAAGTGCAGCGCGAGGGCGATACGATTCGCCTGCAGGCGCCCGAAAACATCACGTTCGACACCGGGCGGGCAGACGTGAAGCCACAGTTCCGCCCGGTGCTCGACCAACTCGCCTACAGCATCTCCCAGTATCCGAACACCCTGATCCGGGTCGAAGGCCACACCGACTCGACCGGCTCGGCTTCCTTCAACCAGACCCTGTCCGAAAATCGTGCCAGCAGCGTAGCGAGCTACCTGCTGCAGCGCGGCGTTGCGGCCAACCGGATCGAATCCATCGGCTACGGCTTCACCCGTCCGGTCGCCGACAACGGCACCGCCGCGGGCCGGGCCCAGAACCGCCGGGTCGAGATCCTGATCATACCGCTCCAGCAGCAATAGTCCGCCCGGCGCTGTTCCGGCCCATGCCCATCATGGGCCGGCCGGGCCCTGGATGCCTCCGGTGCTGCGATGCCTATGACCGTCGCGGCACATTGAAACCCCGATCATCCCGGCATCGCACCAACACATACCTCGCCCGGCCCGACGCTCGACCGGCGGGGTTTTCATGGCGCGTGCCCGCATGGTTGGGTTTGCAGGATCACCTCGAGCTCACATGCCATGTCCCGATACGAAGAACATCCGCTGCGCCGTACCCTTCACGACGAGATTCACGCCCGCCCGCCGATACCGCTCGAGGTCCCGGAATGCGTGGCCTTTTTGGCTTTTCTGCATGTAGACGGCAGCGTCGGGCGCGAAGACGTACATCTGCGACAACTTGCACAGCAGTTGGGACTACCGGAGCCGTCGACCGAATCGGGGCACGTGATTCTCGAATCCGCCGAGTTCCGGCTGAAATGGCAGCGGCACAACGAGTTCTCGAGCTACGCCTTCTTCCGCCGCATGTATCCCGGCGATTCGAGCGACGTCGATGCGCTGCTGGCGGTCCCCACCGCTTGGCGCGATGCCATACCGGGACAGTTGATCGCCGCGGTCCAGGTCGAGGTCAGGCCAATATCCGAAGTGCCTCCGGACAGGTTCATGGGCCAGCTTTCGCTGACCGGCCAGACCCAGGTCGCCGCACAGGTTGCCGACGGCGCCGCATGGGTATTCACCGATTTCCAGCTTCATGATGGTTTTTCGCGCTTTCTGCTGGTGGACGCGTCGCTCACGCCGCGCCAGGCGGGGCGCACCGTGCAACGCCTGCTCGAGCTCGAAACCTACCGGGTCATGGCGCTCCTGGCATTTCCGGTCGCCAAGCAGGTGGGGCGTCTGCTGTCGCGCACCGAAGACGAACTGGCCGACCTCATGGATGCCATGGGCGCCGCGCAATCGTCGGAGGACGAGCGCAAGGTCCTCGCCCGCCTGACACGGCTCGCGGCCGACGTCGAACGCTCGGTTGCGAAAACCACCTATCGCTTCGGTGCCGCCGCGGCCTATTATCGTCTCGTTCAGCAACGCATAGACGAACTGCGCGAGCTCAGACTGAGCGGCTACCCGACGATCCGCGAGTTCATGGAGCGCCGCCTCGCGCCTGCGATCAACACCTGTGCCGCGATCGCACGACGCCAGGACGATCTTTCGGCGCGCATCGCGCGCAACTCGCAGTTGTTGCGTACCCGGGTCGATATCGAGCTCGAGCGCCAGAATCAGGAATTGCTGGCCCAGATGAACAATCGGGCGAGACTGCAGTTGCGGTTGCAGGAAACGGTCGAAGGCCTGTCGGTGTTTGCGATCACCTATTACGGCTCGCAGTTGGTGAACTATCTCGCCAAAGGGGCAAAGGATTTTCTTCCGGTCACACCCGAAGTGCTTACCGCGATCTCGATCCCGGCCATCGCGATCGCCGTCCATCTCGCCGCGCGCCGCACCCACCGCATGCTTTCCAAGGAATCGCCCTGATCGCAGGGCGAAAAAAAGCCCGCAGCGCGGGCTTGCTTTTTTTGCCGGTTCGGCTGGATTCAGCGCGTCTGCAACAAGCGCTTGACGTCGCGATCGTTCGGCAACGCGTAGTCGTGCGCGCGAAGGATGCGGCTGTCTTCGGTACGGACGAGCTTGAGGCTGATGTAGGTCAGGTTGGCCGCCGTCGAATAGGTGCCGACCAGCACCATGGTGGCGCTGTGCGAACGCGCGATGTCCTTGATCTCGCGCGACAGGAGCAGCTCGCCGGTGCCCTCCTGCACGAATACATCGCCCCTGAGCTTCAATTCCTTGACATTCAAGCCCCGCATCACCAGTTGCGACGCATACTGCTCGGACAGGGTTCTTCCCAGCGGGGCCGACACGCGCAGATCGTTGATGTTCACGACCGTAGCCACCAGAATCGGCGCATCGCCGAGATTCGTGGCCTGCAAACCCGAAACCAGCGCGTCGACGGCGGCAGCGTTGTGCGCCAGGAATCTGTCTTGAGCGATCGACTCGTAGGTTGCCTCGCCCCGATCGGTCGCGGGCGTCGGGGTCATGCAACCCGCCAAGACCGCCGATGCGGCCAGCGTGACAAGCAGGGAGGTCTTCATTGGCCCACGACCTCCATGACCTTGGCGAACGGTGCCGGCGAACCACTGGCAAACAGCCCCACATTCTGTCCCTGGATATAGTAGACGTCCGTCTTGCTGGCGAGGTAGCGGTTTCCGCTCGACACGGCCACCGTCAGGATCAACTCCGACTCGCGCGGTTCGTTGCCATCATGCCGGATCACGATGGTGGAGTAGTCCACCTTGACCGCGCCTTCGGGCGACTGGCGCACCGATCTGCCACTCTGGACCAGCTCGGTGATCAGGAATTGACGGAAGGCCTGATCGAACTCGGATGCGTAGTCGTATTGCGCGACGAAAAGATCCGCATCGGCGCTGACGCCCGCCTGGCCGAGTGCGCTGGCAGTCTGCACGACCGCCTCACGCGCGAGAATCTCCCAATGCCCCGCGGAACGGACATCACGCTGGTAGCTAGTCTCGAAAACTTGTGGAATCGGCGTTGCACACCCTGCCAAGGCAGCAACCAGCCCAGCAAGAGCCGTCAATCTTGCAATTCTTGAGAGCGACATGAAAGCTCCTAGAGGAACTGTGAAGTCAAACACCAAACGCGCGCACTTGTATGCCCGGAAGATACCACATGGCAACCGAAATGCAACAAGTCGTTACGTAGCAAACACTAGAGTGCGACTTTGAACCCGATACAGGAAGTTCGCAAGCCCTTTCTTGCCGCAGTTGCGCCGTCCGTCCAGCGGTCGGCGCGGTCAAAAACCACGCCGCAGTTCTATAATTGCTTTTTTTGCGCTGGATGGATTGCCGTGTCCTCACCCCTTTTCGAGTCTAAGATCGACAGCCTTCCCTTACTCGGCCGCGGCAAGGTCCGTGACATCTACGCCGTCGATGACGAGCGCCTGCTGATCGTTACCAGCGACCGGCTTTCGGCATTCGACGTCATCCTGCCCGACCCCATCCCGGACAAGGGCCGCGTGCTCACCGCAATGGCAAATTTCTGGTTCGAGACGCTCGCTCACATCATTCCGAACCAACTGACCGGGTTCGTCCCCGAAAGCGTCGTGGCCGACTCCGAGCGCGACCAGGTGCGCGGACGGGCACTGGTGGTCAGGCGCCTCACGCCGCTACCGATCGAGGCCGTGGTGCGCGGCTATATGATCGGATCGGGTTGGAAGGACTATCAGGCGACCGGGTCGATCTGCGGCATCCAGCTGCCCCCGGGGCTCAAACAGGCGGCGCGGCTTCCGGCACCTATCTTCACGCCCGCGAGCAAGGCCGATGCCGGCGATCATGACGAAAACATTTCATTCGAAGCGGCGCAAGCGCGCTGCGAGGCGGTCCTGGCCAAGGCGCTCGAGGGCACCGGGGTCGGTGGCGCCACCCTTGCCACCCAGGCGCGCGATGCGGCCCTTGCGCTTTATGCCGAGGCCGCGGCCCATGCCGCCCGCAGAGGCATCATCATCGCCGATACCAAGTTCGAGTTCGGTGTCGACAAGCATGGCACTCTGCACCTGATCGACGAGGCGCTCACACCCGACTCATCGCGCTTCTGGCCGGCCGAGCACTACGCCGAGGGCATCAGCCCGCCCAGTTACGACAAGCAATACGTACGCGACTACCTCGAGACCCTCGACTGGAACAAGACCGCGCCCGGCCCGGTGCTGCCCGCGGATGTCATCGCCCGGACCGCCGCCAAGTACCGCGAGGCGTTCGAACGCCTGACCGGACGACATCTGCCCGCCTAGAACTCGGCGCCGATCGCGAACTCGAACCACCACCCGACCCTAGCAAGAGCACAAAATGACCAATCCCCTACTCGACTTCTCGGCGCTGCCGCGCTTCGACACGATTCTTCCCGAACACGTCGAGCCCGCGATCGGCCAGCTCATCGGCGAAAACCGCGCGCTCATCGAACGACTGGTCGCCGCCAGCGAGCCAGCGAGCTGGGACGGCTTCGTCGTCCCCATGACCGAAGCCAGCGAACGCCTGGGGCGCGCATGGGGGGTGGTCGGACATCTGCACAGCGTCAATGACGTGCCGGAATGGCGCGACGCCTACAACCGCATGCTGCCCGAAATCTCGGCTTTTTACGCCGACGTGGGCCAGAACCTCGCGCTGTTCGAAAAATACCGGCAACTGCACGACAGCCCCGAGTATGCGAACCTGCACCCGATCCGGCAGCGCATCCTCGACCACGAGTTGCGCGACTTCCGCCTGTCGGGTGCCGAACTCCCCGACGCGCAAAAGCCGCGCTTCAAGGCCATCCAGGAGGAGCTTTCCGCACTGGCCGCCAAGTTCTCCGAAAACGTGCTCGATGCAACCAATGCGCATGCGGAATGGATCGAGCGCGAGGCGGACCTCGAAGGCATTCCCGAAGACGTCAGGTCGGCCGCCCGCGCCTCGGCCGAAAAGGCCGGCAAACCGGGATGGCGATTCACCCTGCAGATGCCCTCTTACCTGCCGGTGATGCAATACGCTGCCAATCGCGACCTGCGCGCACGACTTTATCGCGCCTATTCCACACGTGCCTCGGAGTTCGCGAATGCCGAGCTCGACAACGGCCCCATCATCGGCCGCATCCTGGCCTTGCGCGCCGAAGAGTCGCGGATGCTCGGCTACACGAGTTTCGCCGAGGTGTCGATGGTGCCGAAGATGGCCGACTCCCCCGAACAGGTGCTGGATTTCCTGCGCGAGCTCGCGGCCAAGGCCAGACCCTTCGCCGAGAAGGATCTCGCCGAGCTGACCGAGTTCGCCCAGCGTGAATGCGGTCTTGCCCAGCTCGAACCGTGGGACGTGAGCTATGTGTCGGAGAAACTTCGCCAGGCTCGCTATTCGTTCTCGGAACAGGAGGTCAAGCAGTACTTCCCCGAGCCCAAGGTGATCGAGGGGCTGTTCGGGGTGATCCGCCAGCTCTATGGGGTGGACATCTCGTCCGAAGAGGCGCCGCGCTGGGATCCGAGCGCGCGCTTCTTCCGAATCCAGCGCGACGGCACCTTGATCGGGCATTTCTATCTCGACCTGCACGCGCGCGAAACCAAGCGCGGCGGCGCCTGGATGGACTCGGCACGCAGCCGCTACCGCAACAGCGCTGGCGTACAGACACCGGTCGCCTACCTGGTCTGCAACTTCCCCGGCCCCGTCGACGGCAAGCCGGCCACTTTCAGCCATGACGATGTGCTGACGCTGTTCCACGAATGCGGGCATGGGCTGCATCACCTGCTCACCCAGATCGACGAGCTGGCGGTATCCGGCATTCACGGCGTCGAGTGGGATGCGGTCGAACTGCCCAGCCAGTTCATGGAAAACTTCTGCTGGGAATGGGACGTGTTGTCGGACATGACCGCGCATGTCGACACCGGCGCGCCGCTGCCGCGGGCACTGTTCGACAAGATGATCGCGGCGCGCAACTTTCAGAGCGGCATGCAGACGGTGCGCCAGCTCGAATTCGCGCTGTTCGACCTGCGCCTGCACCACGAACTCGACGCATCGGCCGGACCGGTGGCCCCGGACGAGGTCATTGCCCTGCTCGCCGACGTCCGCGCGGAGGTTGCCGTACTCGTACCGCCGCCATGGCACCGCTTCCAGAACAGTTTTTCGCATATCTTCGCGGGCGGTTACGCCGCCGGCTACTACAGCTACAAATGGGCCGAGGTGCTGTCCGCCGATGCCTTCGCCGCGTTCGAAGAAGCCGGTGCCGGCCGTGGCAGCCTGCTCGACCCGGTCACCGGAGAACGCTTCTGGCGCGAGATACTCGCGGTCGGCGGCAGTCGCCCGGCGCTCGAGTCGTTCAAGGCATTCCGCGGTCGCGAACCTTCGGTCGACGCGCTGCTGCGGCACAGCGGCATGGTGAGCGCGTGAACATGCGCCGCGCCCTGGCACTAGCCCTTGCCGCCGCGTTCGCCAGCAACGCGGGCGCGGCCAAGGTCTATCAATGGACCGACGAACAGGGGCGGATCCAATATTCGGACCGCCCGCCGCCCAACGCCCCGGCGCAGGAAAAACGCGTGTTCGCTGGGAACCCGGGCCAAACTCCCGGCTATGCGGTCAGGCGCGCCAGCGAAGACTTCCCGGTCACGCTCTACACCTCCGCCAACTGCGGCGCGCTATGCGACAACGCGCGCAATCTGCTCGGAGAGCGTGGCATTCCCTTCGTCGAAAAGGTACTGGCGACGGCCGAAGACGGTCAGGCCTTCGAAGCCGTGTTCGGCGCCGCCCCGAAAGTGCCGGCCGCGACGGTCGGGCGAGAGAAGCTCAGCGGCTTCTCGGCCCGCAGCTGGAACGAGTTGCTCGACCTGGCCGGCTACCCCAAGGCAAACACGTCCACTAGCCCGCGCGGTCCGTCCGGCAACTGACGGGCACCGTCGCCAGGCTTATTGCCAACCTGGCGCAAAAGCTCGCGAGCAGCAGGACCACCCCGATCCTGTCGGTGCTCGCACAGCGATCCATCTACACCGGAAATACTTTCGGCATGGTGGCTGGCACCCATGTCCGACGTGAGGAGATCGCGCTCGGCACCGTTGACGGCGCGTAACAATCAGACGCCTACGCCCACCCGGGTACAGTCGGGAAGTTTCACCCCATAACTCAAATAAGAATCATTCTTATTACTATTTTGATTTATCTCAAGGCCTGTATACCATTACCGTCCGTAGACTGTCAGCCGTTGCCATGACTCGCCAACCGCATACGATGGACCTCGATCTCGACACACATTTCGCAAGACTCGGTGGCGACCCCACACTCGACGCGTTCCAGGCACGCCGGGCCGTGCTGCCCTGGCGCAACAAACGCCCGCTGCCAGCCGACCAGGTTCCTCATGTCTGGCGGCAATTGTCCGATGCCGGCTCGCCGTCACCCGGTCGGCTTGCCTACGTGCATGTCCCGTTTTGCGCCAACCATTGCCTGTTCTGTGGCTTCTACCGCAACGCCCACTCGGACGATGCCGCGGCGCGCTACGCCGATCTGCTGGTCGCCGAGATCGAGCTCGATGCGCACGCCGCGCTGCCCGGCAGCGCGCCGATCGAGGCGGTCTATCTGGGCGGCGGCACGCCCAGCGCGCTCTCGGCGCACCAGCTCGAGCGCGTCCTGACCGCCTTGCGGGGCCATCTTCCGCTGTCCGAAGACTGCGAAATCACCCTGGAAGGCCGGATCACGCATTTCGACGCCGACAAGGTCGAAGCCTGCGTGTCCGCCGGGGTCAACCGCATCTCGATCGGCATCCAGACCTTCGACACGCGGGTCCGGCGCCGCCAGGGGCGCAAGTCGTCGAGGGAAGAGGCGATCCGTTTCCTGGAGTCGCTGTGCGCGCGCAACGATGCGACCATCGTCATCGATCTGCTCTACGGGCTGCCCGGTCAGACCCCCGAGATCTGGCACGACGACCTGCGCACCGCCGTGGCGCTCGCACCCGACGGCATCGACCTGTATGGGCTGAACCTGATTCCCGGCACGCCGCTGCAGCGGTCGGTGGCCGCGGGAAAATTCCCGGTGACCTCGACTTTGTCAGATCGGGGCGAGATGTACCGCACCGGCAAGCGCGCGCTCGACGCGGCAGGCTGGGAGCAGCTCAACAACAGCCACTGGCGCCGCACACCGCGCGAACGCAGCCGCTACAACCTGCGCATCAAGGAAGGCATGGACTGCCTCGCCTATGGCTCGGGCGCGGGCGGGCAAGTCGGGCGCTACAGCTATGCCGTCACCGGCGACCTCCAGGGCTACGCCGACGCCGTGCGCGGTGGCGACAAGCCCCTGTCGGCAATCCAGGTGGCCGACGACCTGCAAGCGGCACGGCACGCGATGACGGCGGGGTTCGAAGTCGGCCGGCTCGACATGACGGTTTTCCGCGGCATCGCGCCCGCCGCCAGCCATGACGCCTGCGACACGCTACTGCGGCAATGGCATGCGGCCGGACTGCTGGATTACGACGGCCGCATTGCGATGCTGACCACCGCCGGCCGCTTCTGGTACAGCAACCTGATCTTCGCCTTCGACGACGTCCTGACGGCCGTCACCGCAGCGGCCAGCCCCTGCGCCTGATTTTTCCATCCAACACGACGCGAGCAGACCACCATGAGCCTCTCCCACCCTTCTCCCGACCTCGACGCCCTTCGCCGCGAGCTTGCCGACAACCCCGGCGGCATTCTCGAATCGACGGCCACGCAGCACGGCCTGCCATTACAGACGGTGGTGGAATTGCTGCCCCGGCCGATGTGGGCGCGCGCCCCGGGCGAGCTCTTCGTCGACGTCATGCAAGACCTCAGCGAGTGGGGCAGCGTGACCGTGATCGCCCACACCCGCGACATCATCCTCGAGGTCGAAGCTCCCGTGCCACCGGGCAAGCTCGCCCATGGTTTCTACAACCTGCATGGCGACAGCCCGATCGGCGGCCACCTGCGCGCCGACCACTGCAAGGCCATCGTGTTCCTGCGCCGGCCCTTCATGGGCAAGGAATCGGCATCCATCCAGTTCTTCAACGCCGAGGGTGAGTCGATGTTCAAGGTGTTCGTCGGGCGCGACGACAAGCGCGCCCTGAAGTCGGCGCAACTCGAGCGCTTCGAACAGTTGAAGGCGCGCCTGGCCGAGCAGGCGGAAACGGCCTGAGATGACCCGCCCCCTCACCCTCACTTCGTTCGCGGAGGGCCGCCCTGGCGCGGCCCGGCGGGAGACCTGACATGAACACGACCGTGATCTTCGGCGCGCGCTCGGGCATCGGCCTGCATCTGGCACGGCGCCTGCGCGCGAACGGCGTCACCGTTTGCGCGATGCTGCGGCCCGGGACGGATGCAACCGACCTGGAAGCGCTCGGTGTCCGCATCAGCCGCGGCGATGCCTTCTCGACCACCGACATCGATGCCGCGCTCGACCTGGCGGGCAGCGACCGGTTCGACGTGGTCTCGACCATCGGCGGGCGCCGCGAAGACGGCCGCTTCGCCGACGAGGACGGCAACATCAACATCGCCGAGCGTGCCGTCGCGCGTGGCGCCGATCGCTTCGTGCTGGTCACCTCGATCGGCTGCGGCGAGATGGCGCCCTACCGGTCCGAGCGCGCCATCGCCGCCTTCGGCGCCGCGGTGGACGCCAAGACCCGCGCCGAGAACCATCTGAGGCAACTCATGCCGTCCGCCACCCTGATCCGCCCCGGCGGCCTGTACTCGGAACCGGCCAGCGGCCGCGCCATCCTCAGCGACGATGCGCAGATGCACGGTTTCGTCCATCGCGAGGACGTTGCCATCCTGCTCGAGCGGGTGCTGCGCGATCCGGCCACGCGCGGTTGCGCCCTCGCCGCGGTGGATGCCGACCAGGCCCGCTCGGTCAATCCCATTCAGCCGTTCCCCCTCGCCGGATGACCCGGCCGCACGACACGAGAGACCATGCAATGAACCTCGGTTTTCTGATGATCATCCTGACCCTGGCCGGCGAGGGCCAGTACTCCGCCGCCTTCGTCAACACCGCCACGCTGGAAGAATGCGAGCGACGCGCCGCCGCGGTGCGCGCCATCCTCGAGAACGGCAACACCCCCATCGCGGCGATGGTCTGCCGGGCGGCCGAAGCCACCTTCCAGCCCTTCGCCCACGGCGGGGACGCGTCCGCCCCGCGGCACGCCTATGTCGTCGCCTACGACGAACACACGGCGACCGTCGCCAAGGTCGCCGCCTGCGGCGAAGCGACGCCGTCCCAGCCCGGGCACTACTGCGCCACCTCGACCCAGGACTTGCTGCCGGCGCCGCACTGAGGCCCGCGACGGCGACACCAGACCAGGCGCAGCCGCTGCGCCGCCGAACACCCAGACACAGCCCGGAGCACAGCACCATGAAGCGCACACCCACATCGACCGTCCGCGCGCGCGCGCCCTCACCACAAACACCCACGCCCAGGCGGCTACGCTCGGCACTGCTCGCGGCGACCGTGCCGTTGGCGCTCATCGGCACCGCCCGCGCCCAGGACGGCGCGACCTGGCTCGACACCCTCACCGTGATCGGCACCCGCACCGCGGTGTCGGTGCAGGACAACCCCGCCTCGGTGACCGTCGTCGACCGCGAACAGATCGAGCGCAGCGCGCCCGCCAGCATCGCCGAACTCTTGCGCGACGTGCCGGGTGTGCAGGTGGTCGATTCGTCCGCCCCCGGCATGCAGCGCCTGCGCATTCGCGGCGAATCGTCGCGGCGCGTCACCATCCTGGTCGACGGGCAGGAGATCACCGACCACTCGACCTTCGGCACGCCGATCCTGATCGACCCGTCCAACGTCGAGCGCATCGAGGTACTGCGTGGCCCGGCATCGGTGCTCCACGGCGCCAAGGCGATCGGCGGCGTGGTCAACATCATCACCCGGCGCGGCGCCGACAAGCCCTTCGAGGCCGAAATCGGCGGCAGCTACTACTCGGGCACGGCCGGCTGGCAGGGATGGGGCGCGCTGTCGGGCACCCAGGGCAACGTCGACTACCGGCTGTCGGGCGGGCTCGACGACCATGGCGACCGCCGCGTCCCGAAGGGCCGCTACAGCGACAACGGCCGGCTCGACGGTACGTCCTTCGACAACGACAACATCTCGGGGCATCTGGGCTACACCTTCGGCGCGGCACGCAACCACTATGTCTCGGTGAAGGCCACGCAGCACCGCCTGTCCACCGAAAGCTGGACCGACCCCTCGCTGCTGTCGGGGACGACGCGAAGCTTTCTGATCGACCTGCCCCAGCGCGACCTGCGCAAGGTCGGCTTTTACTACGAGGGCAAGGATCTCGCCCCCGTGGTCCGGCAGGTCCATCTCGACGTCTACCACCAGACCGTCGACCGCCTGTTCCTCAACGAAGTGGTCACCGCGCCGGGTATCTTCCCCGGAAACATCAAGGTCGCGACCACTTCCGACGACGAGAACGTGAACTGGGGCGGCACGGCCCAGGTCGACCTGCAGTTCCACCCCGACCACTACACCATCGTCGGCCTGCAGTATCTCGCCGACGAACTGACCACCGCCAAGACCAGCCGCCGCACTTCCACCGTGCCGATCGTGCCCAACACCTATTCGGAAAGCCTGGACGACGCCGAGATCCGCACGACGTCGGCATTCGCGCAGAACGAATGGTCCTTCGCCGACGACTTCACGCTGATCGCCGGCCTGCGCTACTACCGCACCGAAACCGCACTGAACCATACGACCGACCCCAACCGCAGCGGCCATGAGGGCAGGCGCGACAGCAGCTTCGTCACCTCCGCCGGCCTGACCTATACCGGCCTCGACAACACGACGCTGCGGGCGCTCTACTCCGAGGGCTACATCACGCCGACGCTGCTGCAATTGTTCACCGACACGACGCCCGCCGGCCAGATGCTGTACGGCAACCCGCTCCTCGACCCCGAAACCTCGCGCAACTTCGAGATCGGCGCGCGCTACAACGCCGGCCCGCTCGCACTGGATGTCACCGCCTTCTACACCGAGGCGGAGGACTACATCACCACCATGTCGTGCAGCGCCGCCCCGGTCGCCTGCCCGACCTACGGCACCCTGCCCGTGCGCACGATTCACGTAAACGCCAACGAGGCCCAGACCTACGGTATCGAGCTGACCGCCGACTACACGCTGGCCGGCACGATGCTCACGCCTTACGTGACCGGTGCCTGGATGCGGCGCAATCTCGAATTCACCGATTTTTCGACCTACCACAGCGACACGCCCTCGCTGTCCGGCCGGCTCGGCGTGCGCTGGGAAGGCCAGGTCGCCCAGCGTGCGGTCTGGAGCGACGTCTTCGTGCGGGCGGCCACCCGGACCTCACAGGAGGAGAGAACCGGCACCACCGCCACCATCGACCGCCTGCCCGGCTACGGCACGCTCAACCTCGCCGTCGGCGGCGCACTCGACGACAACGACAGGTTTCGCTATGCGATCGGCCTCAACAACATTTTCGACAAGGAGTACCGCTCGTCCTTCAGCGAGATTCCGGGAACCGGCCGAAACATCGAAGTCACCGCGCGGATGACATTCTGACGCGCCCGCCCTCAAACTGGCACAATTGGGGCTCAGACGGGGCGCGACCGGCCGCCCCGCATGACGCCACCGCCCCATTCCGATGCCAAGAACATGAGAATCGCCACCTGGAACGTCAACTCGCTCAAAGTACGCCTTCCCCACGTGCTCGACTGGCTGGCGGAAAACCGGCCCGATGCCTTGTGCCTGCAGGAACTCAAGTGCGAAGACAAGGCTTTCCCGATGGCCGAACTCGAGGCGGCGGGCTACCGCGCGGTGATCAACGGCCAGAAGACCTATAACGGCGTAGCCATTCTGGCGCCCGTCGCGCCCACCGACGTGGTGTGCGACATCCCCGGTTTCGAAGACCCGCAAAAGCGCATCGTCGCGGCGACGGTCGCGGGCGTGCGGATAATCTGCGGCTATTTTCCGAACGGCCAGGCGGTCGGCTCCGACAAGTTCGAGTACAAGCTGCGCTGGCTCGCGGCCCTGACCGACTGGGTGCGCGACGAGATGAGCCGGCACACACGCCTGGTGCTCGCCGGCGACTTCAACATCGCGCCCGAAACGCGCGACGCCCATCCCGACTGGAAGGACGAGATCCATGTGTCGGCGCCCGAGCGCGCCGCATTCGCCGCGCTCGTCGAGTTGGGGCTGCTCGATGCGTTTCGCCTGTTCGAGCAGCCGGAGCGCAGCTTTTCGTGGTGGGACTACCGGATGCTGGCGTTCAGGCGCAACTTCGGCCTGCGGATCGACCATGTGTTGATTTCGCCCGCGCTGGGTGCGCATTGCACCCGCTGCACCATCGACAAGGCGCCGAGAAAGCTGGAGCGCCCATCCGACCATGCGCCGGTACTCGCCGAATTCGATACCGTCGAACCGTCGTCCTGAACCCGGGCACGACGCCGGCGCGGGATCGATCCGTACTCAGCGCCGTGGATAGGAGATAGTCCAGTGAACCTCGATGCGACCCATCTTGCCCGGCTTGCACAACGCTACCCGATGCTCGCGCAACTGCCACCCGCGAGCCGTGCGCGCCTGGCTGAAGCAAGCCACTGGGCCAGCGTGCCGGCCGGTCAGATCCTGTTCGACGACCATCAGGCCTGCCAGGGGTTTCCGTTCGTGATCGAAGGCTCGGTGAGGGTGATCAAGTACGCACCCAACGGTCGCGAGCTACCGCTCTACCGGGTCACGCCCGGGGAGACCTGCATCATCTCATCGTCATGTCTGCTGGGGCGCGAGAACTACAACGCGCGCGGCATCGCCGAATCCGCCACCGAGTTGATGCTGTTGCCCCGCGAGGCGTTCGATGCGTTGCTGGGCGAGCCGGCGTTTCGCGATTTCGTGTTCCACCTGTTTGCGCACCGCATGGCCGACCTGATGCAGTTGATCGAGGAGGTCGCCTTCCAGCGTCTCGACCAGCGGCTCGCCGCCTTGCTGCTGGGCAAAGGCCGCGTGCTGCATGTCACCCACCAGCAACTGGCCGATGAACTGGGCAGCGTGCGCGAATTCGTCAGCCGGCTGCTGAAGGGCCTCGCCGCGCAAGGGCTGGTACGCCTGTCCCGCGAGCAGATCGAGATACTCGACCCCGCCGGCCTGCGCAAACTGGCGAGCGACGGCCACCAGGATTGAGGCAAGTCCTCGTGGAGGCCGGTGCGCTCTGTAACCCAGGTTACAGACGCGGGGACGGTGCTGCGGTCAAATGGCCCCACCCTAACCCGAGCGCAAGCAGGAGCTTCAAATCATGAAATCAAACGTTGGCGGTATCGACAAGATTCTTCGCATCGCGGCCGGCCTGGTGCTGATCGTGCTGGCCATCATGGGCATCGGCGCGCCCTGGACCTATATCGGCATCGTGCCGCTCGTCACCGGGCTGATGGGCTGGTGCCCGGCCTATACCCTGCTGGGGGTCAACACCTGCCCCCTGACGAAGAACTGAAATCCGGACATCCCGCCGGCGCAACACCGGTCGGATTCAATGCGAAGGCCGGGCATGCCCGGCCTTCTTCATGCATGCCGCGGCACACGGGCAAAACCCGCAGTGGCCTCAGCCCTTGTTGCGTCGGGTCAGACCCAGCGCCGCCAGCGCAAGCGTCAGCAGCGCCAGCGGGGCCGGTTCGGGCACTTCGGACGCCGGCGGGGGATCAGCCGTGATCATGTCCTGGGCGCCCGCCGCCTCGAACGTCATGGTGTAGCGCTGCTCGAGACTCTTCGCCAGCGGGATCGCGGCGAAGAAGTCATCGACCCATTTCTTGGTCCCGTTCTCCACGCTCTGCGCCGAGAACGAACCGTCTCCAAGGCTCCACGCATCACCGGTTTCGTAGCGGCTCTCCCAGATGCCGAGCTGGATGGCCGCGCCCTGCAAACCGCTCAGCGGCTTGACCCAGGCATAGGGGTCGAGCCAGTCGTTGCTGTTGCCGTTCATCACGTAGTTGACCGCGCCGAGAAAATCGAGCGTCTTGGCGGTCGCGCCGTTGAAGTTGATGTTGTAGGTCACGACCTGCCCACCCCCGATCGACTCGTAGAGGTCGTAACAGAACATGTAGACGTCGTCGACGCCGGCCACGAAGATGCTCTCGTCGACCCCGTTCAACTCGGACGCAGCGCCACTGAAACGACCGGCCGCAACGGTCGAAGTCGATTGCCCCCCGCCGCTCTGCTTCGGGAACTTGATCGTGACGGTGTCTGAGGTCGCGCCGCTGCCGGCCTGGAAATCCCCGAAGATCGGGTTGTCGAAAGTGATCTTGACCGTTGCAGCGCCCGCGCTACCGACACCGGCGAGCAACGCTGCAGCAAGCATGGATTTGACGAATTTCATTGTTTTACCCTGCATTCTCGTTGATTGGATGCAGGTTAATAAGCACTTTCCGGTCCACATTCATCAAGCCATTGTTTTTATTTAAAAACAAAATACAGCGTATTTTCGGCCGAAATCCGAGTGTAAAAAATGTCGACATTTTTATTGTTTAAAAACAATGACTTAAAATACTTTTTGCTAACTTGGGCGCGAATCGTTGGCGAGGACATAATTCACACCCGCCGCGAATCATCAGGACGCCTGCGTGACGTATTCAACCCTGGGCGCACGAATACCCCGGGAGCGTCGATTCTGGCCGGCGTCGCTGGTTGCGGAGGCCACCGCAAGATCGGATCAGTTTGAGCGCACCGGCGTCGACACGCGACGACACCGGCCTCGCACCTGGAGGCGCCGTCAGCGCGTGGAGATGTGGTTGGCGATGGCCACGAACTGCTCGACCGACAGGCGCTCGCCCCGCAGACCGGGGTCCAGCGCGAGCTGCGCGTAGTCGGCCTCGCCGAGGTAGTCCCTGAGCGTATTGCGCAGCGTCTTGCGGCGCTGGCCGAACGCGGCGGTCACGATGCGCCCGAGCAGGGCTTCGTCGCGGGCGGCGAGCGCTTCGGGCGGGCGCGGCTGCATGCGCACGATGCTGGAAGTGACCTTGGGTGCCGGGCGGAATGCGCCGGGCGGCACATCGAACAGGCGTGCCATCCTGAAGCGATACTGCAACATGACCGACAGACGCCCGTAATCCTCGGTGTCGGGCTCGGCCACCATGCGCATCACGACCTCTTTCTGCAACATGAAGGTCAAGTCGCGGACGTGCGCGGCAAACCCCGCCAAGTGGAACAGCAGCGGTGTGGAAATGTTGTAAGGCAGGTTGCCGACGACCCGCAATCCGACGGACGCACCACCTGCACCCGGCGGAGCGGCCCCGATGGTGGCGAAGTCGAACTTGAGCGCGTCGCCTTCATGAATGGTCAATCGTGCGGGGTCGAAACGCTCGCGCAGCCGGACGATCAGATCGCGGTCTATTTCAACTACGTCGAGCCGACCTAGCCGTTCGATCAGCGGCTGGGTCAGTGCACCCAGGCCCGGGCCGATCTCGACCATGGATTCACCCGCGACCGGCCGGATCGCATCGACGATCCTGCAGATGATGTTCGGGTCACTGAGGAAATTCTGGCCGAAACGCCGCCGGGCCCGGTGCTCGCTCACTGGACTACCCTCCGGTCGCTAACGCGACCCCTTACCCGCGGGAGGCGCCGCCAGCGCGATGGCCAGCTCGACCGCGGCAAACAGGCTGCCCGGGTCGGCCCGGCCGGTGCCGGCGAGATCCAGCGCGGTGCCGTGGTCGACCGACGTACGCACGATCGGCAGGCCGAGCGTCACATTGACCCCTCCGCCGAAGCTCGCGTGCTTGAGCACCGGCAAGCCCTGGTCGTGATACATGGCCAGCACCGCGTCGCCCTGCTCCAGGGTGTGCGGCACGAACAAGGTATCGGCCGGCAACGGCCCCAGCAGTTGCATTCCCGCAGCACGCAGGCGATCGAGCAGCGGGATGATCACCTCGATCTCTTCCCGCCCCATGTGCCCGCCCTCCCCCGCATGCGGATTCAGGCCGGCAACGAGAATGCGTGGATCGGGCAAACCGAACCGGGTGACCAGATCGGCATGCATGATGCGCAGGGTTTCCTCCAGCGCGCGCGCCGTGATCGCCGCCGGCACCGCTGCAAGCGGCAGATGCGTGGTCGCCAGCGCGACCCTCAGGCCACCGCCCACCAGCATCATCACGACGCGCGGCGTGCCGGTGCGCTCGGCGAGATACTCGGTGTGGCCGCTGAACGCAACACCCGCATCGTTGATGACAGCCTTGTGTACCGGCGCGGTCACCATGGCCGAAAACTCGCCGCTCCGGCAGCCATCGATTGCCCGATCGAGCAGGGCGAGCACGCCCGCGGCGTTGTGCGGGTCGAGCCGGCCCGCGACGACCGGCCTGGCAAGCGGCACGTGCAGGACTTCGAGCACCCCGACCCGTTCGTCGGGCGCACGGACCACGGCGGGATCGTAGTCGCACACGCGGACGGCACGCCCGCTGGCTTGCGCGCATCTGCGGATCAGCCCGGCATCGCCAAGCACCACCAGCCTCGCCGGCCACGCCCGCGCAGCCAGTGCGACGCACAGCTCCGGCCCCACGCCGGCCGGCTCGCCGCTGGTGACCGCGATCACGGCTTGCCGCGCGGCCTGCGTGCTCATTCGTTGGTCAACCGGATCTCGACATAGGCACTGTCGCGTATGCGCCGCAGCCAGTCGTTATTGGCTTCGTCGGCCTTGCGGGCGCGCAGTGCGTTTCGCGCCGCGTTGCGCTTGCGTTCTTCCGAAAAATCCTGCATCCGCCGCTCGACGACCTGGATCAGATGCCAGCCGAACGGTGAGTGCACCGGGCCGCTCAGTTCGCCCGGCGCGAGTTCGTTCATCGCGCGCTGGAATTCGGGAACGGTATCCCCCTGATTGAGCCAGCCGAGATCCCCTCCCTTGGCGGCGGACAAATCGGCCGAGTTCGCCTTGGCGAGCTCTTCGAAGCCCTCGCCATTCAGAATGCGCTCGCGCAGCCCCAGCAGACGGCTCTCGGCGTCGGTATCGGTCAGCACTTCGGACGTCTTGAGCAGGATGTGGCGCGCGCGCGTCTGCTCGACTTCGTTCGACCCGGCCAGTTCGCCACCGCGCACATCGACGAACTTGACGATGTGCAGCCCGGCGGCGCTGCGGATCACCGGCGACACCTCGCCCCGCCCCAGGTCACGCAGCGCATCCGCAAACAGCGCCGGCAGGCGCTCTTGCGTGCGCCAGCCGATCTGGCCACCGTTCATCGCGTCGGGCGCGTCGGAATAGGTCGCGGCGAGACGGCCGAAATCCTCGCCCGCGGCAAGCTTGGCCATGACTTCCTCGGCGCGCCGGCCGATGCGCATGATGTCTTCCTGGTTCGGCGATTCCGGGGCACGCAGCAGGATGTGCGCAACCATGAATTCCTGGCCCGAGAAAGCCTCCGGATTGGTGGCGATGAAATTGTCGACCTCGGCCTCGGTCACGACGATCTGGCTATCGACCTCGCGTTCGCGCAGCCGCGTCACGAGGATATCGTTGCTGATCTGCTCGCGAAAACGCTCCCAGGTCACGCCATCGGCCTCGAGGCGGCTCCGCAACGCGTCCTCGCTCAGATTGTTGTTACTGGCGATGCGCGCGATCGCCCGCGACAGCGTGGCCTCGTCCGCCCGCAACGCGCTCTCTTCGGCGAGTTGACGCTGGATGCGCTCGATGATCAGACGCTCGAGCACCTGGCGCTCCAGCACCTCAGCGGGAGGCTGCTGCACGCCCTGGCGACCGAGTTGCACGATCGCCTGTTCGATCCGGTTGCGCAACTCGACCCGGGTGATGACTTCCTTGTTCACGACCGCAACCACGCTGTCCACTTCGGTGCTGCGCTGCGCATGCGCGCCCGTGGACGGAAGCAGTGCGGCAAGGCTCACGCACGCCAGGGCTATCAGACTGTAGAGGGACGAAATTCGCATGGTGAATTGAATGGGATTCGATTGAGGTTGACCGTCGCTCAGTTTCCGCCAAACACGCGGTTCGAGGGCGACTCGTTGATCATGCCGTAGCCCGGAACGCTACGCCGCAGCAGATTGACCGGACTCGGCCCGAGGCTGCCGAGCCCCGAAAGCTCGAGCTGGAAGAACACCGCATTGGTCACGTCCTCCGGATTGGTCGCGAAGCGGTGCATCGCGGTACGGAACACCCAGCATCCGCCATCGTACTCGATGCCGCCCAGCGCCTCGGTGATGCGGCTTTCCTTGATCGAGCGCGACACCCGCGCCACGCCGTACCAGCCCCCGCCCAGCGGCCATTGGCCCGACACGTCGAGGTCACGCAGCACATCGCGCGAATAGCGATAGCCCACGTTGAGCGCCTTTGCATACTCGGGCTGATAGCGCACCGCGAAGTTGAAACGCTGGGTGACATCGTCGTCGGGATTGTACTGGAACGCCGTGTCGATCGACGTGGTCGCGGTGACCCGGCCATTCGCCGCGGCCAGGATATCGGTGTTGTTGGACGAATTTTCCGGCTCACCCGGCAAGGTCACCCGCCGGTCCTCGAAATAATAGCGCTGGCCGACCGTGGCACGAAAACGTTCGATCCCGGACCCCGGCTCGATGTAACGGGTGGTGACGGCCGCCGTGATCTGGTTGGCGTCGGCGATGCGGTCGACACCCGAGTAGCGGTTCTCGCTGAAGATCTGGGCGAAGCCGAAGTCGTAGTTCGCGGTGTCGAAAATCGGGATGTCGTCCTGGCGGCGGTACGGCACGTTGACGTACATCAGGCGCGGCTCCAGCGTCTGGCGGTAGGCGTTGCCGAAAAGTGTGGTGTCACGGTCGTAGAACAGCCCGCCATCGACAGTGAACACCGGGATCGACCGGGTGATGTCGTCGCGCGCGCCGGGGGCCGGATTGTCGATCGCGTAACGGGTGTAGTGCGCGCCGAGCTTGGGGGTGATGTAGTAGCCCGCCTGCTCGTAGGGCAGCGAGATTTGCGGATAGGCGACGAAACGGCTGCCGCTCGCGAAGTCACTGTCACCATGCTCGAATTCGACGAATTCGCCGTGGATCGCGAACGCACTGCCGCCGGGCAGATCGGCACGCCGCCCGTCCACCAGCAACTGCGGCACGCGCCGATAGGGCTCCTCGCCCGACAGGGTCTGATAGCTCTGCACCAGCCCGGAGGCGGTCCACCAACCGCCCCCGGTGTAGCGCAGGCGCGCCTCGCGCAGCAGGTTGGTGCGCGAGGAACTCTCGACCCGTGTGCTGAGATCCTCGAAATAGTCGTCGTCCGATACCGCGTTGAGGTCGAGCGACCCGAACCAGTTGGGGGCCAGTTGCTGTTGATGCTGCAATGAACCCAGCGAGCGCGATTCGCCGGTGACCCGGTCGTTGGCCATCACTTCGACATGCGCGTCGCCGCGATAGGTCGGGGTGAGGTAGCGGAACTCGCCCGCGAGCTGCAATCCGCGCCGACTCATCATGCGCGGCGCCAGGGTCGCGTCGTAGTTGGGCGCGATATTGAAGTAGTACGGCATCGACACGTCGAAGCCGGTCTTGTTGGTGTAGCCCATGGTGGGCGGCAGCAAACCCGACTGCCGCTGCTCGGCCAGCGGGAACTCGACCCACGGCCACCACAGGATCGGCACGTCCTTGAACACCAGCGAGCTGCCCTTCGATTCGCCGACTTCACGATCGTAGTCAAGCGCCAGATCGTCGGATTTGAGGTACCACTCCGGATCGGGCGCGGGACAGGTCGACCAGGTCGCCTGCTTGAGCCGAAACTGGTTTTCGCCCTCGAAGTACATCATCTCGGCCGCGCCCGCGCCGACGGCCTCGCGCGAAGCTGCACCGGGCGCGCCGACGACGGGCCGGCTGAAGGAATACGTGGGGGTCTCGAACTCTCCCGTCCATTCGTGCAGCACGATGCGCGCACGCGGACCGCTCACCACGTCGCCATCGCGCACGATGCGTACGTTGCCGTCGGCCTGGACCTCGTCGGCGAGCTCGCGGAAGGTCAGACGGTCGGCGGTCACGACGACACCGTCACGCCGGAGTTCGACGTCACCATCGGCCACCATTTCCTGCATCCGGGTACCGAAGATCCGTTCGGCCGTCACGTCGGTGCGGCCCGGCGAGCGCTCCTCGACCGGCGCCGCAGGCGTGTCCGGCACCTCGACCGCATCGGCCTGCGCCAGCACCGGCGCACCCAGCAACGCGGGCGACACCCGCAACGGCGCACGATCGCCCGCGAGCGCGGGGGCCCCGAGGCAACACAGCAGCAGCGGCAACAATCGAAATCGCGTATTCAGCACAGGCGCCTGCAAACTTCTGCTCCTAGTTCGTGCGCCCACCCGATCGAGCTGCCGGCGGCGGGCACGACCCCGCCGCGGATATCTCCTAGGCAGGCAAGCTTCGGCATTTGATAAACTGCCGGATTTTACACGAAGCCTGCGGAGCAACCGTTGCAAAGACTCACCCAACTCGAAAACTGGCTCGCCACTTTGTATCCAAATGGCTCGATCGGCATCGAAACCGCCTCGGCCGACGCAAGCTTCAGGCGCTATTTTCGCGTCACCGTGGCCGGCGAGGCACACCCGCTGATCGCGATGGACGCCCCGCCCGCACATGAGGACTGCGGCCCCTGGCTGCAGGTGGCCGCACTCTTCGGCGCGGCCGGCGTACACGTTCCGGCGGTGCTCGCCAACGATGCCGAACAGGGCTTCATCCTGATGTCGGATCTCGGCAGCACCACCTATCTCGACGCGCTCACACCCGACAACGCCGCCACGCTCTACGGCGACGCGCTCGGCAGTCTGGTCGCGATCCAGCGCGCCAGCCGCCCTGGCGTCCTGCCCGCATATACGCGCGATCTGCTGCTGCGGGAAATGCGCCTGTTCCCAGAGTGGTACATCGGCCGGCACATCGGCCTGGATCTCGACGACGGCCAGATCAGCGCACTCGAAGCGGTGTTCGAGCGCATCCTCGAAATCAACCTGGCCGAGCCTTCGGTCTTCGTGCATCGCGACTACCACTCGCGCAATCTGATGCGCGTGGCCGACGGCACCAACCCCGGCATCATCGACTTCCAGGATGCGGTCTATGGCCCGCTCAGCTACGACCTGGTCTCCCTGCTGAAAGACGCCTACATCCGCTGGGACGAGGATTTCGTGCTCGACCAGTTGATTCGCTACTGGGAAGCCGCGCGCAAGCTCGGCCTGCCGGTGCGCAGCGACTTCGCCGACTTCCACCGCGACTTCGAATGGATGGGGGTGCAGCGCCACCTCAAGGTGCTCGGCATCTTCGCGCGGCTCTCCCACCGCGACGGCAAGGACGGCTATCTGAAGGACCTGCCGCTGGTCATGGACTACCTGCGCCGCACCTGCACCCGCTACGGCGCGCTGCGCCCGCTGTTGCGCCTGCTCGAACGCATCGACCCGAACCCGGTGCAGTTCGGCTACACCTTCTGAGCCGGCCGATGCGCGCGATGATTCTTGCCGCCGGACGGGGCGAACGCATGCGCCCTCTCACCGACACCTGCCCCAAGCCGCTGCTGGCGGCGGCCGGCAAGCCGCTCATCGTGCGGCATGTCGAACGACTGCGCGACGCCGGCATGCGCGAGATCGTGATCAATCATGCCCACCTCGGCCATCTCATCGAGGCGGCACTGGGGAATGGCGATGCGTTCGGGGTGCACCTGCGCTACTCGCCCGAACCCCAGGCGCTCGAAACCGCCGGCGGCATCCGCCAGGCACTGCCGCTCCTGGGCGACGAGCCCTTCGTCGTCGTGAATGGCGACATCCACTGCGACTTCGATCCGGCCCGCCTGATCGGGCGCGGCGCGGACCTCTCGGCCACCACGACCCTGGCCCATCTGGTGCTGGTGCCCAACCCCGCCCACCATCCCGACGGCGACTTCGGCCTGGCCGACGGCCGGCTGCGGCTTGGCGATCGCGGCAGGCTGACCTACTCGGGCATCGGCCTCTTTCATCCGGCGCTGTTCGAACCGGTCGCGGCCGGTACCCGGGCGGCGCTCGGGCCGCTGCTGCGCGCAAATATCGCGCTCGACCGGATCGGCGGCGAACGCCACGACGGTTTCTGGCTCGATGTCGGCACCCCGGAACGGCTGGCCGAGCTCGAGCGACATCTGGCCGCGCGATGATCGGAAGGCAGCTACGACGCCGCGCGGGTATCATTCTGTCGAATCCCAACCTTATCCCGCACGCAGGCCCTCGATGACCCTCACTGCCCGCCCCAGCCTCGACCTCACTCCCTTCCAGGCCCGCCGCCAAGGGCTCATCGAGCACATGCATGCGGCCGGCGGCGGCGTGGCGCTGATCCCGACGGCGGCCGAGGCGTTGCGCAACCGCGACACCCATTTCCCGTATCGCGCCGACAGCTACTTTCACTATCTGACCGGTTTCGGCGAACCCGAGGCTGCGGTCGTTCTGGTCGCCGGTGCCGCACCGAAGACCATCCTGTTCTGCCGCGAAAAGAACGAAGAGCGCGAGATCTGGGACGGCTATCGCCATGGCCCCGACGCGGCCCGCGCCGCGTTCGGTTTCGACGAAGCGTGGACCATCGGCGACCTCGACCGGCGCCTGCCCGAACTGCTCGCGGACCAACCGGTGCTGTGGTGCGGGTTCGGCTACGACGCCGCGTGGGACGAACGCGTCACCCGCGCGCTCAACCAGGTGCGGGCCAACTCACGCGCCGGCAGCGTGCCGCCGCACAGCATTCGCGACGTGCGCGCCGAGCTCGACGAAATGCGCCTCGTCAAGGATGACAGCGAACTCGCGCTGATGCGTCGGGCCGCCGCGATCTCGGCAAGCGCGCACCGCCGCGCCATGTGCGCGACCCGCCCGGGGCGCTTCGAGTACGAGATCGAAGCCGAACTGCTCCACAGCTTCCGCGCCGCCGGCAGCCAGTACCCGGCCTATCCGTCGATCGTCGCGAGCGGCGCCAATGCGTGCGTGCTCCACTACGTGGCGAACGACCGCCAGATGCAGGACGGCGACCTGCTCCTGATCGATGCCGGCTGCGAGCTCGACGGCTACGCCTCGGACATCACCCGCAGCTTTCCGGTCAGCGGCCGGTTCTCTGCGGCGCAGCGCGATCTCTACGAAATGGTGCTGGCCGCCCAGGGCGCGGCCCGCGACGCGATCCGCCCCGGCGCACACTGGAACACGCCGCACGAGGCGGCGGTGCGGGTGATCGCCGACGGCTTGCGCCAGCTCGGGCTGGTCAAGGGCTCGCTCGACGAGGTCATCGAACAAAGCCACTACCGGCGTTTCTACATGCACCGCACCGGCCACTGGCTGGGCCGCGACGTACACGACGCGGGCGAGTACAAACAACAGGGCGAATGGCGGCCGCTGCGGCCCGGCATGGTCCTCACGGTCGAGCCCGGCTGCTACGTCCGCCCCGCCGCCGACATCCCCGAAGCGTTCTGGAACATCGGCATCCGTATCGAGGACGACGCGATCGTGACGCCGGACGGCTGCGAGTTCATCACCACCGCCGTGCCTTCGAGCGTGGCCGGAATCGAAGCGCTGATGGCCGAGGGTCGCGATGGATCATGACGTGCTCATCGTCGGCGCCGGACCGGTCGGTCTCGCGCTGGCGCTCGCGCTCCAGCACACCGGCCTGGCGATACGGGTGGCCGATGCCCGGCCGCTGGCCGCCGCGGCCGACGACCCGCGCACGCTCGCGCTATCGCATGGCACCCGCATCGCGCTCGAACAGCTGGGCGTGTGGTCGGGCCTGTCCGCCACCGCGATCACCACGATCCACGTCTCGCAGCAGGGCGGCTTCGGCCGCACCGTGATTCGTGCCCAGGAAGAAGGCGTGCCAGCGCTCGGCCATGTCGTGACGGCCGGCGCCCTCGCCCGGGCGCTACGGGCGCGCATCGACAGTCCGAACGTCGAATTCGCCTACGGCACCGAAGTATCGACCACCGGGCCCGGCGCCCCGGACGGGACCACGATCGCACTGACGCCATGCGACGGCGCCGCATCAGCGATCAACTGCACGACCCGCCTGCTGGCGTGCGCCGAGGGCGGCCTGGCGGGGTCCGGCGCCGGCGTGGTCGAACACGACTACGCGCAGACCGCACTGATCGGATTCGCGAAGGCCGCAGGCGGGCACTGCAATACCGCGTTCGAACGCTTCACCCCCGAGGGCCCGCTCGCGCTGCTGCCCTGTGACGATGGCTACGCCCTGGTGCACGTCGTGGCGACGGCGCGCGCCGAAGCCTTGCGCAATCTCGATGCGCCAGCCTACCTGTCCGAGCTTCAGCGACACCTGGGCGGGCGCGTACGGCTCACCGAGGTCGGCGCACGCCTGTGCTACCCGCTGGCCCTGCGCTATCGCAAGGCCACGACAGCGGCCCGTACCATCTGGCTCGGCAATGCCGCCCAGACCCTGCACCCGGTCGCGGGCCAGGGGTTCAATCTGGCCTTGCGCGATGTGCTGGCCCTGAGCCAGCGCCTGCTCCGGCACGGCGGCGATCCGGGCGATCCCGAACTGCTGGCGGACTACCGGCGCGCACGCCGGCTCGACCGTGCCGGCACCATCGGCTTCACCGACACCCTGGTCCGCACCTTCAGCAGCGATCTCGCGCCGCTGCGCCATCTGCGCGGCCTCGGTCTGTTCGCGCTCGACACGCTCCCGCCGCTGCGCAGCTTCGTCGCACGCCGCATGATGTTCGGCGCGCGCGTCTGGCCATGATGCCCGCGCGTGTTGCAAAGCCGTGCAAAGCGCACGCTTGCGACGCGCGAGGACGCCATGGCCGGCCGCGTCTGGGTTAGAATCACGGCTTTTCCGCCGCGACAGCCTCGTCTTGCCGATCATGCAGTTTGCCGGATTCACCCTGCGTAACAACCTTTTCGTCGCGCCGATGGCGGGCGTGACCGATCGCCCGTTCCGCCAGCTGTGCAAGAAGCTCGGCGCCGGCGTGGCGGTTTCGGAAATGGTCACGTCGAATTCGCTTTTGTATGGCAGCGCCAAGACCCTGCGGCGCGCCAACCACGACGGCGAGGTCGATCCGATCTCGGTGCAGATCGCCGGCGCCGACCCGCTGATGATGGCCGAGGCTGCGCGCCACAATGCCGACCGCGGCGCCCAGATCATCGACATCAACATGGGCTGCCCGGCCAAGAAGGTGTGCAACGTGATGGCCGGCTCGGCGCTGATGCAGGACGAACCGCTGGTCGCGCGCATTCTCGAAGCGGTGGTGAACGCGGTGCCGAACACCCCGGTGACCCTCAAGTTTCGCACCGGCTGGAATCGCCAGAATCGCAATGCGCCGCAGATCGCGCGCATTGCCGAACAAAGCGGCATCCGCGCCGTCGCGATTCATGGCCGCACCCGCGCCGACCAGTACATGGGCGAAGCCGAGTACGACACGATCGCGCTGGTCAAATCGCAGATCGGCATTCCGGTGATCGCCAATGGCGACATCGACACGCCCGAGAAGGCCAGATTCGTGCTCGACCATACCGGCGCCGACGGCGTGATGATCGGCCGCGCCGCCCAGGGCCGGCCGTGGATCTTCCGCGAGATCGAGCACTATCTCGCCACCGGCGCGCTATTGCCGCCGCCGCTGGTGTCCGAGATCCTGACGGTCTGCCGCGAGCACCTCACCGATCTGTATGCCTTCTACGGCGAGGAAACCGGGGTCAAGGTCGCGCGCAAGCACATCTCCTGGTATACCAAGGGCCTGATCGGCTCGGCGGGTTTCCGCCGCATGATGAATCAGCTCACCGACGTTCAATCGCAACTCGACGCGATCGACGAATTCTTCGGACGACTCGCCGAACAGGACACCCGTCTTCGCTACGAGGACGACCTACCGCAGGAGCTCGCCGCATGAGCCGCTCGAACGAGATCGCCGACTCCGTCAATCGCACCCTCGATCAGTATTTTCGCGACCTCGACGGCGAAAAACCGGCCGCGATCTACGACATGGTGATGCGTACGGTCGAACGCCCGCTGCTCGAATTCGTGCTGCGCCAGACCAATGGCAACCAGACCGCGGCGGCCGAGATCCTGGGCATCAACCGCAACACGCTGCGCCGCAAACTCACCGAGTACGAACTGCTCTGAGCGCTCCCGCCGCTCGGACGTCTTCGGAATCCAGCCCCACCGCCTTCAAGTCACTTCGATAGCGATCGTCACGATGAAAGTCTCCCAAGCCCTGATCAGTGTCTCCGATAAACGCGGCATCCTCGAATTCGCGCGCGGCCTCGACGCACTCGGCATCAAGCTGCTGTCGACCGGCGGCACCGCCGCATTGCTGCGCGACGCGGGCCTGCCGGTCACCGACGTGTCGGAGCACACCGGCTTTCCGGAGATGCTCGACGGCCGGGTCAAGACCCTGCACCCCACGGTGCACGGCGGCATTCTCGCGCGCCGCGACCTGCCCGAACACATGGACACGATTGCCGCGCATGGCATTTCGCGCATCGACCTGGTGGTGGTCAACCTCTACCCGTTCCAGCAGACCATCGCCCGGCCCGACTGCTCGCTCGAGGACGCGATCGAGAACATCGACATCGGCGGTCCGACCATGGTCAGGGCCGCGGCCAAGAACCATGGTGGCGCGGCCGGCGGCGTCGGCGTCGTCACCGCGCCCGAAGACTACACAGCGATTCTCGCGGAGCTCGCAAGCAATGCCGGCGCGCTGTCGGCCGCCACACGCTTCCGCCTCGCGGTCAAGGCCTTCACGCATACCGCCCGCTACGACAGCGCGATCTCGAACCATCTCACGGCACTGGCCGACGACGGGTCGAAGAAGGCCTTTCCAGACAGTTTCCAGATCGCCTTCGACAAGGTCCAGGATCTGCGCTACGGCGAAAACCCGCATCAGCAGGCCGCTTTCTATCGCGAGCCGAACGCACCGGAAGGCAGCATCGCCGCCTATCGCCAGTTGCAGGGTAAGGCACTTTCGTACAACAACATCGCCGATGCCGATGCCGCCTGGGAATGTGTCAAGGCCTTCGACACGGCGGAAACGGCGTGCGTGATCGTCAAGCATGCGAACCCCTGTGGCGTGGCCCTCGGCGAGACCCCGGTCGGCGCCTATCGCAAGGCTTTCTCCACCGACCCGACCTCGGCGTTCGGCGGCATCATCGCGTTCAATAGCACCGTCGACCGTGCCGCGGCCGAAGCCGTAGCCGCACAGTTTCTCGAAGTCCTGATCGCACCGGCCTACACCGACGACGCGCTCGCCCTGCTGGCGGCAAAGCAGAACGTGCGCGTGCTGGTGTGCGCGCTGGGCAAGTCGGCGGCGGGCACCCTAGATTACAAACGTGTGGGCGGCGGCATTCTGGTGCAGAGCGCCGACGCGACCACCGTCTTGCCCTCGGAACTCAAGATCGTCACCAAGCGGGCACCGACTCCGGCCGAACTGGCCGACCTGAGGTTCGCGTGGCAGGTGGCCAAGTACGTCAAATCCAACGCCATCGTGTACTGCCGCGACCGGATGACGGTCGGCGTCGGCGCGGGCCAGATGAGCCGGGTCGACTCCGCCCGCATCGCGGCGATCAAGGCCGAGAATGCCGGCCTCACCGTCCGGGGTTCGGTCGTGGCGTCCGACGCCTTCTTCCCGTTTCGCGACGGGCTGGACGTGCTCGCCAAGGCGGGCGCAACCGCCGTGATCCAGCCCGGCGGCTCGATGCGCGACGCCGAGGTCATCGCCGCGGCCGACGAGCAGGACATCGCAATGGTGCTGACCGGCTTCCGCCATTTCCGGCACTGATCCAGCCTCGCGGGCGCGGCGGCCTCGCGGCCGGGCGCCCTTGTAACGTATTGTCATATGTGGCGCGATTCGACATGAAAGTACTTGTTATTGGCTCGGGCGGACGTGAACACGCGATGGCGTGGAAGCTCGCTCATTCGCCCAAGGTCACCCGGGTGCTCGTCGCGCCCGGCAACGCGGGGACGGCGCACGAAGCCTTGGTCGAGAATGTCCCGGTCACCAAGGTTTCGGAGTTGGTCGACCTGGCCCGCCGTGAGCATGTCCAGTTCACGGTGGTCGGCCCGGAGGCGCCGTTGGCGGCCGGCGTGGTCGACGCGTTTCAGGCAGCCGGGCTGCGCATCTTCGGCCCGACCCGGGGGGCGGCGCAACTCGAAAGCTCGAAGGATTTCGCCAAGCGTTTCCTCAGCCGCCATGGCATTCCGACCGCACGCTATCAGACCTTTGCGGACCCGGTCGCGGCCCATGCCTACCTCGACGCGAACGGCGCGCCGATCGTCATCAAGGCCGATGGTCTCGCAGCCGGAAAAGGCGTGGTCGTCGCCCAGACACTGGCCGAGGCGCATGCCGCGATCGACCAGATGCTGGTCGACAACCGCATGGGCGACGCCGGCGCGCGCGTCGTGATCGAAGAGTTCATGCACGGCGAAGAGGCCAGCTTCATCGTCATGGCCGATGGCCGCAACGTTTTGGCCCTCGCCACCAGCCAGGACCACAAGCGCCTGCTCGACAACGATCAAGGCCCCAACACCGGTGGCATGGGCGCGTATTCGCCGGCACCGGTCGTGACACCGGAGATCCATGCGCGCGTGATGCGCGAGATCATTCATCCGACACTTGCCGGCATGAGCGCCGAGGGCCTCGCCTACACCGGCTTCCTGTACGCCGGCCTGATGATAGACGCCGCCGGCCAGCCGCGGGTCGTGGAGTTCAACTGCCGCCTGGGCGACCCGGAGACTCAACCGATCCTGATGCGGCTCAAGACCGATCTGGCGGATCTGCTCGAAGCCGGCATCGACGGGCGACTCGACGAGATCGAGGCGGAATGGGACCGCCGGATCGCCCTTGGTGTCGTGCTCGCCGCGCACAACTATCCCAACACCCCGCGCCAGGGCGACGTGATCACCGGCTTGCCCACGCACCCGCGGGAAGACGTGCATGTCTTTCATGCCGGTACGGCACTCCAGGGAAATGACGTCGTGAGCGCCGGCGGGCGGGTTCTCTGCGTCACCGCCCTGGGCGACAACATCCGTCATGCGCAAAAGGCCGCCTACGATGTGGCCGACGCCATCGTGTTCGACGGGCGCCAGTACCGGCGCGACATCGGCTTCCGCGCGGTCGCGCGCAAGAACTGACCCGGCCACGGCAAGCGGCCGGAGCACGAGGTAGCCCGGGACGCTCCCGGCCGGGCTCCGATCGCCCCGCCGCACGGCCGCCCCGGCACGCCCCCGGACCGGACCTGAACCTCCCGCCTGCAAGGACGATATCGAATGGATGCAGACATCTTGGCGGTCAAGACCTATTTCACGGGTCTCCAGCAGCGCATCGTTGCCGCACTCGAGGAGTTCGACGGCCACGCGTTTCGCAGCGATGGCTGGACGCGCCCCGCCGGCGGCGGAGGCTTGAGCCGGGTAATCGAAGAGGGTGATTTCTTCGAACGCGGCGGAGTCAATTTTTCGCATGTCAGCGGCGGCGCGATGCCCGCCTCGGCGACGGCCCATCGGCCCGAGCTCGCTGGACGCAGTTTCGAAGCGGTGGGCGTGTCACTGGTATTGCATCCGCGCAACCCCTACTGCCCCACCGTGCATATGAACGTGCGCTTTTTCATCGCCAGCGCGCCCGATGCCAAGCCGGTATGGTGGTTCGGCGGGGGCATGGATCTCACCCCGTACTATGGATTCGAGGAGGATGTGGCGCACTTCCACGGCTGCTGCCGACGCGCCGTCATACCCTTTGGCGGCGAGGCCGAGTATCGCCGCCTGAAGGCGTGGTGCGACCGCTACTTCCATCTCAAGCACCGTAACGAGCCGCGCGGCGTCGGCGGCCTGTTCTTCGACGATCTCGGCGCCGACGGTAAGACCGATTTCGACACTGCATTCGGACTGACACGCAGCGTCGGAGACGCATTCATCGACGCCTATCTACCCATCGCCACACGTCGCAGGGCACTCGCCTACGGCGAGCGCGAGCGCGACTTCCAGGCCTACCGGCGCGGACGATACGTCGAGTTCAATCTGGTATTCGACCGCGGCACGCTATTCGGGCTGCAATCGGGCGGACGGACCGAATCGATCCTGATGTCGCTACCGCCGATCGTGAAATGGCGCTACGACTGGGCCCCCGAACCCGGTTCGGCCGAAGCGCGCCTGTACGAGGTATTCCTGCAGCAGCGCGACTGGGCCTGACCGGACACGACTGCCTGCCGGCCCCGCAGACCGCGGCGGGGACTCGCACCCGCCGGGCCGGCACGCACTGGCGCATGCGCGCCGCCCCGCGGACTACTGATTACTCATCAGACCACGATCGCGAGACGCGCCGCGTCGCGGTAGTGCACCGCCGCCTCCGCCCCGCGCCCCAGGGCCGCCATCAGATCACCGAGCGCGAGCCGAACGTCGGCCGAAGGCTGGAGGCGCTGCGAATGCTCCAGATAACTCTGCGCCTTGCCCCAGATCTGCGCCGCCATGCACTGACGTCCGAGCGAAAACAGCAAACCGGCATCATCCGGATGATCCACGAGCCAGCGCTCCCCTTTGGCCAACGCATCGCCAGCCTCTTCGGCCTGCCCTGAACAGAGCACGTACTTCCGGGCAAGCGCGCTGTCCCAGTTGGCATCGAGCAGGCGTTCCACCACCCGGCGCGCCACCGCACCCTGCCCCGCAGCCGCGAGCAACGGTAACGCCTGGCTGACGAACTCGGGGTCGGCGAGCTCGTCCTTGCCCAATTTACGCCAGTGATCCAGTTGCAGCTCAGGCCGGCTGACGAGCGCGCGCAAGTCTTCGATATGCGCCTGCCGGAGCAGCGGTCGCGCCTGCTCGGCGGTGATCGCTTTGTTGCTGGTCAGTTGCCCGATCGTCTCGCGCACATCGCCCCAGCGACCTTCGGCCCGGGCCAGGTCGAGCGCAAGGCGCAAGGCACTCGTGCTGCGATGATCCGTGTCACGGAGCGCCTGCAGGGATTTGCCCGCCGACGCCAAGTCACCATCCTCTATCGCCAGCTCGGCGCCGGTGAGCAGGCCTGCGATCCGGCCTTCACGCGGCTCGGCCGCACGTGCCATCCACTGGCGGTAACTCTTGTCGTCGTTCAAGGCATGGGCCGCCCGTGCCGCGACCAGCGCCGCGACGGGCGACTCGTCACCGGATGCATAGGCGATCCTGGCCTGCCGGAGCGAATCGCTGAAACGCCCCTCGAAAAGGGCTTGCAACGCATCGCGCATCGAACGGAAGGCCTTGTCCTGCCTGCGGCGCGCCCGCGACAACCCGACCCGCCCCGGCAGATCCATCGCGCGCGACACCACGCGGGTCAGACCATAGGCCGCGATGAAGCCGAACAGCAGGACCAGAATCGCCAGATTGAGCGACACCTGTGCCCGCCACGGCGGGAACACGACCAACATGTAGCCGCTGTTCGCATCCGCGAGCATCGCGACGCCGACGGCAAACGCGAAGATCGCAATTACCCAAAGCAATGAGCGCATGGCCTGTCCTCACCGATTGGCGTCTGCGGAGCCGGACCCCGCATCGCTGTTCGTCTGCGGCGCTCCCGGCCTGATGGCCGGCGTCCTGGCCTGCACGATGCGCAACGCGGCAAACGTATCCTCCAGCGTCGGCGGCTGCGCGCTGATCGACTGTTTCTCGAGCTCGGTCAGGTCTGCGATCGCGCGCACGACCTCTTCCTCACGCGTATCGAAATAACGCTCGATCCAGGCGCGCGCCTGTGCGAGATCGGCGCTGAAAGTACGCCCGTCCCGGGCCAGCAGCGCCAGGCGCGCGGTCAGCAGGCGAATCTTGACGTTCTCGCGCAGGAAGGTGCTTTGTGCCGGCGCGAGCAGGGCCGGATCGACATGATCCAGCCGTTCGAGCCTGATCATGCGCCGTACCTCGTCCCACATGTCGGCCGCCAGCGCGCGCATGTAACCGGTCGCCTGCTCCACCACACCCGCCTCGGCATCGGTCACGACCGGTTCGGCCGGTTTGCCGATCGCAGCGCTCTCGCTCAGCGAGAACTCGTAGGCGAGCGGCAGCGTATCGACCTTGGCCAGGAGAATCTCGAGCCTCAGCGCCAAGCCGGATACATCCACCCGCGGATGCGCACGGACGGTATCCAGATCCTTGATCAACGCACGGCGGAGGGCTTGCAGATGCGCCTGATCGGGCATGGCCAGGCGCGCATCGGCACCTTCGAGGGCGATCAGCGCCGCCTCGAAATTCCCGGCCAGTTGAAGCTGCTGGGCGGCGATGTTGATGGCTTGCTCGACTTCGGCCAGCACCTGGTCGCTGCGCGAACGCGAATACTCGAGGTACAGGGCCTCGAGCGCGGCGGCCTGACCCTCGGTCGCGGCCAGCTTGGCATCGAACCCGCCCAGCCGCCCCTGGATCGCAGCCGCCGTCTCCTGGTTCTGGCGCGCCAGCGCGCGTACTTCGGCGACCATGACATCGGCCCCGGTCAGGCGTTGCGCCAGTTCACCGCGCAGTTCCTTGGCTACGAGACGCTGCTCCCAAACCTGCCAACCACTCAGCGCCGCGACGACCAATGCGGCACCGGAGAGTACCAGCGGCACGCGGCTCGGCGCCGCGCCGACCGGCTGCAGTGGCGCGGAAGTCGGCGGAGACGCCTCGGGCCCCGCCTCGGCAGGCGCCTTGTCGGCGCGCTCGGGCGAAACCGCCCCCTCCTCGCGCACCTCGGCAGCAGGCTCCGGCGATTCTCCCTCCTTGCCTTCGCCAGGCTTGCCAACCTCGGCCGGCCCGGGTTCGGCGTTGGCCTCGACGTCCTTCGAAAGACCGACCACCTCGGGTGTGGCGGGCATGTCGCCAGCCTCGGACGCCTTGTCGGGCTTGCCGGAAAGCGGAGGCTGAGTGAGCGCGGGTTTCTCTTTTTTCATGTGCACGAGTTTAACCGGAAGTGGTTGAAAGTTGCGACTCGAGAGCGTGGACCAGCCCCTCGTCCCCCGGGCCGGTGTCGAACACCGACTCGAATCCTGCCTCCTGCGCCAACGCCGCTATCCGGTGATGCGCAGCAAAAACCGGAACATGGCACAGGCTCCCGATGCCTTCCGGGCCGAGCAGCAAAACGAAATTCCGCAAACCTTCGCTGCTGGTCAGGGTAATGGCATCGAGCATTCCGGCCGCGGCCATTGCCACCAGCGCACGCGGATCTCCGCTCGGAAACTTGCGTTGATAGCACACGACATGCTCGACGCGGGCGCCGCGTTCGCGCAGCACCTCGCCAAGGTGCTCGCGCCCGCCGTTGCCGCGAAAGACGATCACGCGCCGGCCGTACACCGACGCAGGCGCAAACTCCGGCAGCGCCAGCACTGCCTCACTGTCGAAACCTTGCCCGGGTGCGATCACGCGATCGAAGCCGAAACGCTTCAGGCAGCGCTCGCTGCCCTTTCCGACCGTCGCCACGGCCAATCCGGAAGGCCATTCGCGCCGCGCGAGCAAAAACGTGAGGGCATGCTCGACCGCGTTCGCGCTGACGAAAAAAGCCAGATCGAAAGCATCGAGACGCGCACTCACATCGATGAACGCAGCCTGGTCCTCACAGGGACCGATCTCGATCAGGGGAAAACACTCGGGCACTCCGCCGCGCGCGCGAATCGCCGCGCACAAGGCTTGCGATTGCGCCGCGGGCCGGGTGACCAGAACACGCTTGCCCGCGAGGCTGGACGGGGCGGCGGCGCACGCACTCATCGCAATCGGCCCTAGCCGATCTCGGCCAGGATTTCAACCGCACCCTGCGCGCGCAAGGCATCGGCGAGCGCCAGGCCGATATGCTCGGCATCCTCGAGCGGCCCTTCGCATTCGGCCTGCACCATGCGGCTGCCGTCCGGCAGCGCGACGAAACCACGCAACCGGATACGGCCCGCCTGGCATTCCCCGAAGGCGCCCAGCGGGACCTCGCAACTCCCGGCCAACGCGCGCGACAACGCGCGCTCGGCAGTCACACAGCCGGCCGACTCGACGTCATGCAAAGGCTGCAACCAATGCACCAGATCGTCACGCCCGGCCAGGCACTCGATACCGAGCGCCCCCTGGCCCGCGGCGGGCAGCGAGACCTCGGCCGGCAAGACACCGCGTATCCGGTCGCCCAGCCCGAGCCGCTTCAGCCCGGCGGCGGCGAGGATGATCGCGTCGTATTGCCCCTCGTCGAGCTTGCGCAGCCGGGTGTCGAGGTTGCCGCGCAGGCTGGTGACGCCAAGATAGGGGAAACGGATATGCAATTGCGACTCGCGCCGCAGCGACGAGGTCCCGACGACCGCGCCGGGCGGCATGTCCTCGAGGCTGTCGTAGCGATTCGAAACGAAGGCGTCGAAGGGCTCCTCGCGTGCCGAGATCGACGCCAGCCGAAACTCGGGCGCAAGCGTCATGGGGACGTCCTTCATCGAATGCACCGCGATGTCTGCGCGCCCGTCGAGCAGCGCCGCCTCGAGTTCCTTGACGAACAAGCCCTTTCCCCCGACCTTCGCGAGCGGGCGATCGAGGATCTGGTCGCCGCGCGTGGTCATGCCGAGCAGTTCGACCCTACAGGCCGGGTACAGCGCCTCGAGTCTGGCTTTGACATGCTCGGCCTGCCAGAGCGCCAAGCGACTCTCGCGGGTTGCGATGACGATGCGTTCGGGCATGCTGACGACAGGATTCGACTGGATCACGGGCAAGGGACTCATCACGAAAAGAGGTTCTTTTATGCTGTGGCGCAACATCCCGGCAGGTGCCGATGACGCGCTCGATTCTAGCATGGGCGCAATATATCGCCGGCAACACGCACGCGCCCGCCCACGGTATCGTGCTCCAACGCCTCGCGCCGGAAAGCGTCGATATACGACGAACGCCGGTGCAATCGGCACGATTGATGCTAGGTTTTGGCGCCAGGTTGATGACCGGGCCGGGCCCGGTGCCAACGCCCCCAACACACCATTGATACGCGAGAACCATGAGCAAGAAAATGACGCAGGACAAGGACGAACCGTTGCGCGCGGACATCCGGATGCTCGGGCGGATGCTCGGCGATACCGTTCGCGATCAACAGGGCGAGGCGAGCTTCGATCTGATCGAGCGCATTCGCCAGACCTCGGTACGTTTCCGGCGCGATGACGACCTTACGGCACGCCGCGAGCTCGAGGGCCTGCTCGACGCGCTGTCACGCGAGCAGACGATCCAGGTCGTCCGGGCTTTCAGCTACTTCTCGCATCTGGCCAACATCGCCGAAGACCAGCACCACATTCGCCGCAATCGTGCCCACCAGATCGCAGGCACGCCACCGCGCGCGGGCAGTCTCGCACGCGCTTTCAGCGATGCCCGCGACGCCGGGGTCAGCCCCGCCGGCCTTGCCGAATTCTTCGACAAGGCACTGATCTCGCCGGTGCTCACCGCCCACCCGACCGAGGTTCAGCGCAAGAGCATCCTGAACTGCCAGGCCGACATCGCACACCTGCTGGACGAGCGCGACCGCCTCGAACTCACCCCCGACGAGTTGGCCGACAGCGACGAGGCCCTGCGCCGCGCGGTGCTGACCCTGTGGCAGACGCGCATGTTGCGGCCGGCCAAGCTGTCGGTCGGAGACGAGGTCGCAAACGGCCTGTCGTACTTCGAAACCACCTTCCTGCGCCAGTTGCCGAAACTGTTCGCCCACGTCGAAGACCAGCTCGCGGGTCTCGACCCGACACTCGGCGCACTCGAGTTACCGGCGTTCATCCAGGTCGGGAGCTGGATCGGGGGCGATCGCGACGGCAATCCGTTCGTCACCGCCGAGGTGCTCGAGCGCACCCTTTCGATGCAGGCGGCGGTGGCACTCGGCTTCTATCTGGACGAGTTGCATGCCCTCGGTGCGCGGCTGTCGCTCTCGATCGGTCTGATCAGCGCGTCCGACGCGCTGCTGCGCCTGGCCGGCCATTCGCCCGACCAGTCCCCCCACCGCGACGACGAACCCTATCGGCGGGCCCTCACCGGCATCTACGCCCGGCTCGCGGGAACCTATCAGTGGCTGCTGGGCACCGAGCCGCCGCGCCATTCGGTGGCCAGCGCCGCGCCCTATCGCACACCGGCCGAACTGGCCGAGGATCTCGACATCATTCACCGCTCGCTGGTCGCGAACGGCTCGGCCGCGCTGGCGCGCGGGCGCCTGCGCCTGCTGCGGCGCGCGGTGCGGATCTTCGGCTTTCATCTTGCACCGGTCGATCTGCGCCAGAACTCGGATGTCCATGAACGCGTGGTGGCCGAACTGCTGGCGGTGGCACGGCCGCAGCTCGACTACCGCGCCCTCGGCGAAAGCGGGCGGGTGGAACTGTTGGTCGAGGAACTCGGATCGGCGCGGCCGCTCACCTCGCCCCATGTGCGGTACTCGGAAGAGACCGAGGGCGAGCTGCGCATCTTCCGCGCTGCCCGGGCCGCGCATCAGCGCTTAGGTCCGGCCGTACTGCAGAACATCATCATCTCGAAGACCGATTCGGCCTCGGACATGCTGGAACTCGCGCTGCTGATGAAGGAAGCGGGCCTGCTGCGGCCGCGCGAAGAAGCGCTCGACGCGAACATCATCCCCTTGTTCGAAACCATCGAGGATCTCGAGAACGCCCCCGAGGTCATGCAGCAGCTGTTCTCGATCCCGCTGTACATGCGCCTGCTCGAGTCGCGGCAGCAGGTCCAGGAGGTGATGCTGGGTTACTCGGACAGCAACAAGGACGGCGGCTTCCTGACCTCGGGCTGGTCGCTCTATAAGGCCGAGATCGGCCTGGTCGAGGTGTTTGCCCGCCATCGCGTGCATATCCGCCTGTTCCACGGCCGCGGGGGCTCGGTCGGGCGTGGCGGCGGACCCAGCTATCAGGCGATCCTGGCCCAACCCGGCGGTGCCGTGCAAGGGCGGATCCGGCTCACCGAACAAGGCGAGGTGATCGCCGCGAAGTATGCCAACCCCGAAGTCGGACGACGCAACCTCGAAGTGCTGGTGGCCGCGACGCTGGAGGCGAGCCTGCTGGCCGGCCAGGCTACCGCGCCCGACCCCGCCTTTCTGGACGCGATGCAGACGCTGTCGGACTCGGCCTACGGCGCCTACCGTGGCCTGGTGTATGAAACCGATGGATTCGAACAGTACTTCTGGGAATCCACGGTGATCTCGGAAATCGCCGAACTCAACATCGGCTCGCGCCCAGCATCGCGCAAGAAGGGCACGCGCATCGAGGACCTGCGCGCGATTCCGTGGGTTTTCAGCTGGTCGCAGTGCCGGCTGATGCTGCCCGGCTGGTACGGTTTCGGCACCGCCGTAAACACTTGGCTGGCGGCCAACCCCGACGACGGACTCACCCGCCTGCAGCGCATGCACAAGGAGTGGTCGTTCTTCGCGACACTGCTATCCAACATGGACATGGTGCTGGCCAAGTCAGACCTCGCCATCGCCTCGCGCTATGCGAACCTGGTCAAGGACGACGCCCTGCGCGACACGATATTCAACCGCATCCGGGCGGAGTGGCACGACACCCACAAGGTGTTGCTGGCCATCACCGGCCAGGCCGAGCTGCTCGACGGCAACCCCGCGCTCAAGCGCTCGATCCGCAACCGCTTTCCCTACCTCGACCCGCTCAACCATGTCCAGGTCGAACTGCTGCATCGCCACCGCGACAAGCACGACGATGCCCGGATTCGCCTGGGCATCCATATCTCGATCAACGGAATTGCGGCCGGTCTGCGCAACAGCGGCTGAAACGCTAAAGGCGAAGCGCCTGCCGCACCGCCGGCCATTGGCGGCGGCTCACCGGCAGGCGCTCGTTCGTACCCTTGACGACGATGCTCCAGTGGCCCTCGCCGTCCTCGTCGGGGCTGCGCTCCACGCCGGCAACCGTCGCGCGCGCGACGAGACAGTTCCGGTGAATGCGCACGAAGCGATCGGGAAACTCCTGTTCGATCTGAACCAGCGACTCGTCGAGCAGGAACTCGCGCGCGCAGGTGATCGCGCTGACGTACTTCTGCTCGGCCCTGAGAAACAACACGTCGGCGACCGGCACCAGCAGGATGCGCCCCCGCTCGGTCACACTGAAATGCCGGCGCGCGCCCGGCGCCAACGCCGACAACCCTTGATCATCGACCGGCATGCGCTTGCGGGCACGCCCGAGCGCTTCGGCCAGGCGTTCGGCACGTACCGGTTTCAAGAGATAGTCGGCCGCGGCAAGCTCGAACGCGGAGACCGCATATTCATCGTAGGCCGTCGTGAAGATCAATGCCGGCGGACGTTCGAGGCGCGCCAGATGGCGAGCAAGCTCGACCCCATCCATGACCGGCATGCGGATATCGGCCAGCACCACGTCGGCCCCGGCCGCGTCGAGCATGCGCAGCGCCTCGACTCCGTTCGATGCCATGCCGACCAATTCGGTGGGCTGCGTCGCGACGATGTCGCCCAGCAGATCTCGCAGGCGCATCCGGGCCGGGGCCTCGTCATCGACGATCAGCACACGCAGCGGGGCTTCGGTCATCTTTGCGTGCTCCTGTACGGCAGGCGGATGGTGACGCGGTAGCGGCCTGCGCGCACATCCTTTTCCAGTCTTGCGTCGAGATCGAAGAAAAGCATCAGGCGCTCGCGGATATTGGCCATGGCCATGCGATTGCCGACATGGTGCCGCTGATCGTCGTCGCCCATCGGGTTCTCCACTTCCAGCCAGATCTCGCCCCCGCGCTTGCGCGCCCGCACCACGAGCTCGGCCGGCCCGCTCGCTGGCTCCACACCGTGATAGACGGCGTTCTCGAGCAGGGGCTGGAGCATCAGCGGCGGCACCAGCGCATCGCGCGGGCAGCCGTCGAGCAGCCAGGCAACCTGCAGGCGGTCCCCGAGACGCAACTGCTCCACCTCGATGTAGCGTTCGCACAGGCGGATTTCGTCGGCCAGCGGCACCAGATTGCGATTGTCGCGCATCAGCACGCGAAACAGTTCGGCCAGTTCTTCGAGCGTGCGCTCCGCTCGACGCGGGTCCGAGCGAATCACGCCAAGCACGCCATTGAGCGCATTGAAAAAGAAATGCGGACGAATCCGAGCAGTGAGCGCCATCAGACGCGCCTCGGTGAGCGCGGGTGAGAAGCGCTGGCTGCGGCAGTCGAGATAGGCCATGCACACGACGCAGGCCGCGAGGCCCCATGCGATGGCACGCCACGCCGCCTGCTCGCCACTGCCCAGCACGGTGACGACGACCACGACACCCGTCACGATCACCAGCAGCAGCAGTCGCCACAGCCAACAAGACAGGCGTGCCAGCCATGGCTGCAGCAGGTAGAGAATCAGGATCGCAACGAACAAGGGCAGTTCGAGCCCCCCGGCCATGCGCAGCAGTGCGTCGCCCAGGCCGGCCATGGTCGAATGCTGGACGAGCACGGTGGCAAGACCAAGCAGATTCACCAGCACCAGAACGCGCAAGACCACGCCCAGATTGCGAAAGTCCGGAAGCAGCCGTTGCGGTCCAGTCCGATCAAGCTTTTGCTTTATACTTTCCATTCGACTCGACTTCACCCAAAGCGCGCGCCTTGCGGCGCTGCTGCCATCGGTTCGCATTACGCCATTATGACAGACACTTCAACACCGCAATCCGCCAAGACCTGGTCCGGACGCTTTTCGGAGCCGGTTTCCGACTTGGTCAAGCGCTATACCGCCTCGGTCTTCTTCGATCGGCGCATGGCGACCCAGGACATCCGGGGTTCGCGCGCGCACGCGCGGATGCTCACCGCCCAGGGCATCATCTCGGCCCAGGATCTGGCCAGCATCGAATCGGGCCTGAGCCGGATTCTGGACGAGATCGAACGCGGCGAGTTCGGCTGGAGCCTCGACGACGAAGACGTACACCTCAATATCGAAAAACGCTTGACCGCGCTGGTGGGAGACGCCGGCAAACGCCTGCACACCGGCCGCAGCCGCAACGATCAGGTCGCGACCGACATCCGCCTCTGGCTGCGCGACGCGATCGACCAGATTGTCGCCCTGATCGGCGAATTCCAGAAGAACCTCCTCGATGTCGCGGAAGCGCACGCTGCAACCCCGATGCCCGGCTTCACCCATCTGCAGGTCGCCCAGCCGGTCACCTTCGGCCATCACCTGATGGCCTATTTCGAGATGACCCGGCGCGACGCCGAACGTTTTCAGGATGCGCGCCGGCGCGTGAACCGGCTGCCGCTGGGCAGCGCCGCGCTGGCCGGCACCAGCTATCCGATCGACCGGGCCTTCGTGGCGCGCGAGCTCGGGTTCGAGGAGATCTGTGCCAACTCGCTCGACGCGGTCAGCGATCGCGATTTCGCGATCGAGTTCTGCGCGGCGGCGTCGCTGCTGATGATGCATTTGTCGCGCCTGTCCGAAGAACTGATCCTGTGGATGAGCCCGCGTTTCGGCTTCATCGACCTCGCCGACCGATTCTGCACCGGTTCCAGCATCATGCCGCAGAAGAAAAACCCCGATGTTCCCGAACTGGTGCGCGGCAAGACCGGGCGCGTCAACGGCAGCCTCATCGCGCTGCTGACACTGATGAAGGGCCAGCCGCTCGCCTACAACAAGGACAACCAGGAAGACAAGGAGCCGCTGTTCGATACCGCCGATACGGTCATCGACACCCTGCGCATCTACGCCGACATGATCACCGGCATCCGGGTCAAGCCCGACGCGATGCGCGCCGCGCTCAAGCAGGGTTACGCCACCGCGACCGATCTCGCGGACTACCTGGTGAAGAAGGGCCTGCCGTTTCGCGATGCGCATGAAGCCGTCGCGCTGGCGGTGCGCGCGGCGGAGTCGCGCGGTTGCGATCTGCCGGATTTCAGTCTCGCCGAGCTGCAGGCGTTTTCGAACCTCATCGGCGACGACGTCTTTGCCGTGCTCACGGTCGAGGGCTCGCTCGAATCGCGCGCCCATGCCGGCGGCACCGCACCCGCCGCGGTGCGCGCCGCGATCGGGCATGCGCGCCGGTCGCTGGCCTAGCGCGGGACGATCTGCGTGAGCGCCCCCGCGACCAAGATCGGCAAGTACGAGATCCGGCGCCTGATCGGCGAAGGGGCGACGAGTCTCGTATACCTTGCCTACGACCCATTTACACGTCGCGAGGTCGCGCTCAAGCAACTCCACCCCGAAATGCTGCGCGACCGCGACCGCGGGCAGCTCTATCGCCATCTGCTCATGAACGAAGCATCGCTGGCGGGCAAGCTCAACCACCCGCACATCGTGCAGATTTTCGACGCGTCGGTGGATCAGGACGAAGCTTTCGTGGTGATGGAATACGTTCCCGGCGGCACGCTGGAGCGATTTGCCTCGCCCGATCGGCTGCTGCCGTTCGAGCGCCTGGTCGAGATCATTTTCAAGTGTACGCGCGCCCTCGACTACGCGTTTCACCACGGCATCACCCATCGCGACATCAAGCCCGCCAACATCCTGCTCGCGTCGCCCGACGGACAGGACATCAAGCTTTCGGATTTCGGCGCCGCCTTCCAGACCGCAAGCGACACGACCCAGGTTGCCGGTGTCGGCTCGCCCGCCTACATGTCGCCGCAGCAAGTGCGCGAGATGCCGGTCGACCAGCGCACCGACATCTATTCACTGGGCGTGGTGATGTATCAGCTACTCACCGGACGCCTGCCGTTCGAGAGCGACAACAATTACAGCTTGATCTACAAGATCGCGCACGAGATCGCGCCGGCCCCCTCGGAACTGCGCGTCGGCGTGCCGCCGGCACTCGATGCGATCGTGAGGCGCGCCATGGAGCGCGACCTCGACCGCCGCTACCAGGACTGGTCCGAGTTCTCACAAGATCTGGCACGCGCGTTTCGCAGCCGCATGCTCAATCTCGACACCACCTCGATCGCCGATACCGAAAAATTCCAGACCCTGCGTGAGCTCGGGTTCTTTCGTGAGTTTTCCGACGTCGAGATCTGGGAAGTCGTGGGTTTCTCGAAATGGCACCGTGAACAGCCGGGCGCGGTGATCATGAAGGAAGGCGAGGCCGGCGATCACTTCTGCTTCCTGGCTGCGGGCGAAGCCCGGGTGAAGAAGCGCGGCAAGCTCCTCAATCTGCTGACCCCCGGCGATTGCTTCGGCGAGATGGCGCTTTTCTCCGCCGGCGGCGGTGTGCGTTCGGCGTCGGTCGAGGCCGTGACCGACGTGAGCGTCGTGCGCATCGGAGCGAAGACCCTGCAACGCGCCTCCGACACCTGTCGGATGCACTTCTACAAGGCGTTCCTCGAAGTGCTATCGACCCGGCTCTCGCTCGCCAACTCACGTATCGCGAACGTCTGAACCGCAGCTACGGAAAATACAGAAAGGCCGCCTGAATCGGCGGCCTTTTTTGGCAAGACAGCGCCCGGGCACGGAGACTCCCGCACCCGGGACGACACCAGCTTACTTCGCGAGTGCCGCCTTGATCTGGTCGAGCGTGCTCGGATCGTCGATCGTGGTCAGATCACCCGCATCGCGCCCTTCGGCCAGCGCCTGGATGGAACGGCGCAGCATCTTGCCCGAGCGGGTCTTGGGCAAGCCGTTGATGAACAGCACCCGACCCGGGCGGGCGATCGCACCCAGGCTCTCGTCGACCTTCTTCATCACCTCCTTCTCGAGTACCGCGCGCTTCTCGGCCGTATCCACGGTGCTCGCATCCTTGACCACGGCGAAGGCCATCGGCATCTGGCCCTTGAGCTCGTCATGGACCCCGACGACCGCGACCTCAGCGATGGCGGGATGGGTTTGCACCGCCTCTTCGATTTCACGCGTGCCAAGACGGTGACCGGCGACGTTGATGACATCGTCCATGCGCCCGAGGATGGTGTGGTAGCCATTCTCGTCCTTGATGCCCCAGTCCGAGGACGAATACACCACCGGATCGGTAAACAGGCTGAAATAGGTCGAGACGAAACGATCGTCCTGGCCCCACACCGTCGACAGGCAGCCCGGCGGCAGCGGCGGCACGATCCCGACGATACCCTTCTCGTTGGCACCGCACTCCGTGCCGTCTTCACGATAGATGCGCAGATCGAAGCCATAGACCGGGAACGCGGGCGAGCCGAGCTTGATCTTGCTGTCCTCGACCCCGCGGCAGACCGCCAGCATCGGCCAGCCGGTCTCGGTCTGCCAGTAGTTGTCGATGACCGGAATGCCAAGTTCTTCCATGATCCACTGGTGGGAAGTCTCGTCGAGCGGCTCCCCCGCCAGGAACAAGGCCTTGAGCGACGAAAGATCGTGCTTCTTGAGGAAGGCCGGATCCTGTTTCTTCAGCACGCGCACCGCCGTCGGCGCCGAGAACATGACCGTGACCTTGTACTTCTCGACGATCTGCCACCAGATACCGGCATCGGGCCGCAACGGCGTCCCCTCGTACATGATGGTCGCCATACCCGCAAGCAGGGGGCCGTAGATGATGTAGCTATGGCCGACCACCCAGCCGATGTCCGAGGTCGAGAACATGGTCTCGCCCTCGCCGCCGGTGAAGATGTTCTTCATCGAAGCCGCCAGGGCAACCGAATAACCGCCGGTGTCGCGCTGCACGCCCTTGGGCTTGCCGGTCGTGCCCGAGGTATACAGGATGTAGCTCGGCTCCGAGGACTCGAGCCAGGTAACCGGGACGGCGGCGTCAAGGTGTTTGGTCCGCAACTCGGCATAGTCGACATCGCGACCCTCGACGCGCGGGAAGCCCTTGTCCAGGCCACGGTCGATGATCAGGACCTTGGCCGGCGGGAATTCGGCGAGCTTGCATGCCTCATCGACCAGGTGCTTGTAGGGCACCGGCTTGCCATTGCGCATGCCGGCATCGGAGCTGACCATCAGCACCGGCTTGGCATCGTCGATGCGCGTCGCGAGCGAACCGGCCGCGAAGCCGCCGAACACGACCGAATGAATCGCACCGATGCGCGCGCACGCAAGCATCGCGAAACATGCCTCGGCGATCATCGGCATATAGATCAGCACGCGGTCCCCGCGCTTGACGCCGAGGTCCTGGTAGATCGCCGCCATGCGCTCCACTTCACGCTGCAGCTCGGCAAACGAATAAACCTTCTCTTCGTTGGTCTCGGTGGATATGTAGATCAGCGCGTTGTCGTCGGGCCGCTTGGCGGCATGCCGATCGACCGCGTTGTAGCACAGGTTGGTCTCGCCCCCCTTGAACCATTTGACGAACGGCGGCCTGGAAAAATCGCAGATCTTCTCGGCAGGCTTGTTCCAATGCACCAGCTTGCCTTGCTCCGCCCAGAAGGCGTCGCGATCTTCAATGGAACGGCGATGAAACTCTGTGTACTTGGACATACTTTCCTCTCCCTTTTATGTTCCCTAGTGTATTGCTGTCACACCTACGGGGTGAACCGTGCGCACCGGCATCGGCCGGCGCCCCCCTGTTCTTGTTGCCACTCTACTGCAGTCGGGGAGATCATGCCTCCCTCTTGTCATCTCCGCGCACATGCGGGTCCGTCTTGATGGATGCCAAGGCAGCGACGGGTATGCCGCAGCACAATTCCGACTCGATCAGCTCGAGCAGGGGCATCAGCCGAGCAAGGATCTCCGGCAATTGTCCGCGCGCTTCGGTCGCGTCGCCCATCGCGAGGCGCAACAGCATCTGGTCGATACTGAGCGACTGCCTGAGCGCACGTTCGACCTCGTCATCGTTCACCTCGCCGTTGTCGCCGACGACACGTCCGCCCCCTGCCCGCGCCCCTTCGGCAACACGCTGAACGGCGACGCCGATCAGGTGGTTGACCGTCTGCGCCGAATCGGAACCGGAACTCGCGACGCCGGCCGAAACCGAGATCCGGATCCGGTCCTCGCGGTACGTCATCACCAGCTTGCGGATCGCCTTTTGCAGCCGCAGCGCGAAGGCACAGCAGCTCAGGGCGTCGGACACCGGCGACAGGACGGCGAAACGCCCCGGACCGAGTTGCGCCACGGCATCCTCCTGGCGAACCTTGGCGGTGAGAATGCGCGAGAGCTTGCGTGCGACCAGTTCGGCCACCTTGATGCCGTGACGCGCCACGATGTCGTCAAAGCGATCGATATCGATGACCATGGCCGAGATGCCGCCGTCGGACTGGCGCGCGTCCCAGAGCGCCTGCGCCCCCTGCCAGTTGAGCTGCGACTCGGTCACCATCGAGGTGATCGCGTCCATGCCCTGCTGCTGGGCCAGCGCCGCGCGGCTCTCTTCGAGATCGCGGCGGGTCTGGGCCAGGCGCGACATCGAATCGAGACGCGCCAGCAACTCGGTGGTACTGATGCCCTTGGTGATGAAGTCGTCGGCGCCGAGCAGGCGTGCCTTCTCGCGCGCCGCATCGTCTTCGTCGCCCGAAATCACGATCACCGGAATATGCTGCAGCCGCGGCAGCTTGGAACTGCGAATGCGCTCGAGCAAGCCGTAGCCGTCGAGCTGCGGCATGCCGATGTCGGTCAGCACCACCTCGACCGACGGGTCGACGACGAGCGCCTGCCAACCCGCCTCGCCGTCCGCCTCTTCACGGAACTCGAAGCGCCCGCGGATGTGCTTGATGATCGACGCACGCACCATGCGCGAATCATCAATGATCAGCACCTTCGGAATGGGGCGCGGCGCCTCTTCGGTCATGTTCGCGGCGATCGGCAAATCAGGCGGCGATCCGCACGACGGTGCGGCCCTTCACCGTGCCCTGGATGAACGCATCGAATGCCCCCGGCAATTCGTCGAACGGGATCGTGCGGGTCACCGCGGCGAGATGGCGCGGCTTGAGGTCGGTGGCAAGCCGGTCCCACACCCGCTGCCGGGTCGGAAAGCCCATGTAGCCGGAATCGATCCCGAGGAGACTCACACCCCGCAGGATGAACGGAAACACGCTGGTGGCGATATTGAAACTGGCCGCGTTGCCGATGCTGGCAACGACGCCGGCCTGCTTCATCGAGGCCAGCACCCAGTGCAGGACCTGCCCTCCCACGTTGTCGACCGCCCCGGCCCATTCGCCCGCCTCGAGCGGACGAACCTTGTCGAAATCGATGCTCGAGCGCAGACGGATATCGCTCGCCCCCAGCATCTTCAGATAGTCCCCCTCGGCGGCCTTGCCGGTCAGCGCCACGGTGTGGTAGCCGAGGCGCGACAGCATGTCGATCGCGAGCCCGCCCACCCCGCCCGTCGCCCCGGTCACGACCACCGGCCCGCCCGCCGGCGCCAGGCCGTTGTCTTCCATACGCACGATGCCCAGCGCCGCGGTGAAACCGGCGGTGCCCAGCGCCATGGCCTCGAACAGGTCGAGCCCCTCGGGCAAGGGCACGACCCATGCGCCCGGCACGCGCGCATACTCCGCATAGCCGCCATGATGTGCGACACCGATGTCGAAACTGGTGGCGATGACCTTGTCGCCCGCACGAAACCTCGCATCCTCGCTCTCAATGACCTCGCCCGACATGTCGATGCCGCCGACGCAGGGAAAGCGGCGTATGATCTTTCCGACGCCGGTCGCGGCGAGTGCGTCCTTGTAGTTGATGCTCGAATAATGAACCCGGATCAGCACTTCGCCGGCATCGAGTTGATCCACCGTCATCGAACCCAAGCTCGAGCTCACCTTGCGATTTTCGTCCTGGTTGATCAAGAGCGCCTTGAAGGGGGCATTCACGTGCGAGTCTCCTTGTTGTTCTCGTCCCGTCCGAATCGCGACAATCGGTTTGACGACGATTATAGCGAAATCCCGCGCCCGGACCCGGCAAAGTCTCGGGGGTCGCACAGCACCGGCGCGGCCCGTCGTCTGAAAGGCTGAACACGATGCCGGACATGCTCGAGTCGCCTCTCGGTTCGGTCGAAGCATACGTCGCCTTCTTCTCGCGCCAGGATATCCCTGCACTGCGCCACACGGTACGCGCGCTCGCGTCGCTGCGCGAGCAGGAAGAATCGGTCAATGGTCGCCATATCGCGAGCATCGTCATGGGCGACCCCTTGATGACGATAAAGCTGCTGGTGCATTTGCAGACGCATCGCAGTCTGGCGCAAAACCACGACCTCACCACCGTCGATCGCGTGATCATGATGATGGGCATCAGCCCCTTTCTGCGCACCTTCGAGAACGTGCCGACGCTGGAAGACTGGCTGTCCGGGCATCCACGGGCGCTCCTCGGCGCACTCAAGGTGATCGGGCGCGCCCGCAGCGCCGCCCGGTACGCGCGCGACTGGGCGATCGCGCGGCGCGATGTCGACGTCGACGAAATCACGGTCGCGGCGCTGTTGCGCGAGACGACCGAAATCACATGCTGGACCTTCGCTCCGGAACTGACCCAGCGCATCCGCAACATGCAGGAAATGGATCTCCGGCTGCGCAGTTCGGTGGCGCAAAAAGTCGTGTTCGGATTCACCGAGCGCGAGATCCAGCTCGGCTTGATCAAGGCCTGGCGGCTACCGGCGCTGTTGGCCGCACTGCTGGACGAAGAGCACGTGGACAACCCGCGGGTTCGCAACGTGCGCCTTGCCAGCGAATTCGCCCGCCATCGCGCCCGCGGCTGGGACGATCCGGCGCTACCGGACGACATCGCCGCAATCGAGCGGCTGCTGCATATCGGCCGCGAACCCCTGCTGAGGCGTCTCGGCACTCCGCCCGAGCAGATGCAACGGTTCATGTCTCCAACCCAAGGCGCCGTCCCCAAGAACGAAGCCTGATTCGCCCGACGCCGGACGGCGGCCGCCCACCCCACGGGCGCGAGACGCACGCACATTGCGTATATGATGCTGATGCGGCGAAACCCGACCCGAGGAACACACATGACGATCTCGGCTGCGCTCATGCTGGGCGTATTGGTCCTGGCGCTGCTTTACGCGATGATGATCTACAACAGCTTGGTGGGGCTCAAGCACACGGTCGCCAAGGCCTGGTCGAACATCGACGTCCTACTCAAGCAGCGGCATGACGAATTACCCAAGCTCGTGGAGGTTTGCCGGCACTACAAGGCCTTCGAGCAGGAAACCCTGGTGCGCGTGACCGAAGCGCGCGCACGCGTCTCGCAGGCGCGCGAAACGCGGGATCTGCCCGGGCTCGGGCATGCCGAAGGCGCACTGCGAGCCGGCCTGGGACAGATTTTCGCGCTTGCCGAGGCCTACCCCGAACTCAAGGCCAACGAGCACTTCATGCAGTTGCAGACCCGCATCACCGCACTCGAGAACGCGATCGCCGATCGGCGCGAGTGGTACAACGAGGCCGTGAATATGCTCAACATTCGGATCGAGCAGTTTCCCGACTTGATCGTTGCGCGAACGTTCGGTTTTGCGCGCGGTGCGCTGTTGGTGTTCTCGAGCGCCGAGCGGGCCAACATTGATCTGAGGGCACGCTTCTCGGGCAACTGAACGACACACCGGTCAGGGCTCGAACCACCATGCTCGTCAGACTCAAGCGCGACAGCCTCGGCATTGCCCTGCCGGCGATCCAGCTGTGCGGTCTCGCACTGGTCATCGCGAACGACCATGGCTGGGGCAGCGTGGCGGGGCTGGCAATGTTGATCGCCAGCAGCCTTTACGGCTGGGGACGCTCGATCCGGCATGCGCGCCTCATTGTCGACACCCCGACCGCGCGCATCGCGTCGGCCGCACAAGGCTATGCCGAGCTGCGTGGCCGGGGCCGCCGCCTGGACGGCACGCCCCTGCTCTCGCCGGTGAACCACCTGCCGGTGCTCTGGTACAAGGTCGTCACCGAGCGGCGCGGCAGCGACGGGAAGTGGAAACGCGCAGGCATGGTCAGTTCGGATGCGTCGTTCCTGCTTGATGACGGCTCGGGTACATGTGCGGTCGATCCGGACGGCGCGGACATGCTGATACGACGCAAGGACGTGTTCACCGAGGGCGGCCTGCGCCGCACGCAGTGGTCGATCATCGAGGCGGACCGGATCTACGTGCTGGGCGAGTTTGCAACGCTTGGCAGCATCCAGCCCGATTTCGATACCCATGCCCGGATTGGGGAACTGCTCGCCGAGTGGAAACGTTCACCGGCGGAACTACTGGCCCGCTTCGACCTGGACGAGGACGGCACGCTCGATCTGAACGAATGGGAGCTGGCGCGCGCCCAGGCCCGGCGCGAGGTCTTGAAGGCGCAGGCACGCATGCTCCAGACGCCCGAGCTGCATGTGATGCGCAAGCCGGCCAAGCGGCTCTACCTCATCTCCGACCTCGATCCCGACCGGATCGCGCATCATTATCGCGGGTGGGCTGCGCTCCATGCGGCGGTATTCCTCGGTGCGGTGACCACCGCTGCCTGGCTCTGGCAGACCGGAACGTTTACGCCCTGAAGCCGGTCAATGGCCGGCCGCGCGCGTCTCGAGCAATTCCCAGCGCGCCATCGCGTGAAGCAATTCGCCGTCGAGTGCGTCGAGCCGAAGCCTGATGCGGGAAACTTCTTCAGGCATCTGCTGATACAGCGCCGGGTCGGCAAGACGCGCATGCAGCGCAGCCTGCTCGGCCTCGAGCGCCGCAATCAGATCCGGCAGGCCGTCGAGCTCCCGCTTCTCGTTGAATGACAGCTTGGCCGGCTTTGCCGACGCTCCCCTGGCCGCCGCGGCAGCGGTGTTCGCGACCGGCTTGCGGCCGGCGGCACGTTCGTCCTGCACTCGACGCCACTCGGCATAGCCCCCGGCGTACTCGCCCCAATCACCATCGCCCTCAGCGGCGATCACCTGGGTCACGACGTTGTCGAGAAAGGCACGGTCATGGCTGACCAGGAACAAGGTGCCGTCATAAGAGGCAAGCAAGGCCTCCAGCAGATCGAGCGTCTCGATGTCAAGATCGTTGGTCGGTTCGTCGAGCACCATGACATTCGCCGGGCGCGCGAACAGCCGCGCCAGCAGCAGGCGATTGCGCTCCCCACCGGATAAGGATTTGACCGGCGAACGCGCTCGCTCGGGCGCAAACAGGAAATCCTCCAAGTAGCCGATCACGTGCTTCTTCTCGCCGCCGATCTCGATGAAATCCGAGCCCGGGCTGATGACCTGGGTCAGGGGCAGCTCCGGGTCGAGCTGGGCGCGCAGCTGGTCGAAATAGGCGACCGTCTGGCGCGTTCCGCGGCGGACGATGCCGGAATCGGGTTCGAGGTCGCCGAGGATGAGCTTCAGGAGCGTGGTCTTGCCCGAGCCATTCGGTCCGATCAGGCCGACCCGGTCACCACGCAGAATTCGGGTCGAAAAATCGCGTACCACCGTCCGATCGCCGAACCGTTTGCCGACCGACTGCAGTTCGGCCACCATTTGCCCGCTCTGTTCCCCCCGGTCGACCGCGAGCCGTACATCTCCAAGCCGATCGCGCCGTGCCGCCCGCTCGCGGCGCAGAGCCTCGAGCCTGCGCACGCGACCTTCGTTGCGCGTCCTGCGGGCTTCGATGCCTTTGCGGATCCAAACTTCTTCTTGCGCCAACAGCTTGTCGAATCGCGCGGTAGCCTTTCCCTCGGCATCGAGCTCGTCAGCCTTGCGCCGCTGATAATCGGCATACCGCCCCGGAAAGCTGGCCAGCCGCCCCCGGTCGAGCTCCACGATCCGGGTCGCGATGCCGTCGAGAAACACCCGGTCATGGGTGATCACGACAACCGCGCCGCGGAAGTCGCGAATCATCGATTCGAGCCAGATGATGCCGTCGAGATCGAGGTGATTGGTCGGTTCGTCGAGCAGCAACAACTCCGGATCCGACACCAGCGCGCGGGCGAGCGCCACCCGCTTGATACCGCCACCCGAAAGGCTCGCAACCGACGCACCGCCATCGATCCCGAGACGCAGCAAAACCTCCTCCACACGCTGGTTCAGACGCCAGGCGTCGGCCGCCTCGACCGCATGCTGCAACGCGTCAAGTCGCGCCAGCGCCGACTCGTTGGCCGCCTCGCTGACCGCGACCATCGCGGCGTGATAGTCGACCAGCAGGGTCGCCACCTCACCCAGACCTTCGGCGACGGTGGCGAAGACATCCCGATCGAGGATGAAATCCGCCTCCTGCGGAACGTAGGCCACCCTCAAGCCCGACTGCCGCCACACCGAGCCATCATCCAGGCTGGCAAGTCCGACCATGGCCTTGAGCAGACTGGACTTACCGGAACCGTTGCGCCCGATCAGCGCAACGCGCTCACCCTGATCGAGTTGAAAATCCGAGTGATCGAGCAGATCCACGTGCCCGAAGGCGAGGCAGGCATTTTCTACGGTCAAGATGGGCATCGAGGTTTCGCATCATCAAAGGTTCAAGGCGAGATTCTACCGGGCTGTTATCACGGCAGGCAGATTGGGCACTGTGCGGCGCACCACGCACGGCCAGCATCCGAGACGCCGACTGCGTGGCCCCGGCAGCGATGTCGCGATCGCTTTCTGGGACAGTGTTTCACACGCCCTGGAACACGCAATACGCACACTTTCCTCACAGCCGCTTAAAACAGGCTTGGTGGCGATCGCTCAAGAGGCTAGAATCGCGGCCTGCGCCCATAGCACCATCGCCGCAGCACAATTGGGCAAGCCGCCCGCCGGACTGTAAGATCAAACGTGGGTTGTTTGCTCAAGACACTGATTTAAAATACAATACGGCGCGCCGATCACCGGCGATACAGCCCATCTCCTCGTAGTTCAATGGATAGAACGGCCGCCTCCTAAGCGGCAGATACAGGTTCGATTCCTGTCGAGGGGACCAATAAACAAGTGTTACAACGTCTCACCAAATGCCAAGAACCCGCATAGCTACAGGCTTTGCGGGTTTTTTGTTGTGTCACTCGCTCCAACAAGGGTTTATCACATGGCTCGCACTTGCCGCAGTACTCGAATCATTGCCGCACGCAAATCAGGGCAGTCCGGCGATCATCGCTGCAAGGTACTCGACCGGGATCGCATAACTGATGCCCGACGGGTCACTTAGAACCCTTTCCTTGGTTGATTTGACAAACACCATGTTCACGATACCGATCACTTGACCAGTGACCGGGTCGTACAATGGGCTGCCGCTGTTGCCCGGGTAGGCAGTCGCATCGAGTTGATATACCCGAAAAGGATCGTTCGCAAGGCGCCGAATCAGCGCCGGATCGAGTTCGCGAGCACGGCTCTGCGGGATTCCGATAGGCGTTATTGCCGAAATGATGCCGCGGTGGGTCACAGGGAAGAAACCGAGGGCGTTTCCGATCGGGAAGCCGGTAAAGGCAACCTCCTGCCCTTCATTCACTTGCCCCCGCTCGGCCAGACTCAATACCGGAATCGAGTTTCCTTCTATCGCAAGAACGGCGAGATCCCGGCCCTTGTCGAGTCCGACCTGCTTGGCCGGTCGGACTTCGACTGAGCCGGAGTTGCCTGAGATCGTTGCAATTGCGAGGGTTTCGAATTTGTCGGTCGCGATCTTTTCGGGCAGTACATGAGCGTTGGTCGCGATCAAGCGCCCATTGCCAACCGCAAAACCGGTTCCATGAAAGGCAAAGGACGGATTGCGGGTGCGCTGGAAAGTGCCCACCGCAACGATGGATGGCTTGATTCGGACCACTGTCGCAGGCAGGTCGGCGATTGCAGCCGCAGGAACCCCCAGGGCAAGCACCCCGGCTAACATCACGCCCAACATCCGCCTGCGGGCGCGAATCTGGCACTCACAGCCACTCATTCGTCGGCTTTCTGCTGCGCCGCGAGCCTCATTGCGACGAATACCGGGCTGGGTTCAACTAGTTTGCTGTCGAACGGATGATGGCGCCTTTGGACCTGGCGCATGACTCTTTCAACGTAGGCCTGCGTCTCCTTGTACGGCGGGATGCCACGATAGCGATCGACAGCACCTTCGCCGGCGTTGTACGCCGCCGCCGCAAGCACCAGATCACCCTCGAAGTAGGCAAGCAGCCAGCGCAGATAGGCCAAGCCACCCTTGATGTTCTCGCGCGGATCAAATGCATTGCTCACATTGAAGCGGGCCGCCGTATCGGGTATCAGCTGCATGACCCCCATTGCATTCTTCGGCGAAACCGCGCCTGGGTTGAGCGCGGATTCGGTGACTGCGATCGCCAATGCGAACCCCGGGCTGATCTGGTAGTGACCGGCCAGCTCGACGACCATCTGCGCGATTTCGCGCCTGTCCTTGGAGAGCCCTCGCATCCGGTGTTCGAGATTCCACTCGCTGTCGGCAAGCGACGGCGGTGGCGTATCCAGGCACGGTGGTTTTTGTGCAAGTTCCACTCCGGTAAAGCGCAACATGTTGCGCGCCTGCTCGTCACCACGCTCGGCCGCCATCGTGAACAAAGCGCTCGCAAATGCGTCACTGCGGTCGATACCACGCCCGTTGGCATACATCCAGCCCAGGGCATACATTGCACCGCCATCACCCAGCCGCGCGGCTTCGCAATAGAGCGCCGCTGCTTGCCCGGGATCACGCGCAACCCCCTCACCATGCTCATGCGCAAGCGCACGCTCGGCGAGTTGCCGTGCATATTCCTCGACCGACTCGGCGGGCCTCGCCGCGGCCCCCTGCTCTGCGGCATGCAGCGTGGCGGAGAGCAGCAACGCGGCACCGGCGTAGCCCAGCTTTCGAGAGAACTTTAAGCGCTTCACCTCAGTACCCTGGTTTTTCGAACATGACACCGTTCATCATAGTCTGAGCGAACCAGCCTCACAGCCGCCATACTTTTGCACCAGCCTTCGCTAGCGCTGCCTGGTCGAAGCACGACTTGACGTCGACAAACACCCCCGAATCAGACAACTTCTCGAGCAACTTCTCGGTGGACAGTCCGAGGTAATGCTGATGTGAAACGGCCGCCACGATTGCAGGCGATTTCGGCAGTGCCTCCCATGCGAGCAGCTTTACACCATACTCGTGCTCGGCCTCCGCCGGCTCGGCAACCGGATCATGCACGTGCACCTTGCAGCCGAAGCTTTCGAGCTCATGAATCACATCGATCACCTTACTGTTGCGCAAGTCCGGGCAATTCTCCTTGAAAGTCAGACCCAGTACGATCACATCGCACCCTTTGATCGAATGCCCCGCCTGGATCAATTCCTTCACCGTTTGCTCGGCAATGAACTTGCCCATGCCATCGTTGATGCGCCGGCCCGCCAGGATCACCTCGGGGTGATAGCCAAGCATTTCTGCCTTGTGGGTGAGGTAATACGGATCCACGCCAATGCAATGACCGCCCACCAGGCCCGGCCTGAACGGCAGAAAATTCCACTTGGTGCCCGCAGCCTTGAGGACTTCCACCGTATCGATACCGATACGGTGGAAGATCAGCGACAACTCGTTCATCAACGCAATGTTGAGATCACGTTGCGTGTTCTCGATCACCTTGGCCGCCTCTGCGACCTTGATCGAGCTTGCCGGATACACGCCGGCGACGATCACCGAGCCGTAAATCTCCTGGACTTTCGCCAAGGTTTCGGATGTATCGCCCGAAACCACCTTGACGATCTTGGTAACCGTACGCTCCTTGTCGCCCGGATTGATCCGCTCGGGGGAATAGCCGACGAAGAAATCTTCCTTCCACTTCAGGCCGGATTCACGCTCGAGAATCGGAATGCAGACTTCCTCGGTCGCGCCGGGATAAACGGTCGACTCATACACCACGATTGCGCCCCGTTTCAAGTTGCGCCCAACCGTCTGCGACGATTTTACCAACGGTGTGAAATCGGGCTGGTGAGCTTCCCCGACGGGTGTAGGTACGGCCACGACGATGAAGTCGGCCTCAACCAGAACCGACGGATCGGTATGGCAGGTGAGTTGCGTGGCCGCACGCAAGTCCTCGCTCGAAACCTCGCCCGTCGGATCCACAAAATTCTTGTAGGCCGCAACTTTCTCGGCCGAAAGATCAAAGCCCAGCGTCCGGTACTTCTTGCCAAACTCGACCGCAAGCGGCAATCCAACATAGCCGAGCCCTATGACTGCAATCGTCGTCATCTGATTAATCCTTGCCAATTCAAAATTCGGGTTGCAATCCCAGAACAACCCCGTTCAAAAAATCACAAACCCTGCCGCAGACGCATCGCCTCGATGTGCAAGGGGCTATCGGCGGGAGCTTCGGCGAGTAGCTCGTCAAGTTTACTGCGCGCCTGGTCCTTCTTGCCCAACTGAATGTAGGCATTGACCAGGTTGACCTTCAAGGCGCCACTGCGCGGCGCCAACTCAACCGCTCGCTCGAGCATTGCCAAACCCCGGTCGTGTTCCCCCTTCTTCATCAGCAGCACGCCCAGCGTATCGAGAACTGCCGCATTGTCCGGCGCAAGGCTCAAGCCACGCTCGGCCAGCTCGATGGCATCTGCCCTGCCAAGCTGCCCGGCAACCCAGGCAAGATTGTTCAGCGTCAGCGCGTTGTCTGGATTGACCGTGAGGATCTCGCGATAATCCTTCTCCGCATCTTCAAGGCGCTGCTCGGCGATCGCACGCTCGGCACGATACCCTCTCGCAACGACATCCGACGGATTCGCTTCAATCCACTGTGCCAGCTCCTTGTCAGCCATCGCACCCTTGCCGTCCCGCGACCGGGCCGCATGCAGGCGCCCCGCGAGCTCGCCCGAGGGTGCCTTGCTGAACGCGGTCTCAAAGGCCTTTGCAGCTTCTGCCCATTTTTCTTGTGCCAGAGACAAATCGCCCTCCATGGCAAAGCCCCGTGCGTCATCGGGTCGCTGCGCCTGAACCTCACGGGCGACGACAATAGCTTCATTGAACTTGCGATCTTGGGCGAGCAGTGCGACAAGCTGCTGTTGAGCAGGCAGGAAATCGGGCTGGATCGTCAACGCGCGTCGCAAAGTCTGGCTCGCCCCCGAGCGATTACCGTCCAGAGTCTGAACGTTGGCGAGAGCGACCAGCGGTTCAGGTGCCCTGGGTTGCAACGCAATCAGACGATTGAGGGATGCAGCCGCCTGCTGTCGATCCCCCGCTTCGAGCTGAATCTCCGCCAGGATGCCAAGCGCCAGCGAATCATTGGGGTTGGCAGTGACAACTTCCTGGACGATTGCCAACGCCTTCGGGATTTCGCGCTGACTCACATGGAAACGCGCCATGGCCAGCTTCACGGAGAGCGAAGCCGGGTTGGCCTTCAAGCCACGCTCAAGCGTCGCTTGAATGTCGCTGGCGGATGCACCGGTGCGCGCCTGAAGTTCGGCAAGCAACAGATACGCATCGACTTTTGCGGGTTGCACTTCGATCAAACGCTCGAAACGCTTCTTGGCACTATCGGCCTTATCCTCAGCGATATCTATCCGGGCAAGGTTAACTGCAGCGGAGAGGAAGCCTGGATCCAGCTCAAGCGCCCTTTCGAACGCCAGCCGGGCACCCGGGAGATCCTTCTTGGCCAGCAAAATGCCGCCTTTCACGTTATGGGTTTGTGGATTTCCCGGCTGCTTGAGCTCGAGCTGCTGCTGGGCCTTGAGCGCATCGTCAACCTCGCCCCGCCGCAAATGTGCCAACACCATCGCAAGCTCGGGCTGGCCTTCGCTGCCTTCCAGCTCAGCCGCCGACTCCAAGTCCGAAAACGCCCGCTCGGTGTCACCGGTGGCCATCCGGGCAACCGCGAGTCGGGTGCGAGCCCCGACGTCATCCGGGTTGGCATCGACAGCACGCGCGAAGAAATCGGATGCCGCATCGAAGTCGCCAGTCGCGAGGTGTATCTGCGCTGCCAGCGTCATCGTCGCCGCATCCGCACCACCCCCGGTCAGGGGCTTCACCAACTCGCGCGCGCGGGTTGCGTCGCCGGTCGATAGCAACGAGGCAGCAAGAAGACGCCTAGCCAGCGCCTGGCCCGGGTCCCGTGCCAGCACCGATTCGAGGTAACGCTGCGCCATCACATGCTGGTCAAGCTTCAGGTAGATACTGCCAGCCAGCAATTGAGAAGGCAGATGTTCGGGTTGCGTCCGCAGTACGGCATCGATCGACTCGCGCGCGGCAGTCACGCGGTCCCGGCGAAAATCAACGAACGCGCTCAGATACTGGGTCAAGGGACTCTTCGGGGCAACCGCTTTCATCGCAGTCAGGCGCTTCTCCGCGCTGTCGATATCGTCGCCGCGCAACAGGAGTGATATCAACGCAAAATGATAGTTTGCGTTTCTTGGTTGTGCCTCAACCGCTGCCTCGAGCGCCGCCCGCGCATCGGCGCTTTTTCCCGCGTTCAGCAAGATTTCTGCGCGCAGCGCATGCGCTTCGGCGGCCCTCGGATTCGCTGCGATGATCTTGTCCGCTTCGGCCAGCGCTCCGTCGAGTTCGCCACCGTACGCCATCGTGTAGGCGAGCCCCAGGCGAGCGTTTGCGTTCTCCGGGTTCGAAACCAAAGCCGCCTCGTACAGGGCGCGGGCCTTGTCGCGTTCGGATTTCACCATGTGCGCGTCACCCACTGCCTTGAGCACCTCAGCCTGAGCAGCCGGATCATCCAGCCTGATCGCGCTAAAATCGGCGATGACCTTGTCCGCCGAGCCGCTCAGCACCAAGGCGCGCGCGAGGTAAGGCGCTATCTGCCCGCCAGGATAGCCAAGTTCCTGTGCTCGCTGCAGGTCCCGCACCGCTGCAGCCACGTCACCGCGGCTCAGGCTGATGGTTCCGAGGAGGAAACGCGCCTCGGCTATGTTGCCGTCTTTCTGCAGGGCATTCTTGAGCTGAATGCTCGCTGCGCTCTCATCATTCTTCGCGAGATAGGAACGTGCGGATGCGAGCATGTCTTCGGGGCTCTCCGAGCAACCTCCGAGCAATCCCGCACAAAGCACCAACGCAAACACGCTGCGCCCGGCGCCGCGCCCCCGCGCACCTCGTTCATCTCTTCGCATTTCAGCTGTCCTTCTTCAATCCAAAGCGGTTCATCATGTCGTAGAGCGACGGGCGACTGACCCCGAGAATCTCGGACGCCCGCGCTATATTGTTGTTTGTTCTGCCAAGCACACGAATCACGGCCCTGCGCTCGGCATCTTCACGAACCATGCGCAGGTTGAGATGCTCCAGGCTTGTGCCGACATCGTCGAGGCCGAGGTCTTCGGCCGAAATCGTGTTCGAATCGGCCATGATCACGGCGCGCTTGAGACAGTTCTCCAGTTCGCGGATGTTCCCGGGCCAGACATGCGCCTCGAGTGCGGACAGCGCGCTCTCGCTCAGATGCAGCGCTGCGCGGCCATTCTCCTTGGCGAAACGGTGCACGAAAGCATGGGCCAGCAAAACCGAATCTCCATCTCGCTCGCGGAGCGGCGGGATGTCGATCACGATCTCGGCCAGCCGGTAAAATAGGTCTTCCCTGAACAGACCGGCCTTGATCTGCTCTCGAAGGTCTCGATGGGTGGCGCATACGATTCGCACATCAACCGGGATCTCGTCGCGCCCGCCAATGCGCTCGATGACGCGTTCCTGCAGGAAGCGCAAGAGCTTCGCCTGCAGCGGCAGGGGCAAATCGCCGATCTCGTCCAGAAACAACGTGCCTTTATTAGCCGTTTCGATCTTGCCCAGGGTCTGCTTTACCGCACCGGTAAAAGCGCCCTTCTCATATCCAAACAACTCGCTTTCGAGCAGCGTATCGGGAATGGCCGCACAGTTTATTGCGATAAAACGTTCCTTCGCCCGGGACGATCGCGCATGCAAGGCTCTCGCAAGCACTTCTTTCCCAGTACCACTCTCACCGAAAAGTGCGACCGTCGCGTTCGCTCCCGCGACTTTTTCAACCGTCCTGCACACCTTCAACATCCCGACGTCGCGTGTAATGATGCCAGCCAGCGAAGCTTCACTTTCCAGTCGCAGTTGCCGATTCTCGAGTTGCAGATCGTGTAGCCTGAAAGCACGATCGATGGTGAGCAGAAGCAGTTCGGGTTCAAACGGTTTGCCGAAAAAATCGTATGCTCCGAGAGACACCGCGCGCACCGCATTCTCACGGTCATGCTGCCCGGTCAGGACGATGACTTTGGTATCGGGCGCAAGCGAGAGGATTTCGGACAGAAGCCTGAACCCTTCGGTTACATCGTCAGGTGCAGGCGGCAAGCCGAGATCCATCGTAACGACTGCCGGCTCGAAACGACGAATCTGCGTAATCGCACTCTCGCGGTCATTTGCCACGATTGTTTCGTAGTCGTCAAAGGCCCAGCGCATCTGCTTCTGCAATGCTAGGTCGTCTTCCACAATCATCAGCGTACGACGTTTCTCGTTCATTGTATTTCTTTGATATCAAGCGCTTGCTCTTCGCAGCCAGCCTCACCGACCAAGGGCAGGAGAATGCTTGCCCGGGTTCCACGGCCCACTTCGCTTTCGTAGCGGATCGAGCCACCAAGTTCCTTCAAGTATTGCTGCGTCTCGAAAACCCCAATCCCCATGCCATTGATCTTATCGGTTTGAAACGGCTTGAAGAGCCGGTCGCGCATGAACGTCTCCGACATGCCTTTGCCCGAATCTTCAACGACTACCGCCCCCGACTCGTCTGCCAATCGTTCGACACGGACCTCCACCTTACCATCCCCGTTACAGGCATCTAAGGCATTTTGCACGACATGACCGATGATTCTCTCGAGGCGTTCTGAGTGTGCATTCACCAACAATGGCGTTCCGGGCGGCTGCACGACATCGACCCGCGGCAGTTGATGCCTCTTGCCCATGGCTATCCGTTCGATCATGCCAATCAGATCCACCGGCTTGCGCGGATCGGCCGACGTCTTCTCCTGCAACTGCTTCATGAGTGTGCGCATCCGCGCCTCGACATGGACCACAGTCTCGATCATGTCATCCTGGAACGCCGGGTTGTTACGATGACGCTCGGCATTCTTCAACATCAAGGATAGCTGGGCGACCAGATTCTTGAGGTCATGGACCACGAAGGCCGACATGCGATTGAACGAATCGAACTTTCTCGACTCCAGCAACGCCTCCGCTGCAAGCATTTGCGCGAGATAACTTGCCGCCTGGCGCTGGGCCGATTTGAGCAGATCGAGCACCTCCCAGTTGACTTCGAATGCCGTTCGCGGCGTATTCAGCACCACGAATCCAATCAGATTTCCGGACGACTTGAGCGGTACGACCAACCAGGCATCGGGTAGTGTCGAAAGCCAGTGCGGCAGTTTTAGACCATCATAATGATCGGTAGTACCGCGAAACTCCTCCAGATTGATGACCCACTCCCGTTCATCCAGGAAGCGACATAGACCACTCTTCGCGTCCTCGACCGCCTCCGACGCCGGATGGTTCAGGCGCGCATGCATCCGAAACTGGCCTTCGTCGTTTCTCAGCCACAATACCCCCCCCGAACTTTCCACCTGATCGGCTAGAGCCTTGATCACCGATTGCCCAAGATCCAGCGTATCCCCGGCAGATGAAAGTGCCTGGGTAAATCGCTGCCATTCAACCCGGTAGTCATAGCGATACGGAAAGAGGTGTTTGTTCAGGAACACCCGGAGTTTTGCCCGCTGGGTACCAGAAAAAAACAACACGCCAAACAACAACAGGCCGCCAAACAACAAGGTCAGCTGCAAAGCCCGACCCCACGAGCCCCCCACATATCTGACGTAATAGCCTGCGGCTGCGATCAACAGAAGATAAAGCCCTGATATTGCCAGCGCGGTCGAGTGGAATATCACTTCGCGCGAAACGGCAATCCTCAGGGTCCACGACGGGCTGCGAGCCGCAGAGATTGCGATCAGCGGAATCACTGTGGCAAAAACGATCCCGCGCACTGCCCAGACGTCGGGATCCGCTCTAACAAACAGGAACCCGTCGGCAAAGAAATACAGCTCGAAAATGTAGCCTGCTGCAAGCGCGAGGCAAAGCGGCTTCAGCCCCCAACGCGACCCGATCGGCAGCCCTCTATAAAGCTGCTCCACGAGAACCAGCCCATACACCGACATCGCGAGGAAGGAACCCAGGACGATAGAAGCGGGCGAGTGCCCGCTATAAACCGGAAGAGCGTCGAAGATCACCGCAAACAGGGCAACCGCTACAACGACCACCCCAAACCACAGAAACGAACGGACTCTTTCTCTGTAGAGCGGTTCGAGCAAAACGAGCACAAAACCAAACCAGGTCGTACTCCGCAGAATGTCGAGCAATCGCGCAAGATGCTCAATCCACGCGGACGATACCAATGCCTGCAACGCACATACTGCAGCCCAAACCGCGCTGGCTGCCGTCGCAAGAATCAACGCTCCACCAGGTCTGCCACCACGCCACCCAAGGCCCAGATACAGCCCGAAAAGCACGTAAGCCAAGGACGCTAACAGGTACCCCCAAAATGCGATGTCAAACAAGGCACCCCTCCACGTGACCAAGCGGCCCGAGCGCCATTATCGCAGACCCTTTCACCCAACAATCCGAGTACTAGCCGCACCCGGCACTCATGATTCAATGCGCGCCTTCGCCTGTCAGCACGACCCGAACAGTCTCGCAAAGCACCAGAATATCAAGCATCAACGAGTGATTCTTGACGTAATAGAGGTCGTATTGCAGCTTCTGAACAGCATCTTCTACAGAAGCACCGTATTGATAACGTACCTGAGCCCAACCAGTCACCCCGGGTTTCACGCAGTGCCTGACGGCGTAAAACGGGATCTCCTGAGCGAGTTGATCCACAAAGAACGCGCGCTCCGGCCGTGGCCCAACCAGACTCATTTCGCCAGTGATCACGTTGAACAACTGTGGCAGCTCATCGATCCGGCACTTCCTGATCACTCGCCCGATTCGCGTTGCCCGATCGTCGTTGGACGTCGCCCAACGCGGCTTGCCATCTTTCTCCGCATCAGTCCGCATACTGCGGAACTTGGTCACCTTGAAGATACGCCCGCCTTGCCCAACACGCTCCTGACGATAAAAAATTGGACCACCATCCTCCAGCAGAATCAGCAGCGCGGTAACCAACATGACGGGCAATGCCAGTAGCAGCAGGCTTGCCGCGACAAAGAGGTCGAAGCAACGCTTGACTACGCTACGAGCAGCCCCTTGGCGAAACCCGTCGCCATAGATCAACCAACTCGCCTTCAGCGAATCGATACGCACCTGACCTTGGGTGCCTTCGAAAAACGAAGACAGGTCCAGAATCTTGACGCCGCTAACCTTGCAGTTCAACAACTCCCGGATCGGTAGCACGCCACCACGACGCTCGCGGACCGCAACGATTATCTCGTTCACTTTCAAGCGCTTGACGATCTCCGTCAAGCGCCCATCAGCGTCGATGATCTGCGACCTATCGACGGTAACCTCGTCGTCTGCCCCCGCGGCGACAAACCCGACAACCTGCACGCCGCGTTGCACTGGATGGGTGAGCGAACGAGCCACGGTTGCCGCGTCCGCCCCGGTTCCGATGATCAGTACTCGAGGCAGGAAAATCGAACTTGCACTCCGGCGATTTACAAAGCCCCTCATTGCCAAAATCAGGCCGAGCAGCACCACGACAGAAATCTGTACCCCCTGGGTCGCGAAATCATCCCACGCAGCGATCCTGAAAACCACGAACGCAACCGGAACACTGATGACGATCGCGAACAAAACCCGCACCAACGCATCCCGCCCCGAAAAACTCGCGCCGGCGGGACGATAGAGGCCCATGACGCTGTTCAGGAGGATCATCACCAACGCAAAAATCAGGGCGGAAGGCACGATGAGCAGCCAGTCAATATCGCTCCCGTGGATTTCAAGACCAACAGCCAACAACACCGCCAAGAACAGTAGCACTGCATCAAAAATCGCTTGCTGCAATGTGTGCGAGGGGAAATAGTGCGAAATTACTTTCAACATGGTTCTATCCGATGCCCGCAAACCTCGGGCGAAATCCACAAAATGATCTTTATGCCGAAATACCCGCTAAGCCAATCGGAACACTTAGGCCCTGACTCGAACCTTACCTAAGAACCGATTACCGTGACGTGACGTTGGTCACATCGCCTATCGCGAGTAGATCAATGCATCGACTCGGCGCGACCGGTACATCAAATTGTGGCTGGAATGCTCTGGCAAACTTCGGACATTGGGGAAACCCGCTGCTCAGATTAATTTGAGCGTTGCAGGATAACACCGCACCGCGTCACATCAACACGCCATTTTGTTCTGATTGGGTAACGTAGACGTGTAGACAGCGAAAGCCCCGCTCAGATAGTAGATTTGAG
>ERZ761607.105-NODE-105-length-182921-cov-9.671842_pt1 | contig 182921 bp, 141 predicted proteins | sample MGYA00511164_ERZ761607 | MGnify/ENA primary metagenome ERZ761607 (study PRJEB28899, sample SAMN02445080) | bioreactor sludge metagenome | biome: EBPR sludge | place: Australia: Brisbane, Thorneside Wastewater Treatment Plant | collected 2011-06-22 ... | reverse complement strand
TTGGATTTCTACTATTTCTTCTGAAAACAAAAAATTATAAACCTATTTATCTAATAGGCTCTTTCTCAATAACCATTATTTGTTTTTTTTCACTTAATAATTTTCTCCACGATACGCATCATGCCGTTTTCCTTTGGATGATTTATGCAGTAATGCTTGCTTATTGGGGTGTAGGCCTTACTGCAGGTGCAGCTATGCTTGGGCTGAATATTTTTTCGGCCCTTTACTACCATGTGTATTCCCTGGAGATGAATGTAAGTTCATTACGAACTATAGATGCCGGTGTAAAAACAGCACTTATTGTTGAGATAGTGGTTGTAATGCTGGCAATTGCATTGTTGTTGTATCAGTTTGTGAACAATTACAGGATCTCCCTATCAAAACTCAGTGATGTTAATGAGGAGTTGAAGGAAGCAAACGCCATGCTTTCTGCTAAAAATGCGGAAAATGTTCTTTTGTTGAAGGAGGTACATCACAGGGTAAAAAACAATTTGCAGATCATCATTAGTTTGCTTCGCTTGCAATCAGGTGGACTTCCAAAAGAATCAATGGAGCGGTTTGATGATGCTATTAACAGAATCCTTACAATGGCCCTGATACATCGGAAACTTTATCAGTCGAGTGATTTGTCGGTTATTGAAATTGAAGCCTATGTTCGCGATTTGGTTTCCGGATTAACAGATAAAGAAACAATTAAATTGACAGTTGATTCAGAGGTTAAAAACTTCGGCCTAAAGACAATTGTTCCCCTGGGATTAATGCTGAACGAGTTGTTATCCAACTCCTATAAACATGCTTTCAAGGAAAAGGAAAGCGGAGAAATTATTCTACGAATAAGGACTCATGGAACGGATGCTTTTTTGCTTGAATACAGCGATAGCGGGATCTGGATTGAAAGTGAAGCATCATCCGAACGTTTCGGTTTGAATTTGATTGAAACCCTGACCGAACAAATGGAAGGGAGTATTGAACGAAAGGGCTCTTCATATGTGTTCAAACTCAAAAATCTTGATATTTAATTAGGGTAAACACCTTAGTAACCAATTCCCATAATCCGGTTATATTAGTGTTATCAAGATGTTTACTATGCTTCGTTATCTGCTTATATTAATGATTGTCGGTGCTCGCTTGAGTGCTTTTGGAGGATCTATTCCAATTATCAGTTCTTCCGGCGCTGTTGTGGATGGGCATGAATTACCTAAGGGTAAGTTGGTGGAATTGATGCATCCGGCGCAGTACGCAGGACAATATTGCTTCATACAGACCTCTAAAGGCTGGGGATTATACGATCGCAATTTTTCGAACTGGGTATTGGATCCTGAATTTGATTTTCTGGAACAGCTCGATGAATGGATTGTGGTGGTAAAAAATGCGAAAGTCCGTATGTTCCATTTGCGGACCCGTACCTATCTTAACGATTACGATGCCGGTTTCAGTGCAATTCTTACGGCATATGATGGTGATAAGTCCTGGTACGTGCAGGAAGGTCATAAGTGGAAAAATCTGACTTGGATAGAAGGTAAGCCGTCAATACCAAAAGATCAGGAAGGCTATTTCGATAAGAAGGCCTATACTACACACAGTGTAAAAATTGAAGAGGGAAAAATTCTTGTTGAAGTCCGTACGCGATTTCCCAAACCTGCCTTTCCTCTGGTGAACATCGATGCATTCGGAACAGCGTACGATTCGCTGGACAAACACGGCAATCTCGTTTACCCCCCGCATAGTCCGGATTTAATTGGTGTTTCGATTTACGATTTAAAATCAAAAAAATCGATCATACGTTCAACCGATTATTACAAAGCCAATTTGCTGAACGGAAGATACATTTTGGTTAAAGAAAATTTAAAACAGACCCCAACATTATCGTATGCCCTGGTTGATTCAAAAGGCAATTTTTTATTCCGTGATCTTCCCTTGAGAGAATTGGTTAAAGATCCGTTCAGGTACCCGTCCTTGTTCGGTTTTCCAAAAGGCACATCGTTTAATGGAGACATGGTCAATGAACGGTTCGGATTCTATTCGAAGGAGCAACTTCTGAATATTACGACTCTTAATGGAGCCGGTATTTTTGACCTTGAACGCGGAAGATGGAATATTCCAGTTGGGGGAGAAGCAGTGTTTGCTCCTTGGATGCAGGATTTTTATATTATTTACGGTGATGGCACTTTTTATTTTCAGCATCCCGATTCATTGACGCCTTCATTCGCATTATCGGGGGATGAAATGAGTTATGATTTCGGGAAAACAGACATCATGGCTCCATTATTTGGTGTTGTTCGAGCCGGGGAAAAATTGGCGGTCCATCAACTTGTAAATACTGAAGCAGGAGCGAAAGAACGATTCCATGAATTGGTGCCCGGAACCCAGGCTTCCATTCGAAGAAAATATTTTCATTGCGATATTGAAGTAAGGGATAGTATTGTTTTATTTTCTGTTTTTGCTCCGCAATTACGGTCCATGGAGTTTTTTTACAGTGATGATGTTGTTGAAGACAGACCGCCTGTTCCTATCGAGCAATATGCGTTTAATCGAGCCGCCATTTTTGACCGGGTTAGTAAGCAATGGTTGGTGGTAACGGATAGTTGCACCCGAATAGTTCCAGATGGAAAAAATTATATTTTTTTCACCAATAAAGGATCTTATTCGTTCTTCGTAAAGGACCATATTCCCGCAGTGGCTCCGGTAACAAAACCGTTTTTAGCAACGGCTGCCGATTTTTCCACATTGTTAGGAAAGACCGTTCAGGAAGTAAGATTGGTTACGATGCCTATTGAGTATGTGCCTGATACTATTGAGCAGGACTTGCGTATTGTCAGATTAAATGGAAAAGAAGGCGTGTTCGATTTGGTGAAATTGAAATGGTTGCTTGGACCTGAATACGACAGAATAGAAAGCATGCAATACACTCCACATTTTCTATTGTACAAGGGTGGTCGTTTACAATTAGCCGATCGTTCCGGAAAATTATTGTCGGAGTTATCAGGTACCAGTATAGAAATGTATGTCGATCAAAATGCATATCGTATAGATGACCGGATCGTTTATTTTTATTTACCAAACTCATCGGTCACGGTTCGCGATCAGTTGTTGATTGAGTACAGTAATTTTCCCGCTCCTTTTGTTTTTCGTGCGGATGTTAGAAGTGAGCAAATCTATATTCAAGAATTTTTCAGAACGAAAGGCGAAATCTTTGATTTTGATGTTGACGGCAATGAGATTGTAAAAGAAGTATCGTTCGACACTGCTTACAACAAAACGTGGTCGCGTGTTATTGATAAATCCGGACAAGTAAAATTGACAAAACGGTATTTTGAATTTATTCCGCTTGGCAATTCATTTTTGCTTGCGAAAGGATTGGAGAAAAATTATTTGTTGAATAGTCAATCAGTAGAAATTAGAAGTTGGCCTTCCTCTGATGCTGTAATTGCAGGGGGAAAGTATTTGTTAGTGAATGAAAATGCTAAGAAAGTAACTGCTGAATTTGGAATTGATTATTCCGCAGGGGGCTATTCTGATAGTTATTTTTTTATGTCGGTTTATTCTATTTACCTGGAAGGCGCTAAAGTACTTCTGCCTGATAGCCTGAGTGTATTATCTTGGATTGGCGGCGATAAATTTTTGGTCCTTTCAAAGGGAAAAAACAGTACTTATGCCATTCTGGATCTTTCCGCCTCAGGAAATCTGAAACTGCAAGCGCTTCCCGAAAATTATACGGATCTTTTTGCCTTTGAGAATGGAAATTACGGTTATGGGGAGATAAAAGACAATCAGTTTGTTTATTCGATTTTTAATGGAGCATCTAATGAACGCGTTGCCGGTCGAACGACAGGACAGGTTACGGTTTATGAAGCAGATGAATTTCAATCAGGATTTTTGCTGTTATTCGATTCTGACAGTCTTCATGTTCTTTCTGGTAAAGGTGATTTTCTTGCGCATTATGGAATACAAGGTATTGAAGAGCCGCATTCTATTATCGGTGGAAGAATTCATCGCTTTACTACAACGACCGGCACCTTCTTTTTGGTTGGCGGAAACAAAATTGTTCCGGCATCCGATTATTTAATCTGGCCACCTAATGTGACTACCGGTCGAATTTTGTTGGTCAATCGCTTACCAACTGCTGTAACTATCCACTCAATAAGTGGGACTACACTAGCTAATGTTTCCTGTTTGTTTAAGGGATCGGAAATCTCAGGAGACGGCACTCAGAATGTTTTGGAGTTTCAGTGTAAAGAATCTGCAGCAAGTATTTTTTATACCAATATGCAAACCAATTCATGGACAATGGTAGCTGGAGCGCCTGTATTGAATCATTACAAATTTGTTCTGCAGAATGATTATGCGCTGTATGAATACACTGTTCATTTATTTTTGACTGTAAATAACGATTTGGTGTTGGTTGATGATCGGTATAGGGAGATTCGCCGTTGGAAAGGGGTTAAAAATATTAAACAGATACTTCCAGATCAACAACCGGAAATTATCGAACTGGAATATGTCGATTCCCGAATTCCGAACGAACGGATCAATCTTTTTGTATTGTATCCTGCAAAAAAACAATGGAAGAAGAAAAAATGAAATGAGGGCTTTTTTGATCAGGAATCAAAGCGTCCGTTTTTTTACGATCATTTCCACCTGATGGACATACCCTCCTCCAAAGAGGTTGACATGAACAAGAAGTGGATAAAGCTGACAAATATCCACCCGTTTTTGCCAGTCGTTTATCAGCGGATAATGTGCATTGTATGCATCGTAGAAACGTTGATTAAAACCCCCAAATAGACGCGTCATGGCCAGATCCATTTCCCGGTGACCATAATAGATGGCAGGATCAAACACCGCAACTTCGCCGCTTGCAAGGGCTAAGAAATTACCACTCCACAAATCACCATGTAGCATAGCAGGTAATTCTACAGGAAAAACCGAATCCAACCTGGTGTACAATTGCTGAAGTTTATCGTAGAGTTTTCGATCGATTTTTTTGTTGGTAAGTGCCAATAAGGCTTGTGGTTCCAATCGGGTATGGATTAGGAATTCCGCCCAGGAGTTGTAGTTTGTGTTGTTTTGGGTTAAGGATCCAATATAATTTTCTGATGACCAACCATAGTGTTCATTGGAATGTTTGTGAAGCAAGGCAAGTTGTTCGCCAAACTTATCCCACACAGCATTTGAAGGTGTTCCCTTTTCGAGATATTCCAATAAGAGAAATGCGTAACTTTTGAAATGCCCGACTTCAATTACTTCAGGAATGCGAAGTGTTTGTGTCGACCTAAGCGCGTTTAATCCTTTTGCCTCCTCCGAAAACATTCCCGGAAAATCAACAGCATCGTTGCGCTTAATAAAATATTTACCCTTGTTGGTATCAAGAATATAACACTCATTGATGCTTCCACCATGCGCCATTTCAGCACCCTTGAGTTTTATCGACTCTCCTAGATGCTTTTTGAGGACTTCCTCGATGTATTGGGCAAAGGGACTGGTCTTCATGATAGCTTTGGCTTGCTTTTACGTAGAATTCCACGAATAGGTTTCCCTTAATACTTGCGCACAGGCCTGACTTTTAGTAGTATTGGGGAATGAATCCAAAAATCATAAAGGAAGCACTGGTATACGATGATCGTATTCGTGTTATGAAAGCTGAGTTGGAACTGCTTGCAATCGATGGTAAGACGCTTCATTTCGATCGGTCCAGAGTTCAGCGTGAAGATGCAGCTGCAGTGATTTTATTTGATCGGGAGCGCGATTGTTTTATTTTTATTTCTCAATTCAGGTATCCTGTTGCCTATCATCAGGAGAAGGTGCTAATGGAATTGGTTGCCGGAAAAGTTGACGAAGGTGAGGATCCCTTTGTTACTGCAATTCGTGAAACCGAGGAGGAGTCGGGGTATGTTGTTCCTGCAGAGCGGATGAAGTTTATGTGTACTTTTTTCGCATCACCGGGATATACCACCGAAAGGTATTTTCTCTATTTGGCAGAGGTAACTGCTTCCGATTTTACTTCAAAAGGAGGTGGTTTGGAAGAAGAGAATGAATACATCGAAAAAATTGAAATGACACGAGAAGCATTTTTTAGGGCTTGTTTGAAAGGCGAAATTACAGATGGCAAGACTTTGATGGCCGGGTTGTGGTTGATGAATTCCGGATTTAGCAAAACGCATTGAAATGAAGGCACCATTCAGAATAGGAATTTCGCTGTTCTTTATTGCAACAGCTTTCGTGTTGGCCGGCACTGTTCATGCACAAAACACTTTGAAAGAAAAAATGGAAGAGATTAAAGCATCTTCCGGTAGTGATTCAGTTAAAGTTTATGCACTGGCAGAATTGGCAGTTAAAGCAGCAAAGAAAAGCATGGATGACGGTTTATCTGTTATCACCGAGATGGAAATGATCTCGAAAGAATCACCATCTCTTTCGGCGTTTACAAAAGTGAATAAGGGTGAAGTTTACCTGAAGAATTCATCTCCTGAGAAAGCCCTGGAGAATTTTCAAGTGGCTTTTCGCTATTATGATAAAAGTAATAACCAAAAGATGATTGTTGGACTTCTGGTGCGTCAGGCAAAAGCGTACCAACTGTTGAATAATCATGATAAAGTGATTGAAAAGTATTCAGAAGCATATCGTCTTGCTGAACAAAAGGCAGGGGTCGAAGTTTTTATTGAAGTAGTAAACGATTATTATGGCTATTTGGGCAAACGGGGAGATCGGGCCGCTCAGTTTAAATTGTTAAGTGATCAGTTGGAATTTATAAAAAAATCTCCTTCCAATACAGATGATCTGATGGTGGAATGTTACATGGATCTCGCCTACTATTATTTTTATCTGGAAAAATTTCAGGATTCGTACCACTATTGTGAATTGGCTCGTCCGCATGCAGAACGTTCCGGTAATGATTTTCGTAAGCTGGATGTGTATAATACGGGTGGCTCTGCCCTTAAGGCGCTTAAACGACAGAAGGATGCACTTGTGTTATTGCATAAGGCAGGCGATTTGCTCGAGACCACAACATCTCCAATCAAGCGGCATCTGGGGTCTATTTATACCAATCTTGGAATTACGTATTACGAACTTGGTGAACCTGCAAAAGGATTTGAATATAAGGTAAAGGCGCTTGAATTCTTCCGTAAAACAGACAATGAATCCGGGGTGTTTAATGTGAATATTGCCATTGGAATTGATTTGATTGAGATCGAAAAAAAGCCGGAATTGGCAGTGAAATACCTGCATGAAGCGGAATTAAAATTCAAGGAACACGGATCGCTTTATACCGGTCAGCACCTTTACCGATCATTGCATCAGTCATATGCGACTATGGGTAATTATGAAAAGGCCTATCAGTATTTTGAAAAATTTCTAACGATTCGTGATAGCTCCCTGAATTCCGAGAAGCAAAAGCAATTGGGGGAGATGGAAGCGAAGTATGAAAACTCAAAAAAGGAACAGCAAATTGAAATGCTCAGCAGGGACCAGAAAATTGGTCAGTTGATGCTGTTACGTAACAAAGAGGCCTTAGAGAAAGAAAAAGCCGAGAATCAGATCAAGGAAAATTCAATTTTATTACTGGAGCAGGAGTCCAGTTTAAAAGAAGAACAACTCGCACGTGAAAAGGCGCAAACGGAAGCAGAACGTAACAAAGCGATGCTTGCCCAAGAGCAGAAAAAACTTGCTGAAAAAGAAACACAGGATCAGCGCAGATTAAATATGATGTTTGGCGGAGCATCATTATTGCTCATAATATTCCTGATTTCCCTCTACCGGGGATATCGTCAGAAGAAAAAGGCGAATGAAGAGATCATGCAACAGAAATCAATCATCGAATTGCAAAAAGCGATTGTGGAAGAAAAGAACAAAGAAGTGCTTGATTCCATCAATTACGCAAAACGACTGCAGGATGCCATTTTACCGCCTATTGCCTATCTCACTTCTTTGTTGCGGGATAGTTTCATTCTCTATAAACCAAAAGATATTGTTGCAGGCGACTTTTACTGGCTCGAAGAAGTCAACAATACCCGCAATGAGAAACTGATCTATTTTGCAGTTGCAGATTGCACCGGACATGGAGTACCGGGTGCAATGGTGAGTGTTGTTTGTTCCAATGCCTTACATCGTACAGTTAAAGAATTCGGAATGACAGATCCCGGAGAAATATTGGATAAGGTGACGGAATTGGTTCTGGAAACATTTTCCCGATCTGAAAGTGACGTGAAGGATGGAATGGATATTTCTCTTGCTGTATTTAATACAAATACGAAGGAATTATTTTGGTCAGGAGCGAACAATCCTTTATGGATTTTGCGTGAGGGTAATATCACAGAAATAAAACCAGACAAGCAACCCATCGGTAGTTTCGACGGCAGGAAACCATTTACGACGCATACTATCCGGCCACTTGCAGGTGATGTGTTTTATCTTTTTTCAGATGGTTACTGCGATCAGTTTGGAGGAGAAAAAGGAAAAAAACTGAAAGAAGCGAACTTCAGAAAAATGCTGCTTGCCATGAATGGAGCTTCCATGCAGAGGCAGCAACAACAGTTACTAACTGCGTTTGAAAACTGGAGAGGCGATTTGGAGCAGGTGGATGATGTTTGTGTATTGGGGGTTCGCTTGTTCTGAAAATTTAATTTTTCGGTTCAGCTTTTTTTGCCGGCGAAAAAGATTCGGCTAACAATCCGCCCCCAATCGAAAAATAGAGTGTGCTCATGTACCATGTTGATGAAATACCACATGATCCATTACTGCAACCAATAAAATACCAATACATCCAACCCGCAATTGCTCCTGCTGCAATTCCTAAAATTGTTTTTTTCCGATCAAGGATCAATTTTTTCATAGCTGATTTCTTGTTCCACTTTTGTATCTGAATGCACAGTAAAGGTATTTCCAAACCCGCAACCCATATTTAATATACCCTGCACGATTAGCACTCCTCCAAGCACAATAAGAAGGGAATCGCCCGAGTGAAGTCCTTCACCAACGATCATCGCTCCAAGTGCTAAGCGAAAAATACGCATAAACGAGAGTTGCTTCACTGTATGCTTCGCTGCAAACTGTTCCAGGGACCACCATTGGCCACTTTAATGCCTTTTTTGCGAAGAATATCAGCAGCCATTCCGCTTCTTCCGCCGGAGCGGCAAACAGTGATTACCGGCTTTCCTTTTTTTCGGATGCTCTCAACCTGTGCATCAATTTTATAAAGAGGGATATTTTGCGATCCTTTAATGTGACCGCCTTTGTATTCCTGTGGCGTTCGCACATCGATAATGATTGCGCCTTCTTTCATGAGGGCACGAAAATCCGTTTTCTCGCCAAATAAATTTTTGATCAGTCCGAACATATTAATTCATTTTTAAGACCATCACATTACTGATTCCGCCTGCATTATAGCTGTTTTTAATACCCGCCTGCTGCAGATACATCAAGGCCTGACCACTGCGTGCGCCGGAGCGACAAAACAATACAACTGTTGCATTCAGGTTGCGGATGCGGTCAATTTCTTCCGGAACAGTATCCAGAGGAATATTCAATGAACCTTCAATATGCTGGTCTGCATATTCCATTGGGGTTCTTACATCAATTAAAACCGTTTTTGGGTCTTTTACCAATTCCTGGAGATTCATACGTCTAAATTTTATAGTGCAAAGGTAGGATGCCCTGCAAAATCCGGCAGTGACAAATCTCACAAAGCAGGTACTAGGCCATTGTAATCTCGTTTCTTCCCAGTTTTACTTTGCCGTCACGTTCCAGCTGTTTCAGTAATCGTGAAATTACTTCACGTGATGACCCCAGCGATTGTGCAATCTGCTGATGGGTGAGATGAAGTTTTTTTGATTTTCCCGCTTTGATTTGCTCATTCAAAAAAATCACCAGGCGTTCATCCAGTTTATGAAAAGCAATATTATCTATGGTCTGAATCAATTCGTGAAACCGCTCTCTGTAGGTCTCAAACATAAAATTTCTCCAGCTTTTATATTTGATGGTCCATTCATCGAGTAATTGTACCGGAATGGAAATGAATTCGGTTTCATCTTCTGCTATTGCCAAAACCTCGCTTGGTTTCATGCTCATACAACAATTGAGCGAGATAGCACAGGTTTGACCGGGATAGAGATGGTACAGATAAATTTCCCGCCCCTCTTCATCTTGTCTGCTGATGCGTATGGAACCATACACAAGTAGCGGAACCATTTTAACGTATGCTCCGGGATTTATGATTTGCTCTTCGGTTGTGCATGTGTGCAATGCACCATGTTCAAGAATTTCGGTAATTAGCGCGTCTTCGTTGAACTGTTTAAAACGGGTACGTATGATCTGTTCGAGAATATCAGACATGGTTCTTATTTATGCTCTAAAAGTAAGAAAATTTACCCTATTCCTTCCGACCGAATCTTAATCGGCGCACTCACTTTGGTCTGCAACTTGTTCCTGATCCTTGTATGTTTGTTTCATGATGCAAAGAGCTGAAAACATATTGTTTCTTGATATTGAAACTGTGCCACTTGTCTATGAGTTTGATCGCCTGGATTCCGGAACGCAGTCCTTATTCGATGCAAAAACCCGTTTTGGTTCGCGTGAATTTCCTGATGTGAACGAACGGTATAAGAAAGCAGGGATTTATGCGGAATTTGGGAAAATTGTCTGTGTATCGTGCGGATACTACCTCTTTAACCGCGGAAAAACCGAATTGCGTATTCGTTCTTTTGCGGGTGACAATGAAATAGATCTTCTCAGGCAATTTTGCGATTTTGTTACGAAGAATTTTGACGAAGATTTTCATCGCTTGTGTGCGCATAACGGAAAGGAATTTGATTTCCCCTATCTGTGCAGACGAATGATTGTACTTGGTATACCCATTCCGCGCATCCTTCATTTGCAGGAAAGAAAACCATGGGAAGTTCCGCATATTGACACCATGGAGCTTTGGAAATTTGGCGATCATAAGCACTACACCTCTCTCGATCTTCTTGCCCACGTACTTAATGTGCCGAGTTCGAAAACAGACATGAACGGAAGCGATGTCGCACGTGTTTACTGGGAGGAAAAGGACTTACAACGCATCATTGAATATTGCGAACAGGATGTGAAGACCCTGGCACTCGTTTGGGAGCGGCTTTGCGGTGTGCATGCCGGGATTTTTGTATAGTTTTGCAAAAAGTAGTTTATGTCCCGGTCTTTGTTGGTGTTCTTCCTTTTCTCCTTGTTTTCATGCATGACAACGCCTCAGGGCGACAAACGCTCTGCAGTTGATTGTGTGGAGATTCTTTTTTTTGGAAAAAACACAGGAGATATTGCCGGAATTTCGATTGGAGATCCTTCCTCGGCAGTAATGGATGCACGGGTAGGAACGCCGCTTTATCAGGATGATCTGGAAACTATCGATTCGGTGTCGCTGTGCAATGAAAAAAATGGTCATGCTGAATTGGCCTGTCGCTTTGTTTCCGGTCGACTCGCGGAGATGGAGCTGACATTGTTTTTAAAACAGGAGACGGATCTCGATCCCGTTTTCAATCTCATTAAAACAACAATGGATCAGCGCCATGATGGGGGAATGCAACAACAGGGTGTTTGGTTTTGGCAACGCAATCGTGAGCGTTTTCTTGATCAGATTTATTTGCTGAATGCCAGTGATCGCTATAAAAGACCCGTTGTTCAAATGCTCTTGTCCGACGGAGAAGGCACTCCTGCCTGAAGATCGGCTCAATAGATGGGTTTGAAAGATGTTCCCCTCAGTTTTTTGTGCTAATTTTAGAGTCATAATTGATGTGATCGGCAGAATGCTGATGATGAACTAACTCTACTGTTGCAATGCTGGAAAAATTCAAATCTGCGTACCGTTTTCTTTCTTCCAAATACCAGAGCATTCATCTGGATTACCGTGTTAATCCGAAGCCGCGATACGGTCATGGCAATCCACCCCACAAAGCTTTGTATGATAGCATAAATGGAAACAGGAAAGCCTATGAGGAACTGTTGCGGTCATTTTTGAAATACGATGCGCAAATGCACACAATTCAGGATGCATCGTTGGAGAAGGATCAAAATAAGCCTGCCTGGAACAACGGGTTTTTACCCGGACTTGATATTGTAGGTATTTATGGTATGATAGCTGAATATAAACCTGCAAAGTATATTGAGATTGGATCGGGAAATTCCACAAAAGTTGCGCGAAAATCGATAACAGAAAATCATTTAAAAACCGAAATCATTTCCATCGATCCCTTTCCCAGGGCCGCCATAGATCACCTGGCAGACCGTGTTATTCGTGAGCCCTTTGAAAATTTATCCGATTCAAGGTTTATTGTGGAAACACTCAATGAAAACGATATTTTGTTTATTGATAATTCCCACCGTGTATTTCCCAATTCGGATGCAATGATTTGTTTTCTTGAATTACTCCCGTTTTTGAAAAAGGGAGTGATCGTTCATATTCATGATATTTATCTGCCCTACGATTACCCCCAATTCATGTGTGACCGTTATTACAACGAACAATACATGTTGGCAGCCTTTATTTTGGCAAATCCGGATAAGTACAAGACCCTGCTTCCAAACTATTTTATCAGTGAAGATCCTGCGCTTGCCGGAATTATTTCTCCATTATGGAATCACCCCAACATGTGCAATGTGGAAAAGCACGGTGGTTCGTATTGGTTGCAGATGGGGTAGTGAAATTACTGCTGAAATACTTTGTTAAGTAGCATGGGATTGTTCCCCATTTATTTCAGTTTAAGTTCTTAACTCAAAACCTCACATCCTTCACCATCATCTGCAGACTCACTTTTCCGTTCCAGTTGTTTTCTTCGAGAGTATAAGCAAGTGAGAAGGGTTCTCCTTTAACAATACGGTTCAAATGTTTTGCCATTCCAAAGGCGATGGCGTCGAAACGTAAGCGGGGGTCGTGTTCTGAGTATACCTGAAGTTTGAGATGCTCTTCTTTTAAAGTTCGCGCCATACCACTGTCGCGGAGTTGGTGTGTGACAAATACCGGATTCATATTACCCGGACCAAAAGGTGCAAATTGTTTCAGAATCCTATAGAATTTTGGCAATGTTTCACCCGGTAGTGTACGCAAAACTTCCAAATCGATTTCGTCTTCCACATCTATGGATGGAATGAGCATGTGCTCTTCAATGGTGGAAGCAACAAAGGATTCAAATGCTGCACGAAAGGCATCAAGATTTTCTTCTGCCAGTGTTAATCCCGCAGCGTATTTATGTCCTCCAAATTGTTCGAGTAAATGACTGCAGGCTTCTATGGCTTCGTACACATCGTAATCGCGCACCGATCGTGCAGAACCCGTGAGTTTTCCATTGGAAAGAGTAAGCAGGATGGTAGGACGATAATATGATTCTGTGAGGCGGGATGCAACTATTCCTATAACACCTTTATGCCAGTTTTCCCTGTAGAGAACAGTTGTTTTAGCGCTTTTCAGTTCTTCATTTTCTTCGATGATGCTGAGTGCTTCCCGGGTTATGTTTCGGTCAAATTCTTTGCGGTCGGCATTGTGTTTGTCCAATTGCATGCCGCGGTTGATGGCTTCTTCTTCATTTGAAGCGATAAGCAATTCAACTGCATTTCTGCCGGAATCGATTCTTCCTGCTGCATTGATTCTTGGCGCAAGAATAAAAACCAGATTCGAGATATCTACCGGCAATTGTTTTCCTGCAAGTTTGAGAATGGCCCTTACCCATACCGATGGATTGCTGTTGATCTTTTGCAATCCGTGATAAGCGAGGATGCGGTTTTCACCGGTAATCGGCACTATATCTGCAGCAATGGCCACCGCCGTGAGATCAAGTTTGTTGTACAGTTCTTCGAGCGAATAATCACTTACCGTACAGAGCGCCTGCATCAGCTTGAAACCTACACCGCATCCGCATAATTCTTTATAGGGATAATTGCAGTCCTCTCGTTTGGGATCGAGCACAGCAGCAGCTTCCGGAAGGATATCGCCCGGACGGTGGTGGTCGCAAATGATAAAATCAATTCCCTTGCTCCTGGCGTAATCTATTTTGTCGTTGCTTTTGATTCCACAATCGAGTGCAATAATCAAGCTTACATCACTGTCGGATGCTACGTCAATCCCTTTGAAGGAGATTCCATACCCTTCGGTATAGCGATCAGGAATGTAAAAATCGATGTTGTGGTATTTACTTGCCAGAAAGGAATATACCAAAGCAACAGAAGTAGTTCCATCTACATCATAATCACCATAAATCAGAATGTTTTCTCCCTTGCTCATTGCCTGTTGCAAACGTTCAACGGCCTTGTCCATATCCCTCATCAGGAATGGATCATGAAGATTCTCCAGCTCCGGCCGGAAAAAGCATTTTGCTTCCTGAAAATCACCAATACCCCTACGCACAAGCGCACGGGCAAGGGCAGGGGGGAGGTTCAGCTCCTGCTCCAGCCGTATTGCTGCTGCACTTTTTTCAGGCACTTTGGCACTTTCATCAAACACCCACCTTTTTTCCATATATTTAGGAATGGCTTTTGCATAAAAGTAGCAAGCCTGACGCTCAATGAGAAATCTTTTTTTGGTCTTGTTTACGGTTGGATGCTCCCTTACAGCACTCGCTCAGGAGGATCTTTCCTTTTATTTTGCAGATGCACAACCCAATGGAGGCCGTAACCTGACTTCATTTCCGGAGGCGTTCAGAGGAGAATATATCTCCAAAAAGGACAGTCTGCTTAAAGTCACCATCACTGAAGACTCCATTCATGTGCGACTGATCAGCTTTGTGATCATGACGCTCAAAGAAGTGAAAGATGCCCCTGGATTACGATTAAAAGACTCGCTTTTATTTGGTATTTACAAGGATAGACCTGTGGAAGTGATTCGAAAGAATGACACCCTGATATTTGGAATGGAAACGAAATACAGGATGTTCGCTGTGTCGGACACCTCTGTTATACGTGTTTGCGGAAACGATTTGTTGTTGAGCAGTAAGGATGGAAATGGTAAATGGACTGTAATGCGGATCAGTCTGATTCCTCGCGATGGATTAAAAGCTCCGGGGGTTGAATTTGCCTATGTCGATCACGATGAACAGATCAAACTGATCCGAAGTCAGAAGGGATTGCAACGCAAACAGGAAAACGGTCAGACTTTTCTTCAGTTGGATTTGGCTTACCCGGACATGCAACGTTTTATTGAGGCAGGTGGGTTTAATATGCGACAATCATATTTCCGCACCGAATACCATTGAGGAAGATACGCGACATACTTTTTCACCGCTATTCATTACTCGCTATTGCAGTAGTGCTGGTTTTTTCAGGCGGTTATTTATACAGAAGTTCCTTCATTTCTGTTGATGGAAACCGTTTAGCCGCTAACGCAGAAAATGTTTTGCGCGAATCGGCTGTCTACGCAAATGAGTGGTTTAAGTCCATCCGCGTTCAATTGCTTTCAGGGCAAAAAAATGCAGAAATCAATTCGTCAGAGAATGAGCTTCATGCCGTTATGGTATTTCGTGAGCGACAACCGGTTTTCTGGACCAATTCACGTATACCATTCGATACAACTGCACTGGATACGCTTGGAAAATCAGGATTGATTCATTTGCGCAACGGGTGGTACTTCTATCACCATGAACAACTGGATGCCGAACATTCGGGTATTGTTTTTACGCAGGTAAGAAAGGAATATGTACACAAGAACAGGTACCTGAGCGATCATTTTCACAGCGCATGGGGAATTCCGGATGAAGTTAATCTCGTTGAACCGGGCACAGAAAATTCGTTTTTGGTAAGAGATGAAAACGGCAATGCAGTATTCGCGCTTTTACTTTCGGAAGCAACTATTACATCGGGCAGTTCGCTTTATCTTATTGCCGGCTTATTGCTTTTAGGAATAGTATTGCTCATCCGGTTTCTTAAGGAAGAATGTGAAAACCTGGAAAAGTTTATCGGTCCTTTCTATTCCAGTCTGCTTTTGGTTTTTTCGGTTGTTCTTCTTCGCTACTGGTCGCTCAGCATGGAGTTCCCCGCTGCATTTTATGCATTCGAATTGTTTCAACCCGATTTGTTTGCCGCGTCATTTTTTCTTCCCTCTCTTGGCGATTATCTGATTAACGCATTTCTGATTCTCTACCTTTTCTATTTTCTCGATGCACGGTCATCCCGCTTTAATTATCATCTCTCCTCTAACAAAGGTGCAGCTATCGGTATTATTGCCTTTCTTTTAGGGGTATTGATGGCATTTGGTCATTCCATTGGGTTTTTAATGCAGGGATTGATCGAAGATTCAAATATTGAATTCAACATCAATAATATTTTTAATCTCAGCACTTATAGTTTCATTGGTTTTACCATTGTTGGTTTACTTTATTTTGCCTTTTATCTTTTTTGTGATTTTACATTCAGGGTTGCAAAAAAACTGCAGATCGAAAAACTCACATTTCTGGTATTGCTTGGTGTTTTTTCCATCTTCTCCACCTTTGCGCTCTACCTTTGGGGTGTTAACGATCCTTTTCAGATCATTTGGCCCCTGACCATTTTGTTTTTGTTGTTTGCAGTTCACTTTGTCCAGGAGAAAGCTCAATTGAGTTTTAATGTTACCGTACTGCTGCTGATCATTTTTTCCGGGTTCACGGCACATGCCCTTTCAAAATTTACCGGTGCGAAAGAACGTAAGAACAGAATTGTTTTGGCGGAAAGACTTTCTACCGATGAAGACCCATTGGTGGAAATATTGTTTTCAGAGATGGAAGCCGGATTACGCAGAAGTGAATTGTTGAATAGTGCCTTTGATTCTTCTGCGGTGTTTTCGAAAACTGCCTTCGAAGAACAATTGGAAAAGGAATATTTCTCGGGCGATTGGAATGCATTCGACATCCAGTTTTATTTGTTTGCAGCAGACAGCACGCCTGTTGGTCTCGAAGGATTTGCTCCGATAAGGGAATTTTCGGATCTCGATAATGTTATTCTTGAGAATGGAATTCCGAGTAAGTTCAGTGGTAATATGAACTTTATTTACAATTCCACCAATAAGCTGAGCTATATCATCAAGCTTCCGGTATCTGCACGTAATGAGGCCCCAAAAGGATATTTGTTCTGCGAATTGCGCTCGAAAAAAATTCCGGAGGATATTGGTTTTCCCGAATTGCTCATTGACAAAGGATCTAACAAAATTGATCTCATCCACCAGTATTCTTATGCCCGCTATGTAGATAGTGTTCAGGTGAATCATTTTGGTCCTTTTCGTTACAGTTTAATGAGTACGCCTTATGCTCATTTGCCGGGAAAAATTGAATTTTTACGCGAGGATGAGTCGGATCACCTTGTATATAGAGTTGATGACCGGACACTCATTGTATTGACTCGTCCAGTTGAACGATTCATCAATCAGGCGACATCCTTTTCGTATTTGTTCACGCTATTTTGTCTGATCGTTATTGCAGGAGTGGTATATCGACAGTTTTCCCGGGGGTTTTCCGGTATTCACTTAACGCTGCAAGGTAAACTTCAGTTTCTGCTGGTCTCGGTTCTGCTGGTATCGTTGGTGTTGTTTGGTCTCGGAACGCGTTATTATGTTGCAGGTCAATACCGCGCAAAAAATTACAACATCATTTCCGAAAAAATACAAAGTGTGCGAATCGAAGTAACACATAAACTCGGTCGTGAGCGTGAGTTGAGTTCTGATCTCCGAAATTATATTGGTTATATCCTTGGGAAATTCTCGGGAGTTTTTCTTACTGATATTAATCTTTACGATGATAATGGATTGCTTGTTGCAACTTCGCGACCACGTATTTTTCAAAGTGGATTGCTGGGAATGCAAATGGATCCTGAAGCATTCCGGCAAATGAACGAAGAACGCAGAAGTGAATTTATTCAAGAGGAACGTATTGGAAATATGAATTACCTGAGCGCTTATGTTCCGCTGCTGAATGATCACAGTCAGTTGCTCGGCTATCTCAATCTTCCGTATTTCGCTAAGCAAAACACACTGGAAACAGAATTGACCGGATTTTTGGTTGCCATTCTCAATATTTTTGTTGTGTTGTTTGCATTGTCCATTCTTGCAGCCTTGTTTGTTTCCAACTGGATCACCAAACCATTGCGACTCGTACAGCAAAGTATTGCAGGAATTCAGCTCGGAAGAACCAATAAACCAATTGCGTATTCGGGTCGCGATGAAATTGGTTCCTTGGTGGAAGAATACAACAAGAAGGTTCAGGAACTGGAGCGATATGCGCAGGAACTTGCAGCTACCGAGCGCGAAAGCGCCTGGAGGGAAATGGCCAAACAGGTCGCGCATGAAATTAAAAATCCGCTCACTCCCATTCGGTTGAGCATTCAACATTTACAACGCTCATTGCATTCGGATGATCCGGATTGGAAAGAGAAACTCGATCGTTTTACACATACCGTAATTGAACAAATTGATGCGCTTTCCAATATTGCAAATGAGTTCAGTAATTTTGCAAAAATGCCCAAGGCAGAAGAGGAAGTGCTGAATTTGAAATCGGTGCTTACCAATGCTGTTGAGTTGTACAAGGATACACCGGATGTAACCGTTCGTTTGTCGCGAACCGATTTACAGGATGCTCTTGTGTATGCAGATAAAGACCAGTTGATCAGAGTAGTGAATAATCTGATTAAAAACGCTATTCAGGCTATTCCGGAAGACAGAGAAGGTAAGGTTGAGATTTCATTGAGGAGAAACGAAAATCGCTATCTGGTAGAAGTTAAGGACAATGGCTCCGGAATTCCGCATGATCGCATAGATAAGATTTTCACTCCGAATTTTACCACAAAATCTACAGGGATGGGACTGGGTCTTGCAATGGTGAAGAATATCGTGGAAAACCACAAGGGAAGAATCTGGTTTGAAACCAGTCACAATGTTGGCACCTCCTTTTATTTTACGCTTCCGGTGCACGAGTCATAATCGAACGAATACTAAACCGTAAAGGGTTACTTCTAAAATTCGAACAGAATATTGCTGAAGAATACTCAGAGTGCCGGTGGACAAGGTAAAATTCCCTTATAAAACCTTAAATTCATTCCCATATCTATCGAATTACTACATTTGCCTAAACACCATTTACCATGAGTTATCAAAATCTGCTTTTGCGTTCTGAAAACGGCATCGCCTACCTTACAATTAATCGTCCGGATAAACTCAATGCTTTAAACAAGCAGACAATTTCGGAATTGCATACTGCGTTTTCCGCATTGGATAAAGATGCTTCTGTCCGCGCAATTATTTTAACCGGTTCAGGAGAAAAAGCATTTGTTGCCGGAGCGGATATTTCCGAATTCGCTGCCTTTTCGATCGATCAGGGTAAAGCGCTTAGTAAAGATGGTCACGACCAGCTTTTCGATTTTGTGGAACGACTGGGCACACCGGTTATCGCCGCTGTAAATGGCTTTGCTCTGGGTGGTGGATTGGAATTGGCCATGAGTTGCCACGTTCGTGTAGCTTCGAATAATGCAAAAATGGGATTGCCTGAAGTGTCTTTGGGAGTTATTCCGGGCTATGGAGGCACACAGCGATTGGCGCAGTTGATTGGTCGTGGTAAAGCATTTGAATTGATTTTTACTGCAGGTATGATCTCTGCTGCAGAGGCGATACAATGGGGTTTGGTGAATCATGTTACTACACCGGCAGAACTGCTGGCAAAGTGTGAAGAGATTGCTTTTAAAATCATTAAAAATTCTCCTTCTGCCATTGCAAGCGCTATTCGTGCGGTTAATGCCGGTTTTGCGGATGGTGTAAACGGATATCAGGCGGAAATCGATGAATTCGGAAAGTGTTTCGGTACCGGTGATTTTAAAGAAGGAACAACAGCTTTTCTTGAAAAAAGAAAACCACAGTTTTCAGGTAAATAATCAGGAGGCCGGTTTTCCGGCCTTTTTCAGGTATGAGTGTATTACGTAAACTGGCATCACAAACCGCAATCTATGGATTGAGCTCCATCGTTGCCCGTTTTCTGAATTATCTCCTAACACCGTTACACACCAGTAAATCCGTTTTCTCCGAAAGCGAATACGGGGTGATCAGCGAAATGTATGCTTATGTTGCTTTCCTGATTATTTTCCTGACCTACGGAATGGAAACTGCATTTTTCAGGTTTTATTCCAAAGAGGAAAACGACAAAAGATCTGTTTTTACCACCACGTTCTGGACACTCTTCGTAAGCAGTTCGCTGTTCATATTTGTAGCGGTTCTGTTTAGCGGTTCCATAGCCGGATTACTCGATTACAGCAATCATCCCGAATACATTGTTTGGTTTGCAGTAGTGGTGGGACTGGATGCTCTTTCTTCAATTCCCATGGCCTACCTGCGCGCCGAGGGAAAGGCCATGCGTTTTGCAATGGTGAACATTATCAGTGTTGCTGTAAATATTTTACTCAATTTGTTTTTTCTTGCCTATTGTATGCCCATTGTAAAGAGCGGAAATGCAAACTGGCTTACCGATACATTTTATAATCCTGCTATTGGTGTTGGTTATGTTTTCATTGCTAACCTGGCTTCGAGTATTGTTAAGTTTATTTTATTGTCGCCTGAAATTGCGCGTTCTTTTTCGCGGTTCAGTTTTTCATTGCTGGAAAAGATGTTGTTGTTTGGCTTACCACTTATGATAGCCGGTTTTGCCGGAATGATCAATGAAACGATCGACAGAATTCTGCTCAAGAAAATACTAAGCGAACCACTCGGTACTGATGGCGCTTTAGCTCAGGTGGGAATTTACAGCGCGGTTTATAAATTGTCAATCATCATTACTCTCTTTATCCAGGCTTTTCGGTACGCTGCCGAACCGTTCTTTTTTGCTCAGGAAAAAGAAAAAAATTCCGGAACGATCTACGCCCGGGTAATGAATTATTTTGTGATCGTGTGCGCAGTGATTTTTTTAGGTGTAATGCTCTACATTGATGTGCTCAAACATTTTGTTCCTAATCAGGCTTACTGGAATGCTTTACATATCGTTCCTGTTTTGCTGTTTGCAAATATCTTTTTGGGAATTTATTATAACCAAAGCATCTGGTACAAACTCAGCGGAAGAACAATGTACGGTGCATGGATTGCAGTTTTTGGTGCAATACTAACATTGGTGCTAAACGTGATTTTAATTCCTGTATTTGGCTTTGTTGGATCAGCCTGGACCACTTTTGCCTGTTACGGAAGCATGATGGTTCTTTCTTATTTTCTCGGTCGCCGGTTTTATCCCGTTCCCTATAAAGTAGGGAAAGTTTTTTTCTATTTGACCATGGCTTTTGCTATGTATTATGGATCAACATTTATTCCCATCGGATGGGGATGGGAAAGAGCAATTATTCATTCGTTCATTCTGGGAGTGTATATGGCCATGATCTGGTTCATTGAACGCCCTTTAAAAAATCTGAATTCGCATGAAAGTCAAAGTCATTAATCGTTCCAAACATTCGCTCCCTTCATACGAAACCATCGGTTCGGCTGGAATGGATCTACGTGCCAATATTGCAGAACCTATTGTGTTGAAACCACTAGAACGTAAACTGGTTCCAACCGGATTGTTTATTGAGTTGCCAATCGGAACAGAAGCCCAGGTTAGACCGCGGTCCGGACTTGCATTGAAAAAAGGCATCACTGTTTTGAACTCACCTGGTACCGTTGATGCGGATTACCGTGGAGAGATTGGTGTAATACTTGTTAACCTTTCCAATGAAGATTTTATTATCAACGATGGCGAACGTATTGCGCAAATGGTGATAGCGCGCCATGAACGTGCCGAATGGGAGCAAAGTGAATCACTCGAAGACTCGCAGCGGGGAGCAGGCGGATTTGGTAGTACCGGTGTGTAATGCAAACATTGCGTGAAGTAGTCCTTTCACTCCCCGCCAATCCGGGAGTTTATCAGTATTTCGATGCTGATGGAAAACTTCTTTACGTTGGAAAAGCAAAAAACCTCAAAAAGAGAGTAAGCTCCTACTTCAACAAGGAACATGATAATGCACGTATCGCCATCATGGTCCAGAAAATTACGGAAGTAAAGGTTGTGGTGACAGAAACCGAACTGGATGCGCTGTTACTCGAAAATAATCTGATCAAGAATCTTCGTCCGCGTTATAACGTTTTATTACGCGATGATAAAACCTATCCCTGGATCGTTATTCGAAGGGAGGCTTTCCCCAGAGTTAGTTATACCCGAAACAAGGACCGCGACGGATCGGAATATTTTGGGCCTTATGCCAATACAAAATCGATGCATGCACTGCTTGATCTCATCAGACAGATGTATCCATTACGAACCTGTACCCTTCCTTTGTCACAGGAGAATATAGCCAAGCAAAAATTTAAGATCTGTCTTGAGTTTCAGATTGGTAATTGCATGGGGCCTTGCGAAGGCAAACAATCCGAAGCCGATTACAATGAAATGATTGCGGATATCCGTAGAATCATCAGAGGAAATACAGGTGATGTTTTGAGGGAGCTGCGCGAACGGATGAAGCGTTTCAGTGAAGAAATGCTGTTTGAAAAGGCACAGATCATTAAGGAGAAAATCGATTCACTGGAAAACTATAAATCGAAATTCACGGTTGTCTCTGCGACGGTAACGGATGTGGATGTCTTTACCATTGTAGCCGATGATAAGTTTGGCTACGTGAATTATTTTAAGGTGATAGACGGTGCCATTGTTCAGAGCCATACGCTGGAAATGAAAAAAATGCTCGATGAATCCAACGAAGAATTACTGCGGATTGCAATAACTGAACTGCGGCAAAAATTTCAGAGCGAGTCGCGCGAAATTGTGATTCCGTTTGAGTTGGAGTATGGTGATCTTGTTGTTACTGTTCCGCAACGTGGGGATAAAAAGCAATTGCTTGAATTGTCGGAGCGAAATGCACGTTATTACATGATGGATAAACACCGTCAGGAAAGCGTAAAAGATCCTGAACGCAACGTTGAACGGATCATGGAGACCATGAAAAAAGATCTGCGTCTTACTGAACAGCCACGTCATATCGAGTGTTTTGATAACTCGAATATTCAGGGCACCAATCCTGTTTCAGCATGTGTGGTGTTTCGCGACGGAAAACCGAGTAAAAGGGAATACCGTCATTTTAATGTGCGTACAGTTGAAGGTCCAAATGATTTTGCAACAATGGAGGAAGTGATTTTCCGGAGATATTCGCGCTTAATTGAGGAAAAACAGGAATTGCCTCAGCTGATCATTATCGACGGTGGTAAAGGTCAGTTAGGAGCTGCTTTGAACAGTATTGATAAATTGGGATTACGAGGGAAGATTGCAGTGATAGGAATTGCAAAAAGACTGGAGGAGATTTATTATCCCGGAGATAATTTACCAATGTATATCGATAAGCGATCAGAATCCTTAAAGATCATTCAGCACCTGCGCAATGAAGCGCATCGTTTTGGAATTACCCATCATCGCAACCGCAGAAGTAAAGGCGCAGTAAAGAGCGAATTACTGGAGATAGATGGAATCGGAGAAAAAACAATGCAGGATCTTATTCGTAAGTTCAAATCAATAAAACGCCTGAAAGAAGCTGCAGAAAACGAAATTGCAGAAGTTGTTGGGCCTGCAAAGGCGAAGATACTTGTTGCGTACTTTACTGATAACAAGGAATAGAAGCCATTCAAAGGGGAATTCTACCGTCTTTCCGGTTTTATTCATCAGGAATTACTTTTTCACGTATTTTGTTTAAAGATTCATCTGCTATGAAAAAGTTATTTTTCTTTTTAGTTCTGGTTTCTGTTTCCGGAATCATCAACGCTCAACTTGCGCAACCCTATCAGAGTCCACCCAAGGAAATTCTGGATCTGGTCGATATACAACCAACGCCAATGGTTAGGGTTTCTTCAAAGGGTTCCTATATGGTCTTGTTGGAGCGGTACGTTTTCAAAACCCTCGAAGAACTCTCGGAAGAGGAATTGCGCCTGGCAGGATTGCGTATCAATCCCCGTAATTTTGGCCCTTCCCGTGCTAACTACGCGCATTCCCTCCGCATCATGAACATGAACACCGGAAAAGCGATCACAGTGAATGGAGCGCCTTCCAATGCGCGTATTGGCTCTCTTTCCATTTCTAGGGACGAAAAATATGCTGCATTTACCAATACAACTGCCGAGCGTATCGAGTTATGGATCATGGAGCTGGTCAGTGGTAAATGCACTTTACTAACATCCGGTCTTGCAGTGAATGCTGTATTGGGATCGCCGTATTCCTGGTCGTCGGATAATAAAGGACTCTATTGCAAACTCGTCACCGATCAGGTTCCGCTGAGTTCCATTTACCGCAAACCACTTCCTGAAGGACCGGTAGTGCAGGTTTCGGGAGGGAAAAAAGCGCCGGTGCGTACGTTTCAGGATTTGTTACGCAACAAAAACGATGAAAAATTATTCGAGTCGTTCGCTGCATCCGAATTAGTGTATTTCGGAGTGGATGGTTCCCGACGCAAGTTCGCTTCACGTGGAATGTACTATTCTGCCGATGAATCTCCCGATGGAAAATTTGTTTTACTTACTTCCATTCAATATCCGTTTTCTTACATCGTTCAGCTCGATCGTTTTCCGGTAAGTTATGCAGTGCATGAAGCATCCGGGAAATTCCTGAACGAGTTTTACCGCAAACCGCTTATTGAAGAATTACCAAATGGATTTGATGCGGTAGAAACCGGCAAGCGTGATATCGAATGGAGAAACGATCAGAATGCCACACTCGTTTGGGTGGAAGCACAGGATGGCGGTGATCCTGCAAAAGAAGTTGCGATTCGCGATCATGTATACCAGGTCGAAGCTCCCTTTACCGGTGCTCCGCAATTGCTGGCAACAACCGAATTGCGTTTTTCAGGACTGAGTTTCGGAAACGCATCCATGATGCTGGTGCGCGAAAACTGGTGGAAATCGCGACGGACAAAAACAACGATGGTCGATCCGACAAGCAAATCAAAACCCAAAGTCATTTTTGATCGCTCCGAGGAAGATGTGTATAACGATCCCGGAAATTTTTTGATGGATTACAATGAAAACGGGCACTATGTGTTGCGTACTTCAAAGGACAAAAAGAAATTGTACCTCAGCGGACAAGGTTATTCTCCTGCAGGGAATCGTCCTTTTCTGGATGAATACACCATTGCCGACGGAAAACGCAAACGCCTCTGGCAGGCGGATGGAAAAACCACCTATGAAAACATTGCTACAGTTTTCGATCCGGAAAAGCAGATCATGCTCACTACGGTTGAATCGCCGGAGATGAATCCCAACTTTTACCTGCGCAGCGGGAAGTCGGCGAAAAAGATCACCAATTTCCCGAACCCCTATGCCAGTTTTATGGGCGTTACCAAGCAACGTATTTTTTACAAGCGCAAGGACGGAGTAGACCTTTCGGCTACCTTGTATTTACCCAAGGGCTACGATAAAGTGAAAGATGGTCCGCTCCCTGTTGTTATGTGGGCCTATCCGCGCGAGTTTAAAGACAAAGCACAAGCCGGCCAGGTGAAGGAGTCGCCGCATCGTTTTGCGCAGATCAATTACGGATCTCCCGTGTATTGGGCCATGCGTGGTTATGCCATTCTCGACAATACAGATTTCCCCATTGTGGGCGAAGGAAAAACAGAACCCAACGATTCGTTTATCGAACAACTCGTAGCCAACGCCGAAGCAGCCATCAATACACTGGCAGAAATGGGTGTGGGCGACAGAAAACGTGTGGCGATTGGCGGACATTCCTACGGTGCATTCATGACGGCAAATCTCATGGCGCATTGCGATCTCTTTGCCGCGGGAATTGCACGCAGTGGTGCTTACAACCGAACACTGACTCCATTCGGATTTCAAGCTGAGGAACGCACGTTCTGGGAAGCGAAAAAAGTGTACATGGAGATGTCGCCTTTTTATTTCGCTGAAAAGATCAATGAACCTCTTCTTCTCATTCACGGAGATGCCGATAACAATCCCGGCACATTCACCCTGCAAAGCGAACGTTTGTTTGCAGCCATTAAAGGACTGGGAGGAACGGCACGATTGGTATTGTTGCCCTACGAAAGCCACGGCTACTCTGCCCGCGAAAACATACTTCACATGCTCTGGGAACAAGACCAGTGGCTGGAGGCTTATGTGAAGAATAAGAAGTGAATTATTTAAAACCACTTCCTCCTTCGGCGGACTAGAAGGCACTAAGCGCACTTAGAACCACAAAGAAACTTAGTGAACCTTTGTGTCCTTAGTGCCTTAATGGTGAAAGAAAATCAGGATAATTGGTCCGTCAAAATTCTCACCTCAACAGCGGGAGCAATTTTTTCGTAAAGGATATTGTACACGCACTGCACAATGGGAATTTCCACATTGTAGTTCTTGTTCATCTCCACAATGCTTTTTACGGCATAATACCCTTCTGCAATCATTTCCATTTCGAGTTGCGCAGCTTTAACGGAGTATCCTTTTCCAATCATATAGCCGAACGTCCGGTTGCGCGAAAATTTAGAATAGGCGGTTACCAATAAATCTCCGAGATAAGCACTCGATTTTACGTCGCGGTGTATGGGATGAACGGCATCAATAAAACGCGCGAGTTCCACCGATGCATTCGAAATGAGCACAGCCTGGAAATTATCACCGAAACCGAGTCCGCCGCAAATTCCTGAAGCAATGGCGTAAATGTTTTTAAGTACTGCAGATAATTCCGTACCGAACAGATCATCCGAAACCGTTGTGCGGATATACCGGCAAGCCAGCAGGTCGGCCATGTGTTGTGCAACCGATGTATCGCTGCAACCAATGGTGAGGTAACTCAATCGCTCGAGAGCCACTTCCTCGGCATGACAGGGTCCGCAAATGATTCCGATTTTCTCGTAGGGTACCTGCAGCTGTTCTTTGAAATAGGTAGCAGGAATGGCGTTGTATTCGGGAACCATTCCCTTGATGGCAGAAAAAATAATTTTTCCTTTGAAATTCTCTGCAGGATATTTTTGGAACACCGAATGCAAAAACGCAGCGGGTGTTGCCATAATTAAAATATCGCATTTTGGAATGATATCCTCCAGTCGGTTGGTAACTACCAATTGACCGGGGTTGAATTCAACCGACTGCAAATAGCGTGGATTATGATGGAAATTACGAATATGGTCCACACTTTCTTTCTTGTGAACCCACCAATAAACAGTATCAACCTGATTGCATAATAATTTGACGATCGCTGTTCCCCAGCTACCTCCGCCAATAACCCCTATTTTCACCTGCTTTGCATTCATGACCTGACGAATGTACGAAATCAGTTGATTTTCTTAAGTGCTTCATTCTCAAAATCGAAAATTTTCAGAAAACGACGTTCGTCCTAAATTTGAGCATTTGCAAACACCTTCGCGCATATTTCCTGCATATTTGTATTGGAAAACTACTGCAGACTGAACTAAGAAAATTCCATTCTTGGGCTTTTTCGCTTTTTTGAAGGTATTAAGGGCTTTCGGTGCCTCGTACGTTCTTTCCTCATTCGCCATGCAATGGGGTGCCGGAAGCCTTCTCTTTCCTAAACGATTTGTTAAAACATGAGGCACCCCGCAAATCTGTGGTAGGTTCGCCATAGAAATTTATTCCCATGAAAAACAGATTGTACCTCGTCGCACTATTCCTTGTGCATTCACTCCTAACAATTGCACAGACAAAGGAAATGAAAGTCAACTTAAATGAAAGCGGCACTCATTTTATTAAGGCAACGTTTTTAAATCAAGTCTGGCTTCGTTTTAATGAGAGCAATCCCGGAACTATGGTTTTGGGAAAGGAAGCGCCACAAACATTTGATATCGGATTACGAAGAACACGCATGCAGCTTTACGGAAGAATTTCGGACCGGATGTTTTTTTATACGCAGTTTGGGATGAATAATTTTAATTATCTCTCGCAGAATGCAGGCAACAGAAAGCTTCAGGCATTTTTTCACGATGCATTGGGTGAGTATATTATTCACGAAGGAAAAAACACAATGAAAGCAGGTGCAGGACTAACAATTTGTAATGGTCTTTCCCGTTTTTCGCAACCTTCCATTGGTACTATTTTAACACTTGATGTTCCGGTTTTTGCACAGGCTACCGTAGATCAAACCGACGAATTCAGCAGGAAATTATCTGTTTACCTTCGCGGTCAATGGGGAAAATTGGATTACCGTCTGATTCTTAGCGATCCTTTTCCAATCACCACATCAGGTGGAGCAGTTCCTTCATTGGGGGCGGATGCAAATTTTACTCCGGTTGGTCATCATCATCAGTACCAGGCTTATTTAAGTTACAATTTTCTGGATCGGGAATCGCATGTTACTCCATACATGACCGGTACTTATCTTGGCAAAAAGAAGATTTTTAACCTGGAGGGCGGTGCCATCAGTCAAAAAAACGCAACCTGGAGCAGCAATGGAACAGATACTGCTTTTCACAATATGTTACTGTGGTCGGTGGCAGCTTTTCTTGATCTTCCACTGAACAGCGAAAAGGGGACGGCAATCTCTGCCTATGCAGGTTATTTCAATACCGATTACGGACCAAACTACACGCGTAACAATGGACCAATGAATCCGGGACAATCTGTTAATGCGAATGGAACGTTTAATGGAACAGGAAGTGCATATCCTATGTTTGGCACAGGATCGGTGGTATATGCACAGGCCGGTTACCTCATGCGTAAGGATCTGTTGGGAAGTTTAGGCACCCTATTGCCTTACGCTTCTGTTCAAACCGGTATTTTGCAGAAACTAAATGATCCGGTTGTTGTTTTGGATGCAGGACTCAATTGGCTGATCGACGGACATGCGCAAAAACTGACATTGGGCTGGCAGCAACGTCCTGTGTTTGATCAGACCATTCACCAGGTAAAGAGTCATCGCAACATGGTGGTTTTGCAGTATCAGGTGAATATCTGATTTTTCAGATGGCAAAACGACTTAGTATGATATCTTGCGAGAATTTTCTTCCGGGAAAATTCAATGCATTAAATATCCTTTGATTTTACCGGAGAAAATCGATTCGAATAAAAAGGGCTGCTCTTTAAAGAGCAGCCCTTTTCGATTGGCAATTGAATTTAGCCTTTTATGATTTTAAAAGTGCGAATATGATTTCCGGATTGAAGTTTTACAAAGAAAACTCCAGCAGTTAATCCGGTAATATCATAATTTGTTTTTGAGTTGGTAATTGTTTTTTCCGCAACAATTTTCCCGTGGATATTCATGATAATCATGTTGCAGTTTTCTTCGGTTTCAATGGTAATAAAATCGCTTGCAGGGTTAGGATATATTGAACTTGCAAGCAATGCATTTACTTCTTCAACTGAAACGAAGTACGAAGGACATAAAGATTGTACTGCTGTTGGAACGCTTTCATCATTAGGTGTTCCTGTTCCCAATTGACCATTGGGATTGCGTCCGAAAGCAAAAAGGGAATCATCGGCACGAAGTGCAAGGGAGTAATTAGTTCCGCCTGCAATTTCAATTACTGAAGTCAAATTACTTACGGGAACCGGAATTGAGCTATTGGTTAATGTTCCGTTTCCTAGGTTGCCATAGGTATTTCTACCCCATGAAATAACAGTACTGTCGGATAGGATTGCCATTGAGTGGAATGCTCCACCGGCAATTGTTGTGGCGTTGTTAATGCCGCTAACCATTACAGGAGTATAACGGTCGATGGTAGTTCCGTCTCCTAGCTGACCGTAGAGGTTTTCACCCCAAGCCCAAATTGTGCCATCTTCTTTTAGTGCAAATGAGTAAAAGCGGCCTGCAGCAACTGCAATAGCTCCATTTAAATTTTCTACCATAACGGGGGTTGAATTGGTTGTAGTGGTTCCGTTGCCAAGCTGACCTTTACTGTTTCTTCCCCATGCCCAAACTGTTCCGTCATTGCGAATCGCAAGAGAATGATATTCACCACCAGAAATTGCAACAACATTTGTTAGACCAACAACTTGAACCGGCGTATTGCGATTGGTTGTAGTTCCATCGCCTACTTGTCCATCTGAGTTTCTTCCCCATGCCCAAACTGTTCCATCAACTTTTAGTGCAAGCGAATGGTATCCTGCTGTTCCTCCTGAAATTGCTACAATTTGTTCAGTCCCCGGAATTTCAACCGGAATTAGCGAATTGTTGTTTGTGCCATCGCCCAATTGTCCGTCGGAGTTGTTACCCCATGCCCAAATTGTACTATCGGGAGTTAGAGCTAATGTATGCTGATAGCCTGCAGCAAGACTTACGATACCAGGAACAGATTGAATCCAAACAGGAAGTACTTCATCTGCGGTGGCATTGTTTCCAACCTGTCCCATTGCATTTGCTCCCCATACATTTACCGTGCTGTCGTTTCCGCAAATAAACATCGAATGCGACCATCCTGCAGAAATCCGCTGATTGGTGGAAAGAAACTCATTAATGGGTGCGCATAATCCGTTTACAAGCGTAGGTACATGACGATCAATATTGGTGCCGTCACCAAGTTGTCCATTGGGGTTTCGTCCCCATGCATACATAGATTGATCTGAAGCAATGGCAAGTGAATAGTTTGTTCCTCCTGAAATCTCAATAATACCTGAAATTCCGGATACTGCAACTGGAATTGTACTTAAGGTGGTTGTACCATCGCCAAGCTGACCATAATCGTTTCTTCCCCAACTCACAACGCTTTCATCCAATCGGATGGCCATACCATGAAATGCCCCACCTGCAATGTCTATAGCATCATTTATCCCACTTACCTGAACAGCGAAATTGCTGTTGGTGGTAGTTCCATTTCCCAATTGTCCATGGTTATTTTGACCCCATGTCCAAACTGTTCCGTCTGATCTAAGAGCGATCGAAAAATATCTTCCGCCTGCAATATCTACAACGTCATTTAGCATCCCAACAATAACAGGAGTTGATCTAGTTGTATTTGACATATCACCAAGTTGTCCTTCGTTGTTTCTTCCCCATGCCCAAACAGTACCATCGTTTTTCAACGCAAGCGAATGGTATTCTCCGCCGGAAATGGCGATAATGTCAGTAAGTCCTGAAACTTGAACAGGAAAATTGCTATTTGAAAGGGTGCCATTACCCAATTGTCCTTCAGTGTTTCTTCCCCAAGCCCAAACGGTTCCATCATTCCGTAATGCTAATGAATGGTATCCTGCTGTTCCTCCGGAAATGGCAATAATGTTTGAAAGACCATTTACATTTACAGGTGAAATAGAATTAATGTTAGTTCCATTACCCAATTGACCATCTGTATTTTCACCCCATGCCCAAACAGTACTGTCGTTCCTAAGAGCAAGGGTAAATCGATATCCTGCAGCAAGTGACTTGATGTCGTTGAGGTTTGATATTAAATTAGGAAGATTAACATCCGTAGTAAAACCGTTTCCAATCTGACCAGCAGAATTTGCTCCCCACGCATTTGCTGTTGCTCCATTCTCACAAACATAAACAGAATGCGACCATCCGGCGGAAATCCGTGTATTTCCTGTATTAAAAATATTTGAATACTGACACATTCCGTTTACAAGTGTTGGAATATAAATATCAGTTGTTGTTCCATCACCTAATTGTCCATTGGCATTTCTTCCCCATGCATAAACGGATTGATTACCTGTCTTAGCTAAGGAGTAGTTTGTTCCACCTGCTATTTCAATAACATTTGAAATACCAGCAATTTGTATTGCTAAAGAACTGTTGGTGGTAGTGCCATCGCCCAATTGACCATAGTCATTTCTACCCCATGAGTAAAGTGAGCCATCATCTAATATTGCCATCGCATGAAATGCAGCCCCGGATATGTGTTCTACGTTTGTTAGGCCGGTTACTTGAACAGGGGTATTGCTATTGGTGGTTGTGCCATTTCCAAGTTGGCCATGGCCATTTTGACCAAAAGTCCATACTGTACCATCATTTTTAAGTGCCATTGAAAAATAGCGGCCACCAGAGATTTTAATAATATCTGAAATTAAAACTTGAACAGGAACATTGCTGTTCGTGTTGCTTCCATCACCAAGTTGCCCTTCGTTGTTTCTTCCCCATGCCCAAACTGTTCCATCGCTTTTTATTGCTAAAGAATGGTATTCGCCACCGGCAATAGCTATAACATCTGTTAGGCCTAAGACCTGTATAGGCACATTGCTGTCAGTTGTAGTTCCATTTCCAAGTTGTCCCTCTGAATTTCTTCCCCATGCCCAAACAGTTCCATCCACTTTAAGAGCTAGCGAATGATAACCCGCCTTACCTCCTGAAATAGAAATCACTTGGTTTAAGCCATTTGTTTTTACTGCAATTGGAGTTGAGGTATTGTTACCGTTTCCAAGTTGTCCATAAGTATTATCACCAAATGCCCAAACTGTACTATCGGTGCGCAGCATAAGGGTGTGCCTGTATCCGGCAGAGATAATGCGAATACCTGAAGTATTGAAAGTTTGAACAGGCGTGTAGGAATCAACTAACAGACCATTTCCAACTTGTCCAAATGAGTTGGCCCCCCAACCGTACAAATTGTTGCCGCATAAATTGGAAGAGTGTGACCAACCGGCAGAAATAGTTTGTGAATTAACATTTGCAGAAATTGCAAACATAAGAAACACAATAGCGCAATTGATGTCTGGCATTTTCTGACATCTAAATGCCAGCGAACGGAAAAAAATATAAATAGTTTTCATGTAATTTTTTTAGAGTTTAATAATTTTTTTGATAAGAGTTTGCTCACCCAAATTCAAACGAATAAAGTAAATTCCATTTGGAATATTACTTAAGTCTAATTCGTATTGTCCGGGAAACTCAATTTTGGTGAGAGGTAAAGTTAGAAAGCAATCACCAAGGGTGTTATGGACAGAAATTATTCCGGATTCAACTTGGTAGAAGTCATCATTATTGATAACAATATTGATTTTTCCGGTGAAGGTTGGGTTTGGAAAACAATGTAAATTAACTTTATTGATGGCTATTTCGTTTCCGGTGCTTACAGGATGTTGAATGGGACAAACAAGTGTAGATTGATTAACGGTATTCCTTTGAAGTAATGTTCCATCACCTAATTGTCCACTGGCATTTCTGCCTAAGCCCCAAAATGTACCGTCTGCTTTGTACAAAAGCGAGAAGTTTGTTCCGGCAGCCATTCCAACAACATCTGTAATCCCTGTTGTTTGCACCGGCGTGCTTCGATGCGTTGTAGTTCCGTCACCGAGATTGCCATATGTATTTCTACCCCAGGCCCAAACTGTACCATCGTCTTTCACAATCAAGCAATGAAATGCACCAACGGCTACTATATTGGTGGTTATTCCATTTAATCCACTTACCTGAACCGGAACATGACTATCAGTTGTGTTTCCGTTACCAAGTTGCCCGTAAAGATTCTCGCCCCATGTCCAGACGGTACCATCGTTTTTAATGGCAAGAGAAAAAAATCTTCCTGCAGCAATTTTTGAAACTCCGCTAAGGTTGCTCACTTGTACCGGAGTGGTCCGATCTGTTGTAGTTCCATCCCCAATCTGCCCGCTAACATTATCACCCCATGCCCAAACAGTTCCATCGTTTTTTAAAGCGAGGTTGTGATACGTTCCGGCTACAACTTGAATCACATTTGTAAGGCCTGGTACCATTGTAGGAAGAATTCTGTCGGTAAAAGTTCCGTCCCCAATTTGTCCATCAATGTTCCATCCCCATGTCCATACAGTTCCATCCGCTTTTAATGCAACAGAATGCCATCCTCCTGCTGAAATCTGAATCGCATCTGTAAGAAGTAAAACTTGACCGGGAATATTGGTATTGGTAAGTGTTCCATTTCCTAAGCCTCCATATAAGTTGCTTCCCCATGAATAGACTTTCCCGTTTGCACCTAATGCTAAAGAATGTGCTTCGAGCTGATCCCCTCCGCCGGAGACGGCAATGATTTGAGGGAGCCCGGTTGGAGTAACCGGACTGGGTTGATCAGTGTTGTTGCCGTTACCCAGCTGACCCGTTGCATTCTCTCCGAATGCTTTAACGGTGCTGTCGGTACAAACCACAAGGGAATGCCAGCCACCTGCAGCAATTTTTTGACTGTAACCGTTCATTGAAAAAAGCACAATGATTACAGTAAGCCAAGACCAATTCATATAATTTTTCATTTTTAAAAGAGTTAGTTTTTTTTAAAATCGTCCACGTAATGCAACAATGAAGTTTCTGCCTGGTGCATTTAATCCGGATGAGTAAGGCCTGTACATTTTATCCAGTAAGTTTTCCACGCCAATATTTATTCCCAGATATTCATTGATAAAATAACCAGCTTTTAAATTCAGTGTATACCATGATGATGCGTAGTTCTGACCCAATTCATTTTTAGCATAAGAGGCATTTAACCTTTCCGTGATCGCAAGATCTTCAAAATCCATCCGACCGTTATAAATCAAGTAGAAATCAAATTTCAGAGTCTTGTACCTATACGTAAAGTGCGTTGTACCAAAAAGTGGTGCAGCATGGCGTAATGGATAAAAAATCAAACTGTCAGGACTTTGTTCTTTACCACTTTGGTAAGAGATGTTACTCGTTATTCCAAATCCTTTGTAATTAAATTCAATTCCTCCTTGGATTCCGTAAACATGTATTTCAGAAACATTTTGAACAGCTTGTATCCTGCTTTTATTTCCAAGATATCGAATAGTAGTATCACCATTAAATGTGAAATTTTTTCTGATCATACCATCAAATAAAAAGGTGTAATAGGCAGCAAAGTCTATTCGCAAATATTTTCCAAAAGTTTTTACAGCGCCAACTTCGAAATTGTAAACCGTTTCCGGTTTCAAATTCGGATTTGGTACCACCAGGTATCCGGGAGTCGATTCAAATACTTTTCCCATATCATCAATATTCGGAGCGCGGAATCCGGATGCAAAATTCAAATAACCTTGCATAGTCTTGTTTGGACTGTATACAAATCCAAGGGATCCGCTAATCGATCCGTTTTGCATTACGGTATTGGTAAAGGGAAACGGAAAAAATGTAGTATCAAAACTTGCTTTGATCCGGTAGTAGTTATAACGGACACCTGAATTCAGAACAATTTTTTCCGTCAGTTGATATTTCCCGGTTGCAAATGCACTGTATGATTCCCATGTTGAACCATCGGGATATCGGGTAACACTTGGTTCCTCTTCAAGCGTGATTACGTGAGTTAAGGTTGCAAGTGATGTTACAAGATTGTGCACAGCTTCCACGCCATAGTTCACAGAAAGCCTAGGACTGATACGTTTTTCAAAATCGACATTCAGTGAGAGTGCTTTTACATTCTCTTTCTGCATCAGAAGCTCCCTGAACATAAATTCTCTTACGTTTCGGCTTTCTTCAAAATATTGTGCGGCAAAAATCACCTGTGCTTTATCATAAATGCGGGTTGCTTTATCAAGTGTAATACCAAACCGGTGCATTGTCCATTTTTGCGGACCATAAAACCATTCTGCCCAACGTAATTTGTTTTTGTACGGGCCGGAGGTTTGCATGATGTAAAGCCTGTCGTATCTGTTGAATTTTGATGTTTCCGAAAAGTGAAATCCGTAGTCGAACACCAGCGAATTATTCGCCTTGAAACTGACTTTTTGCATGAAATTGATCTGGCTGAAATTAGTTCCGACTTGTAAAGTTGAATCATTGTTTTTCACCATGTAATCTTTGTTGTCGATGGTTTCAACGTAGTATGGTCTGTAGAAATACGGATCGCCACCTTTTGAACCCGATCGTAGATCTCCATATTCCGAAGAAGTGAAGCTGGTTGTAAATGCCCACTTTTTAAAGGCGGTATTAAAATCGAAATGCCCCGATTTTTCGGAATTGGCGGAAGAGCTTCTCATCAGGACGTTTCCGGTAACAATTGGCTTTTTTGAAGCACTGTCTGCAAATCGGGGAACCAAAGTCCTGAAGTCCATTACCCCGCCGATTGCATCACTGCCGTAAACCACAGAACCGGCTCCAAAAACTACATCGACACCCTGCAATGCGTTAGCATCGAGGGAAATTACATTTTGCAAATTTCCTGCACGAAAAATTGCCGTATTCATGCGAACCCCATCAACAACAAGCAATACCCTGTTCGTTGCAAATCCCCGCAGCATGGGCGAACCACCGCCTAGTTGACTTTTCTGAATAAAGACATATCCGCTTGTGCCCAACAGATCGGCTGCTGTTTGCGGGTTTTGAAATGCAGCATCCTGCATATTCATACGCTCAATCCTGGTAGGTGTTTCCAGCGATAAATCCCTCCATCGTCCGGATTCAACAATAACCTCCTTCAGTGTTACAGATAATTCAGACAGTGAGATCTGGAACTGTTTAGTTTCAAGAAATGCATAGCTTACAATAAAGACATTGTATCCGAAATGCCGGATTAATATGCTGTCTGAACCTCTGAGTGCACTAATATCAGCCTGACCAAATTCATTTGTGGTTGCTGAAGCTTCCGGATTTTTGCTGGATAGGACAACACCCTGAACAGGCCTGCCATTATTGGCATCTCTCACAAATATAGTTTGTGCAGAACATGCCAATGAAATGCAGGTGCATGCGATTGCAATAACAAATCGTTTCATTATTGAAAATTCTTAAAGAATAGAAAATTCCTCTTCTTAAATTAATAGAAGGGAAAACAGAAATTAACAGGCTTTATGCTGCTTCCGGCGGCGGAGAAAAATCTGTCGAAAACCCATTTTGTGTAGGGCGGATATTCAAATACGTAGCTTTAATGGCGCTATTACTAAAAAGAATCGCAGAGTTGTTTTCTGAATAATCGTGGTAAATTGATTTAAAGAAGAAGTCCAGTAACTGCGATTGCTTATTGGAATTAGGTACTTTCCCCAAGGCATACAGCCAGAGATCATTGAGCGTTTTGTTTAATGCGGTTTCCTCATTGTCCCACCAGCACCAGTAAATAGTAGTATCACCAGAAACCGATTTTTCCACTATGTCATACATTTCACCTTGGTACTCAAACTCCTTAGAATGATGCCAGTGCAGTAAATGTTCGTTTTTTGGTGTTGCCTTAATAAGGGTTAATTGTCCGCGGTCAATTCCTGCAATAATTTTGTGCTTAATAGATTTACGCAGTTCCATTTTTTGAAAATGTACAACACCCCAACCCAGAAAAAACGGAGCGAAGAGTGAGAGAATAACAAAAATTGATATGTATCTCTTTTTAAACAAGGCGAAAACAAACCTAAATTTACCAAATTTTACCTAAATACAATTTAATTTTTCAAAGTGCTTTCCTAACTCGTTTATTCAGCATCCTTATAATCAATTGTTTACCAAAACAAAGCGGTTTTTTATCATCGTCAAAGCTGTAAAATGAAGAATTGGTCTATTTTCTGCAGCCATCGGTAGGGGAGTTATTTTAGAATGAAATGGGGGTGGGTGTAATTTTAACGCGTTGAATAGGTTGTTTTGGAAATAGTGAAAATCGCCTTTAGGTTTGTAACTAATACGATGTTTAACCGTTTCATTATTTCAAAGTTGATGCTGAGAACTGCAATATTTACTGTTTGTTTCGTTTGGGGATTGAATGGGTTTTCACGTGAATCCATTTGTAGAATGTTTGGAAGTGATTATTCCAAAGCTATTATTTTCCTTCAACAAAACGGCACGTATTTTGAATTAGCAGCAAAGTGGTCGGGTAAGGACCCTCGTTTTTTGAAAAGCATTGTGTTTCCCGAATTGATCCGCTACCATCAACTCAGCGATCTGTTTGAAACCGCAGCATTGGAGTGGCTCTATGTAGAAGGAGGTAGCAAGGCGGCCGATTTTTCAATCGGTCATTTACAGATGAAACCGTCTTTTATAGAGACGCTGGAGGGGTATGTTTCATCTGTGGAGTCGCTCCGTTGCAAATATGGTTTCCTGATCCTGAGCGGTAGCGGATCTTCCTTTCGGAAGCAGCGCATAGTGCGATTAAAAATGATACAATGGCAGCTTGTCTATCTCGCCTGCTTTATGGAAGCGGTTACACATCGCTTTGCTGAAGAAGATTTTAACAGTGAACAGCAATGGCTACGTTTTATGGCAACGGCATACAATTCCGGATTTATGAAAGAGCCCGGATATCTGCGCTCGCAAATGGGATTGAGTGCTTTTCCGTATGGACCAAAATTCGAAGCAAACATGCAGGTGCCTTATTCAGAAGTGGCTGTGGATTACTTTCTTAACCATTAAAGATTTGTAAGACAGATTGCGTTTATTTTGGAGCTATGATTACAAACCGGATGCTTCTTTTTTTCGTTTCACTGGCATTGCTTTCCTGCAATAGTGAGACAAATTCCCTGACTGAAAAACCGGTTGAAAAGGATTCGATTGTTGTTGTCTTACCTCCATTAGTAAAAGCTCCGGTTGCCGAATTCGATATTCCTTTTGAAGAATTTATTCTTGACGCTGAAGTCGGGGGTGTGTACACCGTTCGTTCAGGTGGGGGTTCAAGAATTATTTTGCCACCTTCTGTGATGGTGGATAGTTATGGAGACCTGCTTCAAGGCGATATAAAATTTCGTTACCGTGAATTTCATGATGCAGCCGATATATATTGCGCAGGTATTCCAATGGATTATGATGCGGCAGGAATGATCAAGCGATTTGAAACTGCAGGAATGTTTGAGTTGCGAGCATACGACATCCGGGGGAATGAAGTGTTTGTCGATAGCGGAAAAACCATGTCCGTTTCATTTGCAGGAACAATTACCGGAAGCGAATATCATTTTTTCTACCTCGATGAAAAAGGAACCCGAAACTGGCATTACATCGGAGATGAAGGAGGCGTTTTTAATCCGGAAAAAGAAAAAATCCGTCGTCGCAAACAAGCATCAGCACTGAAAATCCCGCTTGGACCGGATTACTTTTCATTCAACTACATGGCAGCACTTGATGTGATGTTGAATGATAATGTTCAGCAGATCAATAAAAACAGGAGCAGCGCCGATTTCCGTACAAAAATTTCGGAGTACGGATTGGGTTGGTCGAATATTTACAACTACCAAAGTGTGCAATTCGAAGGCAGAACGATGCTTGCTTCGCTGCTGGTTTGGAAAAATATCGGCGGAAAAAAACTACCCGACTGGGCCGGGAAGTCGGATAGCAAACTTGTTCCTCTTGAGGGAAACGTTTATGAATTGCAATTAATTGAAAAGGGAGGAACGCGTCAGTTTTCTACCCGTATAGAGCCGTTTATGTCTTTAAAGGCACTTTTTGCATTCTCTGCTGCCGAATGGAAAAGCAATTACGAAAAAACACTGCAGCGTGTAAAAGAAGATGAAAAGCGTCTGACCATGCTTGCAGATGTCTACCGTGAAATGGAGATCAATCGTTTTGGCATTTATAACTACGATCGGTTCCTGAACGATAAAAATGCGGTCGTTGTAAAAGCAGATTTTCGTTTCGACCGTGATGCCGGCATATTGCAGAACCAGGAAGTATGTTACGTAAGCGGAACGGATCGTGCATTGATAAAATATCCCTTTGAGAAATGGTCGCAGTTCATTCTTCTTCCTGACCCCGGAGCACAACTGTTCGCATTGTTACCCGGAAATTTTATTGCGGTTTTTTCACCGAAAGAATACAATAAGGTGGATCAGAAAAAACTTAAGCTGGAAACAGAACCTGCAGTGGTGTTTGAGTTGCATACGGTAAGGCAATTCAATGGCGCGGAAGATCTCCGCATGATCCTCGATGGTAAATGATCGCTTATATTTATCCATTACTTATTTTGCTTACCGGAGCAATTACACTTGCTTTGAAATACAACAAACGGATCAATGAAGAAGACCGTTTCAAGTGGATCATACCTGCATTCTTCTATTTCTGCTTTTTTATTGCAAGCGGACTAATTCTGTTTTTTGTTTGGCCGGCATCAACTTCTACATCAGGACTTGGTGCTGTTGCAATATCTGTGACGTCAGTATTGTATTCAATATGGTTGTGGGTAGTCTTTACTGCAGTTTATGCCGTTGTAGCCGTAATTTTGCTGATGAGTTATGGTAAAAAAAACAGGCATCTTGATGGTGTAAGTTCCGGAGTTACCATTACGCTGGCACTATTGGGAGTGCTGGTTTTGGGACTTGTCATCATGCTTTAGTTAATGTTAAACAACTCATTTATTGTGAGTTAATCCCTGTTTCGTTACGCAACTGTTAATTTTTTTGAGGAGAGCTGATTCCTCTGTTTATTTGTACTTGCATTCAACACCTATGAAGCTTTTTGGCAGTCGTTTGGCACCTATCTTTTTCTTCTGGATAATTTTCCTGAATGCATCTTCATTATTTGCCAATGCTGAATTAGATCTCTCGCCTGAGAACGATGTTGTTTTTCTGCAAGTCAATGATGATGAAAATGCAGAGGTGATCAATGAATCGCAGGAAGAAAAAGTATTTCCTGTCCCCAATATTCATTCTCCGTTAAGTGAGCCGGATCTGTCCTTTCCCGGTTTTTCCGGTGAACCTGAAGAAGAAAATATTTCGCAAAAGGAAAAAGACGGAAAAGATGGTGTTTATCTACACGACCAGCTATTGTTACACTGGATAGAATCTTCTCTTTCCCATTTACCATTTATAAATTATTCCAGGCGCAATTGCCCGGTTCCCTTGTTCGTCCTTCACCATTCCTGGAAAAGTTTTTTGATCTGAATAAACGCATTGCGAGTTTGGCTTCTATGCCAATTGTCAATTAGTATTATTTAGAATCAACACCATGGATAATCATTCCCTGGTATTTGACGAACAACATTCCTTAGAGCATCTAAAGCATTATTTACCCGCTCAGGCAGCACTCAAGGATTTCGTTCATCACAATACCTTACATGCTTTTCAGCATGAAAAATTTCATACAGCATTAAGGCAAGCCTCGAATGTATTTGGGTATACTACCTATTTATCAATTGATGAATACAGAGAGCGATTTAATTCCGGTAAGATCAGAGAGGAGATTCTTAATCGAACCATCGACGAGTATATCACTAAAGGTCTTGCCTTGGGTTTTAATCAACTTAAGGAAGCTGTTCTTTATAAAAACCTTGACGTCCCAATTTCAGGTAAAATCGGATCGCTTCGTTCGCAATGGGATAAGCATTGTTCAATTGCTTTGGATAAGATCATTCCTCAAATTTTATTCAGACTATTAGCGGCATTCCTCGACCAGGGTATTGCATTTTGGAAGTTTCCTTACAAAAACAGTTCGTTTTTAGAGGCTGTTCGCAACCTTGAAAGGAACAGTGCAGTAAGCCTTTTTCATTCGGCAAAAGCAAAAGAACTGTTGCTTGATGAAAGCATTACTCTTACTGATTTGTTGTTTATGGTGGTCGGACGCGAATCATTGTTTGAACACTATCTTTTTGATCAGCAATTTGCACACCCGGGTTGGTCGGGTTTTGTTGCAATGCTCGAAACACAGCCGGAGACACTTCTTGACAAACGCAAAATCGAGTTAAGAGAACTTATTATCCTGGAGTTGATTCTGGAGATCGATGCGCTTGAAAATAAATTTAGAAAGGGTTGGAAACCGCTTGCATCAGTACTCGTTGAAGAACCTGATTCACTTTTTTCAAGTTATACTCCGGTTGAGGCAGACCTCATTCGTAGTGTCTGGCAAGATGCTTTCGAATGGAGTTTTTACGACGATGTTTTGTCCGGACTGGAAGAAGCTGAAGATGTAACAGCGAATTCACCGGCTTCCATGCAGGCCTTGTTGTGTATTGATGATCGCGAATACTCTTTCAGACGACATATTCAATTGGTCGATCCGCTTTCGTCTACGTTTGGTACTCCGGGATTTTTTGGTGTTGAATTTTATTTTCGACCGGAAAACGGAAAGTTCAATACAAAGGCTTGTCCCGCTCCGGTAAATCCTTCTTTTCTGATTAAAGAAACCAACAGAAAAGCGGCATTAAAAAGCGATGTTCATTTTGCGCGGAATTCTCACTCATTATTCCGGGGATGGTTGCTTTCCATGACAATTGGATTCTGGTCGGCATTTCGCCTTTTTATTAGTTTGTTTAAACCTTCCGTTAGTCCTGTCGCTGCTTATTCATTTTCTCATATGGACGGCGCATCAGGATTGCAAATTGATGCAGATGGTACCACAGAGGGTGAATTGAAGGTGGGATTTACCCATGAGGAAATGGCCTTGAGAGTGATGAACACCTTGCGGAGTATTGGACTGACCGGAAATTTTTCAAGACTCGTTTATGTAATCGGTCATGGAGCAAGTTCAGTCAACAATCCCTATTACGCCGGATATGATTGTGGTGCATGTTGTGGAAGACCGGGTGCGGTAAATGCAAGGGTGTTTTCTTATATGGCAAACAAACCTGAAGTGCGTTTGATTTTGGCGGAGAAGGGAATTCATATTCCGGAGACCACAATTTTTATTGGCGCAATGCACGATACTACCCGTGATGAAATGGAGTACTACGATTTGCATTTGTTGTCGGCTGAACAGGTTCAATCGCATGAAAATTGCCAAAAGGTGTTTTCAAAAGCATTGCAACTGAATGCCGATGAGAGAAGTTTTCGGTTTGATAATGTAAAAAGCGCGAGCGGTAGTTCAGGTTTGCATGCCGAAATAAAAAAGCGTTCAGTATCTTTTTTTGAACCTCGTCCCGAATGGAATCATACCGCAAATGCATTGACAATTGTTGGGAGATCACATTTGTATAAACACATGTACCTCGACAAACGCCCTTTCATCAATTCATATGATTATCGTGAAGATCCGGAAGGAAAGTATTTGTTGTCCATTTTGTCGGCTGCTATTCCGGTTTGTGGTGGTATTAATCTTGAATATTATTTTTCAAGAGTAGATCAGCAAAAACTTGGTGCGGGTACAAAACTACCGCATAATGTGGTTGGACTGTTTGCTGTAAACAATGGTGTTGAAGGAGATCTGCGTCCTGGCTTGCCAAGTCAAATGATTGAAATTCACGATCCGGTTCGAATTCTTTTTGTCATTGAACATCATCCGGAAGTTGTATTTCGTGTGATAAGTTCAAACGCCGGCATTTACGAATGGATAAAAAATGAATGGGTTCATCTCACTGTTAAAGATCCCTCAACCGGAAAAACATACAGGTATGCTGATGGGGAATTGGTCCTCTATAACTCTTTGCAGAAACAGCTAAAAAAGGCCAGGGACAAAGCTCAACTGGAAAAGAGCTACGCAAAAAATGAAGTTGTACTTATAAATTGATCACTATGTACCACATCATACATTTACTCGTCCTTTTACCATTCTCCGGATTCCTGCTTTCATTATTGTTTAATGGAACCAGAGAACGGTCTATTGCAATGGTCGCTTATGTGATCATGTTTGTCTCCATGTCGCTTTCAGTAGTTTTTTCCATCTATTGGCTCACTATTGGTTCTCCAGTTTTCAGTTTTGCTGATGGAAGTCTCTATGCGCAAAATGGATTTAATTTCTTCCTCGATTTTTATTTTGACGGAATTGCAGCGACTTATTTAGTTGTAGGTAATATCATCACTTTTATGGTGATTGCTTTTAGCCGTCATTATATGCATCGCGAATCAGGCTACAAGCGGTTTTTTAATACCATCCTCTTTTTCAATACCGGTTATGTAATAACAATTCTTGCCGGAAACTTTGAGACGCTATTTATTGGTTGGGAAATTCTAGGGATTTCATCCTTTCTGTTAATTGCATTTTATCGTTTGCGCTATCTCCCGGTTCGTAATGCATTAAAGGTGTTTACCATCTATCGTATTGGTGATGTAGGGATACTACTGGCCATGTGGATGAGTCATCATTTATGGAGCGAGAATATTACTTTTCAAAAGCTCCATAATTATGAATTGGTACATGAGCATTTGTCGGCGCATACCGGAATAGGCGTTTTTGTTTCGCTGATGATCCTTGTTGCTGCTTTGGCGAAGTCTGCGCAGTTTCCATTTTCATCATGGTTACCACGGGCAATGGAAGGGCCAACTCCGTCCAGTGCAATTTTTTATGGATCACTTTCTGTGCACATGGGAGCGTTTCTGTTATTGCGGACACATCCTTTTTGGGAACACCAGGTTTCAGTAAAAATTCTGATTGTAGTAATTGGTTTGGTTACAGCAGTGCTTGCTTCTTTAATGGCGCGTGTTCAGTCAACGATTAAGGGACAAATTGCTTACAGTTCAGTTTCACAAATCGGAATCATATTTGTCGAAGTAGGTCTTGGATTTGAAACACTTGCCTTAATTCATTTCGCCGGTAATGCATTTTTAAGAACTTATCAGCTCTTGATTTCTCCCTCCGCAGTAGCGTACATGATTCGGGATCAGTTTTATCATCATCAGGATACAGAACAAAAAAGTTCCGCGTCCTGGAAATCAAAGCTGAATTCCACTTTTTACCTTCTTTCCCTAAAGGAGTGGAACCTGGAAATCATAGTTTTTAATCTTTTTATAAAACCACTTAAAAAGATCAGAGTGCTATTAGGATTCCTTACGGTCAGAAATGTTGCATTCGTTTTATTTCCGCTCTACATTATTGGATTTATTCTTGCCTACAAAAATCCGGCTGCAATAACAGAAAGCAGAATTGTCATTGCGCATATCTGTGCAGTACTGGCATTGCTGATGGTGGCAAAATCATTCAATGAAAGAACCAGCTCTCGTTTAGCATGGATGTTGGTAGTGTTTGCCCATTTTTTTGTGGATCTGGCAGTCACCTTCAACGATCATCTTGATTTAAAAGAAGCTACTATTTATTTGAGCGGAATTATTATTTCAGGATCAATCGGATTGATAGCGCTTTTAAGAATCAGGCGAATTGAACATCATGGACTTGGATTAAACCGTTTCCATGGATTGGTCAAAGAATATCCGGTAACTGCATTTGTGTTTCTGCTTTCTGCATTAGGTGTGGCAGGTTTTCCGATTACAACAACATTTTTTGGAGAAGACCTGGTTCTGACTCATATCCACGAGAATCAGGTATTGCTTGCGTTTTTTGTTTCAGTAACATTTATCGTTAACGGATTGGCAGTAATCAGGATTTACTCCAGAATATTTTTAGGTACACATCAAAGAAGCGTTCAGCACGCATCAGATTTAACAGTATAAATTTTCATCAAAAACATTAGTATGAGCACAACAATAGATACAAATAAAAAAAGCCTCACGCTTTCCGCTAAGTTCAGTGACAATTGGAGTTCTGATCTACTTGCCGGTTTTCTGGTATTTTTACTTGCACTCCCTCTTAGTTTGGGTATAGCAAAAGCCAGTGGTTTTCCGGCCTCGATGGGGGTGCTTACTGCAATAGTTGGTGGTCTATTAACCAGTATTTTTCGGGTTTCACCATTAACAATTAAAGGTCCCGCGGCAGGATTGATTACAATTTGTTCAGGAGCAATTATTGAATTCGGAGGTGCTGAGCAAGGTTGGAAAATAGCCTGTGCTGCAATTATGGTGGCTGCGCTATTGCAATTGGTAATCGCGTTGGCAAAACTTGGAGCGCTAAGCGATTTTTTTCCTCATTCCGCAGTTCATGGTATGCTTGCTGCAATTGGAATAATCATTATTGCAAAACAAATTCCGGTGTTGCTTGGTGATGATCCTTCAATGTACAAGGGCGAAGGTCCGATCGAATTATTGCTCGACATTCCGAACTTTATTTCACATGCTCACTGGCACATTGCGATTGTAGGCATTATCGGATTGATCGTTATGTTCGGATTGCCGCTAATCGGAATTCGTTTGCTCAAAAAAGTTCCTGCACCAATGGTAGTTTTAATGCTAACCATTCCTCTCGGAGTTTTCTGGCATTTCCGTGAAACAGAACCCGCGTACTCACTCGTTCAAATTGGAGATTTTTGGGGTTCAGTCGGATTCAATTTCGATTTTTCACTGATCTCTTCATTTGTTTTCTGGAAGTATGTATTTATGTTTTTGTTTGTAAACAGCCTGGAGTCCCTACTTACAGTAAAAGCAATCGATGATTTGGATCCTTATAAACGATCGTCCAGTTACAACGGTGATCTTTTCGGTTTGGGTGCCGGTAATTTTGTTTCGGGTTTGTTGGGTGGATTGCCGATGATTTCGGAGGTGGTTCGTAGCTCTGCCAATGTTGGTTTCGGCGGAAGAACCAAATGGTCGAATGTTTTTCACGGCACATTTTTGTTATTGGCAATGATTTTTCTCATCCCTTTCATAGAAATGATTCCCAATGCGGCACTAGCTGCTATGCTCATTTTTGCAGGTTTTCGTCTTGCTGCACCAAAAGAGTTTATTCACACTTACCAGGTCGGCAAAGAACAACTTGCAATTTTTCTTGTAACAATAATTGTAACCTTAATGGAGGATCTTTTATTAGGTGTTGCAAGTGGAATTATTGTAAAAATTCTCTTTCATCTGTTTAATGGTGTTTCTATCAGAAGTCTTTTTGTAGCACACTTCGATAAAAAGGAAACAGAGGATGAGATCTACATTAAGATCAAAGAGTCAGCGATTTTTTCGAACCTGATTGGATTTAAGAAAATGTTCATGTCCATTCAGAACGATAAAAAACTGGTAGTTGATCTTTCCGAAACAAATCTCGTCGATCATTCTTTCTTGTCTTTTATTAATCATTATAAAAACGAATCCATCGAACATAACCGGCCAATGAGTATTATCGGACTGGAAAACCATAAAGCATTTTCCAGTCACCCATTGGCCACTATGAAACGCAAAGTAAAATAAACAAGATGGGGGTGTTGGCAGGAATTATGATCGTGTTGATTTGGTTTTGGTTTGGTTGATCGATCTCACAGCTTGCAATCATGTTCAGGTCAACACCCTTTTTATTAAATTCTGATAAGCTTTTTTTGAGAGAGGATTTCAGTCGTAAGAATGTGTTCTGAATTACTCTTGTAGGCAATCACATCGAAAATGTAGAGGTGATGATCTCCTGCATTTATTTCGGAGTGATAACTCAATTGAATATAAGCCGATGCATCTTTAAGTACGGTATGTCCTTTCCATTGTATTGTACGGTTTCGCTTTGAAAGCCATTCCGATTTATCATATTGTTTGCCGGATGTTTTTCCCAACATACGAATCAATGGGTATTGTTCTTCTCCTAAAAGTTGGAGCACCGCATTTTTATTCGATTTCAGGTTTTTAAGTGTTTTAGTACCATGAAAAACAGCAACAGCATACCGTTTTGGCTTCATGCTTACCGCACTTACATAGGTGCAAATATTCATGTTGACTTTTCCTTTTTCGTATGTAGCCAAACTATACACTGCCAAAGACGGGATGTTCCAGGGTCGTTTCATGATAATCTAACAGACTGACCTTTATTTTGTTTCTTGTTGATAATCAGGTAATTTTATTAAGAATGATTCAAAATACCATTTTTAGGGTATTGGGAAATTCCGACTGTTGATGCAGTTTTGATGTATGGAAATCCGCCGGCCTTTTACGGGAATTGAACTTCAACAACAATTGGAGGAGAATTGCTGTATCCTAAAGCAGCTGTTTGCGGATAAGAAAAAAAAGTGCTGCAAAAAATACAAGAAAAGCAAGCGCTGCGGATCTTGTCCGAAAGGATGAGGAATTATTTTTTCTTTTTATTACGGACTCTTTCTTCTTCCTCTGCTTTCCGGAACTTTACAATTTTAGTTATCAATCCGATCGGAAGTTTTTCATTGTAGGGAAACTGTATGGCTCCTTTTGATGTTTGAAATTTTTCAAGCTCTTTGCTGAAGGCAATGATCGGGCCTGTTGTTGGGTAAAATCCGACATGCGATTTGTTTGCAGCGTAATAAACCAAAACTTTGTCTATACAAAACGCCGGCATATTGTAGCTTATTTTTTCTGTCAGATGAGGTACTGCTTTATGAATACACTTCCGAAGTTGTTCCAGAATTTCTTTTACATCCTCCGTTTGAGCAGCATGGTAGTGTTCTACCGACTCATACTTTATTGCTCCGTAGGCTTTGCGTGTGGTTTTTTTTACCGTCTTCATTAGAACAAATTAACGATGTTGATCAATTAAAATTTCATTTCCATCAGGATCTTTTAACATAATATATGCCGGACCTTTCGTTGTGTCGGGAGCTTCAACATCGAGTACTATTCCTTTCGCTTTCAGTTTTTGTTGAATTTCACGTACATCGTCAAATTCTTTCAGATCTTTTGCGCTTTCATCCCATCCCGGATTAAACGTGAGGATGTTTTTTTCAAACATGCCCTGAAACAAACCAATCAATGCGTTTTGGTTTTTCATGATCAGATAGTTGTCTTTCATATCGCCTCCACTGGTGGTAAAACCTAAATGTTCATAGAATATTTTTGAGGCCTGAAGATCCTTTACGTTCAAACTGATTGAAAAGGCTCCGAGCGGTAAAGTGCTTTCTGCAACCGGAGTTTGTTTTACTACTGCTGTATCACATGTTGATTTGTCGCAACTATGTGCGCTCTTGCAAAAAATAGAATTAGTAAAGAATCCCAGAAAATAAGAACCGATCAGTAAAAGAAAAATGATAAAAATGTTTTTCATGGTTTATAGTTTAAATATGCTATGTTGATCTATTTATTAATGCACAAATTACTTTTTTAAAGTATTTAGAAAATTTACCGTGTTGCCAATGGCTTCATCTGCATTCTTAAAGCGATAATTCAAGGCCTGAATAATTTTACTGCTGTCGTACTCATAAACCGCATGAGCCGCACGTGCAGTTTCGCGGGTGATGAGTGGTTTTCTTCCGGTGAGTTTACTCGCTAATTTTTCCCATCTCCATGCAAAGCCGGTCATGAAGCTTGTTGCTTTAATGCTTGATGGTTTTTTTTCAAAGGCACGGGCAATCTTATTGAAGAGATCGCGAAAACGAATATTTTCTCCTGTAACCAGAAACCGTTCTTCCTCAATCTGACTTTCCATAAGTTGAAGCATGATTGCCGAAACATCACGCACGTCTACAATAGCATTACCTCCTTCTGTATAGAATTTCATTCCGCCTGAACCCTGACGAAACATTGCAGTGCTGCCGGAATTCCAGTCGGCCGGTCCTAATATTACACTGGGGTTAACAATAACAGCACATAAGCCTTCTTCTATCCCTCTCCACACTTCCCGTTCCGCATTGTATTTGGTAATGGCGTACCAGGTGTTTTCCGGTGCGTTTTTCCATTGTGTTTTTTCAGTGATCATTTCATTACTCTTCGATCGGCCAAGAGCTGCTGTGGAGCTGACATGACAAAGTTTTCTAATTTGTGCATCCAGACATGCGTTCACAAGATTGGCTGTGCCGATGTCGTTTATTTCTGTCATTCGTCTTCTGTCCGACGGATCAAAACTTACAAGGGCTGCACAGTGGTACACCTCTGTAATTCCGTCCAGGGCGTCATCCAATGAAAAAATATCACAAACATCCCCGTCAAACCATTCAATGGTTGAAAGAAATTCAGTTGCACTATCAGGAACGTAATAATGAAAAAGAAGTTCAACGTTTTTGATCTTTTCACGGTTTCTAACCAGGGCACGAACTTTTTTACCGTGACGAACCAGGTCCAGCAAAAGATGTGAGCCTAATAGTCCGGTTGATCCTGTTACTAAAACCATGGGGTAAAGATAGTATTATAGCCTTTTCCATGCTTTAGGAAAGCTCAAGAAAGGTGGCTATTGTCTTGATTGATAATTCCATTGCTGCAGTATTTTTCGTTCTGCGAATACTTTATCTTTGCAGGATGAAGAATTTTATTGAAGAACTCCGCTGGAGAGGCATGCTTCACGATGTTATGCCGGGAACCGAAGAATTGCTTAATTCAGGTAAACCCGTTAAAGCATATATTGGATTCGATCCCACTGCCGATTCGCTTGGGGTTGGGAATCTTGTTCAGGTCATGACACTCGTACATTACCAACGTTGTGGTCACCAACCCATCGCTTTGGTTGGGGGAGCTACCGGGCTGGTGGGAGATCCTTCAGGAAAAAGTCAGGAGCGGAATCTTCTTACTGCCGAATTGCTTCAACATAACCTCAATTGTCAGCGTGCGCAGCTTGAAAAGTTCCTTGATTTTTCAGGAACAAATGCTGCCAGCATCGTGAATAATTACGATTGGTTCAGTTCATTTAGTTTTCTCGATTTTATTCGTGATGTGGGAAAACATATTACGGTGAATTACATGATGGCAAAAGACTCAGTGAAAAAGCGCATCACAGGAGAAGAGCGCGAAGGGATGTCTTTTACAGAATTCACATATCAGCTTATTCAGGGGTATGACTTCTTCCACCTTTGGAAAAACCATGGTGTACTATTGCAAATGGGTGGAAGCGACCAATGGGGAAATATTACAACGGGAACAGAGCTTATCCGAAGAATGGATGGAGGAGAAGCTTTTGCGCTTACAACTCCGCTGATTAAAAAAGCTGACGGAACAAAGTTTGGAAAAACGGAAAGTGGAAATATCTGGCTGGATAAAAAGCGTACTTCTGCTTACCAGTTTTATCAGTTTTGGCTGAATGCAGCAGATGCAGATGCAGAAAACTACATCAAAATATTTTCAATTAAGGACAAAGAAGAGATTGAAGCAATTATTGCTGAACACCGTGCCGCACCTCATGAGCGAAAACTCCAGAAGGAATTAGCTCGGGAAATAACTGTCAGGGTTCACTCTGATGCCGATTATGAAACTGCTCTTGAAGCTTCAGCTATTCTTTTTGGAAAAGCGACATCTGAGAATTTGCGTAAGCTGTCTGAAGATGATTTTCTTTCTGTTTTCGAAGGCGTTCCCCAGGGGAAAATTCCGAGAGCAGAACTGCATACCGGAGTTGATCTGGTGACATTGCTCGGCGAAAAAAGCGGTTTCCTCAAATCACGAGGCGAGGCACGTCGCGCCATTGAGGAAAATTCGATCGCCTTGAACAAGGATAAAGTTACAATGGAACAAATAGTCTCCGATGCTGATTTAATCAGCGGAAAGTATTTGTTATTGCAACGCGGAAAGAAAAATTATTTTCTTCTGATCGCAGAATAATTATCTGGCAATTACAACGCGTATTGTTTGACTGAGATTGCCTGTCTGAACAAGTAGCAAATAATTTCCTGCACCAAATTCAGCGCAATTAATGCGGTGATTTCCATTGGCAGAACTTTGATATACTGTTCTTCCTGTTATGTCTGTCATTTGAATGGACGCTTTTTGTTCCTGTGCTGAGATTGTTATTTCCATCCATTCATTTACAGGATTTGGCGCAACTGTAACAGTGAGTTTTTGTTCGATTTCTTCTGTTCCTGTGGTATGACTAACAAACACTGTTTCTGAATGCGTACATCCGTTCGCATCCGTAATCAGTACAGAATATGTACCACTGGGAAGTCCGTTCGCTGTTGCTGTTGTTTGTGTGGAATTATCATTCCAAAGAAAAGTGTAGGGCGCTGTTCCTCCGCTGGCACTTACGCTTGCTGTTCCGTCATTGTCGCCCAGACTGGTTTCCGGCGTGCTGCTGCCGGTTGAGGTTAGTACGTTGGGTTCGCTGATGGTTACCGATTGCTGCGTGGTGACACACCCATTTGCATCTTCTGCTTCGATGGTGTAAACACCCGGATTGAGAGAAGAATAAGTCAGATTGGTTCCGGTAGATCCGTTAAACGTAATATGATAACCCGGTGTTCCTCCTGTTATTGTGATCGCAACTTCACCGTCGCCGGCAGAGTGGCAGCTTACATTTTCAGTGGAAATATTCGCCAAGAGTTCATCAGGCTCGGTGATGGTAACAGTTTCCGTTACACTGCACCCGCGCGGATCTGTTGCGGTATAGGTATAATTTCCGGGTTCAAGTCCGGTGTGAACTCCTCCGTTAAATCCATCGCTCCAAACATAATTTGTTCCATTAAAATTATGTACGAGTTCTATTGTGCCATTATCTGCGCCAAAGCAATCAATTTGTGTAACCAGAGTAGTGGAGAGTACAGGAAGTCCTTCGGGAATATATACAGAATCCACTACAACACATCCATCGAGATGCGTGATGGTAACGGTGTACATTCCTGTTGGAACGCCTGAAATTGTATATCCTGTTGTGCCTTGTTCCCATAGAAAATTACAACCGCTGAACATGCAATAACAACCGGTTGAACTTACTGTTGCCGTTCCATTGGTTCCACCCGGACAAGTAACCGGATTAATTCCGCCAAAGGAAATGGTATAGGGGTTTGAAAGCGTAAACATTCTTAACTCCGAACACCCTGTTGCATCGGTAACAATTAGGGAATATTGTCCGGCAGGTACATTGAGAAGTTTATCACCCACGCTGCCGTCCGACCACAGAAAAGTGAAAGGTGCAGTTCCGTTTCCGGGAACAGGATTGATGCTTCCATCTGAAAGACCATTACAACTTGGATTACTTACAAATACATTCGATAAAATACTGCCCAGTCCGCAATTCGTGAAGGTGTAATTGTAATGGCCGTCATATTCCGATCCCATATAACTACCCCATGCAATGTCCTTAATCGGCATATTCATTCCGGTATTGAGTCGCTTCACAAACGTTCCTTTCCAGCCCATTGGGTTGAGGCTGTCCTTGCGGAAAGCAAATACCAGATCAATCATATCATCATTATCGAGATCTCCAACCCAGGGAGTGCTTCCGATATTACTACCTGCCTCGCTGTTCCAATAATTTGCGCTTGTGTTGTTTTGGAAATCGATCAGCATGAGCTGATGGCGAAAATGTCCGACATGATTTGATCCTGAAATCAGCACCTCATCTCTGCCATCACCATTGCTGTCGAAAGCAACCGGAGCAGCAAAATGCATAGACAAAAGACTATCCTTATAAACCAGGGTGCCGGTTTCTCCATCAAGCATTACCTGATAGAAATCCGAATAAGAAGGCGCAACGCCTTTGTATAAAACACCAAAAACATCCGGAGTCAGATTACCTGTAAAATTCCCAATCACTGGAGAGGCACTGGTTTCTGTTCCGGGAAAACTTTTACTCCATACCAAAGAGTAGTCTGATCCTTTAAACCGATACAAAGTACCATCATAACCATGAGCGACAATATCCATGTGAGCAGCAGAACTAAAACGGGCAACTGTTGGGGGTGCAACAAATCCTAGTGTGGGATGTGTAGCCAAAGCAACAGCGCTGCTCAGATCTTCATTGAAAACATCGAGTAGTGGAGCAACCCATAATGAACCGGGTAATGTTTCACCGCCTGTGCCGAATACCACATACAATACACCATCGCCTTTTAAATTAGCTACAACAGGTGAGCAATACGTTTCTGCACCATCGGGAACTTCTACCATCGATATCAATGCGCCATCGCTTGCGCTGATGATCATCAAATGTCCGGGGGGACGATTGGTTTGCCAAACCGGAGCGGCGTGATCTCCTCCATTGGCAAGCAGTAAATCGGGAATATTATCGCCGTTCATATCCGGAATGATCTGGGGGGTATAAAAATTATACAATCCCTGCAGATTTGGATTACCATTGGCAAAAGGCCAGTATTCCCAAATAATAGCGCCTGTACTTCCATTGATGGCATATAGTTGTGCATCTCTTCCTCCCAGGAAAATATCAGGAATATTATCGCCTGTGATATCCCGAAATTGCGCACTGGTGAAAATTTCATTGCGGGTTTGTACTGTCCATAAACTAGCGCCCGTTGCGCCGTTAAATGCAAGTATACCATAGTTGGTTACAGCCGCTTCTTTTCCGGCACCCATTATGATATCCAACACACCATCACCTGTAAGATCTACTGCGCGTGGAGAAGAATAGGTTACAGTAGAATCTGTGTATGCACTCCAGCTTAAGGTTTGTGCAAATGTGAATTGTGAAACTGCAACTGCAAAAGCAGAGAAAATCAAATTTTTCATTCTATTCCGGTTTGGACGGTACAATTTAGCTTTTTTAGCTGCTAATAATGCAAAAACCCGGAATTTTCCGGGTTTTTGGGGAATTCAAAAATCAAAGCATTATTTCTCCGGACGCATTTGCGGAAATAATAGTACTTCCTGAATACTAGCCTGATTGGTCATCATCATGGTCAAGCGATCAATACCAATACCCAGTCCTGCCGTTGGTGGCATTCCAAATTCAAGTGCACGAAGGAAATCGTGATCGATCACCATCGCTTCGTCATCACCCCGCTCGCCCAATGCCATTTGCTCCATGAATCGGTCGCGCTGATCAATAGGATCGTTGAGCTCTGAATAGGAATTCGCAATTTCTTTTCCGTTAACGTACAATTCGAAACGCTCAACCAGACCTTCCTTACTGCGGTGCTTTTTGGTAAGCGGCGACATTTCAACTGGATAATCGATGATGAATGTTGGCTGGATGTAATTGTGTTCGCATTTATTACCGAAAATTTCATCAATCAATTTGCCTTTTCCCATGCTCGCTTCTGTTTCTATATGCAGTTTTTTGCATACATCTCGCAGCTGATCTTCATTCATTTCGCTAACATCGAATCCGGTATGTTCCTTTATCGCATCAAACATGGTAATGCGCTTATAAGGACGCTTAAACGAAATCGATTTTTCACCTACCTGAACTTCGGTGGTGCCGTTTACATCAAGCGCCACTTTTTCAATCATTTCTTCGGTGTAATCCATCATCCAGTTGTAATCCTTATACGCCACATAAATTTCAAGCGCAGTAAATTCCGGATTATGTGTACGGTCAATTCCCTCGTTTCGGAAATTTTTCGAGAATTCGTATACACCTTCAAAACCACCAACAATAAGCCGCTTCAGATACAACTCATTTGCAATTCGAAGGAACAAAGGAATATCTAGCGCATTATGGTGTGTTGTAAACGGACGTGCAGCAGCTCCTCCCGGAATGGGTTGCAATACCGGTGTTTCCACTTCAATATAACCACTGGCATTAAATGTGTTTCGCAATGAATTCATCAGCTTTGTGCGCTTGATGAAGGTTTCTCTTACACCTTCATTTACGATGAGGTCGACATAACGCATGCGGTGACGCTTTTCGGGATCTGTAAACGCATCAAACACATTGCCTTCTTCATCGGTCTTCACAATTGGAAGTGGTCGCAATGTTTTGCATAGCAGTGTGAGTTCTTTAACATGCAAAGTGGTTTCACCCATTTTGGTTTTGAACATGAATCCTTTTACACCGATAAAATCGCCAATATCAAGCAGTTTTTTGAATAGCTGATCATACAATGTTTTATCTTCTCCCGGACAAATATCATCGCGTCTCACGTAGATCTGAATTCTTCCACTATTGTCTTTCAATTCTGCAAAACACGCCTTACCCATGTCGCGAACACTCATTAATCTTCCTGCAAGAACTATGTTTTCGAAACCGGGTTTTTCTGCCTCGTATTGTTCTTTAAGATCGATTGCATAAGCATTCACCGGATATTCCTCTGCAGGATAGGGGTCAATACCCAGCTTGCGAATTTCATCCAGTTTCTCTCTGCGAATAACTTCCTGTTCGGTAAGGTCTTGAATCATGGGATAAATAATTTTTGCAAAGATATCAATGTTGATGAATTCTTGTTTTGCTGGATTTCAACCTGTTAAATGCGATTTCGTTTAGTTTAGGTGAATTACTTATCCAACGGTGTTTCATTCCTGTTTTTCGAATGTTAAATTCAGGCCACTAAAAACCTACTTGTATGCGAACAAAACATTTACGTTTATTTTTTCTTGCCTTAACGCTTGCTGTTTTCTCCAATGCAATCGCGCAGGTTTCGCTTGGAGGAACACCTCAAAGCTTTTCAAAATCCCTTACATTACAAGCCCTGCCTCCTACTCATGTAGGGTTTCCGGATATGCAGCAGGTTGCGTTGGAAGATGCTATTGATGCAAAAGAAGGCACGCTTTACAAGATCGCCCGTATCATGCCGGTAACGCTCAACCCTCAAAACAGCGGAACCTGGGAAGTTTTACCCGACGGATCGCGTCTGTGGAGGTTGAAGATTCAATCGGATGGTGCTTTGGCGCTTTTTCTAACGTACAATCACTTCGTTTTACCGGAAGGTTCGACCTTGTTCCTCTATAATGAAGATAAATCTCACATTGCCGGTGCCTATAACAGCACAATCAACCCGCCTGCATCCAACCCTGAGTTTTCTACACGCATTATCGACAGTGATGTTACGGTTCTTGAGTATCATGCACCAATGGGAGTTTCTGCTGATCCAATAATTGATATTGCAGGGGTGGGACACATTTACCGTGGTTATAACCCTCGTTCTGTTCAGGTACAAAATCAACAGCGAATTGGTGAGTCAGATCCTTGCCAGGTGAATGTAAACTGTACACCCGAAGGCAACAGCTGGCAGGATGAAAAACGTGGTGTGGTTCGTATTCTGGTTGTAGGTCCTTCAGGCGCCGGATGGTGCTCCGGTTCCTTGATCAACAATACCGCACAGGATTGCAAGCGCTATGTTCTCACTGCCGACCATTGTGCCGGTGGAGGTGGTTCTAATCCTCAGTATTCAACTACAGCCAACCTTAATCAGTGGCAGTTTTATTTTAATTATGAAGCGCCTACCTGCACAACTCCAGGTACTGCTGGAACACTTGATGATTATGTGCTTACCGGCTGCGTAAAAAGAGCTCAGGGAGGAAATGGCGGCGATAATGGTTCCGACATGTACCTTATTGAGATTACACCTACCATTCCTGCCGGATGGAATGTGTACTACAATGGTTGGAGTCGTTCTGCTACTGCTGCTACAAGTGGTGTGAGCATTCACCATCCTTCCGGCGATGTTAAAAAGATCTCTACTTTTTCTTCTACGCTTGTAAACAGCGGATGGAACGGAAGCGGATTAAGTTCGCACTGGCGTGTTACCTGGGTTGCTACTACCAATGGTCATGGTGTTACTGAGGGCGGATCTTCAGGATCTCCTATTTTCAATAATTCAGGATTAATCGTTGGCCAGCTTACCGGCGGTGCCTCTTATTGTTCAGCAACCGGACAACCGGATTACTATGGCAAGATGTCGTATAACTGGTCCAGCAATACTGTACCGGCAACCAATAACACGCTTCAGCCCTGGCTCGATCCAGGAAATACAGGTGTTACTACTTTGTCAGGAGTTTATGCTCCTTGTAGTCCGCAAGCTCCGGTGGCAGATTTTTCCGCAAACAATACTGCTCCTTGTATCGGATCAACGGTAACATTTACCGATCAATCTTCAGGGCAACCCACCAGTTGGGCATGGACATTCAGTCCTGCAACCGTTACCTATGTTGGTGCTACGAGTTCAACTTCGCAGAACCCGCAAGTGCAATTTAATGCAGCAGGAAATTACACCGTTACACTTGTTGCAACCAACGCACAAGGAAACGACAGCGAGGTCAAAAATGCATACATCACGGTTACCAATGGAGCAGCCCTTCCATATGCTCAGAATTTTGAAGGAGCTACGTTCCCTCCGGCAGGAATAACAGTTCAAAACCCGGATAACGGAACTGTTGCATGGGGCACCGATGGAGCAAAAGGATTTGTTCGTCGTGCTGCTGCCGGAAATACCGGTTCTGCCAGTGGATGTGCAGGAATAAATTATTTCAATTATAACATTGCAGGTGGACCACTGGATGCTTTGGTGATTCAACCGCTGTCACTGGTTGGAGCAACAAACCCAACTATGACATTCAAACGCTCTTATCGTTATTACAACAATCCGACTTATTACGATGAGTTGCGTGTGTATGTGTCTACTGATTGTGGCGCAACTTATGGTGCTGCAGTTTATACCAAAACTGGAACCCAATTGGCAACAAGCGGAACGTTGAATACAACATTTACACCGGCCGCTGCAGGAGATTGGGATATCGATACGATTAATCTGACCTCCTATATCGGACAAACAGTTGTTATCAAAATTGAAGGTACAAGCCGCTATGGAAACAATTTGTATATCGATGATATTAACATCAGTAATCAGGCAGCAGTTGCTTCTGTTTCCATTTCAGCAAGTGCAAACCCGATTTGTGCAGGACAAAGCGTAACCTTTACTGCAACTCCTGTCAATGGCGGATCTGCCCCAACGTATCAGTGGAGAAAAAACGGTAATGTGGTTGGAACAAACAGTCCTACCTATACTGATAATGCATTGACCAATGGTAACACGATTACCTGTACCATGACCTCCAACTTATCCGGGGTAACAGGTAGTCCTGCAACATCAAATACAATTACCATGACGGTGAACAGTTCTGTTATACCTTCCGTTTCAATTTCTGCTAATCCTGGAACAACAATCTGTTCCGGACAAACCATCACCTTTACCGGAACACCAAGCAATGGTGGAACAACTCCGTCGTACCAATGGCGCAGAAATGGAAATAACACAGGAACAAACAGTCCTACATTTGCAACTTCTGCGCTTAACAACGGCGATGTGATTTCGGTGATCATGACATCAAATTCACCCTGTGCAAGTCCTACAACGGCTACATCAAACAGCCTGACCATTACAGTGAATGCAACACCTGCAACACCCACTATCACTCAAAACGGAACTACCTTAACCAGCAGTTCTGCTACCGGGAACCAGTGGTATCTGAATGGCTCTCCCATTTCAGGGGCAACGGGTCAGACGCATGTTGCAACTCAGGTTGGAAACTACACAGTAATCGTAACGCAAACAGGATGTTCATCAGCAGCATCTGCACCGGTTAATGTAACTAGTCTGTCTATTGAAGATCTTATCCTTCAGAATTCATTCTTTGTATATCCCAATCCCAATGATGGGCAGTTTACATTGCAGTTTGATGTAGCAGTTACAGATGATTTTGTTATTGAAGTAAAGAATCCGATTGGACAAATTGTGTATTCAGAGACCTTAGGCTCCTTCTCCGGGAAGTATAAGCGCAACCTTGATTTACAAGGACTTGGGAAAGGCGTGTATTTTATTACGCTGCGAAATTCAGGAAGCGAATGCGTTAAGCGGGTCGTTATTCTGTAATTCAAACAATAATCAGCCCTTATCGCCCGAAAGAGCGGTAAGGGCTTTTTATTTACATTTGGGGTTCAATTTTTGCGGATGAAAAAGTTAGTTGCTGAATTTCCGGCACAATTGCGTGCAGCTGTAAACATCTCCAAAGCCTCAGTGCTTAAAGGGTTTAATGGGGATTTGCAGAATGTGCTTATTACCGGTCTGGGGGGCTCAGGTATTGGTGGAACCATTGCTTCGGAATTGGCTGCCAAACAGGCTAAAGTTCCGGTTGTGGTGAGTAAGGGATACTTTATTCCCGGTTGGGTAGGCAAGCATACATTGGTTATTGTTTCTTCCTTTTCCGGCAATACTGAAGAAACCATTAATGCTATGCAACTCGCAATGGAAGCAGGAGCCACCATTGTTGCAGTAACTTCCGGTGGTAAGGTCGCTGAAATTGCCCGTGAGAAAAATTTCGATCTGATTTTACTTCCAACCGGAGATTCGCCACGCGCATGTTTGGGATATTCACTGGTTCAGCAAATGCATATTTTGCAAAGTTTCGGAGTAATTGCAGAAAGTGTATTGAATGATTTTTTGACTGCTGCAGATCTGATAGAAAAAGAACAGCAAGCAATATTGGAAGAGGCGACTAAGCTTACAACATTTTTCAAGGGAAGGGTTCCTGTAATTTATACTACCACCTACCGCGAAGGAATCGCTATCCGTCTTCGTCAGCAACTCAATGAAAATGCAAAAATACTTTGCTGGCATCATGTTGTTCCTGAGATGAACCACAATGAGCTGGTTGGCTGGACCACCAAAAACGAGGAGCTTGCAGTATTGCTGCTTAGAGATAAAGATGATTATGAACGTAATCAGAAACGGTTTGAGATTAACAAAGGCGTAATAGGAAAATACACTCCTCATATTGCCGAAAGTTGGGTAGGCGGAAAAAACAAGGTAGAGAAAGCGATATGGCATATTCACCTTGGCGATTGGATCAGTGTTTTACTTGCTGACCAACGTGGCGTGGATCCTGTTGAGGTGCGTGTGATTGATCATCTCAAGGGTGAACTCAGCAAATTCTGAAATGCGAAAAGTAATTTGTGAGGATCTCGGTTTAATCGACTACAAAGAAGCCTGGGATTATCAGGAAAAAAAATTCAACGAGCTTGTCGAACGAAAGTTGAAGAATCGGGAATTGTCCGATAGTTCTCTTCATGATAAAGTGATTCATTACCTATTGTTTTGCGAGCATCCGCATGTTTATACCTTAGGGAAAAGCGGATCAGAAGACCATCTCCTGCTAAATGAATCGCAACGGGAGCAGCATCAGGTAAGTTATTACAAAATAAATCGTGGAGGTGATATTACTTACCATGGTCCCGGTCAATTGGTGATGTATCCGATTTTTGATCTGGATGATTTTTTCACCGACATCCACAAATACCTGCGTTTCCTGGAAGAGGCTGTTATTCTCACTTTGAAAGAATACGGAGTTCATTCCGGTCGCTATCCCGGATATACCGGTGTATGGCTCGATCCACAGGACGATAGCAAGGCACGCAAAATTTGCGCGATGGGAGTGAAGTGCAGCCGTTGGGTAACCATGCACGGAATTGGTTTTAATATCAATACAGATCTTTCTTATTTCAACCATATTGTTCCCTGCGGAATAGAGGATAAGCAAGTGACTTCACTTCATAAGGAATTGGGTCGCGAGGTAGATATGCACGAATTGAAGGCGAAACTCCTTGTCAACATGGCAAACATTTTCGATTTTGAATTCGTAACAGGAGAAAAAACGGTATGAGAACAGCCTTACGATTTTTCGGAAAATTTTTCAAGTGGACACTGATCACGCTGGGCGTTGTACTGATTTTGGCCAATGCCTTTATTTTAATTTCAGGACGCACCTATATTTATAAAGCTGTGGCTTGTACCTATTTGGTTGGGCAAAGCGGACCGGGAATCCTTGATTTGGAATATTTCCCCAAGCGCGAAGTTGCCAACCAAATTGCAGAACCATGGCCGGTTCATTCCGGATATGCAAATGCAAGGCTGCTTCCGGAGCAACAGAAAATTCTTGATCAGTATAAAAGCACTTCATTTCTGATCTTCAGAAGAGACACATTGATGCTCGAATATTACACCGGCGGGTTTGACGAACATACAGTTTCAAATTCCTTTTCCATGGCTAAATCGCTGGTGTCATTGCTTTGTGGAATTGCAATCGACGAAGGAAAAATTAAAGGTGTTGATCAACCGGTAAGCGATTTCATTCCCTCGTTTGCCGAAGGAGAAAAAAGCAAGCTGACCTTATGGCACTTGCTTACCATGAGCGCAGCAACTGACTGGAGTGAAAGCGGAGGAAATCCACTATCGCATAATGCGCAAGCTTATTACGGATGGGATCTGGAAGGAATGATTGAAGACACCCAAATTGAAGGTGAACCGGGTAAAAAGTTTTATTATCAAAGTGGAATCACATTGATTTTGGGTTATTGCGTGTACAAAGCTACCGGAGTGCCCTTAGCAGAATATGCATCTGAAAAAGTATGGAAAAATATTGGAGCCGAACAGCCTGCTTATTGGAGTCTGGATAAAGAAGGCGGGTTGGAAAAATCATATTGTTGTTTGTATGCAACAGGACGCGATTTTGCGCGTTTAGGGAAGCTTTATATGCATGAGGGAACATGGAATGAAAAAAGAATCGTTTCATCGGAATGGGTGAAGCAGTCAATTACCCCGGCAGAATTAATTGACGAAGACGGCAGCAAAAATCAACGTTACGGATACCAATGGTGGATTACGCAGTACGAGGGCAAGAAAGTTTTTTACATGAGAGGGATTCTTGGTCAGTATGTGATCTGCTACCCTGAAGAAGATTTGATCATTGTAAGAACCGGTCATAAACGCGGAAGAAAGCAAAACGATACACCGGTAGAGATAGACGATTATATTCGAATCGCAAAAGAAGTGACAAAAGCATTATGAAGAAAGACATCGAAATTCCCCGCATGCAGGATGTGGGAGTTGCAGTTGTGAGTGAGGTGAATGAAGAAGGACTAAATGAATGGAATGTTTACCTCATTAATCTGAAAAAGGAACAGCTAAAGGGAGTGTTGGTTTCATCCAGAGGGTATGGTGAAATCAATAATGATATTCGTAAAACTTCTGAGCTCCGCCATTTTTTAGATGAGGTAAATCCAAAAAGTTTCATGAAGATTGAACCCATCATCGAAGATGTCTTCATGTTGAATAATGAATACTGGGTAAGTTTTTTTCTTGAGGAGAAGATGTACGACAAGAAGTTTATTTTCCTCCCCGAAACCATCCGGGAAGAAAACCTGATCCGGATTCCCTTGATCGATAAAATGGGGGTAATGATCCTCTAGCCCCCAAACCCTAAACACGTACTAAACGCGATTTTTGTTTACCTATTGAAAATCAATAGGTAATAAGGCCTTCAAAATTTCACTTTTTAATAGCAATTCATTAAATTGCAGTGTTAAATTTTGGTACAATGAATCGATTCTACGTTCGCTCATTCACAGTTGCAACTGCCTTGTTTCTATTTGGAAATGCAGTTGCAGGACCTGTTGCAAATACCGTTACCTCAGCAGGATCTGCCGTTATCGCTCAGGTTGCCCGTTTTAATGTGGTAAACCTGGGTCCGCAAGTGGAGATTTCCTGGGTTGGTATTAAGGAGAAAGATGCTTCTTTCTATACCGTTGAGCGTTCTTCCGATGGAGTAAACTTCATTGAAATCACAAGGGTGAGCGCTGCAAGTGAGTCGCCTGCATTACTCGAATATTTTGAAGCCGATCGCGATCCACTGCCGGGTACGTCTTATTATCGCCTTAAGCAAACACTCAAATCAGGAGAGTACCTCTATTCCGGACAGATCACCGTTCGTCGTCAGGACTGCGGTTCTGAGTTAATGGGTATGAATGCCGGTACAGAAATGGATCCGGTAATGTTCCTTGCATCTGCCGCTTTTGGCAATGAAGAGGTTCTTGTTGTGGTACGTGACAGAGAGGGCAAAGAATTTTTCTCCAAGATCATGCTCACCTTCCTCGATGGAAAGATTGTTGGCTTTGATCCAGACGGACGAATTGTTGATGGCGATTATATCATTATAGCTTCCTCTAACGATTTGCTTCAACAGAAGAAGATTAAGATGGATTGATCTCCTGTATTCTTCAATCACCTCAAATAGGCGGTATTTATCTTAAAACGCGCATTTTCCTGTAGAGGAGGAAGATAGTTTTAATTTATCTCAGCAGACATTTCTACTCAAGAAACATTATCGTGCGTTGATTTCGTACTTTCGCCCCTATGATTTCAGTCAGGGGTCTTACAAAACGTTATGGAGAGTTTGCTGCAGTTGACCATCTCAACCTCCGGGTTGAGAAGGGTGAATTTTACAGTTTGCTGGGTCCCAATGGTGCCGGAAAAACAACCACCATCAACATGCTTAATACCCTGCTGGATCCCAGTGAAGGATCGGTCAGTATTAACGGATTATCTCTGAATGCAGATCGAAATTCCATTCGCAGACAGATTGGCGTTGTACCACAAGAAATCTCCTTGTATGATGAATTAAGCGCATTCGACAACCTGCGTTTTTTTGGCTCACTTTACGGTATAACGGAGTCCCTGTTAAGAGTGAGGATTCACCATTTACTGGAGGAATTCGGACTCATTGACCGAATGAATGAAAAAATAAAACACTATTCCGGCGGAATGAAACGTCGGATAAATATTGCATCTGCTTTATTGCATCAACCCGCATTGGTTTTTATGGATGAACCAACAGTAGGCATTGATCCGCAAAGCAGAAATAATATTTACGAGGCCATTCAACGGTTGCGCAAAGATGGAGTGACGATTTTGTATACCACCCACTACATGGAAGAGGCAGAGCGGTTTTCAGATCGTATTGGAATCATTGATCACGGTACCATCATCGCAGAAGGCACCCTCGCCCAGTTGTACACGCGTGCCGGTCATGGCGATTCGATGGTGATTGAGCTGGCAGAAATCAATGAGAAACAGTTTATACAAATTCAAAACCTCAATGGAGTTGTCGTAAGCCGTACCGAAAACCGGATTCAGTTTCACGGCGACGATTTACGGAAAAAGATTCCTTCCATTATGTTGATGATTACGGAACTTGGATTAGATCTGATCCATCTCGATATTCGGAAACCCGATCTGGAAGCAGTGTTTCTTTCACTTACCGGAAAAAACCTCAGAGACTGATGTTTAAAATAGCCAGAAAAGATCTCATGTTGTTTTTCAACGATAAGAAGGCAGTCCTGCTCACCTTTCTTATGCCTATGGGATTGATCACGCTTTTCGTATTTGCATTTGGAGGCAATCAGAAAAAGCGCGACATGAATGAAATGCGCTTATTGGTAGCAGATGAAGATCAATCGAAAGATTCAAAAGAGCTTGTTGCGCAATTGGATGCTCTTCCCACACTTCGAATTGAACAAACAGACTGGGAAAAAGCAAAACAACACGTTTCCTCCGGCGAACGTTCTTCGGCATTGCGCATTTTTCCTTCTTATTCGGATTCTCTTCAATTGGGAGTTTCCGGATTTGGATTTTATTTCGATCAGGCCCGTCAAACTGAAGCGGCCATGATTCAGGGTGTTCTTTCCGGATTTCTTTTCGCTCAGGAAGGCGATAAAGTGATGAGGGGATCGTTGGGAACTCAACTTGAAACGGAATTCGGAATGGAAGACAGTTCTTCTCGGGAAATGGTGTTGATGATGGTGGAGCAGATGATCGCAAAAAATTCGATGCAGGATCCGTCTGTTTCGATGATGCGATTAGAAGAAGTGCGATCTGATGAAGGAGTGAATCCAACTCTTGTTCATGCTGTAGGCGGAACGGCGGTTATGACACTTTTATTTTCTGTTGCTGCAATGGGTGCAGGATTGCTTGAAGAAAAGGAAAAAGGAACACTTCGGAAATTATTGCTGGCACCCATTCATCCTATTCAAATTTTATTCGGTAAATTAATCTCTGCCGTTGCTATTGGTTTTATTCAGTTATGGTTGATGCTGATATTTGCCTGGTTGGTTTTCGGACTTCAAATCCTTCCGCATATTCCTTCCCTTTTTCTGATCATCTTTTTTACTGCATTATGCTGCGGTTCATTTGGTGTTTTCCTGGCCTCTTTTTGCACTACGCGAAAACAGGTGGAGGGTTTATCTACCATTATCGTGCTCGTAATGAGTGCAATTGGCGGATCCATGATTCCAACTTTTTTTATGCCGGAGTTTATGCAGCAGCTTTCTGTCCTTTCCGTGAATTATTGGTCCATTCAGGCGTTCTACGATGTTTTTTGGAGAGATGCCGAATGGATGGTCTTGTTTTTCAAGTTAATGATGTTGTTTTCAATCAGCCTGGTGATGATTGCCATTGCTATTCCTCTTTATAAACGAAATATTTTACGGTTGTCCTGAACATTTCAAATCGTACCTTGTTACAAGCTGTACAGTTATGAAGAAGTATTCCATACGCGATATCGAAAAATTGACGGGCATAAAGGCGCATACCATTCGTATGTGGGAGAAACGCTATAATATTCTCGAGCCGGACCGAACATCAACCAATATCCGTAAATACAGCGATCAGGAATTGAAACGCATCCTAAACATATCAATTCTCAATTCCTGTGGTTTAAAGATTTCCCGCATTGCAGGCTTAACTGACAATGATCTGGCCGTAAAAGTGCTGGAGCTGCAAAAGGAAAATGTCTCTGAGGATGTTTTCATTGAGCGCATGGTGGTGGCAATGATTGAATTGAATGAAGAGTTGTTTGAGGAGGTCCTAGATGAGGCCATAGAGAAAAAAGGTTTTGAGCAAACAATGCTTCTCATCGTTTATCCTTTCTTGCAAAAAATAGGCATACTCTGGCAAACTGGAAGTATCAATCCTGCACAGGAACATTTTATCTCACACCTCATCCGCCAAAAATTAATGGTGGCTACCGATGCACTAAAAGGGAAGAAAGCAGATAAGGAAACGTTCATTTTGTTCCTTCCTGTTCATGAGATGCATGAAATTGGATTGCTCTTTTACAACTACCTGTTGCGCGCCAGGGGTTACCAGGTGGTTTATCTTGGACAAGCAGTTCCTTTCGACGATCTCGAAAAGGTTGCAAAGATTCGTCCTGCAAAATATATACTCACCTTTTTTGTTTCTCCTGTGCCTGAAGATGGATTGCAGGAGTATGTCACTAAGCTGCATCACACCTTTCCTAAAACAAAAATTTTCGTTACAGGTTTTCAATTAGGATTGGAACAGGATTTATCTTATCCGGATAACATCGTTCCGGTAAAAGCAGTAAGTGAGTTTTTAACCCACCTCAAATAAAAAAAGCCGGAGTATAAACCCCGGCTAAGAATTAAATTTTTATTAAATCAATATTGATTCGCGTTCCAGCGTGTCTGTTGAATGCGGATGAATTCAAGGTGCGCGCGTGCATCACGTACGTATTTGTTCACTCCGATATTGATTACCCGATTAGCAGTCATTTCTGCATTGGTATAATCGTTCAGCCAGATGTAAGCTTCTGTCATGTTTACCAGACAAGCTGATGTTACATTCGCATCTACTCTTGCCTTGCGGTCGTTCGGATTTGATTCCTGAAGAATTTGATTGTAGACTCCCAATGCTTCGTTGAATTTGGCATGGGCCTGAGCGATTTTGTCAGGATAGGCAAGTTGTAACAATCCTGCTTCCATAGCCGAGTAAGCTTTTTGAACATCGGTATAGTCAACACCTTTCTGTTTGGCACTGTAAAGCTCAATTCTGCGTGTAATAACAGGAAAGCCATGATTCTGTGTGAGGTATCCTGTAATAAGATTGCACATTTCATTTACAGCAGATCGCTGGCGTTCTTCCCAGGTTGGTAATTCATTGTCGAACCACCACAATTCAAGCTCAGCCTTTGTTGCAAATTCTTTGGTGCGGGTGCTTTGAAAGGGCTCTGTCTCTACAACACGCTGATTAAAAACAGTGCCACGTCCAGGAACATCGATGCGCATTGTAACAGGATGACGGTACTGGATGACGTAGGAATATTTTTCTGTAGGTGCTTGTCCTGTTTTATCCAAACGAACCGGACCTTTTTCAAAACCATCAAAAGTGAGTGTAATTCTGGTCTGTGATCCCGCGTTCAGAGTGATTCCTTCCGGACGTATAGCAGCAGTAATTGAAGCAGGAAAGATGTCTTGCAGAATAAATGGTTTTTTAGGACGTAAAGGAGGATTCATTCCAGGATAAGGCGGCTTTACCGGAGGCTGAGCTGCTGTATTTCCTGCAGCAACCTGTTTTTCCCACTGCACCATGTTGTTGAGGTGCTGACGATCGATCTGAGCGGTTTGCATTTCATACGCATTCATATATCCTTCCAATGTAACCAGGTAGTTCTGACGGGCTTGTTCCCAGGCTTTCAGTGAATCATCGTTACGCTGTTTATAGCTCATCTGCACATCCAATGCGTAGGTTCTGGAGTTATCTGTTATTTTAACAAGAGGCAATTGGGTGTATTTGAAAGTCACCTTGTTGTCGAGAATGTTTTGAGCTGAAGCGCTGAGCCAGAGCAGGGGAAGGGCAAAAAGTAGAAATTTTTGTTTCATGGTAGGAAGATTTTAAAGGGCACAAAGCCAATATCGTGCCATTTGGGTCTTTAAAGATAATTTCTTTCACCAAAACAGCGAAGAAATAGGGATTATTTGGAATTCCTCTAAATTTGAGCGCTAAATCACATTTTCAATCTTCCAATCCAACCACTATGTACGGCAAGTTTCAGGAACATCTGCGCAATGAATTACAGACTATCGAAGAGTCGGGTCTTTTTAAGCGTGAGCGAATCATCACAACAGCACAGGGCGCCTCGGTAAAAGTGAGTTCCGGTCAGGAAGTTTTGATTTTTTGTGCAAACAATTATCTCGGACTTTCCTCTCATCCGCGTGTAGTGGAAGCTGCGCATAAAACCCTTGATCGCCACGGATACGGTATGAGCTCAGTTCGTTTCATTTGCGGTACACAGGATATTCATAAGGAACTGGAAGAAAAAATTGCCGGATTTTTAGGTACGGAAGACACGATTTTGTACGCCGCATGTTTCGATGCCAATGGTGGAGTTTTTGAGCCATTACTGGGAGAAGAAGATGCAATCATATCTGACGAATTGAATCATGCTTCCATTATTGATGGAGTTCGTTTATGTAAAGCACAGCGTTTCCGTTACAAGAACTGCGATATGAATGATCTCGAGGAGCAATTAAAAAAAGCGGAAGGATGCCGTTTTAAAATGATTGTTACCGACGGCGTTTTCTCAATGGATGGATTTGTTGCTCCATTGGATAAAATATGCGATCTGGCAGATAAATACAATGCACTCGTAATGGTAGATGAATCCCATGCAACAGGATTCATCGGTAAAACCGGACGAGGGTCAATTGAGTTACGAAACGTAATTGGACGCGTAGATATCATTACAGGCACACTGGGTAAAGCCCTCGGAGGAGCAATGGGTGGATTTACCACCGGAAAAAAAGAAATCATTGAAATGTTGCGTCAGCGTTCGCGACCGTATCTTTTCTCCAATTCACTGGCTCCGCATATTGTGGGTGCATCTATTGCGGTTTTCGATATGCTGAGTGAAACCACCGAATTGCGCGATAAGCTGGATGCCAATATCACCTACTTTAAGGAAGGAATGCGGAAAATCGGACTTGAATTCAAGGATGGAGAATCGGCGATTGTTCCGGTGATGTTGTATGACGCTAAATTGGCTCAGGAGTTTGCCGCACGTATGCTTAAGGAAGGTATTTATGTGATCGGTTTCTTTTTCCCTGTTGTTCCGAAAGGTCAGGCACGCATTCGTGTACAATTATCGGCTGCACACGAAAAGGAACACCTGGATAAAGCCATTGCTGCATTCGAAAAAGTAGGCAAGGAACTAGGGGTGATCAAGTGATGAGGTTGTTTGTCCTTTTCTCTTTTCTCTTTTGTTCCTGTTCGGATGCTATGAATACTGCAGAAGTGAAAAAAGATGAACCTGCAACGCAAGATCCGGGACATTATCCCTTGCTTGAACAGTATTGGCAGGATATCAAGGACAGCTCGCATCAGGTTCTGTTTTCAAACCGAAAGTGGATCGACCTGTATGCCGGAGATACTGTTTCGGTTAATCCTTACGAGCTTTATGCTGAGAGTCCGCTTAAAAACGGAATTCCTTCTCCAAACGGAAAAGTGCTTTGGCTGGAGGAAAGTCCGGGTAATTTTTACGAATTCGAGATTCTTGAACTCGATTCTTTTCGCCTGAAACTCCGTCATGTAGAGGCCGACAGGATTCACTTCTTCACAAAGAGCTCGAGACAATAGGCTGTGGATCAGTTAGAAACACCGTCAATACGGCCTTTGCAATATTTTTTTGCCCGCATTCACAGGTTCGTGTTGAAAAGTTTGGCTGATTAGAATTATGTTGTAAATTTGCAGCCCCAATTTCCGGGAACGAATTGATTTAAAAAAAGAATAAAAGTGGACAGTATCAGCTACAAGACCATTCATCCTAATAAGGAGACGGTCAAGAAGGAATGGCTCCTCGTAGACGCGACCGATCAGCCTCTTGGTCGCTTGACCAGCCAGATCGCGAAGTTGCTTCGTGGTAAGCATAAGCCCAGCTTCTCACCTCATGTTGATTGTGGTGATCATGTTGTGGTAATTAATGCCGAAAAGGTGAAGTTTACAGGTAACAAGCTTTCCGAGAAGCAGTATGTGCGTTATACAGGGTATCCTGGCGGACAGCGTTTTGCTACTCCGGAGCAGGTTCTTGCTAAGCAACCGGGTCGAGTGGTAGAAACTGCAATTAAAGGTATGCTTCCCAAGAATCGTCTTGGACGCGCTGTGTTTCATAACCTGCATGTTATTGCCGGAACTGAGCACAAATACCAGGCACAAAATCCAAAAACCGTTAATCTTAACGATATTTTCTAATTACAATGGAAGTCATCAACGCACTCGGACGCCGTAAGGCAGCAGTTGCCCGCGTTTATTTAAACAGCGGTAAGGGAACTGTAACCATCAACAATACTGACCTTAAGGAGTATTTCCCCACGGCTGTCCTTCAGTACAAAATCAATCAGAGTTTCCTGCTTACCGGTACAGAAGGTAAGTACGATGTTACCGTAAATGTAGACGGTGGCGGAGTGAATGGACAAGCTGAGGCTATTCGCCTTGGTATTGCCCGCGCACTAGTGGAACTTGATGAAACCATGAAGCCTGCGCTCAAAGCAGCCGGACTTATGACACGTGACCCCCGTATGGTGGAACGTAAGAAGCCTGGTCAGAAGAAAGCACGTAAGCGCTACCAGTTCTCGAAGCGTTAATTCGCTTTTGGAATCGGAGCTCGTTTAGCATCCAAACTTGCCGGACTCATCGGGTGTTCCCCTGGTGGCTACCGGCAGGTTGCTTTATAAACAACAAGTAAAAGGAACGTAAACAAAATTAAAAAATGTCAAAAGTTACATTCAACGAACTGCTTGATGCAGGGGTGCACTTCGGTCACCTGAAAAGAAAGTGGAATCCAAACATGGCGCCTTATATCTTCGACGAGAAGAAAGGTATCCACATTATCGATCTTAACAAGACCATCGCAAAGCTTGAAGAAGCATCTGCTGCTATCAGACAGATTGCACGCTCAGGTAAAAAAGTACTTTTCGTTGCTACCAAAAAGCAAGCTAAAGACGTAGTTGCAGATCGCGTGAAAAACGTGAACATGCCTTTCGTTACTGAACGCTGGCCCGGTGGTATGCTCACCAATTTTGCGACTATCCGTAAATCGGTTCGTAAAATGTCGAACATCGACAAAATGGGAGCAGATGGTACATTGAATACAATTTCAAAGCGTGAGCGTCTACAGGTTTCCCGTCAGCGCGCGAAACTTGAAAAGAACCTTGGAACAATTGCAGACATGACACGTCTTCCTGCTGCATTGTTTGTTGTTGACGTTCTTAAAGAACATATCGCAGTTGCAGAAGCCAAGCGCCTGAACATTCCTGTTTTTGCAATGGTTGATACCAATTCAGATCCTAATCAGGTTGATTTCGCGATTCCTTCAAACGATGATGCATCAAAGTCAATTGCAAAAATTCTTGATGTAATGATCGCTGCTATTACTGAAGGTTTGAGTGAGCGTAAGGTTGACAAAGCATCATCAGGAGAAGAAGATGGTGAAGAGGTGACCGACAACAAGCGTATTGCAAACTTTGATGAAGAAGTTGATGCAGAAGGCAAGAAAAAAGCACCGGCTAAACCCGCTGCTAAACCTGCTGCTAAGCCTACATCTGCAAAGCGCCCTGCGCCACGCTCGAAATAATTTTTTAACGATTTAAAACACTAAACAATATGTCATCAGTTGCAATTTCCGCCGCAGATGTGAATAAACTACGCCAGCAAACCGGAGCCGGGATGATGGATTGTAAGAAAGCACTGATCGAGGCCAATGGCGATTTCGAAGCTGCTGTAGATATCCTTCGTAAAAAAGGACAGAAAGTTGCCGCAAACCGCGCCGATCGTTCTGCCGGAGAAGGATGTGTTATTGCTGCAGTTTCTGCCGATAAAAAATTCGGCGTGGTTCTTTCCTTGAATTGCGAAACCGATTTCGTTGCGAAAAACGAAGAGTTCGTGCAGCTAACCAATGATTTTGTTAAGCTTGCGCTTGATAAAAAATCAAAAAGCAAAGAAGATTTTCTTGCATTGGATTTTAACGGCATCAGCGTAAACGAAAAACTCGTTGAGCGTACCGGAGTTATCGGTGAGAAAATTGAGATTGGTTCATTCGAAACACTCGAAGGAGAATTTATCGGTCATTATATCCATGCCGGAAATCGTCTTGCTACAATTGTTGCATTCAACAAGGCAACTGCGGATGATAAAGCAAAACAAGTGGCAATGCAGGTTACAGCAATGAATCCTATCTCTGTGGATGAAGCTTCTGTTCCTGCTGATGTTGTGGCGCGTGAACTTGAAGTTGGTAAAGAACTTGCTATTCAGGAGGGAAAACCTGCTGAAATGGCTGAGAAAATTGCTCAGGGCCGCCTGAACAAATTCTACAAAGAAACCACACTCCTTAATCAGGAGTTCATCAGTAATCCCAAGCAAACCATTAAGCAATTCCTTGCAGAAGGAGATAAAGATCTCACCGCAACGGCATTCAAGCGAGTGGCACTGAGTTAATTTATTCCCTATGAAAAGAGAGACATTGTCTCTCTTTTTTTTTGAATTGATAAACGCAAAACATGAAATACAAAAGGATCCTTCTTAAACTCAGTGGCGAAGCGCTCATGGGCGATAAGCAATTCGGAATCGATAATCAGCGTCTCAATCAATATGCGAAAGAGATCAAGGAGATTCACGATAAGGGAATTCAGGTTGCATTGGTAATTGGTGGTGGAAATATTTTTCGCGGCGTTCAGGCAGAGCAGGGTGGAATGGAGCGTACGCAGGGCGATTATATGGGAATGCTTGCAACCATGATCAACTCTATGGCCTTACAGGCAGCGCTGGAACAAATGGGAGTAAATACACGTTTACAGTCTGCAATTAAAATGGAACAGATTGCCGAACCATTCATTCGCCGCCGTGCTATTCGTCACCTCGAAAAAAACCGTGTTGTGATCTTTGGTGCAGGAACAGGAAATCCCTTTTTTACCACCGATACCGCAGCATCATTGCGTGCAATTGAAATCGAAGCTGATGTTATCCTGAAGGGAACCCGTGTAGATGGAATCTATACTGCTGATCCGGAAAAGGATCCGTCTGCTACGAAATATGATCGTGTCACGTTTACCGAGGTTTATGAAAAGGGACTGAATGTAATGGATATGACCGCTTTTACGCTTTGCAATGAGAACAAGGTTCCCATTGTAGTTTTTGATATGAACAAGTCCGGAAATTTGAGCAAGGTTGTTAGTGGAGATAAAGTTGGGACCTTGGTAGAATTCTGATTTTCTTATTTTCGCATAATACATCTATCACTATGAGCGACGTTAAAACCATCATTGATCTATGTAAGGAGGAAATGAATCAAGCCATTTCTCACCTTGAAAATGAACTTGCCAAGGTGCGGGCAGGAAGAGCTAATCCATCGATGCTCGAAAGCGTTATGGTGGATTATTACGGATCTACTGTGCCGATGAGTCAGGTGGCAAACGTAAGCACTACCGATGCGCGTACCATTCGTATTCAGCCATGGGAAAAGAACATGCTGAATCCGATTGCCGAGGCCATCATGAACAGCAATCTTTCGCTGAATCCGCAGAACAACGGAGAAGTACTGATCATTTCCATTCCGCCACTTACCGAAGAGCGCAGAAAAGAATTGTGCAAAAAGGCAAAGTCGGAGGGAGAAGATGCCAAGATCAGCATTCGTAACCATCGCAGGGATGCCAACGAAGCTGTAAAGAAATTACAAAAGGATGGCCTTCCCGAAGATGAAGCAAAAGACGGAGAAGCAAAAATTCAGGACCTCACCAATACGTTCAGTACAAAGATCGATCAACTGGTAGAGCAGAAAGAAAAAGATATCATGACTGTGTAAATTCAAAAAAGCCCCGGACATCCGGGGCTTTTTGTTCAACTAATTTATTGTTCAGGTGTACTGAATGAAAATAAGGAATATGAACCATTTTTTTGCTGTACTGTTTCTGCTACTTTTTAATGTGCAAATAAACGCAGAATCAAATTTTTCATTTTCAAAGGATGGGAAGATGGGAATGGTGATCGAAGGAACGCAATTGAAGTTGTTTTCACTTCCCGACGGCACAATTCTTCGCAATTGGGTTTTACCTGGGTTTTCAAGTTATCCGGAACCACGTTATGCCGAACAATTTCTAAGAGGAATCCTAAGTCCTGACGGAACACAAATCGTTGTTTATTTTAAGGGCAGTTTTTATAACGCAGCAACCTGGACCGACGAGCCGGAATTTAAGTTGTATACACCGAGCTCGGTCAACATTCAGGCAGGAATGGAATTCTATTGCTCGAATAAAGCAAAACATGTTGTCACCACCGAAATTCCGGGTTCGGGAGATCAATCGGGATCCGGACAATGTTCTCCCGGGTACAGAGTTCCGGTGATGGTGATGCGTAATTCCGCTGTAAAAAGTTTCACTGAACGGATAGCCTGTGTTTTTACCAGCCATGTTGCTGTGGATGAAGAAGGGAATGTTGCTGCCTATGGAGATAAGGGAATGTTGTATTATCCTGTGAATGGAAGTTCTCCTGTTCAGCTTGCAGGAAAGGACGTTCGTCTTATTAAGCAATCGTTTTGCATGAACGGAAACGCTTTGCTCGTAAATGCCAGAGTGCCCCTCAATGATAGTCTTAGTAAATTGAAAGAAGAACGCATCGCGCGCGAACTGGATCGTCAGATGAAAAACTACAGAGATATTCAGCCTGACGACATCTCTGCTGAAGTGGCTTACCTGAGCGATAGGAGCAAAAAAGAAGAATGGCTGAGGTTTTGTTATCCCGATTCGGTATGGTCGCTGGTATGGATCAAGAAGACCGGTGATGGTTGGTCGAAGCCTGAACCTGCATTGCCTCCGCATTTGTATCCCATTGCTTGGTCGACCGCAGTATCTCCGGATGGAAAAACAATTGCATGGGTAGAATTGGAAAGAGGTGATGACGGTAATATGATTGTGAGCAAAAAATTACAATTCGTACAGCGATTGGAGAATGGAAAATGGAGAGGTCCTGTTGTGGTAACCGACATGCCTGACCACAACAATCACATCTGGTTGTTTGATCAATACGGAGTTGTTTATCACGAAGGAAAATTGCAACTATTTTACTTTAGTGGCAAACAGTCGGGTAAGTTGAAGGTGATCAACATGAAAGAATAAATAATAGCAGCACATTCAAAAAAAGTCCCGCATTTGCGGGACTTTTTTTATTAATTGGTGAGAATTAACGGCACAAAATAAACAGCATCAGTTGCAGTGAGTTTTATCAGGTAGATTCCTCTTTCAAGTGATTGTACGAAGAGTTGTGTTGAGTTTCCTGTTGCAAATTTTTCAATTACCAATTTGCCGTCAGCCGAGTAAATTTCTATCCGTGAATTGTTCATGAAATCGGGAGAAAGAATGGTGATCATGTCGCGTGCGGGATTGGGGAAAACCATTGGTTTTTCATTGGTAGTGAAATCGGTCACTCCATTCACTCCGCTTTGGTTGACAACGATTACCTCATTGATAATTCCATTGGTAACAGTTATACTGCCTGTGCGTGCGATGCCAGTGTTTTCTTCTGCGAATACGGTAAGCGAACCATTTCCTGATCCGGAGTTAATATCGATCGTTAACCATGCATCATTTGAGCTCGCGATCCAGGAACCGGATGTGGTGATTGACACCAATTGATCGGATGCTGTTTCAGGAAAGTTGATCAGCGATGGGCTAACACCCAATGTTGCTGCATTCGCATCTTGAGTGATCCATAACGTATCGGAATTTGTTCCGGATCGAACCACTACATAACCACTTTGTGATGTGGTAAGTGCATTGAGTCCTACGTTCACATCAAAAGAACTGATTCCGCTTCCACTTGCAGTATTGGTGGTAATCCATGCCGCGGATGAAGTGATGGAATAATCAACGTTGGAAATTACATTCACAACATAAGTGTTTCCTGTTGCCGGGATGCTTAGGGTGGTTTCTATTATATTCAACAGACTATCTTCTCCCTGTTGTTCCAGCAGAACTGTTTTCGTTCTGAAACCGCGCGTAAATGTTGCAAGTGCGCTGCGTGGAGTTGTGGCGGTATTTGCAAGTGCGGTAATACCAAGCGTTCCATTGCCTGATCCTGATGCTGCTGAAAGATTAATCCATGCAGCAGGACAAGTTACCTGCCAGATGCTGTCGGAACTTACAGTAACATTTTGCAATTGTCCGGATGCAATGAAGTTGAGTGCAACCGGATTTACATCCAGATTACGGTGATCAGCCACAACGATATCATAGTCTTCAATATCTCCTCCCTGATCTGTTGTGTTGCATGGACTTGTAGTTGGACTCGGAAAGTTTTTTACGTATACACGCATTCTGGTAGTCCCCTCAACAGCGGTGGAGGGAACAGTGAAATTAAGTGATTTCGTTCCAGTGAAAGAAGGGTACCACGATCCTGCCGGTGGCATAATGGCTTCTCCCGCGTCGTTAAAGTCACCATCAATATTCCAGTCGATCCATATTGCAGGAGCAACACTTCCGGTGAATGTTGCTGAGAAGGTGTAGGTAGAATCGCGTTTGAGTGTTGTTGATAATCCGGTATGGATATACCCTTCGTTATTGGAGGACGTTCTGTTAATAGTGTTTAATGTAACATTGGTTAATCCGTTTGTTCCGCTGATTACAAGTGCAGGTGTGCACCAAAAACTGCTGTTACTCGACTGCTCGATGGATAGTGTGCGTTGAAGGTTTCCTCTGGTAACAATCACCGTTCCTGTTCTTGCAACAGGTCCGTTGGCAGTTACATCCACTGTAACACTCAAATTTCCGTTTCCGGTGTTAGGTGTAATGCTAATCCAGGAATCAGGACTGGAGGCTGTCCAGATACTATCTGAACTAATTGCAAAAGTTTGGTTTCCTGCCAGTGAAGAAAATGTCAGCAAAGAAGGATTTACAGAAAGAGATGGAAGAATTCCGCTTTGCTGAATCACAAATGAAGATGTAGCAACACCTGAAGTTGCTGTAATGGTTGCATAGCGGGGAATGTAAGTAGCATTTGTGCCAATATTCACAGTTGCGCCTTCATTGAAACTGTAGTATCCTGCTATTCCTGCAGTGAGATTTGGCATTGCCCATCCCTGGTTGGAAGTGATGGTCCACGCTGCCAACGCACCAACTTCAAACGGAACATTTCCACCACCGGCTGTTACTGTTAGAGTATCGGTTGTTGTTTCTACTGCCTGCGTTCTAGGTTGGATACCTACAATAAGATTTCCGGGTGTATAATCATTTCCTCCGGCAATAATTGAATGAATGTTATACATCCCATCGTACAATCCACCCCAACCGAAATTAACGTGAAAACGGAGGGGGCTTAATTGATAACCATCTATAATATAAAAGTGACCGCCGCCACTTGCGAATACGGGGCGGCCCGCATCCAGTTCGCTTCTCACTTTGTTTTCCCATTCGGTATTCGTATACAGAGCTTTCAGTAATCCCCTTATGGAAAGCGAATAATTGTAATATTTTTTCAATGCCATTTGCGACGCACCACTGAGTGATACGCTACCGCTCCACGACATATCGAGCGAAATTCCTGCGTGGTACAAAAGTTTTGCGACTTCTGAATTGTGCGCACTTAGAGCAGCCGGCATTACACTGTAGTTATAGGATTGAGCAGAGAAATCGACGCAATGAGTTGGTGCTGTAGAATTGCAGTGACTTCCGTTTCCTGTTACAGGAAAAGAATAGAATTTTAGGATTTGTCCGTATGCAGTGGCACCACAACCGGTCCATACTCTACCGCATGCACCTCCTGAGCCTGTGGTTGGGCAATCGGCATTGTAATAGCAACCTTGATTCCATGTTGTGTTTACCAATGGCGCAACCTGTGCTTGAACCGATGCTGTGCTAAAGAAAAGGGTGAAGAGGAAGTATAGTTTTTTCATAATCTGAAACCATTAATGTTGAATCACTATTTTAGAATGACGTTTCGCGCCGGTAACCAGTTCAATTTCGACAAGGTATGTGCCTGTTTGCAATTCGTATGTTGGCACAAAAGGACTTTTTCCGGAATTCAGGATGAGTCGACCATTCAGGTCGAATATTCTTACTTGTTCAATGGGGTTTTCTGATTGAATGAAAAAGCGTTCAGTTGCCGGATTGGGGTAAATTAGAATAGGCTCTGAGGACAGATCAGAAAGGTCATTAAACACAATCACATAGGTTTGTTTGTATAAAGTATCCACAATGGTGCCCGTAGGTGGAGTTGGCCAAATAACGATGGTGTTACCTCCCGCACGATAGGCGGCTGAGTCGATGGAGTGCACCACCAGCATGGTGTCGTTCCCATTTGGCGCGATGCTGCCGGATGAGGGTTGTTGGTTTTGTGTGTGCACAATTACCGGGAGCTGGTTTACCGAGTCCCATACCCCAATATTGATCTGGTAGGATCCAAAATGAGTGACATTACCCGTGTTTTTTGTCACCACAAGGTAAGTTACCTGTTGGAACATAAGCGTGGTATCGGGGGAGCCCGGCGCGCTGATCACGCTCAGGCGTACCTGTGCAAAGGCGTTGCAATACAGACCAAAAGTCAGGACAAGAAGGAGGGAAATGCGTTTCATGGTAATTCGCTTTGTACAAGATTACGGCGAATTATTGATCGGGTTGCCTTAACTTTGGATAAATCTTACGCATTCAAACTATGGAGAGCGCACTAAATCGTTTGGTTAATTCTTTGGATAAAGAGGAAATCCGACACTTTAAATTGTTTGCAGGTAAATATGCCAGCGATGCAGATCGGAAGGATCTAAGCTTATTTGATTATATCCGAAAATCGGGTGAGCGTTATCAGGAAGAACGCATCGTAAAGTTGTTATATGCAAGTGAAAACAAGAACAGTTTTTACCGACTGCGAAACCGATTGATTTCGGAGGTCAGTAAAAGTTTACTGGTACAACATTATGATGAAGGAGACCTGAACGTGGTATTGTACTATTTGATTCTATCCCGTATCTTCCAGCAAAAGCAGGATTATAAAAACGCATGGTTTTATTTGCGCAGAGCAGAAAAGAAAGCGGAAGCAGCCAGTGCGCATGATCTTCTCGAATCAGTTTATGGCGAGATCATCCGTTTGTCATCCGAATGGCTCGAAGTGGATCCGGAAGATTACATCCGTAAACGTGCGGCCAATCGCGAAGTACTTTCTGGAATACAACAGATTGATGATATTTTAGCAGTTCTCACTTACCGAATAAAGGTTTCACAGAATTTTTCGAAGGGAAATCTAAAAGTGACCCGTTTACTTGACGCAACTATCCGCGAGTTTTCTGCGAACAAAGAACTAGCTGCAAGTCCGGTTTTCCGAATGAAAGTGTATCAGTCGGTCAGCCGTATTTTATTACAGGAGCACAATTACATAGAGCTGGAACGCTATCTGATGGAAACCTATGCAGCATTTACCAGAGAAAAATTGTTTTCGCGTCAGAATCATGATGTGAAATTGCAGATGTTGACATATCTCGTAAACGCATTGTTCAAGAATAAAAAGTATAAAGATTCGCTTCGTTACGCTGAGGAATTGGGAAAAGCAACAGACGATTTTCAGCAATTGCTAAAAGAGAAGTACATGGTATATTATTACAATGCGCTCATTAATAATTATGCTGTGCTCAACAAAGAACGCGCCATCGAAATCATTCTCAAAGCACAACAAGAACGATCCATTGCAAAGAATAAATTTTACCGTATTTTCCTCGATCTTCAGCTGGCCATGCAGTATTTCGATCTGAAAGAGTTCAAGCGTTCATCCAAACTATTGGTAAAAGTCCGTCACGAAGAGAATTTCAAATTGTTCGATGCGGTGTTTCAGCTTAAGATTGTGATCATGGAACTTATGGTGCGCTATGAGTTGGGTGATACCGATATTGTAGAACGCGAAATACCCCGCACGCGCAAAGTGTTTTCCGAACAACTCGAGGATACGGCAAATTCCCGCCAGTCGCTGATGCTTGATTTCCTGAAAAAAGCAATCTCTGCCTCCGGTTTGAGAAATGATACCGGTTTGCGTAAAATATCAATACAACTTATTGATGATGAGGGTTATGCGGATTCGTCAGATGCAGATTTAATCGATTACAAAGAGTGGTTGAAACACAAAGGATTTTAAGGTGAATGAGTATGATATTAAGTCATTTTGTATATATAAATAGTTGTTATTGGTTAATTTGAATGAGTAAGAAATTGCTAAAACACTCTTTTTTTACCTATGAAACCGATACATCTTTGTACTGTCCAAATGGGACAAACTAAATCTGAACACTTAAAACCTATACTTATGAAAAAGCTCTTACTCACATTGGCAGTCGTTCTTGGTGGACTATCTGCCTTCGCTCAGAACTTTACGTTCTCGGGCACTATTACTGAAACAGGAACAGGAAATCCTGTGGCCAACCATACTGTTACAGTTATGGCAGATTCTTCGGTAATGAATTTTACTGGGACTGCGGTTACTGACGCATCCGGAAATTACACGATTGTAATTCCGAACGGAGCACAAATTGGTCCGAATGTAAATTACTGGGCATGGACAGATTCCTGCAATGGTTATGCTTCTTTCACCTTTCAGAATATGCAGGGAACAGTAAACAGTGCTACCTGGAATATTTCTGTGTGTGGTGCAAGTACTTCTTGTTATGCAACTTTTACCTATCAGGATTCTTCAAGTACAGGAACTATTTATTTTGCTCCTGATAATACAAATCCTGCATATACATACGCATGGTCATTTGGTGATGGTGCAACAAGCTCATTGGCATATCCTATTCATTACTATTCTGCACCCGGACAATACAATGTTTGTCTTACTGTAAGTAACGGAACCTGTACTGTAACCGAGTGCAGCTGGATCGTGGTTAATCCAACCAACAATGCATGTACTGCTAATTTCTGGGTGTATGCCGATTCGCTGAACAACACAGTATATCTGGTGAATAATTCTTCATGGAATGCGAATATGCAGTACGTATGGGATTTTGGTGATGGAAATACAGGCACCGGTCAATATCCTTCACATACCTACGCGAACTATGGAACGTATCTTGTTTGTTTAACGATTGCCGATGGTGCAGGTTGCACGGATACCTATTGTCAGTCTGTTACCTTCCAGCCTTTCATGAATGATGACAACAGTCGTTCCGGATTTACACTGGTAGTTATTGCTCCAACTGTGTTGACTGTAGAAGAAGAAAATGCTGTAACTGAATTCACAGCATATCCTAATCCTGCAAGCGAAATCATCACGGTTGATATTACCAGTAATATAAATGGTAATGTTTCAATACAGGTTTTTGATATGCTTGGAAAGAATGCAATGGAAGTTCCCTCAGCGATCAACGCCGGAAACAACCGAATTGAACTGAATCTCTCAACACTTCAAAACGGAATGTATCTTTTAAGTGTGCGTTCAGCAGATGTTTCAAGCCTTCAAACTATTCGTATCATCAAACAATAACCGCATTACTGCTTGCTGGAAAGGGCCTCTTCGGAGGCTCTTTTTTTTTGTTTTGTAGGGAAAAATCTAATTTCAAATTGTAAACATAACTTCGCTTTCCGGTATCCTGAATCGTTCGCCATAGATCCCTTCGGGAATTCGTTTTCCACAGGTAATGATCATGTTGATCTCTGCTCTCCAGGGTAGTCCCAATAATTTTTTTACGCGTAAAGAATCAAATCCCTCAACAGGACAAGTATCGTGTCCTTCTGCACTCATCGACAGCATAAATGTTTGCGCAACCAAAGCAGCGCTCTTATGTACTACAATGCGAATATCGGTTCCATTCACTTGTCGGACCATGGGTTTACGCAGGGCAATGACTTGCACGAATAGTTTTTTCAGTGTTCCTCTAATTCCGAAAATGTCGTTGTTATAAAGCAAAGGCATCAGCTTTTTGAAATAGGTCATGGTACTCATCCCCTTATGACTTTCCCTGTTGGCATAATGCTTCACTACAAAATCGTAATTGCTTTTGGCGCGACGTTTCCAGAGATCAGGCCGTGCAACCACTACAATCATTTCCTTTGCCGTTTCAGTTGTGTTTTGATCCATACAATAATGTGAAAGCAGTTTTAGTTTTTCAGGATCGCTGACCCTGTAGAGTTCGTATAACTGCATGTTGCTGCTGCTTGGCGCTAAGCGTGATCGTTGCAAGCTTCGTGTGATTGCTTCAGGATCGTAATCGGTAGGGTGAAATTTTCGGACTGCTCGACGATCGTTTACTATGTCATCAAAGATTTTTGCAGATTCGGTCATGGGGCCTGTTTTATTAATAGGACGAATATAAACGCAAAATAGTGTAAAAGAAAAACCCCGGGTTTCCCCGGGGCCTTCCTCTCTCTACTTTGTTGCGATTATGAAAAGAACGAACTTGCTTAGAAGTGGAACAGAATTCCTCCTGTTACTGGATATACCTGAGGACCTTTATTTTTTTCGAAGACACGGGTAAGACCGTAGTTCACGAAAAGGGATACATCACCGTAACCAATGCTTCCGTGCAGATAAGCCTGAAAGGGGTTGAAGAAGTAGTGACCCTTTGATTTCGATTTGAAGTCGCGTCCTTCATCTTCCCAACGGGTTTTCAGTCGCGAGCCTAATTTGTATCCGCCTACCACACCTGCTGCAATGTGAAACGATTTGTCAGCGTTTTTGGAGGTGTTTATTTCAAGTAATAATGGAATTTGAATGTAGGTTGCCTTTAGGACATTCTTGGTATAATTGATTTGTGAATTCTGAACTCCGTAAATAGAATCGCTGTTGTAGCGGATCTCGTAATTGTTTTTTATTCCGTACCTGTTCCATTGAATGCCCATTCCGGTATTGATGCTGAGGTAATCTTTAATGATACGCATTCTCTTTTCAGCGAAATTGAAGTTTACAGTCATGCTTCGTGCGTAATCCAGTTCGAGGAAGTTGGCATTTTCGGGGACACCAATTTTATTGTCGTAGGTCATAAAGGCATTTACGCCTAATCCAAATCCCGACCACACACCAAAATCATGATCGCTATCTTCTTTATCTTCTTTTTTATCGCTGATCTCAACTTTTTCTGATTTTGATTTTTCATACATAATCACACGCATGTTGCCAAGGTCGAATTGGGTGGTGTCTGGTTTTTCCTCATTACCTGCAGGTACCGGTGGCGCCGGAGGTGTTGGTGGAGCCGGGGGCTCCTGTGCGAGGATCGAAGTGAATGCACTGAGTGCAAAAAGGCCGGTGATAATTAATCGGGTGTTCATATCGCTTTGTTTTAATGTGGGACGTTCAATGATTGGATTAGTTACAGTTTGTTTTTGTTTTTATCGGGTTTTTTTTGGCGTTTATAAGTAGGACGCTCAAGGCAAGGATTAGTTACAGAGCTCTGAATTTTTTTTCGGTATTGAAGTTGAATATAGCTTTACAGAAAAAGCAGACTTTCTGGTGGATAAATACCAAAGCAATGATAGAGAAGTTCGAAATGCTAAGGAGTTTATTTTACTGCCTTACGACTGAAGCCGAAATTGCCAACGCTAAACTGAACTTCCTTGAGTTCTTGTTCCTGTGCACTTCGGTACGAAATATCCATTCCGGTTAGCCGCGATGCCTGCTGTGCAATGGAAGCATTTACTTCTTCGCGGGTAACTGTTTCCTTGCCAAAAAGTTTTCGATTGGCCTTGCGTTGAATGAACTCGCGAATAGTAAGTCGGTCTGAGGGTGCAGCATATGCAACACTTTCCTCCTCCTGATCCGGTGTCCTGTTGTTCAGGCTGTCGCCCGAATTGTTTGCATACTGAATTTGAATACCAGGAGCGAAAGTTGCCGAATCCTGAACGTCGGGAAGTTGTTGTTCGACAATTTCCTGCGGAATTGAAATAATTTCTTTCCTGAACTTCTTTTTGGGTGAAGCGGTTTGATTGGAGTGCTTGTTTTTATTTTCAGTTGAGTACTCAGAAATTGTTACAGCTTCATCCTCATTGGCAATCAATACATCATTATTGGAATTGGTAGTGAATGCATCAGTTTGTAAAGAAGGAATCGTTGACTTCACAGCTAATCCCTGGGGTTTTTCTCCCGGAAGAAGGAAGGTAAATACAAAGATTACCATTGCAGCAGCTGCGAAATATGGAATTGCTCTTTTGATGTACAGCGGAAGAATTGCGCGCTCACCTTTATGAAGTGATGATTTGTGCTTGAAAGGGATTTGTTCGGGACGCAGATTTGTTTTTTGGTAGAGTTGAAAATCGCGTTTCAAATCAGCATCTTTTTCTGCAAGCGCTTCCACCTGTTTCATTTCATCGGCACTTAACCATCCCTCTGTGTAGGCAACAAGCATTACATCACGCCGGGCAGGATTTGAGTTAACCGGACTAATTCCTTTAAGCGAAAAGAATTGTTCATCATTACTTATGGTTTCTGCACCTAGTTTTGTTTTTTGAAAAAGTGCATGTTCCTTAATAAGATCGTTTTGCTGAAGAAGTATCTTTTCAAGTATTGCTTTTTCATCTGAACTGAGCGATCCCTCAATTTCTTTGATGCATAAGCTTTCAAATTCATCTTGTGTGAAATTGATTTTATGCAAAGCCTCTTTTTTGTCGAATGAAGATGTATCGTCCTCGAGTAGGATATTGTCAAATTCTTCAAGTTCAGATCGGAGTTCGGGATGTTGATCAAGAAAAAGAAAAAGCTCCGCCACCTGCTCTGCAGACAGATTTCCCTCTGAATAATCGAGAAACCAGGCTTCGTAGTTATGGCGGTTAATATTCATTTTATGTTCATATAACGGCCTCCATGCTGCCGATGTATTCTTTTAAAAATTTGCGTGCACGAAAAATATACACTTTCACCTGCGATTCGTTCAGATTGGTAATCTCTCCAATTTCTTCGTAATTGTATCCTTCATAATCGCGCAACATCACCACACTGCGTTGAATCTCGGGTAGTTTTTGCAATGCTTCATTGAGTATTTCCTTGAGATCACTGTATTGTTCATTATGACCCATTCTACGTACTTTCGTTTCATTGTATTCACCAACTTTCTTCTCGCGCCGGCTCAGATCCACCATTGCGTTATATGCTGTAGTAAATAAGTAGGATTTTACTTTTTCGAAATTCACATCAGTAACTTTCATCCAAAGACGCTCAAAGGTGTCCTGAACAATGTCCTTCGCCTTCTCTTCGTCGCGCATATTTTTTAACGCGAAACGGTAGAGATTGTCGGAGAACTGATCAACGCTTTGGTTATATTCCTGAGTGGTCATTCGTAGAGCATTCGAAGGTAAGACGAACTGCTGTGCCCAAAGTTACAGGAAATGCTAGAGAAACACTTAAATCCCTGTTGATCAGTGGTTTGTAGATTGTAAACGGTGTTCTGTGCGCTTCAGTCGAGCCCAGCCAATTAGCTGGTTAGAAGCAGAAATCTCCTTTGGGTGATTTTGCTTTGGGATAGGGATTAGCATTAGCTAAATAAAATCCCAAAGCGTTTGCTGAGCTGCCTGCCCCGACCAATTGCGTCGGGGAGTCGAAGTCAATGCATACATCATCGATACTGAGGTTCCCCAGCGCTTACTTTCGGGGCAGGCATGCGGTCGGTCACTGGCACATCCTGACCGGAATGAAATGTAGCGTCAGGACATTGTGATGTCTAAGTGTTCCCGTTCGCACTCCTTACAGTCGCACTCCGATCACACAGGCATTGCATCTATACTGACGCTCCTATCGTCGGTCAGTATTGTGATATTTAGTGCGATTGCAACACGCTAAACGCGGACTCCGATCACGCAAACATCATCTATACTGACGCTCCTATCGTCGGTGAGTGGTACATCCTGACCGGAATGAAATGCAGCGTCAGGACATCGTGATGTTTTAGCGCTCCCGTTCGTCCGCTAAACGCGGACTCCGATCACACAAACATCATCTATACTGACGCTTCCTTCGGTCGGTCAGTATTGTGATATTTAGTGCGATTGCAACACGCTAAACGCGTATTCCAATCACACAAATATCATCAACCTGTTCCAAATCGCCTTTCCAGTTTTGGATGGTGGTTTCCAGAATGGATTTCTGTTCGCTAAGTGGAGATTGTGAAATCTGAATGAGTAATTGGTTAAGCGTGGAGTATTTGAATTTCTTGCCTTTGGGTCCTCCGAATTGATCAGCGTAACCATCTGTGTAAAGATAGAGCATGTCGCCTTTTTGCAATTCCGGGAAGTGGGTGTTGAAGGTGTTTTCGTAGTCGCTCTGACCAATGGGCATTTTATCAGCAGGAAGTTCGATGAGTTCTCCATTGCGGACAATCACCGGGTTATTGTGTGCAGCGGCGTAACTGATTTGTTGTTTGGAAAAACGCAAAAGAATTCCATCCATTCCGTCTTTTTGTCCTTGTTGCGAGATGTTGCTGATCAAACGCGATCGGGTATGATCGAGGATTGCACCTGGCTCTTTGATTACTTTTTCAGTTATTGCTTCATTAAGAAAGGAAATGTTGAGCAAGGACATAAATGCTCCGGGAACTCCATGCCCTGTACTGTCGCAAACAGCGAGATAAAAATCAGCATCTTTTTTTGTTGCCCAGTAAAAATCTCCGCTTACAATATCTTTCGGTTGAAACAATACAAAGTGTTCGGGTAATTCATTTTTCATCACTTCTTCGTGTGCAAGCAATGCAAACTGAATGCGGCGAGCGTAGTTGATGGAGTCGGTGATCTCTTTTTGTTTCTCTTCAATGATGTCCTTCTGCTCTCTGATGGATGCGTTTTGTGCAATGATTTGTTCGTTACGTTGTGCAAGAAGATCATTGGCTTTTTTGCGCTGACGATTTGCCCGGATAATGATCACCGACAATCCAAGAAGTAAAACCGCCACTGAAATACTTGCGTAAAGAAGAATGCTTCGTTTTCTTCCTGCTTCTTCTTCTGCAATTAATAATGCTTCGGTAACTTTTTTCTGCTCTTCTAAAAGCTGATTTTGTGCGATCTGCTCTTGTGTTTTGTATTGTGTTTCGAGCTCAGCAAGTGCTTTTCTGTTTTCTTCGCTTTCGAGACTGTCGCGAAAGGAAACATATTTGCGCAGGTTTTTTAGCGATCTGTCGTACTGACCGGTTTTTTCATAGACCTCGGAAAGCAATAGGTAAATATCTTTCAATTGTGATCGCATATCCGATCGTTCTGCCTCTTCACGTGCAAGCTCGGCATGATGAAGTGCAGACATAGTATTTCCCAACTGGTAGTATACCGAAGCAAGAGCTCTGTTTACATTCGCAATTCCTTCAGAATCCTGCGATTCGATTTTAAGCGGTAATGCTTCTTTAAGAAACAACAATGCCTCATTGAATTTTTTCTGTTTGGTTAAAAGAATTCCAATCGAGGAAAGCGCTGATCCAAGTCCGTTTGTGTTTCCTGATTCCCGAAATACATCACGCGAAATCTGGTAATGGGCCATTGAGGAATCATCCTCGTTTTGTTCTTCAAAAGTATTCGCGATGATATAATGTGTATTTGCGATATAAAAAGCATCCTGCATTTTTTCAAAGAACCGCAATACTTTATAGGCTTCTTTTCGCGCTTCATCGTATCGGCCAATGTCGAACAAAGTTTGCGCAATGCTCATCCTTACTCTCGACGATTTGTTCTCAAGATTCAGGCTGTCGTAGATCGATCTTGTCTTTATAAACAATCCTAAAGCAAGATCTTTTTTTGCAGTGTAGTAATAGGTCATTCCCAGGTTGAACAAGGCATCTGCTTTTCCCTCGGTATCCTGTTTTAACTCGTGCAGTCCATAACTTCTTTTCAGATAGTATTGCGCAGAATCAAACTTACCGGTATTTGTATAGATTGCGCCAATACCGTTGTAGCAGTCGGCAATTTCTGCGGTGTCTTTTCGTGCTATCGATAGTTTAACCGACATGTGGTAATAGCTCAGCGCACTGTCGATTTGTCCCTGAAATTCGTAGAGGTAACCAATGTTGCCCAGGATTTTTTCCTGCATTGCCTGGTCTTTATAGATCCTGGAAAGCTCCAGAGCCTGGTCGAATTTTTTTCTTGCTTCAATATTTTCTCCCTGGAACATGTGTCCAATAGCGAGAACATTTAAGAATTTGCATTCGAGAATTTTGTCTTTCAGTTTTACAGACTCATCGTAGCCTTTTCGTGCAATGGAAAATCCTCGTTCAGTATCGAGCAACATCGTTTTTTTGGCGATATCGACAGTGATTTCGAGTTTCTCTTTTTGGGATGTAGCCGATTTTAATTTCTTTTCCAGTTCAGCAATATCGGCTGATTGAGCGAATGCGGTTGCGGTAAACAACAAGGCACAAAGGATCTGGAAAATGCGTTTTTTCATTAACGAATAATTACCCTGCCCAATTCGGCTGAAAGTATTTTTTTTACTTCAAATAAACTCTTCTGTTCTTCCAATAACTGATCAACAATCGCATCCTGCAGATCTCCTTTCAATTGTTCCTGTATTTCCATGATCATCTGCATCACTTTTTTCAGTTTGAAAGAATATACCGCATTTCGCACCATCAGACTTAATTTTTCATCTTCCGTTTTAGTGTAAATAAGATGTTTTTCTTTCCATTTTGTAGAAAGAATATAAGGACTGATCACCAGATCAATTGCCGCCTGCGATGCTCCTTCGGGATCGTTGAGAAAATGCTGTTGGGTAAGTATCAATCCGGCATCCAGTGCAAGGGCATAATCTTCGATGATGGCAGCGAAGTCTTCGTTTTCAAGCCGGATGCCGTCGCTTGTGAGTTGATGTACTGTAAACTCAGCCACAGTGGTGCGAAGAACTTCCTGGTGAGTCTTGGGTGCGCCGTCGGGACCAATTTCTTCGTCTTCGATGGTGATCTCAAAATCTATTTCACGTTCGCCGTAATTGAGCAGTATTCGTGCAATTTCTCTTTCCTGAGGTAAAAGTTCATTGAGGGTTTCATTCTCGCGCTGAACTTCTGCCTGTTGTTCAATCGGATCTGCAATGGGTAAATCTGCACCGGCTTCCTTGCTCAGTTTGGTGCGTCGAAATTTATTCAGCTCGTTAATGAGCGTTTGCTCCGGAATGTCGAATAGCTTGCTGCATTCTTTAACGTAAACCGAACGGGTAATTGCGTCGGGCACAAGCGCTACTGATTGCACCAGTTCGCGAATCAGCGCCGCTTTTTTTACCGGATCATTTTGCGCATCACTAAGCAGGATCTTCGTCTTGAAGAGAATAAAATCCTGTGTGTTCTCCCGAATAAACGCATGAACTTCTTCGGTGCTGTGATTTCTTGCATACGAATCCGGATCTTCTCCGTTGGGAAAGAGCAGAACTTTTACGTTCATGCCTTCCTCAAGAATCATATCAATTCCTCTGAACGATGCTTTTATTCCCGCAGGATCGCCATCGTAAAGGATGGTGATGTTTTGAGTGTATCGCTTGATGAGTCGAATCTGACCGGTTGTAAGTGATGTTCCACTCGAAGCAACTACGTTTTCAATTCCTGCCTGATGCATGGAAATGACATCGGTATAGCCTTCAACGAGGTAACAATTATCGCTGGCTATGATGGCTCTTTTTGCAAATGAAATACCATAAAGAATATTACTCTTAAGGTAAATCTCCGTTTCAGGCGAATTGAGGTATTTGGGTTCTTTCTTGTCGCTCTTAAGGGTTCGTGCACCAAATGCAATTACTTTCCCTGTAATGTTGTGAATGGGAAAAATTACACGGCCTCTGAAAAAGTCGAAACTCTTGCCGTCTTCTCTTGTTTTGATGAGTCCGCATTTAGCTAAGAGATCCAGCTTATAACCTTTTTCCTCAGCGGTTTTCAGCAGGTCCTCATACGAATCCATTGCATAACCTAACTGAAACTTCTCAATGGTTGGAAGAGAAAATCCGCGTTCCCTGAAATAAGAGAGTCCGATGCTTCTTCCTTCTTCGGTTTCCTGCAGGTTGTGGGTGAAATGTTTTTGTGCAAACGTGCTTACCACATAAAGCGATTCCCGCTCTGTGTCCTGCTGCATTTCTTCATCACTGCGCTGCTCTTCTTCAATGGTGATGTTGTACTTGCGTGCGAGATAACGCAGGGCATCCGGATACGAAACGTGTTCGTGCTCCATAATGAAGTTTACCGAATTGCCTCCTTTTCCGCAACCAAAACACTTAAAGATTCCCCTGGTGGGTGAAACGTTAAATGAAGGGGTTTTTTCATTGTGAAATGGACATAATCCGATCATATTGACACCACGTTTTTTCAACGCAACAAAATCACCCACCACATCCTCAATGCGTGCGGTTTCGGTGATTAGTTCAACGGTGTCGCGTGGAATCATTTTTTCGTGTAGTTGTCTTCGTTTACAAGCTCGCCCTGTTCATTGTAAAACATCCAGATTCCTGTTTTGATATCATTGCTGTAATATCCTATGTACTGAACCTGCCCGTTCGGAAAATAACTTACAGTTTTCCCTTCCAATATTCCATAGGAATAATTATTCTCACTCCATTTCACCCCGTTCTCATACCAGGTTGTCCACACACCGTGACGTTTTCCGTCGACTACATCACCCTTCATTTTCAGCTTACCGTTCGCATGGAAGGCTTCATTGGTTCCTTCTTTCATGTTTTCTGCGGGATTGAAAGGCTTCACCTCGATAGTATGACCAACGGAATCTGCAGGACTTGTTTCTTTACCGGATTTTTCGCCTGAACAAGAGATCAGAAGAAAAGTGGATGTGAGAAAAACGAAAATGGTTTTCATTCTTGATTGTTATTTAATTTCTGTTTTTGTCTGCGTTCAAAATACATTACGATCAAGCCAACAACAAGCACAGCTAAAAGAAAATACCTGAGCACACCCGGCTCGTTTTCTTTCTGATTCACAATACCCGTACTATCCTGTGCTAATGCAGTTAAGGGCAAAAGGAGCAATAGCAGTGATCTTAGCAATGAAAACATAAGGCAAGTTAGCAGAAAAACAGCCAGAGCGGTGAAATGTTGAATTCTATTTTGATCAATTCTTAACGAATGCAAAAGCCCCGATGATTGGTCGGGGCTTTCGTGTAATCGATTTAGTTTACAGTGTTCCTCTCAGCGCCTGCTCGCGTTCGATGGATTCGAAGAGTGCTTTAAAATTACCTGCTCCAAATCCTTTTGCGCCCATGCGTTGAATGATCTCGAAGAAAAGGGTTGGACGATCTTCCACCGGCTTGGTAAAGATCTGCAGGAGATATCCTTCTTCATCTGCATCCACAAGAATGGATAATTTTTGTAATTCCTTGATGTCTTCTTTCATCATTTCTTTATGCACACCCAAACGTGCGGGAATTTCATCGTAATACGCTTGCGGTGGCGGTGGTAGGAATTCTACTCCACGCTCTCTGAGTGCGGTTACAGTTTTGATGATGTCGTCGGTAGCAACGGCAATATGCTGCACTCCGGAATCTTCGTAAAAATCCAGATACTCTTCGATCTGCGATTTCTTTTTACCTTCTGCCGGCTCGTTGATCGGGAATTTGATTCGACCGTTTCCATTGCTCATTACCTTACTCATCAGCGCAGAGTATTCCGTATGGATCTGCTTGTCGTCGAAGGAGAGGAAATTGACAAAACCCATCACATCCTCGTACCATTTTACCCAGGTATTCATCTGGTTCCATCCTACATTGCCCACCATGTGGTCGATGAATTTCAAGCCAACGGATGAAGGATTGTAATCGCTTTTCCATTCTACAAATCCGGGTAGAAATGCGCCCTTGTAATTTTTTCGCTCAACAAACATATGCACCGTCTCTCCGTAAGTGTAAATTCCTGAACGCACAACCTCTCCGTGTTCGTCTTTTTCTACAACCGGTTCCATAAATGGTTTTGCGCCACGCTTGGTGGTTTCTTCAAATGCTTTTCGTGCATCTTCAACCCACAATGCAACTACTTTAACTCCGTCGCCGTGTTTTTTTACATGCTCTCCGATCGGCGAATTGCTGTTGAGTGCGGTGGTAAGCACAATGCGTATTTTGTCTTGTTTTAAAACATAAGAAACTCTTTCGCGATTGCCGGTTTCAAGACCGGAGTAGGCGTGTGACTGAAATCCGAATGCAGTTTTGTAATAGTGTGCTGCCTGTTTGGCATTGCCTACATAAAACTCTACATAATCAGTTCCCAACAAAGGCAGAAAATCCTGCGCGCCTTCAAAAATCTTTTCAAGACCGTATTCAACGTTTTTTACTTCTTTAGCCATGGCTTATTTTGTTTTTTCCTTGCGGAAGTTTGGTGATAAGTGAATTTCTTTTTTGCTGAATGTTATTCTGTCCAGCTCTTGTAATACTGACCATCATCAATGCGTAAGGCTTCTTCGGTTACCATCAGCGGACGAAACGTATCGATCATAACAGCGAGTTCTTGTGTTTCTTTTTGTCCTATGGAACGCTCCATTGCTCCGGGTGCAGGTCCGTGCGGAATTCCTTTCGGATGCAGCGTGATGTGTCCTTGCTCAATATTATTCCGGCTCATAAAATCACCATCTACATAATACAAAACCTCATCGCTGTCGATATTGCTGTGATTGTAGGGCGCAGGAATTGCAGCGGGGTGATAATCGTATAGACGCGGACAAAACGAACAAACAACAAATGCGCTGGTTTCAAATGTTTGATGTACCGGTGGTGGCTGGTGTACGCGTCCGGTAATGGGCTCGAAGTTGTGGATGGAAAATCCCCAGGGGAAATTGTATCCGTCCCAACCAATCACATCAAAGGGATGAGTGGCGTACACCACTTCGTGTATCATTCCTTCTTTTTTAATCTTGATGATGAAGTCGCCTTTTTCATCATGCGTTTCTATTTCGGAAGGCAACTTAAAATCGCGTTCGCAAAACGGTGAATGCTCCAGTAATTGTCCGTGCGAATTTTTATAGCGTTTCGGAGTATAAATGGGATGATAGCTTTCCAGGAACAGCAAACGGTTGTTATCATCTTCAAACTCCATCTGGTAAATCATACCACGCGGAATAATCAGATAATCGCCGTATTCGAAGTCGATATTCCCCATAAAGGTGCGCAGTTTGCCTTTTCCCTTGTGAATGAAGATCATTTCATCAGCATCCGCGTTCTTGTAAAAATAGTCCTTCATTGATTTGCGGGGAGCTGCCAGTCCGGTAATACAATCGCTGTTTACCAGCAATGCTTTGCGACTTTCCAAAAAATCATCGGCAGGTTTAACCTCAAATCCTTTCAATAACATCGCCTTGATGTTTTTCTGAACCGCAATCTTCGGACTAACATCGTACGAACGAAGAATTTCTTTTACCTGCGTGGGACGGTGAACATGATAGAGCAAAGACGACATTCCGCTGAACCCTTCTGTACCGAAAAGCTGCTCGTAATAATAGCGCCCGTTTTTCTGTTGAAACACAGTATGTCTTTTCTGAGGAAAATTCCCCAGTTTATGATAGATCGGCATAACTAAATTTTAGAGTGTGAAAAATAGCGAGAAGGATCATAGCGATCCAAAGCAATTCAGCTTCATTCCGGATTACGGCGATTCACCCGTTTAAATTCGGTGAGGGTAAAACGCGAGCTGGTAAACATCAGGTTCATGGTTCAACAAATTTAACCAAAGCAAGCCTTAAATACAAGCCTTATTGTTTGGACTCATGCAGTTTCCAACTTGTTTTTCCTTCCGCAATCAATGCGCTCAAGTTGGGCCGGAGTCGGCTTTTATATACACTGAGCGAATCGTTTTTGCCTATTTCCCTTCGGATGCGACGTTGTTCGTTTTCAGGTAGATGGAGGATGTCCCGGCAAGCCGGTGTACAACAACCATCAAATTTTGCCTTGCATTCGCTGCATTGAATAAACAACAAATGACAAGCATCATTCGCACAATTGGTATGATCATCACAGGGGCTTCCGCATTGATGACATTTGGCAATGATATCGTTGGTGATCCGTTCTCCCAATCGTTCATCGAAAACAAAGTTTTTACCAATGAAACGTGAAGGAAGCTGTTCGGTGCGGATTTGTCGTACATAATCGATGATGCCTCCGTGCAATTGGTTGACATCCTGAAATCCGTGATGCTTTAAAAAAGCACTGGCTTTTTCACAACGAACTCCGCCTGTGCAATACAATAGAACCTTTTTGTCTTCCTTTCCCTTTAGTTGATCGAGTACCATCGGGAGTTCTTCTTTAAAGGTATCGGCATCGGGTAGCAGGGCACCTTCAAAATGACCGACTTCGCTTTCGTACTGATTGCGCATGTCTACAATCACTATGTCCGGCTGTTGCATCGCTTCGTTCCACTCTCTGGCATTGAGGTGTTTGCCAACATTGGTTACATCAAAACTATCGTCGTTTAATCCATCGGCAACAATTTTGTTTCTCACTTTAATCGTGAGTTTCAAAAAGCCTTTGCCATCACCGTCCACCGCATGTTTAAAGGGAATACTATTGAATTCCTTTCGGGCATAGAGCAATCGGATGAATTCATCAAAATGCGGAACAGGAACACTCATCTGCGCGTTTATTCCTTCGCGGGCAATATAGATCCTGCCCAGTGCCCCGATTTTGCTCCATTCGGAATACAGTTCGTCCCGCATTGCGTGGGGATCTGCAATGATCACATAGCGGTAAAAAGATATCGTATGCCGCTCAAAGGGCTCCGAATCAAGGCGTTTACGTAATGTCGCCTTGTCATAAATGTTTCTTAATTGTGCCATATTATGCAAGAATATGGTGAGCCGCAAAGATAATGAAAAGAGAAGCTGCACAGGAAGAACCGAATGCCGGAATGCTAATTATGTTGAGATCGGAGAATTTATCCTGCTTTTGCGCTCCAGTTTGGAAGGGAATTCTATTTTTACCGTCCAATTAAAAAAGTATGTCAAAGGAAAAGATCCTTGTGATTGGATCCCGTGGTCAGATCGGGACAGAGTTGGTTTTTGAATTGCGCCGAATCTATGGCAGCGATCAGGTTGTTTCCTGCGATCTAAAAGAGGACGATAAAACTGACCCCCTGTACGAGCAGGCAGATGCGCTGGATAAAGAACGTATTCTTGCCATTGTAAAAAAACACCAGATCACTCAGATCTATTTACTTGCAGCACTCTTATCTGCCACAGCAGAAAAAAATCCTGCCTTTGCCTGGAAGCTGAATATGGAAAGTCTCTTTCATGTTCTTGAAATGGCGAAAGAGGGAATCATAAAACAGATCTATTGGCCCAGCTCCATCGCTGTTTTTGGTCCAACCACGCCCCGCGAACATACTCCGCAGTACACCGTAATGGAGCCCAGTACGGTATATGGTATTTCCAAACAGGCCGGTGAGCGGTGGTGCGAATACTACCACAAAAAGTTCAATGTAGACGTGCGGGGACTGCGTTACCCCGGTTTGATCGGATACAAATCGCTGCCCGGTGGCGGAACAACGGATTATGCGGTCGATATTTTTCATCAGGCTTTAAAGTCAGGTTCGTACGAATGTTTTTTGGAAGCGGATACCGCCTTGCCAATGATGTATATGGAGGATGCCATCCGGGCAACCATCGAGATCATGCAGGCTCCAACAGAGAAAATAAAAATATGGTCGAGCTACAATCTGGCAGGGATAAGCTTCACTCCCGACCAAATTGCAGGGGCCATTCGCAAGCATATTCCTTCCTTTACAATAACGTATCAACCTGATTTCAGGCAAGCTATAGCCGATTCCTGGCCAAAGAGTATCGATGATCATGCCGCTCAATCCGACTGGGGATGGAAAGCGGCATACGATTTGGACACCATGGTTGAAACGATGTTGAAAAACATCCCCCAATTTTGGAAACTTTGAAAATGTTGAAATCGTAACTATATTTAAACCATTCAGAAGAGAACTTAACGTCCTTTTAATACCCCGGTTTGTCGACGAATACCCCCCGATGGGCGAAATGCAGGCAACCTTGGAAAAGAAATGACGTAAATTGCTTCAGAGGATAAAATTGAGAATTATGCGGAACCTCCTACTCACAAATCTCAGTGTCCTGATGTTCGCCATCTCCTCCATGGTAGCTTCTGCTGCCGCCGGACAGGGCGATTTAAATCAGACAGATGCCAACGGCTGGAAACAAGGCCATTGGGTCATTACAGCGTCAATGAAAGCCACACCCGGGTTTAAACCGGATCAGGTAGTGGAAGAGGGCGACTATAAAGACAATAAGAAAACCGGAATGTGGAAGATGTATTACCCGAACGGTAACGTCAAGCAGGAAGCCGAATACAAAAACAACCGCCCTTCCGGTAAATACACCAACTACTACGAAAGTGGAAAAGTGGAAGAAGAAGGTAACTGGAAAAACAACGCCAACACCGGAAACTTCAAGCGCTACCATCCTAACGGACAAGTAGCTCAGGAAAAAACCTTTACCGAGAGCGGAAAAACCACAGGTAAAGTGGTGTATTACTTCCCCAATGGTAAAAAGGAACTTGAGTACGGATCCAATAATGGGGTGGAAGACGGAGAAATGACGCGCTATTATCCTAATGGCGACGTAAAAGAGAAAAAGAATTTCAGCGGCGGAAAAGTAGATGCCGGATCTGAGAAAGAATTCAAAATGGTAAATCCTCCTGTTAAACTGGAAGAAGAACCAAGCAAAGTTGCTACCACCGATCCTAACCTGAAAGCCAATGAGGCTGATGTGAAGGTGAAAGATGGATACAACAAGCTTTACGATGATCAGAAACGCCTTGTGCAGGACGGTGAGTTCAAAGGTGGCAAACTGTTCAACGGTAAATGGTACAAGTACGATAAGAACGGACTTCTCTTAAAGATCGAAGTATACAAAAATGGTAAGTACGTCGGCGACGGACAGATCGAATAAGGAGCAAAGCAATCGGACAAAAAACTCCCGGCCTGATGGTTGGGAGTTTTTGTTTTAGGGCAAATGCAAAAACTCGTTTTAGCGGGCTCAAAATAGTGTGTATTTTTACCTCATGGAACATCCCTTGAACGTCTACAATAACCTCACACGATCCAAAGAACGATTCGTGCCGATACAATCGCCTTTTGTCGGAATGTATGTTTGTGGTCCTACCGTTTACAATTACATGCACCTTGGTAATTTGCGTACGTTCATTACGTTCGATATGGTTTACCGCTACCTGGTTCACCTGGGCTACAAGGTTAGGTACGTTCGCAACATCACCGATGTGGGTCATATCACCACCGAATTTGATGAAGGAGTAGATCGAATTGGTGCGCAGGCCAAGCTTGAGCAATTGGAGCCAATGGAAATCGTGCAGAAGTACACCAATAATTTTCACGATGTATTAAATCAGTTCAATTGTATTCCTCCAAGTATTGAACCCACTGCTACCGGTCATATCATTGAACAGATAGAAATGGTGAAACAGATTCTTGAAAACGGTTTTGCCTACGAAGCCGATGGTTCGGTGTATTTTGATGTTCGTGCCTATATGCAAAAACACAAATACGGAGCCTTGAGCGGAAGAAATGTGGACGAGTTATTTGAGAACACGCGCGAATTGGATGGTCAGGATGAGAAACGTTTTTTTGCGGATTTTGCCTTATGGAAAAAAGCTTCACCTGAACATATTATGAAATGGCCTTCGCCCTGGGGAGAAGGATTTCCGGGTTGGCATTTGGAATGTTCAGCCATGAGCACAAAATACCTTGGTGAGGAGTTCGATATTCACGGCGGTGGAATGGATCTGAAATTCCCGCATCACGAATCGGAGATAGCGCAAAATACCGCCTGTTGCGGACATGGTCCTGTGCGTTATTGGCTTCATGGAAATATGCTTACCGTAAACGGCGAAAAAATGAGTAAGTCGAAAGGCAATTCATTTCTTCCGTTGGAGCTGATTGCTGGATCTCATCCATTACTCGACCAGGGTTATTCGGAAATGACCGTTCGTTTTTTCATGATGCAATCGCATTATGCATCAACACTCGATTTTTCAAACGATGCATTAAAAGCTGCAGAAAAAGGATATAAACGATTTATGACTGCTATCGATGCACTTGAAAAAGTTAAAGCTGGAACAGCTTCAACCTTTAGTGTGGATGATTTGAGAAGGGATTGTTATGCAGCAATGAACGATGATTTTAATACACCCATTCTCATTGCGGGATTGTTTGAGTGCGTAAAACAAATCAATTTGATGCTGGAAGGAAAAGCAGCATTGACAGATGCTGATCTTTCTGATTTTAAATCGATGGTGCATGCTTTTGTTTTCGACGTTCTTGGTTTTCGACGTGAAAATGAGTCGGCAGGAAACACAAAAGCACTTGATGCAGCAATGCAATTGGTTATTGAAATGCGCAGAAAAGCCCGTGAAAATAAAGACTGGACAACAAGCGATACTATTCGTGATCAGTTAAAGGCAGCAGGTATTGTTATAAAGGACACCAAAGAAGGAGTAGACTGGATGCTGGAATAATCGACAGTGTATTTTTCTGTAATGCACTATTTGTTTTGCAGAAGAAATTTAATTCTGCTGTTGCATCCGTTCGAATCTTCCTCCGTTTTGAAGCTGGACATTTCCTTTTTTCTTTTTAACGGGTTTTAGTCGTGATTTATCGCCGCTGAATTTTCTGCAATACAACACGCCATTCCATGTGCCTCCGCAATTGTTGGTGATTACATTGCCGTTAAGGATTAGTTTTGCTCCTTCTTCTAAAATGATATGCGCTCCTTCCGGAAGGGAAACCATGCAATTAACCGTGAGCGTTTTTCCTTTGCGAATGACCAGATCGCCACCAATTACCATTGCGCGGTTCCATGTTGTGTTTTTGCGGATGGTCCAGGTGTATTGCGGATTGTAGGTGCAATATGCTGTGGTGCGAATGCGATAGGGCTTTAGCGAATACTCCTGATGTACCCAGGCAATTTGTTTGGGCGATAAATACCTGCGGCATTTGTTATAACCCATAATGTTGTTCGACACCTCAATACTGTCGCAATCGATGAAACCGAATTTGTCTTTTTTAGGAAGATCATCGAACTGCGGAAAATCGGTATGTGATAATCCCACACAGTGTCCAAGCTCGTGAGCAGATAGCTGTGCGTTGGCCCATTCTCCTCCATTGGTGTAATTGGATACGTTGAGGTAATAGGGTGAAGGGCCACACCCAAATGCCATTTTACGTGCAGAGGCGCCGGTGTAGAATACATGCAAATAGGAACTGTCGGATTGTGCAAGATTGTGGAATAGATCATCGTGACAATTCTTGTCTTCTTCCATGTAGAAAGTGATTTTGCCTTGCGCGTATTCAACAGGAACAGACTCGCGGAAAATAATTTTTGTCATTTTTTTCTCCCTGTGAAAAAAGGCGGTATCGAATTGCATATCGAGGTGTTGCATTCCCTCTCTTCGGAATTGTGCTTTTTTATTTCCAATTCTGTACATATGGTTGCCTGCGATCCATATTTCTTTTCTACCGGAAGAAATGGAATCAATTGCTGCCGGAAGTTGTCGGTTTTCTGCAGGATGTAATCCTATTCGATCCCATAACCTTTCGTCCTGATGAAATCGAATCTCCACTACCTGAAATCGGATACGCGCACTTCGCAAATGATCAACTTCCTTTGTTGGCTTGAGCGTTGGAGCCTCCATTTCGTTGTAGAAAAGATTGATCAGATCAAACTGTTGTTTTAAAGCTGCGGTATCTTTTTCGGTGTAGTTCCGCGGATCAGTCTTGGAATATTGTACCACATGAAGTTTTACGCGAACAATTACTTCAGGCTCATCTCCGCTTGGAATGTAGTTCTCTGGTGTGCTGCACGGACTTTGTGCTATTGCATAAGTAATGCAGATGGTATGTAGCAGCAGCAGAAAATGTTTCATTGCAAACTGTCCTTTTGTGGTGATGCTTTTGCAACAATAGAATCGAGTCGCGACCGAAGCGGGAGAATGTATTCTTTATAGCGACCCATATCGCTTTCCTTAATGGGTTCTGTTGATTGAAATTTCTCGCCGCGGGGATCGATCTGTGATCCGTTTTTCCAGAAACGGTAGCAAACATGTGGGCCGGTTGCGAGTCCGGTGGATCCAACATACCCTATGATTTCTCCCTGTTTCACACGCACACCTTTTTTCATTCCGCTTTCAATTTTACTCATGTGCAGATAGCCGGTCTGATAGGTTTTGTTGTGGTACAATTTCACGTAGTTTCCATTTCCACCACTGTATCCTGCGGCTTCTACAGTTCCGTCGGCGGTGGCCATAATGGGGGTTCCAGTTGGTGCAGCGTAATCGGTGCCAAGATGCGCTTTCCAGACTTTTTGTACAGGATGCAATCGGTTGGATGAATAACCGGAAGTGATGCGCGAGAATTTAAGTGGTGCTTTTAAGAATGGACGTTTCATTCCTTTTCCATTCTCGTCCCAATACCCGATTTCTCCGTTTTGTTCCCAGCGAAAAGCATAATAGGGTGCGCTGATATTGTAGAAATAGGCTGCTTTAATTTTTCCAATGGAATAGGGAACGCCTTCTACCTGTTTCTCTTCGTAAACCACTCTGAATTCATCTCCGGGATACAACTTAAAAAAGTCGATGGTCCACGCAAATACCTGTGCAATCGTTTCTGCCAGTTCACCTGCAACGGCATCATCGTTGAGCTGTTCCTTAATGGTAAAAACGAGATTGGAATTTTTCTCAATGATGCCCGACATCTCTCTTTCCACAACCGAAACCGGACGCTGAATCAATTGTGCAGTAACGTCTTTTTCAAAGCGGAAGATCACATATTCAATTCTGTTTTTTTCGTAAATGAATACATGTGTTTTTGTAGTGTCTTTTTTGTTTTTCAGTAAAGTATAACGATGCCCTTCCGAAATGAAAGTCATTTTTGCATCACTTCTTGCTTTCTGATCGGTAAGGTTGATGTGTTGCTGACTGATACCATGCGGAGCCAAAACATGCGATAAGGTCATTCCTCCTTTTACTTTATCACGAACAACATGAAAAGTATCGAGCAGAAAACCGTATTCGATCTCAGGGAGTTTGTTCGGACTAACACTGCGTACAGAACCTGCTTCATCTTTTTGTTTTTCATCGCATGAAACCATAAAAAGGGTCAGACAACAGATAAAAATCAAAAGGAGTGATTGTAATTTTTTCAAAACAGGTTGGGTTTGGTTCTGTCAAAGGTAGAGAATTGATGTTTTGCGCTGAAAGGATTTATTAAGAGTAGCATGTGAAGAATTATCTGCGTCGGTGTAAATGAAAAAGTCCCGCTGTTTTAAGCAGGACTTTTCCCAGGTATGAAACATCGTTTATTTTTCAATTTTGGAGATAGGTCCGGCAAGATTTTTTGTTTCTACCACTTCCATTTTTATGGAGCCTACCAGGATTTTTGCTTTTGCAAGCAGCGGGATTTTGTTTACATCATCCGTTACCCAAACAGCCAGATCTTCTTCCGATTTGAAAACGCGTCCTTTTTCAACGACAGGTGCAAACTTGAGGCATTTGAATTTTCCCATGCGCACATTGATGGTTTCTCTTTTTACGAATTTAATCTTGAGCGGAAAATTAGTGTCGTCGTAAAACATCGGAATCATGAATTCGTCGCCGGGTTTTGCGTTGGTAAAATCAAGCGTTCTGGCGTAGTAAAAAGCCGAGATCATATCTTGCACCATAGCAGGAGTTTCAAATGTTTTTCCTTTGCCATTATCCACTTTTTGTTTGTGCTGCATGAACGAGTAGTCCTGATTGATCTCATAACCACCTTCATTCACTCTGCGGATAAACAACCAGGGAAAAATACCTTCTGCATCCAGATACGATTCGTAACGGTCTCTCACCTTGAAAAACCAATCGAATGCCGAAATGGAAGTTCCCACACCTTCAACATGAATCATTTTTCTTCCGTTCATGGTGCGGTCGCATTCTTTAACCCGCAAGGTTGCTTCCCCTGCATCTACAAATCCGTAGTGCAGACGGTATCGTAATACTTCTCCGGGTTTAAAGGATTGGTTGTTCACTTTACGGAACTGGTTTTCCCCGTTCTGGAGATTGGCCTTTGCTACGAGCATGCTTCCGCTCAATACAAGACTCATCAGGGCGATTCGGGTTTTCATAGGCTTTTCTTTTGGTTCTTGTTGGTAAAAACGCAAAAAGCGTTCCAAATGTTATTTCCGGAGCTATCATTTTTCAACACGTTGAAAATCAATGACCTGTTCGCGTTGTTTTTCCGATGGCCTGCTTAGATTTCCGGTAAAAAGAGGGTATCCTTGTTACTTATGGGCAAGGGGGTGAAGCGGGTTGGGGAATCCTGTCTATTTTTAAAGCCTAATTCCACATCATGCAGAATAAACTGGATTTGCTGGCTTCCAAACTGGAGGAAGCACAATTGGGCGGTGGTCAGGCCCGTATCGATGCACAACACAAAAAAGGAAAGCTCACCGCAAGAGAGCGTGTACATTTTTTACTCGATGAAAATTCGTTTGAAGAAATCGGAGCTTTGGTCGTGCATCGCTCTTCCGATTTTGGATTGGATAAAGAAAAATTTCTTGGCGATGGTGTTGTTACCGGTTACGGTACCATTGATGGACGACAGGTTTATGTTTTTGCACAGGATTTTACTGTATTTGGCGGATCGCTTTCCGAAACGCACGCCGAAAAGATTTGCAAAATCATGGATCTCGCCATGCAGAATGGTTGTCCGGTGATCGGGCTCAATGATTCGGGTGGAGCACGTATTCAGGAAGGTGTGGTCTCACTTGCGGGTTATGCCGATATTTTTTACAGAAATACACTTGCTTCAGGAGTGATTCCGCAATTGTCGGCGATCATGGGTCCTTGTGCAGGTGGTGCAGTGTATTCGCCTGCGCTTACCGATTTTATTTTGATGGTGGAACAACAATCGTACATGTTCGTTACCGGCCCAAACGTGGTAAAGACAGTAACGCACGAAGAAGTTTCATCGGAAGAACTGGGTGGTGCATCAACGCATGCCAGCAAATCTGGTGTAACTCATTTTACGGCTGCAAACGAGATCGAATGTATTCAGCAGATCAAAAAAATTCTTTCCTATATACCGCTCAACTGCGAAGAACAACCACCGTTTCTTGCTTACGAAAATTCAGGCAGTGAAACGCGGGCAGCACTGAATAGTATTGTTCCTGAAAATCCGAATCAACCTTATGATATGCGTGAGGTAATCAGCAATGTGGTTGACAATGATTCTTTTTTCGAAGTGCATAAAGATTTTGCCGAAAACATTGTTGTGGGATTTGCACGTATTGCCGGAAGAAGTATTGGTGTTGTTGCCAATCAACCTGCTTTTCTGGCGGGAGTGCTGGACATAAAAAGTTCGCAAAAGGGAGCGCGGTTTGTGCGTTTCTGCGATTGTTTCAATATTCCGCTTCTTGTTTTTGAAGACGTGCCCGGATTCTTACCCGGAACGGATCAGGAATGGAATGCCATTATCACCAACGGTGCCAAATTGTTGTATGCATTTTCTGAAGCAACCGTTCCGCGTGTTACAGTGATTACACGTAAAGCTTATGGCGGCGCGTACGATGTGATGAATTCGAAACATATCGGTGCGGATATGAATTACGCATGGCCAACTGCAGAGATCGCTGTAATGGGCGCTAAAGGTGCAGCAGAGATTATTTTCAGAAAAGAAATTTCCGAGGCAAAGGATTCTGCTGCAAAGTTGAAAGAGAAGGAACTGGAATACAATGAACTATTCGCCAATCCGTATAAAGCAGCTGAACGTGGATTTATCGATGAGGTTATTCGTCCGGAACAAACCCGCGAAAAACTGATTCGTGCTTTTCGTATGCTCGAAAACAAAGTGGTGAATATGCCAAGAAAGAAACACGGAAATATTCCACTCTGATCTATGTTGCGCTGCCTGTTTTTTGTTCTGCTTGCTTTTTTTGTGTTGCCGGTTTCTTCCGATGCTTCGCAGTTGGATAGCCTGGTTCAGGTGGCAAACACAATGAAAGAAGACACCAACAAGGTGAAATTGCTTTCTGATCTTTGTTTTTATCATCGTTCGGTGCATTCCGATACTGCAATGAATTTTGGTTTAAAGGCTTTGCGTCTGGCCGAAAAATTGAAATGGAAAAAAGGTGTTGCACAGGCATTGAACGATATTGCCATTGTGCACATGGATAAGAACGAATATCCTGCAGCGCTGCAAAAACTGGAATCATGCCTTTCCATTCGTAAAGAGTTAAAGGATGATCTGGGTGTTGCTGCAGTGTACAATAAAATGGGAATCATTTACCAGGAACAATTCAAGCTGAATGATGCGCTTGGGGTAAACTATAATGCACTGGAAATTTACGAGCGGCTCGGACATAAATTTTACCAATCGTACATTGTAAATAATCTAGCCATCATTCATTTTAACCTGCGCGATTACGAGCAATCGCTTGTCATGCATAACCGTGCACTTGCATTACGAGTGGAGATGGGTGATGAATACGGAATTGCGGCCACGCACGGTGGTATGGCGAATGTGTATTACGAAACGAAAGACACAGCCCGCGCAATCGAAAATTGGGAATTGGCTATTGCAGGATTTCGAAAAATGAACAAGCCGATGGAGCTGGCAGTTCAGTTGAATAATTACGGTGGATTACTAGTGCGGCGAAAGGAATACAAAAAGGCACTTCCCATGCTGGAGGAATGTCTTGCTATTCGCAACCGTTTAAATGATCGCAAGGATATTGCGTCGGTGCTGATTAATCTGGGTGAGGCACAAATGCAAACAGGGAAATACCGTGATGCTTTAGGCACATTTCATCAATCGCTCAATTATTCACGTACAATTCAAGCCAGGCATGAACAGCTGTTTGCGTATATGAAACTTTCGCGGGTGCATGGTTTTCTCAATCGCCCAGACAGTGCTTTCTTTTACCTGGAACAGTATTCCCTGTTAAAGGATTCGGTCTTCAATGAAGATCTTGGCGAACAGGTAGCGGAGATGCGTACCAGGTACGAAACCGAAAAGAAAGAAAAAGAATTGCTCGAAGAAAAAGCGCGCACCGAACAGCTGGCACGTGAAAAAGCTGAATCAGAGCTGATCGCATCCAACCGCATGAAATGGTTATGGGCCATTGGTGGTGGTGCAATTGCTCTCGTGTTTTTGATCCTGTTCCTCGCTCAACGGCGTCAACGCCACTTACAGGCTGAAAAAGATGCAGCCATCATCAGCGAGCGGGAAAAAGGTATTGAAGCCGTTATCACAGCTACTGAAGATGAACGTAAACGAATTGCACGTGAATTGCACGATGGTATTGGTCAGCAACTGGGTGGATTGAAACTTGCATTTCAGCAATTGAGTAAAAAAGTAGAACAATCACTTCCTTCGGAACAAAAACTGGTGGCTGATCTTACCAAAATACTCGACGATTCTGCAACAGAGGTAAGAGCCATTTCGCACCAGATGATGCCAAAAGTGTTGCAGGAGGTTGGACTTGTACCTGCAATTGATGACATGCTCAGGAAAAGTCTTGGTCACTCCAATGTGAAATACGAACTGGAATCGTTTGGCATTGAAGGTCGCTTTGCCGAAAAAGTGGAGATCAGCCTGTATAGAATTTGTCAGGAACTCATCAACAACATCATCAAACATTCGGGTGCCAGCCATGTCATTGTTCAGGTATTCCGAAATAAGGGTTACCTCATCATGATTGTTGAAGACAACGGTCGTGGATTCGATGTGAAAGCCAGTCGTGATGGGATCGGGATGATGAATATTTCAAGCCGAATCAACACCATCAACGGCGATGTGAATTTTGAACCCAGTCCTGGCTCCGGTACGGTTGCTACAGTGCGGGTTCCTGTTGGCTGAAATTGTTAAGAATTTCCCTTTCGCATCCTTTCATGCAGTCATAAATTCGGGTTACATTTAATGCCGGAACCTCAACTTGTTTGCGCATGCACCGAATTTTACTGGTCGACGACCACCAATTGATCCTGGATGGATTACGTTCGATCGTTAGCTCTGAAAAGGACTTTGAAATTGTTGCAGAAGCAAATGACGGTGAAACTGCAATGAAGCAATGTCTTGCCTTGAATCCTGATGTGGTGCTGATGGATATCGATATGCCGGTAATGAACGGACTCGTTGCAACAACAGAAATCCTCAAACAAAAACCCGAATGCAGGATCATCATTCTAACCATGCACGACGAACCGGCGTTGATTCGTAAAATCAAAGAGATCGGCGCCAGTGGATATTTGATCAAGAATACCGACCAAACAGAATTGATCACCGCCATCCGGAAAGTACTCGACGGAGAAAAATATTTTTCAGAAGCCGTCCTTGCCGCATTGGAAAATGGCAACGGGCAATCCGATGAGTTTACCCTTCGTCCAACCGATGCCGTGTTGATGAGTCAGCTTACTGAACGTGAGATTGAAATTTTACGTCTCATTTCCGATGGAATGTCGAATAAGGAAATCGGCGACAAACTGTTTATTTCGCATCGCACAGTTGATACGCACCGCACCAATCTCATGAAGAAGCTTGATGTGCACAACATTGCAGGACTAATCCGCTTTTCCATCCGCAACGGATTGATCCGCTCCTGAATATTACGGGATTTACCGTATTTCTCTTTTTTTGATAAACAGGGTTCTTTGTACAACCGAGAAACCCGAAACTTCCAATGAGATTTTTTCTATGGGATGCTTTTCATGTTTTAAAAAGAGTTCCGTAAACAGAAAATCGATACATCGAAAAAGCTAAACAAGCCCTGCATCTTCCTCTGTTTGAGGTTCCGTTTTTCAAGGAGGAGGGTGCAGGTTTTTTAGATGTACACAGCGTGTTGATAAACAGATTTCCATGAGCGCTTACTTTACTCTTTCTTTGTAAGTGAAAAAATGGAATTCTCATGAATGTACTTCTTCTCGGTTCCGGCGGACGTGAGCATGCGCTCGCCTGGAAGATCGCTCAAAGCTCACAGCTCGAACAACTCTTTGTAGCGCCAGGGAATGCCGGTACTTCTGATGTTGCCACCAACGTAAACATCAGTCCGACCGATTTCAAAGCCATTCGAAAGTTCGTTCTCGAAAACAAGATCACTATGGTGGTAGTTGGACCTGAAGATCCTTTGGTGAAAGGCATTCACGATTTTTTTCTTGCCGACGAAGAACTGAAAAAGATTCCGGTTATTGGTCCGCAAAAGATCGCTGCACAGCTCGAAGGAAGCAAGGATTTCGCCAAGGCCTTTATGCAGCGTCACGGAATTCCAACTGCGCGTTACCAAACATTCAGCAAGGACACTGTTGCAGAGGCTGAAGCATTTCTTGATACTCTAAAACCACCTTATGTGCTCAAGGCCGACGGATTGGCTGCGGGTAAGGGAGTGTTGATTCTGAAAGATCTGAAAGAAGCGAAAAAGGAAATACGTTCGATGCTAACCGACGCAAAATTCGGAGAAGCATCAAGCAAAGTGGTGATCGAGGAATTTCTCAATGGAATAGAAGTGTCGGTTTTTGTCCTGACAGATGGAAAATCATACAAGATCTTACCCGAAGCAAAAGATTACAAACGCATTGGCGAAGGCGATACCGGATTGAATACCGGCGGCATGGGAGCTGTTTCCCCGGTGCCGTTTGCCGATCGTGATTTTATGGATAAGGTGGAAAACCGTGTCATTATTCCAACCGTAAAAGGTTTGCAGCAGGAGAGTATTCCTTATAAGGGATTTATTTTTTTCGGATTAATCAGTGTGAAGGGCGAGCCTTATGTGATCGAATACAATTGCCGACTGGGCGATCCGGAAACCGAAGTGGTTATTCCACGCATCAAAAGCGATATTTTGGATTTGTTTGAAGGCGTTGCCTCTGAAACCCTCTCTGAACGCGATGTGCAGTTCGATGAAAAAACTGCTGTTACCATTATGCTCGTTTCAGGTGGTTACCCTGGTGATTACGATAAAGGAAAAACCATTCGCGGAACGGAAGGAATTACTGACTCATTGGTATTTCATGCGGGAACAAGCGAAAAGGGAGGAAAAGTGGTGACCAATGGCGGACGCGTAATCGCGGTTACTTCATATGGGAAAGATATTGAATCGGCAGTTGAGCGTTCACTTAAAAATGCGGATGTGATTGATTACGATAAAAAATACTTCCGCCGCGACATCGGTAAAGACCTAATGAAAATGCCCCAGCAGGTTTAACCTGTGGGGCACTTGATAAATACAGAGAAAATTTACTTCAGCTGATTGGGATTTGCAGCAGCTTCTTTGTTGAACTTGCCTTGTAGCCAAAGCCAGTAAAACAAGCCTGCAAAGCCAATTAAAAGGAACAGATCGTTAGGCCCATTACCTAAGGCTTCAAGAATGCCAAAAGTCCAAACGAAAAGATCACCGAGGGGATATACCAGCCAATCCATAATGAAGAGTTTTGATGTTGGGTCAAATGTAGCAGTTTCGCTGAAAAAAGAAAAATTAACTTTATCCTCGTGATTCTACGATTCTATCGCTCCAATCAGACTGTTGTCCAGCTGGCTTTGCCTCTGATTGTAAGTGTTTTGTGGTCATTACGCATCGCCTTCCCTTTTCCGGTGGAGGCCTTACCTGATCACTCTGTCTTTTCATGGGTTCCCGACCTGCCTCCCTACAAGGTGCGCATTATCGAGGCCCTTGTGGTATTACTGGAGGCACTGTTGTTCAATAAACTGATCAATGATCTTGAGTTATTTGAGCGTGTTTCATTTGTACCGGGGCTGGTGTATGTTTTTTGTGCGTTCATGCTGATTCCGGATGCTGATTTCAGATGGGTTACTTTTTCCAATCTTTTTCTGTTGCCTTTTTTGCGTCTTATCCTTGTTGTTTACCGACAACCGGATGTGAGAGAGGAATCCTTCTGGGCCGGATTGTCGCTTGGTGTGGCTTTTTGTTTTTCCTGGACACTTGCGCCCCTCTTGCTTTGCGGATGGATCATGATGATGGTACTGAAAACGGTTAACTGGAGGGAATGGATGATGATGATTTTCGGAATGCTTTTCCCAATGGCATTGGTGCAGGTAATTCATTACGGAATGTATGGCAACTGGAGTGCTTTGCTTTCTGAACAACATCATTTGCAAATTCGCTTTTTTCTCTTTGGCGACGATCGTGCTGCAATGATTTGCTGGTTGCTGCTGTTGCTGATGACTATCGCTGGATTTTTCTCCATGCTCTCCCGGCAAAGTAGATCGGTGATCAAAATACGCCGTCAGCGGCAGGTCATCATGTTTTTGGTTGTTTTTCTGATTGGAATTGCACTATTTTCCAACGGACTCTTTGGCGGACATCCCGGAGTGTTATTGGTTATTCCGGTATCTTTTCTGGTGTCGTATCTGGTTGTGCATTCGAATGTAACGTGGATAAGTGATTTTATGCTTTACGGTACGCTCTTGTTTTTCCTGCTTTCAAGGGTTTTTCCCACTGCAAGTTTTTAACAGTGCTTTCCCTTAGGGAGTATTTGTGTAATTTTGATCAAAACTAAATGCAATATGAAATTCGGAGTAGTAGTTTTCCCGGGATCGAATTGTGATGAGGACATGGTGTATGTCCTGGAAAAGCAAATGGGTCAGCAAGTCGTTCGGCTATGGCACAAGGATACCGATCTGAAGGGCTGCGATTTTATTGTTCTGCCAGGCGGATTTTCCTATGGCGATTATTTGCGTTCAGGAGCGATTGCACGTTTTTCTCCGATCATGGATAAAGTGATTGCTCACGCTGAAAAGGGAGGATACCTGATGGGTGTTTGTAACGGATTCCAGATTCTTACTGAGGCACAATTGGTGCCCGGAGCGCTTTTGCACAATACCGAAAGGAAATTCATCTGCAAAAATGTATATATCAAACCCGAGTCTTCTTCTGCGCTGATCACAGCTTCGCTGGATAAAAACAAAGCCTACAAAATTCCGATTGCACACGGAGAAGGAAATTATTTTTGCGATGCAGACACGCTCGTAGCAATGAAGAAGAACGATCAGATCCTCTTCCGTTATTGTGATGCAGAGGGTAAAATTACCCCCGAAGCAAACCCCAATGGTGCATTGGAGAACATTGCAGGAGTTTGTAATGCAAAGAAAAATGTATTCGGTATGATGCCACACCCAGAGCGGGCAGCAGATGAAGTGCTGGGAAATGTGGATGGAAAAGCAATTTTTGAATCCATTCTTTCTATGGTATTGAAATAATAATCGGAAACCTCATAAACCAAACAACCATGAAAAATCGAATTGCCAAGATTGCTGCCTCATTTTTGGTAGCAGTAACACTCTTCTCTTGCGGATCATCGCGTTTTACGCGTTCGCAGTACGGACATCGTGATTGGTCACGTGGCGGTTACGAAGCTGTTGAGCAAACAGGGATGGAACAATCCTCTTCATCGCGTAAAAACGACCAGAAACCTGCCGAAGCTGCAGCAGAGAAAAAAGAAATTCCTACTGTAGAAAACGTAGAGCTTATTCCTGCTGCGCAAACAGAAAAATCAGTTGTTCCTGCAACTAAAAAGGGTAACAACAATGAAAATTATGTTGACGCCCCTGCTGCAATTACAGAAACTACCACTGAAACTGTTGCCACTGAAGCAGAGAAAGCAGAAGCAGAAAAAAACAACGACGCAACCAACGGTGCAGATACAAATACGATCTTATTGGTGATTCTTGCATTATTTATCCCGCCACTGGCTGTATTCCTTAAAGACGGATCTGTTTCAACCATGTTCTGGATTACCCTTATCCTATGCATCATTGGAGGAGGATTTTTATGGGGCTGGGGCGGTTATTTCGGATTAGGTTACCTTATTGCAATTATCCTCGCTATTCTTTATGTGCTCGATATGATATAATGTCATAACGCAAATAAAAAAATCCCGGTCAGAAATGATCGGGATTTTTTGTTTTGTAGTTTTCTATTATCGGTAATTCACCTTGACCCAAAACCTCCTTCCAAAGCCTAATCTATCCTGAAGCGAAATCTATCCTGAAGCAGAAATCTCCTTACAGTTGATTTCGCTTCAGGACTGTTCACCTCAATAAGCTCTAACCTTCTTTCCTTCCATGAAGTTTACGAAGGCACGATTGGCAACACGGTGTCCGCCAGGGGTGGGGTAGTTTCCGGAGAAATACCAGTCGCCGCTGTGGTTGGGACATGCTTTGTGCAGACTGTCTATCGTTTGAAAAATCACTTTTACTTCTGCTTTACAATCGGGTGGTGTTACAAGCTGACCAACTTTATCCGAGATGTCTTCCATTGAAACGGCATCGTACACTTTTTGTACCACGTTGCGTGCCTGCTCGCGGGGCATACGCAATTGTTCCTTGGCCATCAGATACACTTCGTCGAGTAATCCTGATTGGTTGCGCTCGCGTAACAATTCAACAGCTGCCTGAAATGCAATGAAATCTCCCATAATGGCCATATCGATTCCGTAACAGTCGGGAAAACGAATTTGAGGAGCGGAAGAAACGATGATGACGCGTTTTGGTGATAAACGATCCAGCATTTTAATAATGCTTTTTCGCAGTGTTGTTCCGCGAACAATGGAGTCGTCTATAACAACCAAATTGTCGATGTTCTTTTTTACGGTTCCATGGGTAATGTCGTACACGTGGGCAACCATGTCGTCGCGTGCATCGTCGTTGGTGATGAAGGTGCGTAGCTTAGCATCTTTTACCGCGAGTTTTTCAACACGTGGACGCATGGCCAATATCTCTTCCAGTTTTTTCTCGTCGGGATTTTGTCCGAGCGCAAGAATGAGTTCTTTCTTTTTCCCGTTAAGGTAATCTTCCACACCTTTTATCATTCCGTAAAATGCAGTTTCTGCAGTATTGGGAATGTAAGAGAATACCGTATTATCAAGATCGTATTGGATCGTTTCAAGAATTTGCGGAACTACATTTCTTCCGAGCTGTATGCGCTCACGGTAAATGTCCTGATCACTACCGCGGGAAAAATAAATCCGCTCAAATGAACATGAACGTTTCTCTCCGGGTTCTGTTATTTTGAATTCACCGATCTGTCCGTTTTTACGAATCACCAGCGCATGTCCGGGTGTGATCTCCTGAATGGCATCTACCGGTAAGTTGAAGGCTGTCTGAATCACAGGACGCTCGGATGCCACTACGCAGATTTCGTTGTCGTGGTAATAAAACGCAGGACGAATTCCATTGGGATCGCGAAGCACAAATGCATCGCCGTGACCAATCAATCCTGCCATGGCATAACCACCATCCCATTTCTCTGCCGATTGCGCCAGGATACTTTGAATATCCATATTCGCAGCAATCATGCCTGAGATCTGACGGTTGTTGTATCCAAGTGCTTTGTAAATTTTAAAGAGACGTTCGTTTTCCACATCAAGGAAATGACCGATCTTTTCCATTACAGTAACAGTATCCGACATCTCCTTAGGGTGCTGACCCAATTCGGTGAGATGATCGAAAAGTTCGTCGACATTGGTGAGATTGAAATTTCCTGCTACAACAAGATTTCGTGTTGTCCAGTTGTTCTGCCGAAGAAAAGGGTGACAACTCTCAATGCTGTTTTTTCCGTAGGTACCATAGCGCAAGTGACCAAGAAACAATTCACCCATGAACGGGAAATTTTCTTTCAGGTAGGGAATGTCTTTGAGCAGTGAAGGATCTTTTGCAGTACCATTATTTATTTTTCCGTATACATCCGAAAAAATTTCCTGTATTGCATTGGTGTTGATAGAGCGTTTGCGTGAGATGTAACGCTGACCCGGTTGCATATCGAACTTGATGTTCGCCAGTCCTGCACCGTCCTGTCCGCGGTTGTGTTGTTTTTCCATCAGCAGGTACATCTTGTTCAGCCCGTAAAAAGCTGTGCCGTATTTGTCGACATAATATTCCAGAGGCTGAAGTAGGCGCAGTACGGCAATACCGCATTCGTGTTTGATGTTGTCGCTCATAGGGGAAGAACTGGAGTGCAAAGGTAAGGAGAATCCTGACGCTTCGGTCAGGATTGATTTTGACAATTTTCAAAATCAATGTGCGAATTCTTATCCGTCAAGGCTATGAGATGGTAATAATCGGAAATGGGATCTAAAACCCGGAAGAGTGCAAGAGGACCCTCCTTTCAATGCGTTACGGCATACGAAGGACAGTGTAAGGGAATTGGTCAAAGGGAATTGGAGTTTTATTAAGTAATTGAAAAACAATGTGTTGAATGACAATCTTCATCCGTTGACGAAGGTATTCCTGCCTTTGCTTTATTATTGGCATTCTTAGGGGCAACATATAGTTGTTTTGTGCGTCTGTGGAATGGTTCGTAACTTGCTGTTTCATAATGATGAAGTTCTTCCGTTTGTTAGTGGTCGTAATGACCTGGTGCTTGCTTCTTTCTGAGGCACGTGCTGTGCATCCGGATATTTTCTTTTCTCCGAATCGCGGACAGTGGCATTCGAATATTTCTTACCAGCTCAAGATGAATCCCGGATTCATGTACCTCGAGCGCAAGGGTATTACTTTTTTGTTTCTTGAAGCCGAAGGTCACCACGATGGTGATCAGCAACACGTGCATGAAGGTCCGGAGCGGGCACATGCGCTGAAGATCGATTTTCCGGGAGCAAGCGATGAGGTGCGTTTTGCCGAGGGTAAACATGTTTCGTTTTACGAAAATTATTTTCTGGGTAACGATCCTGCCAAATGGCAATCGCAATTGTATCCTGCTATGGAAGTGGAGCAGAAAAATGTGTATCCCGGCATTGAATTGCGCTATTACGGAACCGAACAGGGCGAATTGAAATACGATTATGTTTTGGCTCCTCAGGCCGATTACACCTTGATTCGCCGTGTATATTCGGGAGCAGATCAGCTTTTTCTCAAACAAGGAGAATTACACATCGTCACTTCAATCGGAACCGTTATTGAAAAACGTCCGAAAGCATTTCAGTTGATTAACGGAAAACAAAAAGAAATTCCCTGCGAATTTGCATTGCGTGGTACCGAGGTGACATTTGTTTTCCCTAAGGGATACGATCGCAGTAAAGAGCTGATCATTGATCCTGTATTGGTGTTTTCAACTTTTTCGGGATCTACTGCCGATAATTTCGGATTCACCGCAACTTATGATAATCAGAAAAATTCATTTGGCGGAGGAATTATTTTTCCAACCGGACAATACCCGGTAACAGCAGGTGCTTTTCAGAGTGGGTTTAGCGGAACACCCTCCATTGGAAATACCACCCGCGATATTGGCATCACCAAATTCAATGTAAACGGAAACAATCTGATCTATTCAACCTATATCGGAGGAACAGGAACAGAGGCTCCGCATTCTATTGTTTGCAATAATGCAGGAGAGTTGTATGTAATGGGAACCACTTCATCATCCAATTTTCCAATGGCAGGAACACCCTACGATAATTCATTTGCAGGAGGAGGAGCCGCTACACCGCCTAGTTCGGGAATGGATTACGCAGCAGGGTCAGATATTTTTGTGTTGCGACTCAATCCTGCCGGAACAGCATTGCTTGCTTCTACTTACGTAGGAGGAACAGGCAACGACGGATTAAATCTCTCCACTGCTCTTGCCTATAGTTACGGTGATGTTTTTAGAGGGGAAATCATTGTTGAAAGCACAGGTAATGTGGTGATCGCATCGGTAACAGGTTCTGCTAATTTTCCGGTTACCGGCAATGCACCTGAGCCCTTGTTTGGTGGTGGAAATTACGATGCAGTTGTTTTTCGTCTAAGCGCGAATCTTTCTGCTTTGATGTGGAGTACATACCTTGGTGGTTCCAATGCAGATGCTGCGTACGGTGTGCAGGAAGATGATAACGGCGATATTTACGTGAGTGGCGGAACACAAAGTTTTGATCTTATCGTAACGCCGGGTGTTATCAATCCGGGTTTCATTGCCGGAGTGGATGGTTTTGTGTGCAGATACAGTGCCAATGGCAATTCCATTCTTGCTGCTACTTACCTCGGTACACTCAATTACGATCAGGCGTATTTCGTGCAGATTGATAGCGATGGAGATGTGTATGTGCTCGGACAAACAACAGGAACGTATCCAATTTCTCCCGGAGTGTACAACAACAACAACAGCGGACAATTCCTGCACAAAATGAACAATACGTTTACCACAACACTGTGGTCGACTCGTATTGGCCGCAACACCGGGAATGTCGATTTTTCTCCTTCTGCATTTCTGGTGAACAACTGTAAACAGATTTATATTGCAGGATGGGGCGGTACACTGGCGGGCCTTGCTCCCTACCAGGCCTTGGGGAGTTCAACAGTTGGTTTACCGATCACTTCAGATGCCATACAGTCGAGTACGGATGGAAATGATTTTTACCTGATGATTCTTGCACCCGATGCGCAGAGTTTATTGTTTGGGACGTATTTCGGTGCGCCTTCTCCTTCCAACGAACATGTGGATGGAGGTACTTCGCGTTTTGATAAAGATGGAGTAGTGTATCAGGCAGTGTGTGGTGGTTGCGGCGGACAATCTAACTTTCCTACAACCCCAGGTGCATGGTCGAACACGAATAATAGTCCCAATTGCAATCTGGTTGTTTTTAAAATCGATCTGAAAGAAATTGTTGCGCAGGCACAATTTAATTTTGTTGGCGATCGATGCAATCCCCCGGTTGGGATTCAGTTTGATAATACCAGCACAGGAGCAATTTCCTATGAATGGAATTTCGGAGACGGAACAACGTCTACGCTTGAAAATCCCTCGCACACCTTCGCCGCTCCCGGAACGTATCAGGTAACACTTATTGCGCTCGATTCAAATACCTGTAATGGGGTTGATACAGCTTTACTCAATGTATTTATTCCCGGACCACTTTCCGTTGCCGTGAGTCCTGGTGATACCATTTGCAATGGTGAATCTACTGTTGCTCAGGTAATAGGCGGTGCCACTTATACCTGGACGCCTTCAACAGGAGTAAGTGGTGGAAATACAGCAACACCCACGCTCTCTCCGCAGGTGTCTACAACGTATACAGTAATTGCTATAGATACCAATGGTTGTGCCGACACACAAACTGTTCATGTACATGTGCAGCAATTTGTAAATGCAGGACTGAATGCCGTGTTCACTCCTTGCTCAATTCCTGTTCAGGTGAGTTTTATCAATGAAAGTGCAAACGCCGTTCAGTATTTCTGGGATTTTGGAAATGGCATGACCTCTGTTCAGCCGGATGCGCAGATCACCTATACCAATCCCGGATATTACGATATCACCATTGTAGCTGTCGATCCTTCTACCTGTAACGGATCAGATACTGCAAGCATGCAGATTTATCTCCCGCCTCCTGCTGAAATAACCGTTACCGGGACCGATACTATTTGTTCCAATCAGGAAGCGCAGTTGTTTGTTAGCGGTGCAGAATCGTACACCTGGTTTCCGCCATTCGATATCAATGATCCTACATTGCCTAATCCCTGGGTTGGCCCTGATTTTACCACAACATACGGCGTAATCGGAATTGATACCAATGGTTGCGCAGACACAGGCTATGTTACGGTAAATGTTTTTCCACCCACTTCTATCGATGCCGGATCAAACATCATTCTCGATATTGGTGATGCACCGGTATTGAATCCTTCTCTTCCGTCGAGTGGAACATTTTTTTGGTCGCCTTCTACCGGATTAAGTTGTACCGATTGTCAGAATCCAGTTGCTACACCCGATTTTAATCAGTGGTACTATTTAACGTATACCGATTTGTACGGTTGTACCTACGTCGATTCACTGCAGGTGCTGGTTACGCCTTCTGTTTTTATTCCCAATGCATTTTCTCCCAACGACGATGCGCATAACAATGTGTTTTATCCGATCGTACGCAATCTTGCCACTTACGAGTTCTGGATCTTCAATCGCTGGGGAGAAGTTATTTTTCATACCACCGATCAAAACGAAGGCTGGAACGGAAGACACAAAAACAATGTGATGTGTCCGAACGATGTGTATGTTTGGAAGATCAAATACACCGATTACATTCAACCGGATGAAGAACGTGTGAAGATCGGGCACGTGACTTTGGTGAAGTAGGGGTGAATGGTGTGATCAGTGATCCCGACGCTCCCCTTCGGTACGGTCGGGACAGGCCGGTGAACAGTCCTGAAGCAGAAATCTCCTTACGGTCGATTTCGCTTCAGGATCGATAAGGCTTTGGGAGGGATGTAATGAATTTAATTTTGAAGATGGAAATGATAAGTAAGGCAGCGTGTGTGAGATGGGTCCGGACGATGATGATTCCGGTTTTTTTATTGTTGCTTATTTTTTCCGGGCAAGCACAACGTGATTTGTTGGAGCGGGCTGATTCCATTTATTATTCTGATCCTGATTCCTCATTTTCTTTAAGTGTGAAGGCGGAAAAACTCGCATTATTGATGCAGGATAAAGAAATGATTGCGCATGCTGAATTGAACAAGGCGAGGTATTTTTTGCTCAAAACGCGTTACGAAGAAGCCAACAGCGAACTGGATAAAGCCAAAGAATATTATGAACGCAGCAATAACCTGAGTGGTCAGGCGAAAGTTTATAAGTTGCGGGCAATTCTTTACGGAAGATTAAACAATGCGGAAGCGGAAACACGTGCATTAAAAGAATCCATTCGCTTGTACGAAGAGGCTAATGATCATCCCGGACTGATCAATGCATTGCTCAATTATTCAAACGATGCCATGCGCAACAAGGATGAAAAAAACGCGCTTTGGGCTTTGGAGGAATTGAATAATCTGGAAAGCTGGATGCGTCCTGTCGATCATTACTTTCTATACCAGAACAACGGAACGTTTGCATTACTAAAAGGAGATTTCGACGGAGCTATTTCCTGGTACGAACAAGCGCGTGATGTGGCAGTGGATGAAAAGATGAACGATAGTTATGCCACCATAACCATGTTAATGGGTAAAGCTTACGCAAAAGCTATGCGCAAAAAGAAGGCAGAAAAATTATTCCTGGAGAGTTTATCATTCAGCAGAAAACATCACCTTGATTTCGAACGCTTTGAAGCCCTCGAAGAATTGGTTGGTTTTTACAGTGAGAATAATGATTTCCGCAGCGCATTCAGGTTTCAGTCGGAGTTGAATTCCTTACGCGACACCTTGTACAATCTTGAACGGGTGAACCGCATCAATGAACTGGAGAAAAAAGTGTTGCTTACGAAAAAAGAAACCCAGCTGGCCGAAACAAATGTGGAGCTGACCGAAGAAAAACTACGCGGTGCCGATGCGCGTATGCAAATTGGTGTGTTGTGGTTTTCGGTGCTTTTTATTTTAGTCATTGCAGGATTGAGTTTGTGGATGTTTTTCAAGACGCGCTCGCTGAAGAATAAAATCCTTCTACAATCTAAAGAATTGCAACTCAAACACGAAGAAGTAAGCGAAGCCTACCGCAATATAACCGACAGTATCCGTTACGCTAAACGCATTCAGGATGCTATTCTTCCCCCGAATAAACTGGTGAAGGAATTTCTGGATGATTCATTCATTCTTTATAAACCAAAGGACATCGTTGCGGGTGATTTTTACTGGCTCGAATCGGTTCAGAAAATAAAAGGTGGTCGTAAAATCATGTTCGCTTGCTGCGATTGCACCGGTCATGGCGTACCCGGCGCGATGGTGAGTGTGTTAGGACACAATGCCCTCAATAGAGCAGTGCGCGAATTTGGATTGCAAATGCCGAATGAAATCCTGAACAAGGTGAATGATTTGGTGGAAGAAACCTTTTCCAATAGCGAAAATGAAGTGGCCGACGGAATGGATGTTTCGATGTGTGTTTTAGATGAAGAAGAAAAGAAATTGTTTTTTGCCGGAGCTAATAATCCCTTATGGATCATCAGAAAGGGAGAATTAATTGAATACCCGGCCGATAAACAACCCATTGGTAAATTCGAACATAAACACGACTTTACTTTACACACAATCGATTTAATGGATGGAGATACCATTTATATTTTTTCGGATGGTTTTGCCGATCAGTTTGGTGGAGAGAACGGAAAAAAAATGAAGTATTCACGCTTTAAGGAATTATTGCTCACCGGACATTTCTTCACCATGCCCGAACAGCGTCAACGCCTCAATGTTGAATTTGAAAAATGGAAGGGTGACCTGGAACAGCTGGATGATGTTTGTGTGATCGGTGTGCGGGTTTGATTTTTAACCACTAAGACACTAAGGGCACTTAGAAACACTAAGGGTTTAACCGCATCCTCCTTCGTTTCAATACGACGGGCAGTTTGGTGGGCAAGCTGGTTAATTGGGGGCTGGTTAATTAGGGAATTGGGGGACTGGTTAAAAAGGAATCTCTTTCCCCATTTACTGATCACCGATCACTGTTCACCATTCACTCAAAATCTTCCCGTTTCATCCCCAACCACTCCAGTGCTGAACCACTCAGCATCATTTCCTTTTCGGTGTCGCTGTATTTCGATTCGCGGATAAGTTTGCCGGGTTCGAGTTCTCCGAGGGGGAAAGGGTAGTCGGTGCCCATAGCGATCTTTTCTACTCCGAACATGTCTACAACAACGTCGAGCATTTTTGGATCGTGTATGAGTGAATCGATCCAGAATTTTTTGAGGTAATTTTTTGGAGGAACAGGATTGTCGATTGCGCATAAATCCGGACGCACATCGAAACCGTGTTGTATTCTGCCGAGTGTTGCAGGGAAAGATCCTCCTCCGTGTGCAAAGGCAACGCGAAGATTTGGTAGGCGCTCAAATATTCCGCCGAAAATGAGTGAGCAAATGGCGCGCGATGTTTCCGCCGGCATGCCTACCAGCCAGGGTAACCAGTAGCGTTGGATCTGCGATTCGCCCATCATGTCCCAGGGGTGGATGAATACACACATGTCGAGTTCCTGACAGGCTTCAAATAGGGGGAAGAACTGCGGCTCACTCAAATTTAATCCGTTGATGTTGGTACCGATCTGAATGCCTTTTAATCCGATCTCCCTGCAGCGTTTTAATTCCTGAATGGAAAGTGCGGTGTCTTGCATAGGAAGCGTTCCTAATCCTGCAAAACGATGCGGATAACGTTTCACCACATCGGCAATGTGATCGTTTAGAAAAATGGATGTTTCCAGACAGTGTTCTGCAGGTGCCCAATAATGAAACATAACGGGTACAGTAGAAAGCACCTGCACATCTACCGTTTGATGATCGCATTCTTTCATGCGTGTTTCTGCGCTCCAGCAGTTGTCTTCTACTTCACGGAAAAATTTATCGTCTTTCATCATGCGCGCACAACAAGGCTTGTGGTGCTCCAGATGAATGAACCCGCCGTAACCGAAACGCTCTTTCCAATTGGGAATGTGCTCCGGTAAAATGTGGGTGTGAATGTCGATGGTAAAAAATTTCGCCACGGTTATACGTCCTTATCCACAAAGCGTTCATCCACTTCCATCACGTGTCCGCAATTCTTGCAGGTGCGAAGATCTTCCGACATGTAAAACTCGCGGAACGTAGGAAGAAAATCTCTTTCGATGCTCTTCATCACAAAACGTTTGTCGTAGAGCTTGTGATTGCACTTATCGCAGAACCACAGCAGACCGTCTTTCTCTTCACCGCGGCGCTTGCGTTCAATGACGAGTCCGATAGTATTGGCCGGACGAATGGGTGAATGCGGGATATTGGGAGGAAGCAAAAAGATATCACCTTCCCTGATCTGTACTTCAACAGCTTTTCCATCCACTTGAACTTTCACCGTCATGTCACCTTCGATCTGGTAGAAGAATTCTTCACTCTCGTTGAGGTGATAATCCTTGCGGGCATTCGGACCACCCACCACCATCACGATGAATTCGGTATCGGTGTAGATTACTTTGTTATTGACCGGCGGTTTGAGCAGATGACGGTTGTCTTCGATCCACTGCTTGAAATTGAAAGGGAGAATAAGACTCATGGCTGGAAATTGTGCTTTAAAAATAGCAATTCTAGGCATACAAGAGGACCTGCATGAAGAAACACAGGCATAGCTGACCGAAATCATCCCGCATAAGTTCCTTTAAGTGTGCGAAATACTATCATCTTGCGGAAAATCAGACGGAAGCCTTACCTTCGAAAAAAATACGACCTTATGAACCTTGATCTCAGCGGAAAGAAAGCCATCGTTTGCGGAAGTACTGACGGCATCGGAAAAGCATCGGCCATTGAACTGGCACAATTGGGTGCTTCGGTCATTCTGGTTGCACGCAACGAAGACAAGTTGGTGCGTACCCGCAAGGAACTCGATACATCCAAAGGACAAGAACATCATTACATCGTTGCCGATTTCGACTTCGCTCCCGAATTAAAAATGCGTGTGGAAGATTACATCAGCGAAACAGGACCTGTACAAATTCTCGTCAACAACACCGGCGGACCGGCAGGCGGACCCATCATCAATGCGAAAACGGAAGAATTTCTACACACCTTCAATGCGCATCTCATTTGCAATCATATTCTGGTGCAGGCCGTAGTTCCCGGCATGAAGGAAAGCGGATACGGACGCATTATCAACATCATTTCTACCTCGGTAAAACAACCTTTACCCGGACTCGGTGTTTCCAATACCATTCGTGCAGCTGTTGCTAATTGGTCCAAGACGCTCGCGGGTGAACTTGGAGCGTACAACATCACAGTGAACAATGTGCTTCCCGGTGCAACAATGACACAACGATTGCAATCCATCGCCGAAAAAAAATCGGCAGCAAGCGGAAAAAGCGTAGAAGAAATTCTCGCACACATGGCAGCGGAAGTCCCAATGGCACGCGTAGGACAAGCGCACGAAATTGCGGCTGCAGTTGCATTCCTGGCATCTCCTGCGGCTTCCTACATCAACGGGATCAATGTTCCGGTAGATGGTGGACGGACGGGGTGTTTGTAGGGGTTACGACTGGTGATTTTTCTTAACCACTTAGACACTAAGAGCACTAAGAATCACTAAGGTTTTACTGCAAAGTTTCTTTGTTTTGATTCGCGTTAATGTGTTTTTCGTTTTATGAATCTACAGACGTTCTACTACTTCAGATTTTTTCAAGGGGAGCAAGGCTTCGATTCCCCTACGCTTCCCTACGCTATCGGTCGGGACAGGCTCGGTCGGGGCAGGTCGCTCAGCCCAAAGAGACGCCTACGGCGTTACGCTAAGGTTTACCACTGGTGATTTTTCTTAACCACTTCCTCCTTCGGCGGACAAGAAGACACTAAGTGCACTCAGGAACACTAAGGTTTTACCGCAAAGTTTCTTTGTTTTGATTCGAGTTAATGCTGATTTCAAATTTTACTACATTTCCAATATTTAGGACAAAAAACAATGGTACACCTTTGCGAAGCGCTTTTGTGCAGGTTGGGCTGAGAGTAGCTGAAGACTTTGCCCCACTTAAAAAGAATTTACATTGACAACAGATAAACAAAGTAAATACGAATGCAAAAATGACCCACTAACCACAACATTTTTTCTTTGCGGTTAAATGCAAATCAATTTCTCCCGCTCGATTTAAGCAGTTAGCTACAAAAATTCTTAGTGCACCTAAGTGTTCTTGTGCCTTAGTGGTGAAAAAACTATTTCAACTCAAACTTCAACGACGTCTTATACCTAACATTCACTTTTTGTCCGCGTTGTTCGCCGGGAGTTAATTTGGGAAGAAGACTAACAACACGTCTCGCTTCTCTATCGATAGAAGGAAAAACGCTACGTTCAATTTTGATGTCTTCCATTTCTCCGCTTTTGTTGATACGGAAACTAATTTCTACTGTTCCGGAAGCATCTGCCATTACTGCATCTTTCGGATAGCGAATATCTTTTTGCATTTTTTTCTGCAGGAAAACACGCGTGCACTGAAAACGCTCAAGACTGGTGGGGTAATGCGCGCATTCTGCACAATAGGGCATTTCTTCTACAATGGTAAACTCACCTTCAATGATTGGTTCCGCATTTCCGCCGCCAAAATCGGTGAGAACAACAGAATCACCGTCCATTCCGAGGAGGGATTGATTGGGATCGACAGCATTGGTAGTAGTTACAATACTCGTTGCCACTGCTGCGCTGGTATTTGCAGTGCGGGTGTTGTTGGTACGTTCGCGTTCTTGCGGAGGTTGTACTTTTGGTTTCTCAGGCTGCTCATAAATAGGGATTTCTATATCTGCGATTTCTCCTGGAACGACAGTAAAAAGTTGCTCCTGTTTGGAGAACTGGGTGTATTCAAAAGCCGATAAAGTGATTGCACCGGCAATGAGTAATCCGATCTGAAAGAATCCGCCGCGCTGTTTGTTGATATCGGCGTGTTGTGCTTTTTTCGTTTCCATGGCAGAGAGGGTTTAGAAGGTTCAACGTAGAAGAGTAACTGCCTTTGTTACGGTCCTATTGCTCGAAAGGGTAGGGGATTGAGTGAATGGTAGGGATGAGGGAGGGAACGGGGTTTGAATGCGGGAATGGGTTAATGTGCTAATGTGGGAATCCACCTTCGCTAAGGCTATGGTGGACAAGTGTGGGAATGGGTTAATGTGCTAATCCACCTTCGCTTTGGCTTCCCCCTTCGTTTCACTTCCGCCTTCGTTTCACTTCGGCGGACAAGTCGGCGGACAAGATGGTGGACAAGTATGCGAGTGGGGTTAAGGTATTGAGGACGAGAATGGGGAATATGGATGAAAACGGGAAGGAATTGCGACTAATAACGCCGGGCTCTTAACCCTCTTAACTTTTAAATCTTAACTATTAGCTGACGACGACACGGATTTTCTTTGCTAATGTTTCAACAGGCAAAGTAGAAATTAAGGTATTTAAGTTGACACCAAAGCACAAATTTTTCAAATAATAGTTCAGAGCGCAGATACAAGGCGTTGTTAAGTTTCAATTTTGAAGTAGACATTGATATTGTGTCAACATATTCCAAAAAAAATCAAAATGCTATGGAAACGCAGGAACAAAAAGAGTTGATTCGTAAACATCCTAACTACCGTCTCATTTTTATGAATGAAGCTGAGCTTCGTGAGGAACTGAAAGATTGGACGCGTGAGCAACTGATCTCATGGTTGTGCTGGAACGACCCCAATGGTTTATACAGAGACGAAGATGGAATGGCGGAAGTTGGTCGAATTATGACCTATGAAGAGGGGGTTGAATATATTATGAGGCAGGTTGGGGATGGGGGGTGACTTCATTTGAACGGTCTTTCTGTCACAAATTTTTTGTCTGTTTTTATAAAATAACCCCAAAATTCTGTTGGTATCCAGCTACTAACAGAATACCTTCTACCCCGCTGTTTATAAACCGAAATATCATTCTGAACCTCATTCATATCAACAAGGGTATCACCCTGTGCAATCGAGATATTCCAACAACCCAATAAGATAACAAGTACAACAAGCAATTTATAGTTCATACAAATGACGATTTTTCAAAACAACAATATAGTAATACCCTTCCAAATATCCTCTCCCAAACCCATATCTGTCCTTCATAATATGTTACCATCCCAGATTGTCCACCATGAAAGAAGGTGATTTTTCAGAAGGGGAAAAAAATCCCAATAAAGGCGACCAAATAAACGGTAAACAGTTACTAGTGATTTGGGAATAACTCTTAACTAATAACTCCTAACCAATAACCCCCAACCAATAACTCTTAACTAATAACTCCCAATCAAAAAAACACCTCGTACCTTCACTCCATGAAACCAACAAAAATAATTATAGCCGGAATTGGTGGCGTAGGAGGCTATTTCGGTGGACTACTCGCTAAACAGTATTTCGAAAGTGAGCAGATCGATATTGTGTTCTACGTACGGGGCGAAAACCTGAAAGCGATACAGGAAAGAGGATTAAAAATTATCCATGGAGAAAATGAAAGGATAGCCTTTCCAAAGCTGGCAACAAACAATCCGAAGGAAATCGGCATTGCTGATTATATTTTATTGTGTACAAAAAGCTACGACCTTGATTCGGTACTTGCAGAATTGAAACCCTGTGTTGGTCCGAATACCGTAATTCTACCGCTTCTCAACGGGGTGGATAGTCGCGCGAAAATAAAGGAACATTTTCCGGATGCTAAAGTTTGGGATGGATGTGTGTATATCGTTGCCCGTTTAATCGCACCGGGAGAAATTCATAATAGTGGCAATATTCAGTCGTTCTATTTTGGTTTGGATACCGGAATAGATGCCGGGATGAAAAATTTAGAGCAGATCGCAAGAGCGGCAGGAATTGAGGTTACGCTTTCTGACAGCATTTCAAAAATAACCTGGGAAAAATTTGTTTTCCTTTCACCCATTGCCACCGCAAGTAGTTATTACGATAAAGCAATTGGTGAATTGCTCAGTGACCAATCCTGCGCTTGTACAATTGAATTGTTGATTGAGGAGGTTCTGCAAATTGCAAATGCAAAGGGAATTCTCTTGTCTGCAGATATCCGTCAACGTACGCTCCAAAAGTACCACTCATTACCGCCGGAAACCACAACCTCTATGCATTCCGATTTTAAAGCGAATAAACCGAAAACAGAATTGCAGTCCTTAACCGCATATGTAGTTTCTGAAGCAAAAAGGTACAATCTTCCTGTTCCTAATTATGAGAAATTGTATTCTGACTTACAGAACAAATGCAGTAAAAACGATACATTAGGGTAGTAATTCTGTTCAAAAGATGATTAATAACAGAACAGAAAACACTTAAAAAGTACCTAAAGAAAGAATGGCCATTCTACTTTTATTTATTTGTATTTATTTCCTGCCAAATTTAATGGCAGGCATTGCTGAGGAGCGGTCACCTTTTTTGGAGCGAAATGCTCCGCGCTTTTTGCTTATTTCTTCCTCATTGTATTTTCTTTCTTTGCTGTTTCTCAGTTATAGTTTTATACTGAAAGGTGTTTATACTTTTACCTTAATAAGCCTGTTTTTTTTAGCTTCGATCATAGTGTATTCTGCGGTTTGTACCAACACCGGAAAAAAGATATTGATTCTGTTTGTGCTTTTCCCTTTTTACTGTATTTGTTTGTTGTCCTTATTTTTTGGGAGAAAGATGGACGAATTCAAAGTGAACGACAACCATAAAATAATACTAAGTTCAGGAGGAATGTTGAGTGCTGGTGAAGAGCTTACAGTTGTTCGATCAGGGTATTTTATTTTTGATAAGAAACTTACAGATATTAACAATATCTGTCTTGCTGAAATTCAGGACACTGAAAATTGAAGGAAAGCGTGCAGATGTTTTGATCTACCATAAGGATTATTCCGAACCTGAAAATCCAAAACCATTAAGTGTTTACCTGAATGAAGAATGGTAATCCGCAATCAGTTCCATGTTTTATGAATTGCACAATTGCTTTTTATCTCCAGAATTCCCTGAGTTTTACTTTCTGATAGTTTAAGGGAGTAACAAAAAAGAACTGCCAGAGTTCCCAAAACCAAACTCTTCTCCCAATGCGCGTATACCATCGCATGGCACTGCGGAGTCGTTTCTCCTTATGAAACAATAAGCGTTTTATTGCCTTTGGCCGTGTTTGCATGATGATCTCAATAAGTTTTACGTAGAGGATCACATGCCAGGGTTGAAGATGTTCTGTAGCCAAAACCTGATGTTTGTAATCCCATTTGCGTTGGTCGGTGAGGATGATGGTTTTGTCTTTTACCTCCTCAAAGTAGGGAGTCCATTTGTGCGGTGTTGCATACAAAAGTTGAATCTGATCAGGATCGTAATCGAGTAATTGTTTTAAACTGTTGTAAAAATCGCGCGTTCGTTCTTCGCCAAATCCAACAACATAAGTTGCCATCGATAAAATATTGTGTTGGCGCAATAAGCGGATGGCTTCCTTGTCTTTGGAAACAGTTCCTGCTTTTTTAATTTTTTCCAATACAACTTCATCATAGTTTTCAATACCAAGCAGAAAACGTTCAAATCCTGCCTGTTTGTAGAGGTGCAAAAATTCAGCATCCCGTACAATATTATCGGCACGAATGGAACCTACCAAAATGATTTTCATTTTTTTGACGATCAGCGCCTCCAGAAAAGCTCTCCATGCTTTAGGATTGGAAGAAGGATTTTCATCGGCAAAATTGAATACTTCAATTCCATAGTTCCTGTGCAGCATTTCCATTTCATCTGCCAGCGATTGCGGAGAACGGTGACGCCACTTTTTCCAGAAAAGACTTTGTCCGCAATACGTGCATGGATACGGACAACCTCTCGAAAACTGAACCACTACTGCTTTGCGTTTTCCCCAATAGGTATATTGATAACCTTTCATCAACTCCCATCCTATTCTGTAATCATCAAGATTCTGCAGGGTAGGAGCAGCGCTTGTTTTTACGACTATTCCATCGCGTTGGTACGCAATTCCTTTTACGGTTTCAGGATCATTTTGCTGAGCGATACATTTTGTAAGATCCAATATCACCTGTTCACCTTCACCGCAAACAATAAAATCGATGTGTGGCTGATCTTCCAGTATTTCTTTCCAGTGGTAGGTTGGAAATACTCCGCCAATGATGGTAATTATTTGTGGAGCGATGGCTTTAACTTTACGTGTGATCTCTTCAATGATCGGCTGTGCAGAAGTAGAACCTGAATGTCCGAGCAAAACCATATCAGGACTGGCATCTTTTATTTTGGAGACAATAAGCTCAATTTTATAATTATAAAAATCCGCATCCAGCAATTGCACCTCATTTCCCGCATCGATGAGTGGTCCCCCAATGGAAAGGAGTCCTAATGGAGGCAAATGTTCTTTAGGCATCCGACTGCCAATAGAAAGATGTGGAGGATTAACCAGGAGAATTTTCATAGAGATACGTTCGGTTACTTTCAGAACTTCACAATCTCATCGATTAGTATTTCAGATTTCTCAAACGGCAATGGTTTTATGTTTTTTTAAGAATTGCAAAAACCTCACCGCTGGAATAGAATGCGGTAGAGTCAGAAATAAAAGTTAACCGCAAAGACAAAGTTTCGGATTATCGTGGATCAGAATCCGCATTCACCCCTTGTTTACCAATACCGGAATATCTTCTCAAGTGGAGCACCCTTCGACTCCCCGACGTTTTCGGTTGGGGCAGGCCGCCCATGGACCTTGAACGGTGAAAAGTGAACTGCAAAGAGAATAGGTTGGTCTGAGGGAAATTGAAGTCTTGTATTTGATCTGTAAATACGAAACGCTATATGATCTTTTTTAAGTGGAGCCATGGCACCTGCGGTGCGGCGCAAAGGTTATGCCATTGGAGTATTGTGCTAATGGTTGTTGATGGAGTATAATTAATGATACCAACATAGCCATCTCTAGCAGGAATTTCAGTGGTATGCCTTCGCGTTACGCCGAAGGCGTCTCCTATCACTTGAAAAATACAACAACTTCGTCCCTCCCTCCCCATTGTCCGCCGTCTTGTCCGCCGAAGTGAAACGTAGGAGGATTCGTGGTTCCCTTCCATTCACACATTCCCACATTCGCACATGGTTCGACCAAAGGAGAACCATCCCGACCGACTGAAAGGAGCGTCGGGATTAACAAACCACCACGTACCCTATCTGCGTTCTAAACATTTTCTTTTTTGAAACCCAATCCTGCCCTCTGCGGTAAAAGGAGCAAATCTCTTTTGCATGGCATAACGCTACGCTTCTACATCATGTCTTACTCTAAAACCATGAGCTATGAATGCGTTAGTGTTATTGGCGATGCTGAGTCCGATGGGACCGGTGCTGCAGAATCAGGATCTGTTAACAATGGAGATTGCTAAAGAGAACGAGAACAAGAACGGGAATGCCTATCAGGACTCCTTGTATGATTTTACTTCTTTTGATGAGTGTGCAGAGGAGTTTGGCCATGCTGATCAATGGGTGTGTGAAGATGAATTACTCGAATTGGGCGGATACGATGGGCGCAATTCCAAAAAGGTGGTGAAGATCCGTCGGATGTGGCTACGTGAAAAGACCTACAATCTGGTGTTCAACTTTTCGAGGATCATTAGCGGACATCAACCCTTGATCCAGGGCCTTCGCTTGAACCGTGCTGCATGGAAACACTCCAAATGGATGGCCGAACAGAATCGTGGTATCAATCACCGCGACTTCTATGATAGATCTGAACGCTACAATTTCGATGCAGAGAATGTGGCGGGTGATTACAGCAGCATTTTTGGGGCATTGTTCGGATGGATCAATTCAAAAGGTCATCGCAAAAATATGTATGCCTACAGTCATCTTTTCCACGGCACCGGTTTTGCAAAACGTGTGGAGATCTACTACGTAAAAAACAAAAAAGGCCGCTGGGTCCGCGATGGGAAGAAGAAAACAAAATTTTATACTCAGGTATTTCGGTGATTCGTTTTAGCCTGTAACTTTTCGGCTGTTTACGTGGTTATACATGCAAATGGCCGATTATGTTGTGGAGACGATGGATGTTTTTTGTGCTGGTAACGATGCCTTTTTTGCTTTCTGCCTGTTACTGCGAAAAGGTAACTTATGGACGGTATGATGTTCGGTTTTTGAATACGTACAAGGAAAAAACGTACTGCTATCCCGGCTTTACCGAAAGTGCTACCTTTTTTGTGATGCCTTATGTAGGTGTTTTAGATCAATCACATATTTTCCAGGTCCACCGGATGTATCCGGGAGAAGAAATTCTGGCATTGCATTCTCAATCTTCTCCTCAAATTGGATTACGAATGGGTTTCTTCCCCCGTGTTTTTTTTCTGCCTGGTCCATTTCTGAAATTAGGTTGTGATATTTCTTATACAGAAACAGAGCTTTCAGTTCCACGCCTCATTGATCACTTGCCTTTTGATCATCAAGCTCAGCTTTTTCAGTACCGTATTTTACTGCACGCACAACTCGCTACCTGGGTAAAACCACGTTTTATGGGAAGTATTACTACGCAGTACGGTGTGAATTTCGCTGATGAACAATACCAATTAAAAAAAAGTTTTTCATCATCTGTTGAGCAGTCCGGCAGGAAACTTCATGTGTTGCAGAATATGCGCCTTGGGTATGCATTTAATTTTGGTTTACGTAAAGGATTGGCGTTTTCGATGGAAGTTGGAATTGGAGCCGGCACCTTTTTGCGTAGTGGTTTGATGTTCTATTTCTGAATTGTAATTAACGGAGACGAATGCATGCGATAAATCCTCTACCTTTGTGTTTACCATGGAAGAAATTCGTCTCACTCAATTCAGTAAAGGTTCGGGTTGCGGTTGTAAAATTGCACCTTCTGTATTGCAGGAAATTTTAGGTCAGCACAAATTATCGCCCGATGGTGGTAAAGTACTCGTTGGCAACAACAGCGCCGATGATGCAGCCGTTTACGAATTGGAAAACGGTCAATGCTTGATCAGCACCACCGATTTTTTTACACCCATTGTTGATGATGCTTTTACGTTCGGACAAATTGCTGCTGCCAATGCATTGAGTGATGTCTGGGCTATGGGAGGAGATCCTGTATTTGCACTCGCAATATTAGGTTGGCCGGTTGGAAAATTACCTACCGAACTCGCCTCACGCATCATGGAAGGCGCACGTAGCAAATGCGCGGAAGTTGGGGTAGTCATCGCCGGCGGACATTCCATCGATATTCCCGAACCGGTATTTGGATTGAGCGTAAACGGATTTGTGCAGAAAACGTATTTAAAACGTAATTCTACACCGCAACACAATGACGTGTTATTCATTAGTAAACCACTTGGAATTGGAATTCTCTCCACCGCACAAAAACGTGGACTGCTGCAGTCGGATGAATACGCCGTTTTACTTCAAGCTATCACTGCGCTTAACACTCAGGGGGCACAATGGGGTAAACTCACCGAAGTGCATGCCATGACAGATATCACCGGTTTCGGATTAATTGGTCACCTGCTTGAGATGCTGGCAGAAACACCATTAAGTGCCGAGTTGAATTATACTGCAATTCCTTTATTGGATCCGGTAAAAAAATACACCGCTCAATTTGTGTATCCCGATAACACCATGCGCAATTGGAGTGCGTTTCAGGGAGATGTTGAAGGCATCAATGGTGAATCGCTCCTTACGCTTTGTGATCCGCAAACCAATGGAGGATTGCTTGTAGCTGTTGATGCAGATGCAGCAGATCACTTTGAACAATCGTTCCCGGTATTTCGCATCGGAAAAATAATTGCATCCGGCGAAAAGAAAATCCTGATTCGCTAAACCGAAAGAATTATTCGGCGAGCAGTTCTGCAATTATGGTTGGCGCCGACCATTCATCAAAGCGATGAATTTTGAGGTTGTTGTTTCCCCGCTCATTGATTTTGTGCTGGTAACTTTTGTCGTAATATTCCAAAGCATAGGTGAATCCGGTTTTTAAATCACCTTCACGTAATGCAGCAACAGCGTTTTTTGTTTGTTCCGGACCCAATCGTTTTCCAATGCGTAAGGTGGCTTCTATGAGCGCTTCTGCAGGAAATTTTCCGTAATCGTCGAGAATGGTTTGCAAACGTTGCTCAAAGGGAAGTTCCAGTACATGCAACACCGCCTTTTTCATTTGCAGCCACAATCCTTCCGGAATGACTTTGTTGCCGATAACGCGGCTTTCATCTTCAAGCCATAAATTTTTAGAGGTATCAATGGAAAGGAGCTGTATCCCCAATTCGTTTTCAAACTGCTCCTGTGTTGGTTGTGGTTCTTCTCCCAAACCGCCATAGGAAGATCCCTTGTGGTGTGCAATTCCTTCAAGATCGACAACGGCTTCTCCTTTTCTTCGCAACTCATGCAGAATTTTCGTTTTGCCGCAACCGGTTTTTCCTCCAAGCACCATCAGCGAACGATCGCAATTGAATTCATCGATCACCTTCCTGCGAAAGGATTTGTATCCGCCTTTAATCACCATCACCTTGAATCCGTAAAACTCCAGCAGCCAGGAAAAAAATTCGCTGCGCATTCCGCCTCTCCAGCAATGAACGATGAATGTTCCTTCGTTGGGAATTTTCCGTGCAGTTTTAATGTAATCCTTGAGTTTTGGTCCGGCAATTTCCAGTCCTTTGAGTACAGCCGCCTGTTTTCCATTCTGCTTGTACATTGTTCCCACCACAGCACGTTCTTCGTTTTCCATGAGCGGAATATTCACCGCCCCTGGAATACGTCCCTGCAGGTGTTCACCCGGAGATCGCACATCGATAACAGGATACTGCTCCCTGATTTCAAGAAAACGATCGATGCTGATGCGTTCCATCTCAGAGCGATTTCACCTGTATGCCTGCAGCCAGTTTTTTTGCTTTTTCTTTCACTGCTCCAACATCCGAACCCGGTTTGTCATGCGTAAGCACAACGGCCATGCGGCGGTACGGACGCGTAGTGGGTTTTCCAAAAATGCGGACATCCGTATTGAAATGATCGAGAATTTTTTCCACCCCGATGTAAGTAGGATTTTTTCCTTCTTCTTTCGCCAATACAACGGCACTTGCACCGCAACGTTCGAGTGTGATTTCCGGAATGGGCAAGCCAAGTACTGCACGTGCATGCAATTCGAATTCGGAATAATTTTGTGTTCCTGCAAGCGTGACCATACCGGTGTCGTGCGGACGAGGAGATAATTCAGAAAAGTAAACGCCGTTTTTTTCCGAGATAAAAAATTCAACACCCCATATTCCCCAACCAGTGAGTGAACGGGTAACTGCTTCGGCCATTTGTTCGGCTTCGCGCAGGTGTTCTGAATTCATAACACAAGGCTGCCAGCTTTCCTGGTAATCGCCGCGTTCCTGACGATGACCGATAGGAGGACAGAACAAAGTCTTTCCGTTTTTTTGGGTGACAGTGAGTAGTGTAATTTCATAATCAAACGGAATGAATTCTTCCACAATTACTTCCACAATATCACCACGTGAACCTTCAACGGCATATTTCCAGGAATTCGCAATATCGCTTTCGGTACGCGCTACCGACTGACCTTTTCCAGATGATGACATTAGTGGTTTGATCACGCAAGGAAGTCCGATGGATTGTATCGCATTGCGTAATTCGTTTTCGGATGTAGCATAAGCATATTTCGCTGTGCGTAATCCCAATTCTTTTGCAGCAAGATCGCGAATTGCTTTTCTGTTCATCGTAAAATTTGCAGCCCGGGCAGAAGGAACGACCTGTTTGCCCTGTTTTTCATAGTCGTAAAAACGTTCGGTGCGAATCGCTTCTATTTCGGGTACGATAAGATCGGGATTATGTTTGGCCACAATACGATCCAGTGCATCACCATCGAGCATATTGATCACTTCGCGTTCATCGGCCACTTGCATAGCGGGAGCATCGTTGTATGAATCAACAGCGATCACGTATTGGCCGAGTCGCTTACACGCGATCACAAATTCTTTTCCGAGTTCACCGGATCCGAGAAGGAGTATTTTTTTGGTCATGGTTATCAGGATAAATTCACACAAACATTTTTCGCTTCGGTGAAGAAACGTAACGCTTCAAATCCGCCTTCGCGTCCTACACCAGAACTTTTTACACCACCAAACGGTGTCCGCAGATCACGCACCAGCCAGCAGTTGATCCACACAATTCCGCTTTCGAGTTTTGTGGCTACACGATGTGCTTTGTTCACGTCTTGTGTCCATACTGTAGCAGCGAGGCCGTATTGCGTGCTGTTGGCGTATTCCAACGCTTCTTCTTCGGTATCAAAAGGCTGAATGGTTACTATCGGACCAAAAATTTCTTCCTGGTTCGTTCTGCAGGTATGCGGCAATCCTTCGATGATGGTGGGGCGCATAAAATATCCCTTACTGAATTTTCCATCCATTTGCACACGTGTTCCTCCTGCAATTACTTTTCCGCCTTCTTCCTTTGCCAATTCGATGTACGACATCACCTTGTCGATATGTCCTTGAGAAACGATGGCTCCCATTTGCGATTTTTCATCGGAAGGGTCAACCACACGCATGGCTTCGGTGCGTTTTACAAATTCATCGCGGAATTTTTCGTAGATCGGACGCTGCACATAAATGCGCGAACCACAGAGACAGATTTGTCCTTGATTGGCAAATGAAGAGCGCATGGTGGTGCTCATCATCTTATCGAAATCGCAATCGGCGAAAATGATGTTTGGGTTTTTCCCTCCCAGCTCGAGCGATAATTTCTTGAACATCGGTGCAGCTACACGCGCAATCTCTGCACCGGTAACAGTTCCTCCGGTAAAGGAAATTGCTTTTATGCGTGGATGTTTCGTAATAGCAGAACCTACTTTTCCTCCTAAGCCGTGCACAATATTCAACACTCCTTTGGGTAAGCCGGCTTCGATACAAAGTTTGGAAAAGAGATAGGCCGTATAAGGTGTTACTTCTGATGGTTTTGCCACCACTGCATTTCCTGTTGCCAATGCAGGCGCTATTTTCCAGGTGAACAGATACAGCGGAAGATTCCACGGTGAAATGCAACCCACTACACCAATGGGCTGACGAAGTGTATAATTGAAACCACGGTCTTCCATTCCATGCGCCTCGTTCGCAAAGTGAAGAATAGATGTCGCAAAAAAGCGCATATTACTCGATGCACGCGGAATATCTACGGTCTTTGCAAGTTTTACCGGCTTGCCGTTATCGGTCGATTCTGCCATGGCCAGTTGATCCAGATCACGATCGATCAAATCCGCAATGCGGTTAAGGATTCGGAATCGTTCTTCTGCCTGAGTGTTCCCCCAGGCCTGGGCAGCAGCTGCGGCCGCTTTGTATGCGTTTTCAATATCCTGCTCATCCGAATCGGGAATCAGCGAATACACTTCTCCCAATGCAGGATTGTAATTGTCGATATACTTCCCCGCCACAGGAGCAAGAAGTTCTCCGTTAATGTAATTGGCAATCTTTTCCATTGCAACGAAAGTAGGAAATTTTGAAGCCTTTTTGGAGGAAAACACTCTAAAATGACAGGGATCAGAGACTCAGATTATTCCCCTAAAAAAGAAAGCCCCCCGGTTTCCCGGGAGGCTTCCCTCTCTCTTGTTGCGATATGAACATCCAACTCTCGTTGAACGTATGGGAAAAGAACTCGAATCAATAACGCAAAGGTATATGCCGCAGTATTTTTGAAGGAAAATATTCTTCCGACGGTAAAGTCGTGCGATAAATGGTACTTTGACAGTACAAACGTAGCTTGTTACTGCTCAGTGCGCTGTTAAGGGAATGCTAAAAGGTGTTAAAATCTGTTAAGCCATACTACAGGGCAGATAAGCGAGTTAAATTTGTTCAGCATGATCTTCGGTCGACATATCCGCATGGTAATTGCCCTCATCGCCATCGCGGTGGTTGGTCTGGTTGGTGTTCAGATTTACTGGATCGATAATGCCATTACCCTTCGCACGGCTGAGTTTAAAGAGAATGTTAACGCTGCACTGCTCAAAACCGTAGAATCGCTTCAGCGGAATGAAGCTTTGGGTTATATCCGCAATACTGCATTGGGTTCGCGTTTTTTTTCGGGAGTTGACCGTGGCAGAATGATGAATGCCCAGACAGATTGTATGACTACCCGCGATACCGTGATGATGAAAGACGGAAAGGAAGTACGAATGCAGGTACTCGAAAAACAATCTTCTGATAGTATGCTGGGAATTCGCACTGAAGAGCGAGTTATAGGAAGTGTGGTACAAAACGGTTTTGATGAAAAAACAGGTGAAGCATCTTTGAATCTTGTTTTTGATGACAGCATACGGCTTTTTTTTAAACCGCGTACACTTGGTGATCAGATGGTAGGAGAAAAAGCTCAGATGGTGGAGGAAATCCTCTCTGAGATGTTTTCTTTCCGGGGTTTTATGCCAATCGGATTAAGAGTGGATGTTAAAGAACTTGATTCGCTGCTGAAAGTTTCATTACACCATTACGGAATTTTTGCGCCTTACCAATTTGTTCTTACTGATATCGAACACCGTGTTCTGCTTACCAGTGATAGCGTGAGTAGTGAAATGAAACCGGTAATTCTGAATGAAGGATACAGCATCAATCTGTTTCCGGGTGATTTTTTCAATGAACCTGTTTTTTTATTCGTTCATTTTCCTTCACAACACCGCTACCTGTTAGGACGCATGTGGAGTATTTTATCGCTCTCGGGTGTGTTGATACTGATCATCATCTTCGCGTTTTACTTTACCATTTCAACCATACTGCGGCAGAAAAAACTTTCGGAGATCAAAAATGATTTCATCTCCAATATGACACACGAATTAAAAACACCCATCTCCACCATTGCATTGGCTTCCGAAATGCTGTCGGATCAGGCCGTGCAGCTTGCAGATGATCGTCGTACCGATTTTATCCGCATGATTCGTGAAGAGAATAAACGTCTGGGTATACTAGTAGAAAACGTATTGCAAACCGCTGTAATTGATCGTGGGGAGTTAACCTTAAAGAAAGAGTTGTTTGATTTTAATGATCTGATTGATGATGTTGCTGGAAATTTTTCGCTTCAGATTAATCAAAGGGGAGGAAAACTAACTACCAAACACAGTGATGGTCCATGCGCAATTTTCGGTGACCGGGTGCATCTGCGTCATGTTTTGTACAATCTGCTCGACAATGCCAACAAGTATTCGCCCGAAGCGCCGGAAATTACCATGTTGTCCAATACAAACAATGAGCGTGTACAGGTTGCAATCAGTGATAGAGGAGTAGGGATAAGCAAGGAAGACCAAAAACGTATTTTTGAACATTTGTACCGCGTGCCCTCGGGGAATATACATAATGTGAAAGGTTTTGGGCTGGGATTGAGTTATGTGAAAGCCGTTGTGGAAAAGCACGGCGGAACAGTTTCCGTTTCGAGTGATCCGGGAAAGGGAAGTACATTTACAATTGAAATACCACTCCGTCATGACTAACACGACGAATATCTTATTGGTTGAGGATGATCCCAACCTCGGAACTTTGCTGAAGGAATACCTGAATGCAAAAGGATTTCCAACAACGCTCTGCACCAACGGACAACTCGGTTTCGAAGCTTTCTGCAAAGGGAAATTCGACTTTCTGATTCTGGATGTGATGATGCCGGTAAAAGATGGCTTTACGCTGGCAAAAGAGATTCGAAAGTTGAATACAAAAGTCCCAATACTTTTTCTCACCGCGAAATCGATGAAGGAAGATACGCTTGAAGGATTCAATGCAGGAGGAGATGATTACATGACCAAGCCCTTTAGTATGGATGAACTCATGGCCCGAATGTCGGCCATACTGCGAAGGATAAACGGGGATAAAAAAGTACTACCGGAAATTGTACAGATCGGCATTTATTCCTACGACAGCAACCGTCAGGAATTAAAAAGCGGTGATCAATCCCAGAAACTTACCACAAAGGAAAATGAATTGATGAAATTACTCGCAGGTAACATCAATGGTTTGGTCGAACGCAATTTCGCTCTTACAGCAGTGTGGGGCGACGATAGTTATTTTAACGGACGCAGCATGGATGTTTACATCACCAAACTCCGTAAATACCTCAATGCAGATCCGAATGTTGAGATCATGAATATTCACGGAAAGGGATTTCGGTTGGTGGTGAAGTGAGTTGACTACCACTAAGTCACTAAGTACACCGAGGATCACCAAGTGATTCTTTGTGCTCTTGTGTCTTAGTGGTGGAAAGATCAAACCCCATAAAGTTTCCCCGGAAAAGATTTTACAATACCCTTAAACTCCATCGTTAACAACAAAGCTGAAACTTTACTCATTGGCCAGTTGCTTTGCAGGCAGAGAGCGTCTATTCCGGTCTGATTGTTTTCTTGGAGCAAATCGAATACAATTTTTTCATCCGGATCAAGATCAGGGAATAAGGGAATCTGGATAGCATTTTTTTTACTGTTGTTTTCTTCCCATCCCATGGTGAGTAAAATATCATTCGCGTTTTCTACCAGTGCAGCGCGGTGAATTTTTATCAGCCGGTTGCATCCCGAACTTTTTTCATCTCCCGGTCTTCCCGGAAATGCAAACACATCGCGGTTGTAATCGTTTGCGAGCATTGCTGTGATGATTGAACCGCCTTTGTTTCCTGTTTCTATGACTATCGTTGCATCGCTCATTCCTGCTACGATGCGATTTCGTTTCGGAAAATTCTCGCGGTCGGGATTGGTTTCGCTTATGAATTCGGTGAGTAATCCACCTTGTTCTAACATTTTTTCTGCAGTGCTTCGGTGTGCACCCGGATAAATGCGATCAAGTCCGTGAGCCAAAACACCCACAGTTGGAATCGCGTGTTGCAAGGAAGAACGGTGTGCGCAGATATCAATTCCATAGGCGAGCCCGCTTACCACTGTGATGCCTTTTCCTGCCAAATTTTCTACGAGTGATGTGCAGATTTCTTTTCCCTTTTCCGAGGGCAGACGTGTTCCTACGATACTAACTACCCTGGATGTGTTGAGATCGGCATTGCCAAGGGAGAAAAGTACAAGGGGCGCATCTTCGCAATTTTTTAAGCGTTGCGGAAATGCACTGTCGAGAAAAGTGCAGGCTCTGATTTTGTTGCGACGGATGAATTCCATCTCTTTTTCAGCACGCTCGAGTACGCCTGTGTGGATGGCAGACGCAATCACTTCCCCAACCCCGGGGGTGCGCATGAGCTGGTGGCGTTTTTGTTTAAAGACCTGCTCCGCCGATCCGGCAAAAGCAATTAGTTTTCTGGCATTTACCGGACCTATACCCTCCAACAGCCCAAGTCCGATGGTATAAAATAAACGTTCGTCGGAATCCATTAGCAACGGATGAATTATTTGTTATATTTCGTGAAGTTAGACGCTACAGATTGTTCATGAAGACAAAATTCGCTGTTCATAAAAGTGCAGTATTCGTACTGTTCGCTCTTTTTATCAGCCTTGTTTCCAAGGCTCAAAACGCAACCATTCGCGGTAAGATCACAGATAAATCAACCAAAGAAGCTCTGGTTGGTGTTAATGTGGTGTTAAGCAAAGGTGGAGGCGTTGCCAGTGATATTAATGGCCAATATAAAGTTTCGGTCGATCCTGGTGAGGTGAAAATTTCTTTTCGCTTTATTGGCTACAAGCAGGTGGACATGACACTTCAACTCAAAGCGGGGGAAGATAAAGTGCTCGACGTCGTACTCGAAGAAGCGAACACTGAACTCGAAACAGTTGTGGTTTCTGCAGGACGATTCGAGCAAAAACTGGAAGATGTTACCGTTTCGATGAATGTGATTAAGCCTTCACTTATTGAGAATAAAAACACCTTGAATTGCGAAACCATCATCGATCAGGTGCCTGGTGTTTCCGTGCAGGATGGTCAGGCAAGTATTCGTGGAGGAAGCGGCTTTGCATATGGTGCTGGTAGCAGGGTATTGCTGATGGTGGATGATCTTCCTTTGCTCGCGGCAGACGCAGGTGATGTAAAATGGAATACACTGCCCATTGAAAACATTGAACAGATCGAAGTCATTAAGGGAGCAAGTTCAGTGCTTTTTGGTTCTTCTGCTTTGAATGGGGTTATAAATATCCGAACTGCCTATCCAACCGATAAACCCGTCACAAAAATTGCAATCACCAGCGGTTTGTACGATAATCCGCGACGCGATACTGCGCGTTGGTGGGATAAAAATCCTGCTTATCACGGAATCAATTTTTTTCATTCCCGCAAGATCGATCGTTTTGACCTTGTTGTTGGCGGCGCTGCATTTTCCGACAAAGGTTACCGCATGGGAGAAGAGGAATATCGCGGACGGATAAATTTTAATACACGCTACAGAAGTAAGATTGCAGGGCTGTCGTTTGGAGTGAACGGCAATTACCAATACAGCAAGGCGGGGATTTACATCATCTGGAAAAATGCAAACGAGATCTATGTTCCTTCCGGTTATGATCCTGCACTTGGCTGGGACCCCTCAAAAAATCCCAACTCCACCATCAGTATTAATTTCGGAAACCGATTGAATATTGATCCTTATATCACCTATTTTGCAAAGAACGGCGATCGTCACGCATTACGCACAAGGGTGTATTGGACACGTAACGTAAACAACACCAATCAGAGTGCTGATGCGTACATGACTTATGGTGAATATCAGTTTTCGCGAAGAACAAAAAGCGATTTTAATATTACTGCAGGATTAGTGGGTTACTACAGCAAGGTGCTTTCTCAGTTGTACGGAAATCATTTCGGAACAAATGCGGGTGCCTTTGTGCAGGTTGATAAAAAACTCAACCGTTGGACACTCTCTGCAGGAATGCGTGGTGAATATTTCCGCATTGATACTGCAGAAACGGTTTCGCGTTCTTCCATTGGGAATTTAAACATTAACCTCCCCTTTAAACCGGTGTTTCGCGCAGGAGCGAATTTCAGAGCACGTGAAGAAACGTATATCCGCGCATCTGTCGGACAAGGTTACCGTTTCCCAACCATTGCTGAGAAATACGTGAGCACCGCTGTTGGAGCACTTAATATTTTCCCAAATCCGAATTTATCTGCAGAAAGTGGATGGAGTGCGGAGCTGGGAATTAAACAAGGCGTAAAAATTGGAAAGTGGCTGGGTTATGCTGATGCTGCGCTTTTTGTGACGCAGTATACCAATATGATGGAGTTTGCATTTGGTGTTTATAATCCGGATAGTATTCCGCTTAATTTGAATCCCAATCACCCCGGCTATCTTACCAACTGGGTTGGATTTCGGGCTCAGAATGCAGAGGAAGCCAGAGTTTCGGGTATAGATTTGAGTATTATTGGTAAGGGTAAAATATTCAAGAAAATAGATATGACTGTTTTTGCAGGATATACTTATATGCGGCCGATTACACTTAACACAGATACGAATTATCTGTATTCCTTTAGCGACGCCGCAACAATACGTACCATTGACGGTAAAGATGCCATGATTCTGAAATATCGTTTTCAGCACATGGCAAAGGCCGATGTTCAATTCGACTACAAAAAGATAGGTTTTGGTTTCAGTGTGCGTTACAACAGCAATGTGTACAACATCGACCGCACCTTCGAAAATCTGGAAGTAAAAATTGGCGGGGGTCAACTTCCTCTGGGCGATTATATTCTTCCCGGATTGCCCGAATACCGAAAAGAACACAATCGCGGCGCATGTGTAGCTGATATGCGTTTGGCATATACGGTTGCAAAGGGAACCCGCATCGCAGCTGTGGTTAACAACGTCTTTAACCTTGAGTATATGGGTAGACCAGGTGATGTGCAGGCTCCCCGTACTTTTGCGTTACAAGCAGTAGTTACGTTTTAACTTATATGCTTTAGCCTATAGGTTAAATCCGGAGACTAATGTTTCACAACCATATTGTAGCCGGGGACGTCATTTCCCGGCTACATCAAATATATCTCGCTAAGTGCAGAATCAATATCCGGATAAAGAAATGTAAATCCGCTTTGAATCAGTTTCTCTGATGATGCCCGGGGTCCCTCCAATACCAGTTGACTCATCTCCCCAAACGCAAGGCGGATAAAGAATGCAGGAACGTTTGGTAAAAATACAGGCATACCAACTGCACGACCTATCGCTTTGGTTAATTCTTTATTGCTGAGGTGTTGAGGAGCAATGGCATTGAAGTTTCCGTTGAGTGATTTGTTTTGTATAGCGAAAAGAAAACAACGCGCAGCATCATCGGCATGCATCCAGGGTGTCCATTGTTTGCCACTTCCAATAGCGGCACCGAGACCAAACTGCACCGGAAAACCAATGCGGGGAATTGCGCCTTCGTTTTTATCGAGCAACATTCCAAAACGAAAACACACTACCCGACACAAATCGTCAAACTGATGTGCGGCTTTTTCCCATTCTATCACCACATTCGAAACAAAGCCTTCTCCGGGCTTGTCTTCTTCGTTGTGGATATTATCGCTTGTTGCGTTGTAATAATTGATTCCTGAGGCGGAAAAGAATCCTTTGAGTGGTTGATTGCGTTCTTTGAGTTTGCGGAACAACAACGCAGGACCATCAATTCTACTGCGCAGAACGGAATGTTTGCGAGCTTCGGTCCATTTTCCATCGGCAATTCCTTCTCCCGCTAAGTGGATGATATAATCTACTCCATCCAGTGCGCCTGCTTCAATCGTTCCTTTACGGGTATCCCATAACCAAACTTTTACAGGATTCCTCGAATTGCGCGAACGACCAAGATGCGCAACCTGATAACCTTCCTTTAATAATCGTTTTGTAAGCCGTGTACCCAGCATTCCGGATCCGCCGGTTATGAGAATTTTTTCCATCACGAAAAGGTAACAATTAAAAGAACAGTATTGTTTTTCGGCCATGCCACGTATATCATGATCCCTATCATGGGGAACAAGAGAAACATGATGTATCTTAGACTCCTAAGCGCATCAATAGTGGACAATCTCCCCAAATCCCCTTCCGATCTTCAACCTCATTCCATGGATCAGGAAATCATTGCTGCTACCGCGCAACAAGTGATCAAGGATTTTGGAGAGTTTTCATTCGAAATTGTTTTCACCGGAAAAGGAACTTCGCCCTACGCCGAACTTTTCGAACAGGTTTTACCGGTCGTTGAACATTTGCTTCAGACCAACACCGAACGTTTTCACGCCTTATTGTACCGAATAGATGTAAATGAATCCCTCATCAAACGCTATTCCGCCGAAACACCCGGTATGCGTTTTCCTGAAATGGTCACCGATCTCATTCTTCGCCGCGAAATGATGAAAGTACTAACACGAAGATATTTTCGGTAGGGTTTATTTTCCAATTAACTAATTTCCAATTGGGTGAATTGTACCATTCTTTATTTTTCGTACAATATGGTCGAGAATGAACGATAGGCAAGTCAATTGATAATTGGGTTATTAGAAAATCGGCAATTAACCAATGAAATGAACCTTGCCCAAATCCGCGTGTACAGCCTTTCAAAACCTCCAAAAAGATGAAAAAGATAATTCTTTTGGCGACGCTGTTCCTGATGGGTGCAGGTGCCTCTGTTAACGCGCAATACAATGCATGCGCGGCAAAAAATGTGATCACCGAAAAAGCAACGGAAACGTATGTGGATCAAACTTCCGGACAAACCGTAACAAGAACGGTCGAACGCAAGGTGAATGCCGACAAACACGGCAATGCAAATGGTAATCAGTACGACCTCGCTGTTGACGGTGCATTCGACGGACAAACCATTGTTGTTTTGCATTTGTATACCGGCGAAGGATTTGATTTCAGTTTACCTAAAGCTGCATTGCAGGAAAAAGGATTTTCTGTTTACCGTTATATGAATCAACCGCCAAGTCCGAAAGAATTAAAAGAAGCACTCGATAAAGCATGTCAGCTATGGGTGATTTCAACCACTTCGCAATTGCTCAATGAAGAACATGCAAAAGTGATCAAGGATTTTTGGGACAAAGGTCATGGTGTTTATCTCTGGGGCGATAACGATCCTTACCATGCCGATGCAAATTATTTATCGCGTTACCTTATTGGTGCAGATATGGAAGGATTCTATTATGCAGCGAATGTTGTTACGCTCAAAAGCGACTCCACTGTTTCCGGATTGCAGCGCGATCACCTGATTACTACCGGACTCGAATATGTTTATGAGGGAATCACAATCGCTAAAATTCATGATCATAAAAATGTATTGACTCCTCTCATTTGGAGCAGTGATGGAAACGTGGTTACCTCCGTTTATGAAAAAGATGGCAAGCGTCTTATACTTGATGGAGGATTTACAAGACTCTACATCAATTGGGATACTGCAGGTACCGGTCGTTATGTAAAGAATGCAGCTGCCTGGCTGGTGAATTACGAGAAGTTTGGTGATGCTGTTGTGAGTACGAAGGTGAAGAGCAAATAGAAGACGGGGAAGTATGACGAAGACAGTGAGGCATTAACTCCTAACCTTAACTAATTACTGACAGGTGAGCATTGAACCCCGAACAATTTACCGCAAAGGCGAGGTGTTGGAAGGGTGGATGATTCCAAATTCGTAATCACCACGATGTTTGACTTTACCGGACGATCTTTTTAAGTGGAGCTATGACACCAAGGTGCTATGCAAAGGTGTACCATAGATGATTGTGCTAAAAATTGGAAATGGAATATAAATTGAAGTCAGCACCAATTCGATTTTTAGCTGTATTTCCATTGGTACACCTTAGCGTAACGCCTTAGGCGTCTCTTTGGGCTGAGCGACCTGCCCCGACCGATAGCGTCGGGAAGCGTAGGGGAGTCGAAGCCTTGCTCCACTTGAAAAAACCTGAAGTAGTAGAACGTTTTTAAATTCATAAAACGGAAAACACATTAACGCGAATCAAAACAAAGAAACTTTGCGGTACAACCTTAGTGATTCTTAGTGCTCTTAGTGGCTAAGTGGTTAAGTAAAATCAACATCGGTACCCCTTAGCGTAATGCCGTAGGCGCCTAGCTCCCCTTTAAAAAATCTTGGTTAGTAGGCCAAATAAAATTCAGGTTCCGGATTAATTATGAATTCACCAGACAAACCAACTTTCTTTGCGGTTAAAATCCTTAGTGTTTCTTAGTGCACTTAGTGTCTTCTTGTCCGCCGAAGGAGGAAGTGGTTAAGTAAAATCTCCAGTGGTACCCCTTTGCGCAATGCCAAAAGGCATCTTTGCTCCCCTTGTGAAAATCTAAAATGATATAACCGGTAATGGTCAAAACACGGATTAACCTTATTCTGGATCCAACTAAAAAAATCTTTGCGGTAAAACCTTATGTGTGATTGGTAACATGTTAAAGGTGAAAGTGCCTTTTAGCCCGGTTTTTCAGTGATCTCCTCCAGAGTATAAACAATCTGTAATTGCTCTTCCAGCCCTGGTAGCACAAAAGAACTAAGGGAACTGAGTGGTTCGTACAAGAGCGAATGTTCTCTCCATTGGGGTGCTTCACCGGTTTTGCGGGTGAGGTACGAATCCACTACCGACATCAATACAGCAGTGATCAGCGTAAACTGAATGAATCCGAAAACTGCTCCGGCAAGTTTATCGATGGATCCGAGCAACACCAGCTTAGCCAGTCGTGATGTCCATTTGCCAACAAAAAACACCAGCGCGCATACTGCAATAAAGCATATTGAAAATGCTATGAGTGGAACATACTCGTTGGGCGAACTCATCATCGAGAGGATCCATCCTGAAATAGCCCCGCTGAACCAAATGGCGGCATAACTCGCCAGCGTAAAGGCGAGCAGGGTGGTTAGTGTAAGAATGAATCCGTTGCGGAATCCCAGCCAGGTGCCGGTGAGAATGGGGATGATTAGAAAAATGTCAGCAAACGACATCAGGGAAAGTTGAGCGAATAGCAGATCGCTTCCATCTCACGGAGGTATTCGCGTTTATGGAATTTGGGTGCAAACACAAAACAATCCACCGTAACAATACGATTACGCGCTTCATCCAATGTGGTTATGGAAATAAATGGTCCGCCGTAAAAATCATTCACTGTTCGGTACAGACCACGAATTTCTGCTGCGTATTTTTTATTGTGCGTTGTTGCAGTAAAAATCGGGTAATACATGCTGTCGCGCTCTGTGCTCATGTACGAACCTTCGCTTGGACCGGGAACATTTGCCTTGCAAACAGAATCACGTACGCGAAGCAGAAAATCGGAGCTGAAAGTGCTGTCGTTAGTGTAGGGGTAGTAATAAATGAAAATTCCTTCGTCAACATCATGCGCTTCGCCGCTTACATAACGGATGCGATCGCGTGCAAGCCAGATGAAATTTCCTTTGTCCTCTGCCAGACGAAAATCGACAGGGATATTCATCAGGATGTTGTGTTTGTCTTTCAATGTGGCTTCAATACTTCCTGAGTTTTCGTTTTTATGTCGCTTGATGAGACGTTCGCGCTCGGTGGAGTTTAGCAGCGAAACGATCTTATTGCTCTCGGCAACAAACAAGGCAGTTGCAGCCTCTGCATCGGGTGCGTGAAGTTTAATTACGATCTGATTGGCAGCCCATGAGTCGCGCAAATATTCGGCTCTGGGATTCTTTACTTTCTGACTGATCTCAAACAGAATAATGTTGCGGTGACTCCTCATCACCCGCGAAAAACGATCGGGATCGTACTGGCCAATGTTGAACATGTACTCCTGCTGTGGCAAACCGGGTACGATATCTTCCAGGAACCAGCGAATGGTATCGCCAAGTGTATGTGATTTCCAAAGTTCATCATCCACCACTACAATCACTTCACCGGGCGCACCGCCGGAGGTCATTTTGTAGTTGGTGCCTTCCTCGCAGGAGGAAAGCGTGATCATGAGTACAGTAAAAATGAAAACGATGTGCTTAGCCATTGCCTTTTGCCGGAATTTTTAATTTCTGACCGGCCTGCAAACTGGTTCCTCTCAGGTTGTTTTGTGCCTTGATCTCTTCTACACTCACTCCATGCTTTTGTGCGATCAGCCAAAGTGAATCACCGTTTTGTACAGTGTAGGTTTTGGTTGCGCCACCTTTAGAGGTGTTAGTAGAGGTTTTCGTGGACGAGTTTGCGGTGGTCGTCTTAGTGTTGTTAACGGTGCTACCGGCTGTGTTATTGCTTGCAGTGTTTTCTTGTGTAGGAGCGGTCTCGCCGGAACGGATAACGAGACGCTGACCTTTACTCACGCTGTTCGATTTTAAATTGTTCCAGGCTTTGAGGTCGGATACACTAACGTTGTAACGCGATGCAATGGTGCTGAGGTATTCGCCTGATTTTACCACGTGTACTTTCTGACTGGCAATGGTGGCTTCGGCTTCCGGACGATGTTTGTGTTTGTAAATGGTGTCTTCATTGGCAAGAAAATCGCCAACAAGATCTTTAGGTAAATACAAATACGATTTTTTATTCTCAAACTTTGGAATCACATTCGTTTTGTAAACAGGATTCAAAAATTTCAATTCATCCATCGTTATACCGAGAATGACCGAAATCGATGTCATATCCAGTTCACGATCGACCATTACCGTGTCGTATTCGAAATACCGTTTGCGCGGTTCTACCGGATACAGGTTGTGTTCGGGTGCATGCGAAAAAACGTAATTGACTCCGATGAATGCAGGAACATATCCTTGTGTTTCGCGGGGCAGGTAGTTGTAGATTTCCCAATAGGTAGTTTTCCCCCCCGATCTGCGAATGGCATTGTTCACTGTGCCCGGACCAGCATTGTAGGCGGCAAGCGCCATGTTCCAGTCGTTATAGAGTGAGTGCAGATATTTGAGGTATTTGCAGGCAGCTTCAGTCGCTTTGATAGGGTCGCAACGTTCATCTATCATCGAATTCACTTCTAGTCCGAACATTTTTCCGGTAGGTAACATGAATTGCCAGAGCCCCATTGCGCCCGCAGGCGATTTTGCCTTTGGATTCAGTGCCGATTCAACAATGGGAAGATGTTTCAGCTCAAGGGGAATTCCATACTTGTCAAGCATCTGCTCAAACATGGGAAAATACGTCTCCGTCATTCCCAAAATGATCTGAGTGTACTTGCGGTAACGAACGGCATACAAATCGATATAAGCTTGTACATTTTCGTTGTAGGCAAACTCCATTGGAGTGCGTGCATCCATTTTTTTGATGCGCTGACGGTAAATGCTTTCACTGTAACGCGGAACGCTGTCTGCAGGGAAATTGTATTTGTTGTTTTTGCTGACAGCGTAACTCTTGCTGTCGAGGAATTTCAATGTCATTAAACTATCGATCATTGCTACGATCGGGTCGTCTTTACGAATACGACTGCTATCCGCACCATCTCCGGCCTGGAGACTGCTTGTGCTTACCACTATGGCAAGAACAAGCCCTGTCAGTTTTTTCATGCTTACCTGGTTTTATAAATGGTTATACCCGATGTGCCACAAAAAGTTCCTTGCAAGAGCAAATTATGGGACGTGAATATAAGAAGAATAATGAACAATTGTTCATAACCCTGCGATGAAATATCAAGAAAATAATGAGTTAATGAGCCTGTAATTCAGTTCCTTAGCAGGATTGCCGCGCAGATTCCAGCAAGCGGGAAAAAGCCAGTAATTTTTCTTCTTCAAAATCTCCGGCCATCAGCTGAATGCCGTAGGGGAGTCCGTCTGACTTCTTCCCAAGGGGGAGTGAAATAGCGGGCACACCTGCAAGATTGGCCTGAACGGTGAAAATATCTTCAAGATACATAGCAACAGGATCTGCACTTTTCTGACCAAATTCGAAAGCTGCATCCGGAGTGGTTGGTGTAAGGATGAAATCGTAGCTCGATAAAATCTCTCTCGTTTTTTCGCGAATGATGCGTCGAACTTTTAAACCTTTTGTATAATAAGCATCGTAATACCCTGCACTCAACACAAAAGTTCCAAGCATAATACGGCGCTTCACTTCTTTCCCAAATCCCTCGGTGCGCGAAAGTCGGTAAGTGCTTTCCACATCATTGCTTTTTGCACTTCTGTAGCCATAATGAACTCCGTCGTAACGGGCAAGATTGCTGGATGCTTCGGCAGTGGTGAGTACGTAATAGGTGGGGACAAGGAAATCGAGGTAAGGGAAATCAACCGCCTCAACGGTATGACCAGCGGCCTTGAGTTGGGCAATTTGCTTTTCAATTCCTTTGCGAACTTCTTCATTCAGCCCCGGACTTTCTATGCATTCGCGGATATAGGCAATGCGTGCTTTCCCATTGAAATCCAGTTTCGCGGAGTATTCAGGAACGGGTTTATGACTAACGGTACTGTCAAAATCATCTGCTCCTGCAATGACTTCCAGCAGTAGTGCAGCGTCTTCAACAGTGTGGGTAATAGGACCAATCTGATCGAAAGAGGAAGCATAAGCGAGCAATCCGTAACGCGAAACTCTTCCGTAGGTTGGTTTTAGTCCCACAGTACCTGTAAAGGATGCGGGTTGGCGAATGGATCCGCCTGTATCGGAACCCAAGGTGGCAGTGCATAATCCGGCAGCAACGGCAGCTGCAGATCCTCCTGAGGAACCTCCGGGAACGCATTTTTCGTTGAGGGGATTCAATACTTTGCCATAGTAAGATGTTTCATTGGAAGAGCCCATTGCAAATTCATCGCAATTGAGTCGGCCGATGATAACGGCATCTTCCTGCAGAAGACGTTCGGTAGCAGTTGAATTGTAGAGGGATTCAAATCCTTCAAGGATATGCGAAGAGGCAGAAACCTTATGACCTTTGTAACAGATATTGTCCTTGAGGCCAATCACCATTCCTGCAAGTTTTCCTGCAGTGCCGGATTTAAGTTTGCCATCGACTTCGGCTGCTTTTTTCAGCGCACTTTCACGAAAGACTTCCGTAAAAGCGTTGAGGTGTTTTTTTTCTTCAATATTGCGCAAATAGTCCTCTACCAGCTCCACAACAGTGGTTTTGCCGGAACGAAGATCGTTGCGGATGGATGTAAAAGAAGGGTAGGACATTGTTAGCTGACCGGATTAATTTCCGGTGTTCGACGGGGTATTGGTGTTCTTGTCTTCTCCCTTGGAAGCGTCCTTAAACTCACGAATACCTTGACCAAGTCCGCGCATGAGTTCGGGAATTTTTTTTCCGCCGAAAAGGAGCAGAACAACCACAACAATAAGGATCACCTGCCAGGGTCCGATCACTCCTAAAAGAATGGATAGATTCATCTGAATGAGAATTATTAACGCCCAAAAGTACGCAATTCAGGACAAGTGAAGCCGAAAAGCTTATTTTTTGATGAGCCAGTGCGTAGGATCCTGCTTGAGCATGTCGGTTTCTGTGATTTTCCAGATCTCAAAATGAACCTCAGAAATCTTCGAATCCTCCTCGCTGAGTAAACTGCCGATATCCTGTTTGATTTTTACCTTATCTCCCTTACTTACATAGACTTCACCCAAATTGGCATAGACTGTACGGTAGGCCCCGTGTGAAATAATGACCACTTTTCCCTGACCTGAAATGACCAGAATAGAGGTAACTGTGCCCTCAAAAACAGAGCGCACCCTGGATCCTTTCGGTGTGCCGATATCTACGCCATTATTGCTCAGCATGATGCCTGCAAGGGTTGGATGCGGAATATTTCCAAAGCCTTGTGTGAACTCACCCCGTTCTACCGGCCAGGGTAGTCGTCCTTTGTTATTTTCAAAATTGGTCGATGCAGGATCTCCATCCGGTGTTATGCCCTCAAAATTTTTCTCCTTGTTGGTGTTGGTCTTGGTAGTTCCGTTGGTGTTGGTAGTGGTGTTGGTTTTTGTCTTTTCATTGTTTTTAGCAACATCACCCGAATTTCCCTGCTGCGCTTTTCGTTTGCGTTCTTCTTCTTCTTTGCGCTTACGTTCTTCCTCTTGTTGCTTGCGTATTTCTTCCTGCAGTGCTTTTTGAATCTGCTTGGCAAGAAGTCGTTTTTTCTCTTCCTGCTCGTCGAGAATTTGCTTTAACTGTTTTTCTTCCTTTTGCAATTGAGCAAGCATTTGTTGCTGACTTTCCTTATCCTTCGAATAATTTTCTTTTTCTTTTACCTGTTCATTGGCGAGCACTTCTTTTTCTTTTCGCTTTTCACCGAGATCGTGGTTGCGGCGTTCGAGTTCTGTTTGTGTTCCGTTAATGAGTTCGACCTGACGTTTACGGCTGTCGCCAAATTGCTTCAGGTATTTCACCCTCAAAAATCCGGTATTGAAATCTTTTGCAGCAAAAACAAACAGGAGTTTGTGATAGGTGTTGCGGTGTTTGTAAGCGTAAAACAACATCCGTGAATACTGCGATTTTAACCGGATAAGATCTTCACTCAGCGATTCGATAACACTACGGTTGTCTTCAATTTGCTGGTTGAGTCGGCGTACCTGCGATGAGATATTGTGAATGAGTTCTTCGCGGTAATTGATCTGCTGATTGATGATGGCTAATTCGGCAATGGTAAGACGTTGAATGTTCTTCTTCGTACCGATCAGTTCCTTCGTGTTTTTGATTTTTTCCTCGAGTTCCCGCTTTTGTTGCGTTAGTTTTTCAGACGTTTTCTGGGCCGAAACACCATTTACGCCAATCGCTAAAAGCAATAGCAAAACCAGATAATTATTCCATGTTCTTGTAGCCATCGGGGATCTTAAACGGGAATTCTGTGAATTCGTTCACTTTTGTGCGCGAATATTTGAGTTCAATCACTGCTTTTTTTCTTGGTGAGCTGGCAGAGATCTTCACTTCAGCAGGAACCAAAAGCGAATCGACGTACTCGTAACTGAGGTATTCTATATCGAGTTCGGTAGAATCGGTAAGGTCGTTAATGATCATTCGCGCCGGACGATAAGTGCCTGGAAGGATGTAATAGCGGTAGATAAAGGGTTCTTTTTTGGCCACACGCTCATTCTCGAATGCACGCTTCAGTTTTCGTTTTCCAACGGTACTGATGATGTAATAGGCAGTGTCTTCTTTGGTTTTGTATTTGGCGTCGGCGTCGAAATACACCAGGTTGCCAATTAATACTTCCTGCAGTGTGTGATAATCGATCTCGGTACCAAACGTTTCGTTGATGTAACTGAATGCTTCGGTAAAATATTCTTTTTTGATTTTGTCGGTGAACTTTACTGAATCAACAGTTACCAATGCGCTTGCGCCCACAATGTTGGCTACTGATAGGGTGAGCCAGATACAACTGTCGCTGCGGATTTTGAGGTGGGTTTTGAATGATTTACTGCCCTCGCCTTCGATGAACACCTCTGTTGAAATGCGTGAATTGAAATAATGAAATGAAAAGCAATGCTTGCCGATGCTGTCGATCAGCGCTTTTGTGCTGAGGTTCTCTACTTTTCCTTTACCGCGAATCAAACCTTTTTGCGTTCGGCATGCTGTTGCCGACAAAACAATAACTGCAAGAATCAGTATGACGCTATGAAATGCTTTATTCATAATATTTTTTATCCCGGATCTTGCGATCAAGATTGTTGCCGGCTCCTGTTTTTTCTTTTGCTTTTTTCCATTGAATTATGGCCTCCTCCGTTTTGCCTGTGTGGAAGAGAATATCACCGTAATGCTCAAGAATAGTGCCGCTTTCCTGCCCGCCACTGCTTAATGCTTTTTTTATCCAGACCTCGGCATCGGCAAATTTCGATTGCCGGAAGAGAATCCATGCATAGGTATCCTGAAAATTGCTCTGATTGGGCTCCAGCTCATTGCTTTTTTTCGACATCGCTGCTGCCTTTTCAAGTTTTACCCGACGTTCGCATAAGTAATAGGCATAATTGTTCAGCAAATAAGCATTGTTCGGATCGATGCCTAATGCCTGCTCATACGCATTATCGCTTTCGGTGTGGTTGCCCAGTTTGTGGTAGGTATCGCCCAATAATTGTAAAAACTCAAACTGCAGTGCTGCATTGTCTACCACCAGGTCTTTTCCTGCCAGGAGTGCATCAAGTGCTTCGTTGTATTTGCCCTTACGGTAAGCACCCAATGCGTGATAAAAATAGAATCCGGGTTGCTGCGGAAATAATGCCTCTGCTTCTTTGCTGTCTGTGAAGAGCGATTCGGTGTCGTTCAATACAGCGTCAAGATTGACTACCTGATTCCAAATGGCAAAATAGTTGCGCTCAAATTCAATGGCCTTTCTGAATTTTTCCCGGGCTTCGGTGTGCTTTTTATCGCGATTCAGAAAATCACCGTAAATGCTCCATGCTTTCCCCTCAGTGGGATGAACTTTAATTACAATCTCCAGTAACTCATAAGCCTGTGCAGTGAGCTCTTTGTCGTTGGGACGATCATAATAATCCAGCAGAATTTTCATCTTGGTGTCGATCTCCAGATCGATGCTTTCAAATGCTTTTTTCAATTCCAGAAATGCACCTTCGGGGTTGTTGTTTTGCCATTGGTAATCGGCGAGCGCAAGATGTACAAGTCCGTTATCCGGATCAATGCCCAGGATTTTATGGTAATAGTCGAGTGCTTTTTGGGTCTGACCAATTTCCATATAGAGCTCGGCAATAATTCCGTAGTTGCGGACTTCCGACGGATTGGCGACGATCATTTTTTCAATTTCCGCAATGGCTTTGTCGTATTTTTTTGCAGAAGAATAGATCTGGAATTTTTGAAATATTACTGCTTCGTCGTAACCACGAAGTTTCTCCAGTTTTTCCAGCGCAAGAATGGCTTTGTCCGCTTGTCCTGACTGCAGCAAAACATCAGAGTAGGGGAGGTAATAATCGGGCTTTTCAGGATTGAGTTTTATGAGTTTTTCATAGGTGGAAATGCTTTTTTTCAGATCGCCGTTTTTCTGACTGATATTGGCAACCTGCAGTAAATACCATTCGTTTTTCGGATCTAGTTCAGCGGCGCGATCTGCGCTTGCAATGGCCATTTCGGCTCTTCCCTGCATCATGTACAATCCCGACAAATGGTAATATGCCGCATCGCAGGTGGGTAAATAGTGAATGCATGCCTCAAAATCGCGCAAAGCACCGGCAGCATCACCGGACGATTTTTTAGTCATTCCATCAATCAGCATGGCCTGAGCCGCAATACGGGCAAGCGTGTCTTTGTCGCCACCCTTGTTGCGGGAGGTTGCGTTCTTTTGACCTTTACAGGCGAAAAGCTGAAGAGCGACAAAAGCGAAAAGAAGTATTCTCATGCTGTTATCTGGGTGTAATCGCCGATGCTAAGATCACTTGCCTTGCCTTTGTACTCGGCGAAGTTTCCGATCATTGAACGGGCAATGCTTGCGTTTTGAATGCTGACTTTTTGTTGAAGAATGCTGTCGCTGATCACACTGCTTTCAATAACGCTTCCTTCTCCAATCGACACGTGTGGACCAATTACGCTGTTGCGCAGGATCACGTTTTCGCCAATGTAACAGGGAGGAATAACGATACTGTTTTCATTTTTGAGCGATGCAGGCAATTTCATTTTTTCTTTATTGTTTTCGAGAACACGCTGATTGGTGTAAACGGTTACGTTTTTGTTCCCGCAATCGAGCCATTCCTCAACGGTACCGGCAGCAAAACGGGTGCCTTTCTTTTTCATGTTTTCCAGAGCGTCTGTTAACTGAAACTCATTATTGCCACGAATGTTGTTATCAATGAGGAATTGCAGCTCTTTTTTCAGATTGTCTCCATCGCGGAAATAATAAATTCCGATGATAGCCAGATCGGAAACAAATTCCTTGGGCTTTTCCACGAAATCAGTAATTGTGCCGGCAGCATCTGTTTTAACCACTCCAAAAGCAGAGGGATCATCAACTTTCTTTACCCAGATTATACCATCCTTACTTCCATCGAGCGTAAAATCAGCCCTGAAGAGTGTATCTGCAAAGGCAACCACTACAGGTCCGTTAAGCGCTTCTGCAGCGCACAAAATGGCATGAGCTGTTCCAAGTGGTTCGTCCTGATAATGTAAACTTCCCTTAGCGCCGAGGTCAGCTGCTATCTTCAGCAAACGATCTTCATTTTCTTTACCGAAACGACCTACAACATACGCGATCTCATCTACCTTCTGACCACAAACCCGGATGATATCTTCCACCAGCCATTGAACTACAGGTTTTCCGGCAACCGGAATTAGCGGTTTGGCAACGGTAAGCGTGTGTGGACGCATTCTTTTACCGAGTCCGGCCATTGGTACAATGATCTTCATAGCATAGGTTTGATTGGTAAATTTCCGATTAAAAGCAACAAGTGCTAATGATCCTGCTCAGAATTTTGAACTACTGAGGTTTGAAAAACTATTTCGGCAGGAATGTAATAACAAGACAAGCATTGAATAGGTTCAAAAAAAGCGGCGATGGTTTACATCGCCGCTTCGTATTTGGTTAACCGTTGTTATTTGTAAATGACTTCAGAATTGGTGTTGAAGAAGAAAAAGGCCCATTTGTCGGCAGTTTCTTCAATGACTTTTGAGGTTGGTTTGCCTGCGCCATGACCGGCATCGGTTTCAATACGGATCAGCACGGGATTATCGCCTTTGTGTTTTGCCTGAAGCATTGCAGCAAACTTAAACGAGTGTGCAGGAACAACCCTGTCGTCGTGATCGCCGGTAAGTACCATGGTAGCCGGATAGTTTGTCCCTTCTTTAACGTTGTGCAAGGGTGAATAGGCAAAAAGATTTTTAAAGCTGGATTCGCTTTCTTCACTTGAACCGTATTCGGGAATCCAACCAAATCCTACCGTAAATTTGTGATAACGCAACATGTCAAGCACGCCAACAGCAGGAAAGGCAACCTTATAAAGATCGGGACGCTGAGTCATACATGCGCCTACCAGTAATCCTCCGTTCGATCCACCGGAAATTCCAAGTTTCGATGAGTTGGTATATCCTTCTTTAATGAGGTATTCTGCTGCAGCGATGAAATCGTCGAACACATTCTGTTTTTTACCCAACATACCGGCCTGGTGCCATTCCTCACCGTATTCTCCACCGCCTCGCAGATTGGCTAATGCATAAATACCATCGTTTTCAAGAATAGGAATAAGCGATACGTTGAATGAAGGTGTAAGGCTGACGTTGAAGCCGCCATATGCATACAACAATGTTGGACGTTTACCGTCGGGCTTCATTCCTTTTTTGTGCACGATGAACATTGGAATTTTGGACCCGTCTTTACTGGTGTAGAAAACCTGTTTCGATTCGAAATCGTCGGGATTGAATTTGAGACTGGGCTTAAAGAAAACTTCAGATTTTCCACTTTCAATATCGTAACGGTAAACTGTAGTGGGATAGGTAAACGAAGTAAAAGTGTAGAACATTTCTTTTTCTTCTTTTCTACATCCAAATCCACCTGCTGTACCGGGTGCAGGGAATTCAATTTCTTTTTCCATTTTACCGCTGTAGTCGTATTGGTAAACATGGGTGCTGACATCCTTCAGGAATTGAGCGTACAGTTTTCCTCCGCCGGTGCTTACTCCTTCAAGCAGATCTTTTCCTGCAGGAATTATATCCTTCCAGTTTTCCTTCGCAGGATTTTTCGGATCTATTTTCACCAAGCGGTATGTAGGAGCATCAATATCGGTAGTCACATAAAAGAAACCGTCTTTATGATCAATGATGCTGCTCTTGTTTTCGAATCCGGTAAATAAGGCCGTGAATCCACCTTTTTTCAGATCAGTTGCTTTGTAATGACACTCATATCCGTTTGTTCCCGATGCGGCATACAATACGAGGTATTGATCATCTTCGGTGAGTGAAACGTAATGATAACGCAAGGGATTTGCTCGATCTTCAAAAATGAGAACATCTTTTTCCTGAGGATCACCAAGTTTGTGGTAATACACGCTGTGGAATGCGTTTGTAGCTGACAATTCCATTCCTTTTTTAGGAGCGGGATAACGGCTGTAAAAGAATCCGTCGTTGTACCAGGTGGCGTCAGAAAATTTTACCCATTTCATCACATCGGGTAATTCTTTTCCCGTTTCAATTTCGGTAACGTGAATTTCCTGCCAGTCAGATCCCGCATCTGATCGCGACCAGGCAATGTATTTGTTGTCTTTCGAATGTCCCATCAGTCCGATAGACACTGTTCCGTTGGTCGACATGGCATTGGGGTCCATAAACACATTCTCTTTACCATCGAGACCTTTGCGCACATAAATAACCGACTGATTTTGCAATCCGTCGTTTTTATAATAGAAATAATATTCACCAACCTTGGCAGGTGCACCGCTACGTTCGTAATTGTAAATTTCTTCAAGACGTTTTTTAAACCCGTCGCGAAATGGAATTTGTTCGAGATAGCTGTAGGTTGTTTTGTTCTGTTCCACTACCCAGTTCTTGGTTTCTGCAGAAGTGTCATTTTCCAGCCAGCGGTAAGGATCTTCAACCGTAGTGCCGAAATAGGTGTCGGTAACATTTTCGGTACGGGTTAAGGGATAACTCACGGCAGGTTTGGCATACAGGGTGTCCCCTAGAATGGAAGGGGCAGCAGTAGGTTCTGTTTTTTCGCCTCCACAGGCAATTAGTGTGAAAGAGAAGAGCGATAAATAATAAACGCGTTTCATAGAGTTGATTTAGCAGTACTAAAAAAAGAAATTAGGACTATTGATGCAAAAAATTGTGGGGAGAGGTTGTGGGAAATGCTGGTCGGTTGCAGTCTCCGGCTTCGACTCCGCTTAGCTATCGGTTTTGGGCTATCGGTCATGACGTCTAGTGAATTGGAGTGCGCAAAAATCGCATAGAAAACAAAAACATCATCCACCCTGACGCTCCTTATCAGTCGGTCAGGGTCGTGATGTCTAGTGTAATTGGACTGCGCTAAAATCGCACAGAAAGTAAAAACATCATCCACCCTGACGCTTCTTATCAGTCGGTCAGGGTCGTGATGTCTAGTGTAATTGGAGTGCGCTAAAATCGCACTCCAATTACACAGACATCATCGATCTGCTCGAGGTTTCCTTTCCAGGTTTCGAAGCGATTGTTGAGTTCGGTGCTGATGGCTTCCATTGGTAGGTTGCGGAGTTCCAGCAGCGTTTCCATGAGTTGTGCTGCCCGGAATTTTTTACCGCGACTTCCGCCGAATTGATCAGAGAATCCGTCGGTGAAGAAAAAGATGCAGTCGCCTTTTGCAAGCTGAAATTCGTGATTGCTGAATGGTTTTCCGTAATCGAATTTGCCAATAGGTTGTTTGTCGCCACGAATCTCTTCGATTTGTTCAGCGTCTTTTCGGAGAATCCAAAGTGGATTGTGTGCACCGGAGTAATGAACGGTTTGTTTGTCTGTGTTTATCCTGCAAAGTGCAATGTCCATGCCATCTTTCACTTCGCTTTCTGAGGTAGAAAACGTTTCTTCAACAAGACTTCTCAGATTATCCAGAATTTCAGATGGTTTGCGCAATCCAAACTCCTTTACGCTTCGGTTTAATCCGTTCGAGCCAACAACACTGACCATAGCGCCGGGTACGCCATGACCGGTACAATCTACTGCTGCAATTAAAATATCATCGAGTTTTCCGCCACCATTCGAAGAAAGTGCTTCCATCCAATAAAAATCGCCTGAAACAATATCTTTTGGTTTGAAGAGAATAAAGCTGTCGGGCAATACCTCCTTCACTTTTTCCATTGGGGGAAGAATGGCATTCTGCAATCGTTTGGCATAAAGAATGGAATCGAGAATTTCCTTGTTCTTCTCTTCCACCATTTCTTTCTGATGTTGAATTTCGCGCGTTCGATCTTTCACCTTTTCTTCCAGTCCCGCATTAATTTCTTTCAGCTCGGTAAACAATTTGTGGATGGCCAACTGCATTTTTTTAAAGCTCAACGCCAGAATACCAATTTCATCTTTACTCGTTACTTCAATTGGAGTTTCCATGTCGCCCTTGGCAAGTTGACGCGCACTCTGGGTAAGTTTTTTCAAGGGTAATGTAATGTGACGGGAAATCAGATAACTGATTATTCCAATTGCAAAAAGCAAACTGATGAATTCGATAATCAATAATTTCCTTAACGCATAAAGGTCGTTGAATGCTTCATCCTCATCTATCTCACTCAGTAATACCCAATGAAGATCTTTAATTTTTAATGGTTGATATGCACTCAGAACATTTACGCCACGGTAATCAGGAAAAACCGCGGTGCCTTTTTCTCCTCTTAATGCGTTTTCAGTGCCAATTGTTTTGCAGGTTTGCAGTCCGATACTAGTTCCAAGGTTACGGATCTTGGTTACAATGGAGTCCGGTGTTCCCGTACTGGCAATTGTCTTTAAATAGTTTTCCCTGTCTTCAATCAGAAATCGGGATTGATTACGTAGGGTGAAATCTTCTCCCACGATATAGGTTTCTCCTGTTTTTCCCAGACCAACATCCTGCCAGGAATGACGGTTGGTCATGATGTCGTTAATACGGTCGATCGGTAATTGAAAAACGAGTACCCCGATTTCATGGCCGTGTTCCCGAATGGGAGCTGCAACAAATGCAGCATGTGCATTGTAAGATGGATCATATGGTGCATAGTCGTCGAGTACCACGTGTTCCGGCTCGAATGAACCTTTGGCTTTGTGGTAGACATGCGCAAGCTGACTTTTTTTGTAAGGACCATTTTCCAGTGAGGTGCCAAAATCAACTTCTTTAAATACGGTATACACGATATTACCGGTGGAGTCGATCAGAAAAATATCGTAGAAACCGAATTTCTTCAGGTATTTTCTGATGTAGGGGTGATACTCTGAGTGATGTTTGGAATAAAAACTTTCATGGCGCGCATCGTCGAGCATGTGTTTTTTCTTTACCCCAAATGGATTGGAAGAAATATATATATCCTGTAATCGGATGGCTGCTTCTTCCTGCGGTAGGTAGTTCGCAATATTTACTTTCGAATAAATATTGCTGTCGAGTCGCGGAATGAATTCTTCCCGGTAATATTTTTCAAGTTCTGCCTTTCGCTGCTCAAGAGGAGTAGGTTCATTTTTGATTTCCTGAAAACCCTTTGTAAATCCTTTTAAGGCTTCAATGATGGTATGGTCCTCAGCAAATGTGAGCGCCTGATCAGCGATATGATGGAAATACTCTTCAATCTGATCGGCCTTGATTTCTCTAACCAGTGTGAGTCGACTAAAACTGGCTTCCTGCAGCGATTCCTTACCTCTGATGTAGGATAAAAAGCCAACTACCGAAACTGCCGTAAAACTGATAATGAAAAAGGCAGCAGTTACCCTGATTGATATGGGGATTGATCGAAACACGGTGCAATATAGGAAATCCCCATCAGCCAACAGGAGAAACCCGGACTAAGCGATTAATAGTCAGGTTAGAAGGGGTTTTTCAGGCTACAGCCAGCGTGGCAATACTTACTCTGGCCTGATCTTTTTCGGATTGGGCAAGGGAATTACAACAGGCTTCAAGGGTTGAGCCTGTTGTAATCACATCATCCACCAGCAGGATATGTTTACCGTAGTAAAGTTCAGGTTCTTTCACCTGGAATACGGTTTCCACATTTCGGTACCGTTCAAAGCGATTTCTGCGTGTTTGAGTGGCATTGTTATGGACTCTTGTAATAAGCTGTGGCTCCACTCTTGTTTCCAATACCGATGCAATACCGTTAGCGATGAACAAACTTTGATTGTATCCTCTTACTCTCTCTTTTTTGGGATGAAGGGGCACCGGTGCAATTGCATCAATTCTCCCAAAATGGGGCGAATCGCGTATCTGCCTTCCTAGTTCTATCCCCAACACTTCCCCTACCGGAGTATTGCCTTTGTATTTGAGTTGGTGTAAGAGTCGCTGTATCCGGGTTGCCTTTCTGAAATGGCACAGTGATGTTGCGAAATGAACCGGCGATCGCCCCCAGAATAGTCGCTCTACCGGATTGTCTTTTTCCTTATGAAATCCTGTAAAAGGCAGTTCCATCCAGCAGCTGATGCAGATCGTTTTTTCATTGCGTAATAGAGGCTCACCACAGGCCGCGCACAGTGATGGATAAAAGAGTGAGACGATTTCCCTGATCATGACGCAAACCTAAAAAGGGAATCAGACTCTTGCAGACCAACTTTATACTCTTGATTAAGTTTCGGCGGTAGGTCTTGTTTGTGCCGGATTTTAACATTCTGCAACATTATGAACAAGCCATTCTGTAACATTTTCACCCACACTTCGTTTTTGATGCCAATACGCTTGTATTTTTGTCGTGAAACCAGTGTCTTATGGAGAATAACAAACCAAAGAAATCCCGTGATGCCATTTACATCACTTTAATTCTGCTGTTGTTGGGCGGGGGAGGATTGCTTTTTGTGCAGATGAGTCAGTACAAAACCAATTACGAACAATACAAGCAAAATTTTGAAACCTGTGCTCAGGAGAAGGTGGAAATGGAGAAGTTGTTCAACGAGAACGGAATGGCGGATATGCTTGGTTCGGACCTGAAAGAAGGTCTTGCCAATCTGATGGAGGATTATCAGAGTTTAGAGACTTCCAACACCGGTATGCGTGATAGTATTCAGCGTCAGATCCGCAAGATTGATTCCCTTCAAAAGGAGGCCGAAAAAGCTAAGGGAAATGCCTATGCTATTTACCGATTGAAAAAGGAAACAGAAACACTTCGTTCCATTATGCAGGGTTATGTTAGAACCATTGACTCGTTAAATACCATCAATCAGGAATTGCGTGCTGATTTGAGCACTACCAAAAAGAACCTGAATAATGTGGAGAAGGAAAGGGATGATTTCAAGGAGAAAACAAAAGACCTGGAGGGCAAAGTTGCCAAAGGTTCTATTCTGCAAACGGCTAACTTCACTGCGGGTGCAATTCATTTACGCAATTCAGGTAAACAGGTAGAAACAACGCGGGCAGGACGTGCAGATATGGTTAAGGCCTGTTGCACCATTCTTGAAAATTCCATTGCCAAGCCGGGCACAAAAAATGTTTACATGGTGGTAACACAACCGGATGCAACCATTCTAACACAAAATCCTGAACAAACCTTTAAATGGGAGGGTGGCGAAAGTCAGTATTCCTTATTACGTGAAGTAGACTATCAGAACCAGGCGATTGATATCTGTTTTTATGCAGATGTAAAAACGGATCTGCCCAAAGGTGTTTACATAATTGAATTGTTCTGTGAGAAAGCGAAAATCGGGAAAACAACATTTACACTGAAGTAATCTTTTCAGGTAAATTAGTTCGCATTTTATTTTCTGTTATCGCGAAGAAAGGCACGTTTACTATCAAGCTCTATCTCGTGTTTTTCGCCGCTTAATCGTTCGAGCAGTTGCTGAAGTGTTTCGGCATTTTCTACATCGAAGTTTCCGCTTTTGGTTCTTCTAAGATCGAAAAGATAGCCTCCTGAATTCAGTCGTTTGCCAAAATCATGCGCCAGCGAACGGATGTAAGTGCCCTTGCTGCATGTAACTTTAAAATGAATGAGTGGAAGTTCAATCGATGTGATCTCAAATCCGTAGATCTCCACTTCATGCTTTTTCATTTCTATTTCTGTTCCCTTGCGGGCATGATCGTAGGCTCGTTTACCATCGATCATTTTGGCTGAAAATACCGGTGCTTGTTGCTCCTGTTTTCCTAAAAAGATTTGAGCAGTTTCTCGTATTTCTTTTTCGCCTATTCCCGAAATAGGAAATTGTGCATTCACCTCTGTTTCTCTGTCGTAGGAAGGTGTTGTTGCGCCTAAAAAAATACTGCCGGTGTATTCTTTGATTCCGGATTGCAGTGTGTCGATCTTTTTGGTTGCTTTTCCAACGCAAATAATCAGCAGTCCCGTTGCGAGCGGATCGAGTGTTCCTGCGTGACCAATTTTTGCTTTTTTATCGCCGGTATTTCGGATTAGCGCAGGCTTGAGTTTGCGCAAAACATCAAAGGAAGTCCATTCGTAGGGTTTGTCAACGAGCCAGATCTCTCCTTGCTGCAAATCAATTTTCATCCGGTAATATTCAATTCATACCCCATTGCCAATAATGCAAGTATGGTTGCTCCTACAATGATGCGGTAATAACCAAATACACGGAAACCATATTTGCTGAGGTAATCAATAAAAAATTTTATTGCAATCATCGCAACAACAAACGCAACCAGATTGCCAATGAGTAGAGTGTTGATGTTTTCCGTAAGTATGGAGGGGTCTTTGTCCCATACGTCTTTCAGCTTTTTTGCAGAAGCAGCCAACATAGTGGGTACCGCAAGAAAAAATGAAAACTCCGCCGCTGTTTTGCGATTTAGTTTTTGGGTCATACCTCCAATAATGGTTGCAGCCGACCGTGATACACCGGGAATCATAGCAATGCACTGAAACAACCCGATTTTAAATGCCTTGGGGTAATCTACTTCCGCATTGTTCTCTGCTTTATCCAGCCATTTATCTATGAACAACAGGATCATGCCTCCCAAGACCAATGAACAGGCAACTGTTACCACGCTTTCAAGCATGGAGTCGATATAATCGCTAAGCAACAAACCTAGAACTGCTGCAGGAATAAATGCTGTGATGAGTTTGAAATAGAAACCGAGCGACTGAAAAAAACGTTTCCAGTAGAGCACCACTACCGAGAGAATGGCGCCTAACTGAATATTTATCATAAAAGCTTTTGAAAAATCAGTGCTTTCCAGTCCGAGTACTTTTTCGGTGATGATCATGTGTCCTGTAGAAGAAACAGGAAGGTATTCGGTTATTCCTTCAACAACAGCAATGATAATTGCATCAAGCAATTCCATTTAGACTTTATTCTCGTTTTTCGGACGGCGAAGGATGCCAACTAATACAACCACATATCCTAAAATAACCAGAAATGGTGCAAGGGTAATGCGACGGAAGGAAAACAGTTCGGCTTCGTTAAATTCATTGGCTTCGGTTGATCCACCGCCAATCATGGCCATAAAGCCAAGAATTACCAGCACAACTCCGGCAATAATGAAATAATAATTTTCCCGGGTAAAAGGGATTTGGGTAGGTTGTTCGTGACGGCTCATGCTCAGTACAATAATTCAGATTTGAGGCGGAGGTACTTCCGCAGTGCAAAATAAGTAGAAATCCATGAAATAAGGATACCCAGAACGGTAATGCCTCCAAATAGCATCAGCATCATCGGGGTATCATGAACTTCTGTAAGATCGGGGAACCAGGTAATAAGGTAATTCATGCCCAACAGGAGGAGTCCCAGGGAGATAAGTGACGAAAGGATGCCCTGAACAAAGGCCCTGAATAAAAAGGGACGACGGATGAAACTCTCTGTTGCACCAACCAGCTGCATCGACCGGATGAGCAGTCGTTTGGCATAAATAGCGAGCCGAATCGTGTTATTAATCAAAGCAATGGCCACAACAAGTAATAATCCTGCCAGTGCTAAAATGATCCAGGCGGCATATTTAGTGCTGTTGTTAATGGTGAGAAACATGGAACGGTCGTACCAGACTTCTTCAATTAATGTGGTTTTGTATTTGGCAAGCAGGGCGTCTTCAATCTTTATCACACTGTCGCTTTGGGCCCATTCTTCATTGATGTAAACCTCAATGGAAGGTAAAATCGCATTGTAATTATCTACAGGAGCAGTAAGCGAATCATCGTGCAGAATGCTTTCGGTAATGGATAGTGCTTCTTCTTTACTTACAAAACGAGCCGATTTCACCCAGTCTTCAGAGGCAAGTGTTTTTTCGAGCTGACGCATATCGGCATCACGTACATTTTCCTTGAAGAATACGTCCATACGAATACTTTCCTTGGCCAGACGTGTTACTTTGCGGGAGATCATTACTCCCCAGCCAACAAGCCCAAGCATAAAAAGCACCAGCGAAATTCCGATCACCGTTGAGATGTACGATGCTCGTGTGCTACGGCGGGCGAGGCGATTGCTTTCCTGACTCATGCAGCGAAAATAGAGATTAGTAGGATTGATGAGCTGTTAAAAATCCTGAAAGACCAATAGCGCGATGTTAATAACGTAAAAAAGCCACTCCAATTGGAGTGGCTTTGGTTCATTAAATAAATATTGATCAGTGTTGAACTACCAGACGAATGGTTTGCTGCGTATCATTAGCTGTAAGGCGAACCAGATAAACTCCGTTGGCACAATCAGCTGTTTGGAACGAATCACCATTGCGAAGCTGTTGCGTGCGTATAATCCTTCCGGAAATATCGATCAACTCCGCCTGAACAGGGTTGTTGTCCTTGGTCCGGATACTAAAACGATCGCCTGCCGGATTCGGATAGAGGAGAATGGACTCTGTTCCATGTTCCGTTACGGATGAGAAATCTGCATATGTGTTAATCGTGGTATTGGTAATAACAGGTTCGTTAAAATCGAAATAGATGTTAGCGGTGTTTTCGATGGATTGTCCGATTTGTGGCGTGTTCATGGTGTTAATGGTAAACTGTACATGACCATGACTGTTGGGTTCGTCGCTGGTGCTATCGGGTAGCATGATGTTGGCAAAATGCCAGCGTATGATGTTCCCGGGAAGAATGTCGATTGAATAATCATGACTCGCATTGAGCATTACAATGGAAGTTGGATCAAGCAAGGAAGAGAGCGTATCGGTTATGAAAATATTCACTGCAGGACCATTCCCCGTATTCTGAAAACGGATGAGGTACGTGAACTTGTCTTCGCTCACTTCAATGTCGCCATTGCTTCCAATTCCTGAAGGCGATACCGATTTGTCGTTTGGATCATAAGAACCTGTTACAACGCGTGTGTAGCAAAATGTATTGCAACCCGGATTGATGTCTGTTCCATTGGTGACAGTAGCGTTGGCGCAAGCGATAGTTACACTGCCAAGTGTTGTTCCAATAGGAGTGAAAAAGTTCACGTAAACAACAAAAGTAGCTCCCGGATTCAGATTGGAATAAGAGAAGCAAATCGTATCTCCATTGGTACTATTGGGAGTAATTGAACTGTTGAGGTAATTAATTGCAGCAGGTAAGGGCAGGCAAACATCTCCGCTCGAAGTGAGTGAGCCGTAGTTGGTAACAGTTACTGCATAATACCCGTTAAATCCGGGTACCATTGCGGAGGACCAAACGTTTACACAAACATCGTGTACAGGAGGAATCTGGTAATAAAAATTATTATTTCCTGCTGTAGCGCCATTGGGAACAGCTACATTTATTGAACTACCGCAAGCTGCAGAGAGATTTGTTGTATTTGATGGTTGTAAAGTATAGTTTCCGGTTGGCGCCCAAATCGAATACTGCCCGGAAGAATTCGTGTATCCAAAATACGATTGTGTTCCGTTTGTAAGTGTAATAAGATAATTTGCCAAGGGAAATTCTCCGGAATCAAAAACACAATTTCCGTTAGCATCGTTAATGAGTGTACCTGTGACCCATCCATATCCTGTCAATGTTGTAACCTGAAAAGCATAAGTCGCACAAAATCCGTTTACATCTGTAATTGTAACCGAGTAAACGCCTCCTGTAAGAGAGTAAATGTCTTCTCCGGTTGCTCCGTTCGACCATAAAAAAGTGAAAGGACCATTTCCTCCCGTAAGGGTTAGATCAAGAATTCCGTTTTGCATGCCAATACCGGATTCGGGAGACATCATTTCGCTGACAGAAAGTCCGGGAACACCATTGTTGGGAACGATCACGGTATATACAGCCATACATCCTGCATCGTCAAATGCAGTTACAGTATGAGGGCCGGGACAAACATTGGTGAATAAAGTTCCACTTTGTTGCGGACCGCCGTCAAGACTGAATTCGTAGGGAGCAGTTCCATTTGCGGCGATAGCAAAAACCTGTCCGGTACAAGGGTTACAGCTACTTCCTGTTGCGTTGGCGGTAACTACTAATGATCCGGAACCGCTAACAGTAACGTTTTGAGTTGCGGTGCAACCATTGGCATCTGTTGCAGTAACAATATAGGTTCCTGCAGCAAGGCCTGTTGCAGTTGCTGTGGTTTGAACTGGCATTGTGTTCCAGGAGTAAACAAATGTTGGTGTACCACCGATGGCAGTTGCTGTAGCAGTACCGTCCGGGCTGCTGCATGATGAAGGGGTTGAACTTGTATTGATTGAAATCGCTGTTGGTTGATTCATCACAACGGTAAATGGCATTGCCTGACATCCATTGGCATCAACAACCTGAAGAATATAAGCTCCGGCCTGAACCCCCGGATTGATTGGAGTTGTGACACCATTCGACCACATAAACATATAGGGTGGAGTACCTCCAGATGCTGCAGATTGTATAACACCAGTGCTAGCGCCAAAACAGGAGATGCCCTGGGTGATAAAGGCAGTACTCACCAACATAGGCGGTTGAGAAATAGAAAAGTTTGTTGTGTCAAAACATGAATTAGTAATGTCCTGAACAACAACTTTAAAATTCCCGGCGCAAAGGCCTGTTACCTGATTGGCATTCGAAGTACCCACGGCATTATTACTTAGGTCCAAATAGAAGTAGTTGTAGTTGCCACTCCCACCAGTCACAAATACTTGTGCGGCGCCATTGCATTGTCCGAAACAAGAAGCAGGAATGGAGTTGATATTGGTGGTCATACCGGAACAAGCGGCATAAGATTGCTGGGCAGCAAATAACATTGCCGCCAATAGTAGAAGGCGTTTCATGGTTTGGAGGGTTTTGAAGGTTAGACGCAGCCCTTAAATGAAGGTTGCCTGAGCCTTTTTTCCTAATTTCGTCGTTTCAATTGAAAACTATGGAATACAACCCAAGAGAGATCGAACAAAAATGGCAGCAGTATTGGGCTACGAATAAAACATTTACCGCATCCAATAATTCAGAACTTCCGAAATATTATGTTTTGGATATGTTTCCATATCCTTCAGGAGCTGGTTTGCATGTAGGTCACCCGCTTGGTTACATAGCTTCCGATATCATTGCACGATACAAACGACTTCAGGGCTTCAATGTTCTTCATCCGATGGGATACGATTCGTTTGGATTGCCTGCAGAACAATATGCAATTCAAACAGGACAACATCCTGCACTTACTACCGAACAGAATATTGCACGTTACCGCCAGCAATTGGATAGAATAGGATTTTCGTTCGATTGGGACCGCGAAGTGCGAACATCTGATCCTGCTTATTACAGATGGACACAATGGATCTTTATCCGGTTGTTTGATTCATGGTACAACCGACAGAACGATAAGGCCGAACCGATTTCACAATTGGTTTCAATTTTTGAGCAACACGGTTTTCAGGGTGCAGAAGCGCAAGTACTCACTGGTGGTATCGAACGCGATGTTCAGGCCTTTTCTGCAGATGAGTGGAAAACGTTTGACGAGAAAAAAAAGATGGAGGTTCTTATGAATTTTCGCCTTGCTTACCTCGACGACAGTTGGGTGAACTGGTGTCCCGCTTTGGGTACAGTGCTTGCTAACGATGAAGTAAAAGACGGCGTTTCCGAAAGGGGAGGACATCCTGTAGAACGAAAGTTGATGAAGCAATGGAGTTTACGCATTACGGCCTATTCGGAGCGGTTGTTGCGCGATCTTGATACCATCGACTGGAGCGATTCGATTAAAGAAGCACAACGCAACTGGATTGGAAAATCAGAGGGAGCAAGCATTCGTTTTGATCTTGTTGGTCATGCTGAAACGATAGAAGTATTTACTACGCGTCCGGATACTATTTTCGGTGTCTCGTTTGTGGTACTTGCGCCTGAACACGAACTGGTTTCTAAAATCACAACTTCACAACATAAGGCAGTTGTAGAGAATTATATTACCTATGCAAAAAACAGAAGTGAGCGTGAGCGTCAGGCAGAGGTAAAGAATGTAAGTGGTGCTTTTACCGGAGCTTATGTGAAACATCCATTTACAGGCAAACTTGTTCCGGTTTGGATTGCTGACTATGTACTTGCAGGTTACGGAACAGGTGCTGTTATGGCAGTTCCATGTGGCGATCAGCGTGATTTCGTGTTTGCAAAACATTTTGACCTTCCTATTCCTGCAATTATGGAGGGAGTAGATATTTCAGAAAAGGCAGATCCTACCAAAGAGGCCAAACTCATCAATTCCGATTTTTTGAATGGACTTACCGGATATGAAGCTATTCGCGTATGCATTGCAAAAATTGAAGCGTCCGGATTCGGAAAAGGAAAAGTAAATTACCGTTTGCGCGATGCGATTTTTGGAAGACAAAGGTATTGGGGAGAACCCATTCCGGTTTATTACAAAGATGGAATTCCGTATTGTGTTGAAGAAAACGATCTGCCCGTAACACTACCGGAGGTCGATAAATTTTTACCTACTGAAACAGGTGAGCCACCGTTAGCGCGCGCTGCAAACTGGAAACACCAGGGGAAATACGAATACGAAACCACCACCATGCCGGGTTGGGCGGGTAGTTCATGGTATTTTCTCCGGTATATGGATCCCAAAAATCAATCTGCATTTGCGTCGCGTGAGGCAATGGCTTATTGGAATCAGGTTGATCTTTATATTGGAGGAGCAGAACACGCGACCGGACACTTACTTTATTTTCGTTTCTGGACAAAATTCCTGATGGATTTTGGTTTTATTGAATTTGCAGAACCGGCAAAAAAACTGATCAATCAGGGAATGATTCAGGGCGTTTCTAAAATTGTTTACCGGATCAATGGTTCCAATAAAATTGTTTCAAGAAATCTTCGCGATAAATACGAAACATCTCCAATACATGTCGACCTGAAGCTTGCAGACGGAGATGTGATCAATGTGGAAGAATTAAAAAAATGGAGAGATGATTTTGCATCAGCAGAATTTATTCTTGAAGAAGGTCAGCTGCTATGCACCAGTGAAGTGGGAAAAATGTCGAAGCGTTGGCACAATGTTGTAAATCCCGATGATCTCTGCGATTCGGTAGGTGCAGATACCTTGCGCTTGTATGAGATGTTTCTTGGTCCGCTCGAACAACACAAGCCCTGGGATACTAAAGGAATCGAAGGGACTTCCCGCTTTTTGAAAAAGTTATGGCGTTTATTCCATAATGAAAATGGATTTGCTGTGAGCGATGAAACTGCAAGTCCGGAGGAATTAAAAGCGCTGCACAAGGCTATTAAAAAAGTGGTGGAAGATATCGACAGATATTCTTTCAATACTGTAGTTTCTACATTGATGATTTGTGTAAATGAACTAAGCGATTTGAAATGCAATAAACGGTCTGTATTAAGTGAGCTGGTTGTTTTGGTTTCGCCTTATGCACCCCATATTGCGGAAGAGCTATGGAGCAAATTGGGTAATAGAAACAGCGTAAGTTTTGCAAAATTGCCGGAGTTTAATCCTGCATTTCTGGTTGAAGACAGTATTACCTATCCCATTCAGTTCAATGGGAAACTGCGTTTTAATCTTGACCTGCCATCAGCATTAACTCCTGCAGAAATTGAAAAGGAAGTGTTGGCCAACGAACAAACACAAAAATATCTTGAAGGCAAACTGCCTAAAAAGATAATTGTTGTGCCCAAACGAATTGTGAATCTGGTAGTTTAAAAATGACATACATGAAGCATTTAATAGTAGTGATTTTTGTTTTCCTGTTCGGGAGTGCAATTTCTCAAAGGGTTGTGTATTTGGAATATGTTCCTGAATCGGCGCCCGGTGCTGGCGATAATAAACTCATTGCGCATAATTCCGGATTAACACAGCCTGTTCAGTTCAATTGGTATCTTGGTGGTTACGGTCCGAGAGGGAATACGTCCATCATTGAGAATATAACACCGGGTTCGTATTCTGTAACTGTAATTGATTCTGCTTGTTTTACATTCTACGCAACAATGTATTTTACCAGTAATGCAGGATCAGTTCGAATGGTTGAAAATGTTGAAGCAGTACTGCCTACTCCTGGTAATAGCGATGGGAGTATTCGTTTTACCAGGCGCAATTATCAGGTAACGGATGAAATGGCATTCGGACCTACCGGTGGTTCGCAATTGACTACTACTGATACAGCATTTTTTAATTTGCCGGAAGATCAATACACATTTAATATTACACCGGCAGGCTCTCCATTCTACGGCGTGCGCAATGTTGTAAATCTGCAGAATCAACCACTCAATTCGCCATGTTACCATTTTGATAAAACACTCGTCGTTCAACCTCCAAGTAATTTTTGTATTGGGCAAATCAACGTCACAGGAAGTAACAGTCCCGAAACAAACTTCGAGTATTTTATTAATGTTCACGATTTCTCCATGGGTAGTGCCATACAGATGAATTCTAATTCTGCATTTGGTGCTGCTTATGGTTTATGTACAGGATTTTATTCGATTGAAACCAGGAATTGGAACAACAAAATGCAATACACCGATTATTTATTCCTTCAGCCTTCATCGTCTACTCCTTATGTTTGGAACAATCCTGATTCCATTTTGCCTGGAACAGATACAGTAGTTTTATTCCCAACGATGAATTGTGGAATAGTACAAGGTCCGCCAATCGATACGATGTTTATTTCCTCCATCGTTTCATTGGGGTCGGGGCAGTTTCAGTTTTCTGTTGCTGTTGTTCAGGCAGGAGACACTTCATTTATTCCTGCGGAAACACAGGTTGATACCACTCAGAATTTTTTCGTAGATCTCTCCATGTTTTGTGTCGATACTTCCCGAACTGTTACCGTTTTTGAACGCTACATGGTGTATTGGGGAGAAAGGATTATGTTATCTGTTCCGTCATTCACCAATTCATCTTCGGTAAGACTTTTTCCCAACCCAAGCCGGGAAAATGTAATGCTTGAATTCGATCTTTCTTCCAACCAATCCCTTCATTTTAGAATTGTAGATGTAAGTGGAAGGGAAATATATTTCGATCAGCAGAGTTATTCGCAGGGGAGAGGAATAAAAACAATTCAAATCTCCGATTGGGAATCGGGTGTTTATTTTGTTTCCGTCTATGACCACAATTCCTCTGTTCCGCTAGTAAGTGGATTGAAATTATTCAAGTATTGATTCAGGGAAAATTGCGTTCAAAATGGATTTTGAAGCTTAGCGTTTTTAATTTCATTATCCCCGCTCAACCCAATCTCCATGCTCTCGAATCAGGTCAATGAGGGCGTCGACAGCTTCATCTGAGGCGATGTTTTTACGTACGACTTCTTTCCCTTTGTACAGTGAAATTTTTCCAACACCTGTGCCTACATATCCATAATCAGCATCAGCCATTTCGCCCGGGCCATTAACGATGCATCCCATAATGCCGATTTTAACGCCTTTAAGGTGATCGGTAACTGCTCTGATCTTTTGGGTGGTTTCCTGAAGATCGAATAATGTTCTTCCACACGAAGGACATGAAATATATTCGGTTTTCGATATGCGTGTACGAGTAGCCTGCAGAGTACCGAAAACTGTTCGGTTGATAAGTTGCGGATTAGCGCATTCAACTGTTTTTACCCAAATACCATCACCAAAACCATCAAGCAATAAAGCTCCAACATCTGTTGCGCAATACAACTGGAAGCGCTCATCGTCAAGTTTTATATAATTGCGTTTGATGATACACGGCACATTGCAATTGCTTAACAGTAATTGAAAAAACATGCTTCGCAATTCAGGCATCGCATGTTCATTAAAGGTGTCGAGAATGAGCACACAATCGGTGCGATTGGAAATCTTACTGATGAATTCAACAGTAAGTGTTGCCAAATCTGCTGCAACAAAATTCAACTCAGGGTGTTTTTTTTCCGATTCAAAAAATTCATTGCCGCAAAAGAGCGGGTAAGTTCTTTCTCTTTCACTGCTGTTTTTCCAGGAACTTGAATTTAAAATAACGCCTAATGTGCCCGGAATTTCAAAATCAATAGAAGTATCGCCTGCGTATACATAATCGCATGCCTGGTCACTGAGGTTCCATTTATCGAGTTGTGCAGAATAGTTATACCCATACGGATACAAACTCGCAGGATTGATCTTTTCTCTTCCGGAAAGATCGGCAATAACCCGGGGAACATTTCTTGCACCAATGTTTATGACTTCATGGGTTGAACGACGCGTGTATTCGAAGGGATTGAATTTACCCTTTAAATCATCTACCGAAAAGTGGTGGGGAATGGTAGTGTGTCCACTGCGATTTTCGTATCGTTGTGCAAGTAGTCGGGCTACCGGCATTTCAAATTCAGGATCTTCAGTTAGAGAAACACGAATGGTATCACCAAGCCCGTCTTCGAGCAGCGTTCCGATTCCTACAGCAGATTTTATACGCCCATCTTCTCCGTCGCCTGCTTCGGTTACACCAAGGTGCAGCGGATAGTTCATGTTCTCCTTTTTCATTTTTGCCACCAGCAACCGATAGGCTTGCACCATTACCTGGGCGTTCGACGCTTTCATGGAGATAACGATGTCGTGGTAATCGTTCTCTCGACAAATGCGCAGAAATTCCATTGCTGATTCAACCATTCCAAGTGGTGTGTCGCCATACCTGCTCAGGATCCTGTCGCTCAAAGAACCGTGATTGGTTCCAATGCGCATCGCTGTGCCGTTTTGCTTGCAGATATTTACCAGTGGTGTGAACTTTTCTTTTATCCTTGCCAATTCCGCCTCGTAGGCAGCATCGGTGTATTCGATCTCTTCGAATTTTTTCTTGTCGGCGTAATTACCGGGATTCACCCTCACTTTTTCTACAATTCTTGCGGCGACTTCTGCTGCATTGGGAGTAAAATGAATATCTGCCACCAGCGGTGTATTGTAACCGCGCTTATGCAGTTGTTCTTTGATCTGTGAAAGATTTTCGGCCTCTTTTTTACTTGGTGCGGTTATCCTGACAAGCTCACATCCGGCTTCAATCATACGAATCGATTGCTCCACGGTTCCCTGCGTGTCCATGGTGTCGGTGGTGGTCATGGATTGAATACGGATGGGATTGTTTCCTCCAAAGCCGGTAGTACCAATTTTCACCTCACGCGTTGGGAAGCGATGGTAGGAAAATAGGTCGTCGCAGTATGCGAATCCTGCGTAATCGAATAGGTCGTGTTGCATGGCCGGAAAGAAGGAGACAAATATAGGCACAACAGGGAAACAGCAATTTTGTTCAATTCGACGGAAATCGTATTTTTAGCAAAACAATGCGAATGAGACCTTTACTTGCCACCCTCTTGTTTTTAACAAGTTTCGCCACCTTACATGCCCAGGAGGAAGTGTTTGATGTGGTTGAACAAAAAGCCCAGTTTCCGGGTGGTAACCACGCCTTATTGGGCTTCCTGAATCAGAATTTGCAATATCCTGAAGGAGCAAAAGCAGATGAGGCAGAGGGTAAGGTTTATGTTCAGTTTGTAGTATCCAGCAATGGAAAGATCGATCCTCAATCAATAAAGGTCTACAAAAGCGTTCACCCTTTATTGGACAAGGAAGCTATTCGTCTGGTTTCCATCATGCCTGCATGGAAACCTGCTAAAAACAACGGAGTCCCGGTTGCTTCACGTTATATGCTTCCTATCACGTTTAAATTGCTTTAAATCTCCTGGACTATTTGCTCCGATTTATTTCTCCACAGCTTCTACTCCCGGAAGACTTCCGCTTTCGATGTATTCCAGTAAGGCGCCGCCGCCTGTAGATACATAACTTACTTTTTCTCCCAAATGGTATTTGTTAATGGCGGCAACGGAATCTCCTCCACCAATAAGTGAATAAGCTCCTTTTTCAGTGGCATCAACAATTGCTTCTGCAACCGATTTGGTGCCGTTTTCAAATTTGCTCATCTCAAAAACACCCATCGGACCATTCCATAAAATAGTTTTTGATGCGGCGATCACTTCTGCGTAATTTTTTTCGGTCTTCCCGGAAATATCCAGTCCCATCCAACCCGCAGGAATTTTATCGATGTCACAAATCTGCGTATTCGCCTCATTGGAGAAATTATCTGCACATACGGCATCTACCGGGATATGAATTTTCACGCCTTTAGCTGCAGCATCGGCAAGAATTTGTTTTGCAGTATCCAGACGATCATTTTCCACCAGCGAGTTTCCAACGTTTCCGCCTTGCGCTTTTACAAATGTAAATGCCATTCCCCCGCCAATAATAATGTGATCAGCCTTATTGATGAGCTGTTCAAGAATCATGATTTTATCGGAAACTTTTGCTCCTCCCATTACTGCGGTGAACGGACGCATAGTGTTGTTAAGGACTTTATTTATTGAAGAAAGTTCTCCTGCCATTACATAGCCAAACATTTTTGCTTCCGGAAAAAATTGAGCGATGATCGCTGTAGAAGAATGCGCGCGGTGAGCAGTGCCAAAAGCATCGTTTACGTATACGTCTCCATGCTTTGCCAGTTTTTGTGCGAACGCAACATCCCCTTTTTCTTCTTCTTTGTAAAAGCGCAAATTTTCAAGGAGGATTACTTCGCCTGGCTTAAGTTGTGAGGTAAGATAATTTGCTTCTTCACCAATACAATCGCCGGCAAACTTCACTTCTACAGAAAGTTTTTTGCTTAGATCGTCAACAATATGTTTAAGTGAAAATTTTTCTTCCGGACCATTTTTCGGCCTTCCCAGATGCGACATCAGCACAACAGCACCCCCGTCTTTCAGGATTTTTTTCAAGGTAGGAATGGCAGCTTTAATGCGAGTATCGTCGGTGATGTGAAAATGAGCATCAAGCGGCACATTGAAATCCACGCGGATCAATGCGCGTTTTCCGGCAAAATTAAATTGGTCAACAGTCTTCATTCGATTCGGATTGAGGCCCCAAAAATAAAGGAAATATTTGCCCGACGAAGATGGAATTGTCAACAAAAGGTATGCGTTTGCAACGTGTTAAAATAGCTATCTTTAACCCGTGAAATTTTCAGCAATAATAGGTCAGAATGCCACCAAAGAACGCTTTCTCCGTTCCGCCCGCGATGGCAGGGTTAGTCATGCTCAGCTGATTGCAGGTCCTGAAGGCTCAGGTACACTTCCTTTGGCGCTGGCTTATGCGCAATATTTACTTTGTTCCAATAAGCAGGAAAACGACTCCTGTGGTACATGCTCGTCTTGTATCCGTGTTTCAAAACTTGAACATCCCGATCTTCATCTTTCTTTTCCCATTGTAAAAGAAGGCACGAAAGTGGAGAAATCCGATGATCGTATTGCAGAGTTTCGAAAGGTTTTTCTCGAACAGCCCTATATGCCGCTTCGGCATTTTTTATCGGAACTCGAAGAAGAAAGTAAACGTCCGCTGATCGGGACAGAAGAAGCGGGAGCCATTATTCATAAACTGAACTATAAATCCTATGAGGGGGAATACAAAATTCTTGTCATGTGGATGGCTGAGTTCATGAATGAAGTGGCTGCAAATAATTTGCTGAAAATAATCGAAGAACCTCCGGATAACACAGTTTTCCTTCTTATTGCGGAAAGCACGGAAAGCATTCTTCCTACAATTTTGTCGCGTACGCAACTCATCAAAGTCCCTGCGTTAACCGACGATGAAATGATGTGGGTATTAACCGAGGGGCACTCTATTCCGGAAGAGGAAGCGTACAATATTACCATGCTTGCCGAAGGGAATTATTGGGCAGGGCTTTCCATGGTTCTTGATCTTGAAGATTCAGGGTTCAGCATGCAAACATTCCGTGCATGGATGCTTTTGTGCCACAAAAAGGATATCGCGGGATTGATTTCCTGGAGTGATGAAATGGCTTCGCTCACAAGGGAACAGCACAAAAACTTTGTGCGCTATGCCTTGCATATTTTCAGGCAATGTATCATTGGTGCATACACCAATAATGAGCTATTGCGCGCAAGGGAAGATGAACGGGATTTTATTTCGAAATTCTCTCAGTTTGTGCACGGATACAACATCGTTGCGCTTATGGAAGAATTTAACAAATCGCATTATTATCTCGAGAGAAACGCCAATCCCAAACTGGTTTTCATCAACCTTTCGTTTAAGGTTACTGCCCTGATGTTCCCAAAGAAATAAGCCTTTTTTTGCGCATAATAGGCGATTGCCTTCGTCTGCTATTTTTCGAATGGAATATGCCGCTTTTTCGTACATTTGGACTTTCAACAAAAAACCACCAAAACAATGGGATGTGAGAGTTGCTCAAGCAAGGATGGAAGTCCTTCCGGATGCCGGAACAACGGTCTTTGCAGTACTGGTGGGTGTAACAAGCTGGAAGTTTTCGACTGGTTGGCCAATATGGAATTGCCTGCAGGGCATAAGCCATTCGACCTTGTAGAAATCCGGTTTAAGAATGGTCGCAAGCATTTTTTTAAGAATACACAACACCTTCCGCTCCATACCGGTGATGCAGTTGCCGTTGAGGCAAGCCCCGGTTACGATGTGGGAGTTGTCACCCTTACCGGTGAATTGGTAAAAATGCAAATGCAGCGCCGAAACGTTTCACCCGAGTCCAGCGAACTGCGTAAGATCATGCGCAAAGCCAATGAGGCTGATATCGAAAAATGGAAAGAAGCTCGTTCGCTCGAATACGAAACCATGCACAAGGCCCGCAAAATGGCAATTGATCTTGGTCTCGAAATGAAAATCAGCGATGTTGAGTATCAGGGCGATCGAACAAAAGCTACGTTTTACTATACCGCAGAAGGTCGCGTCGATTTTCGTGAGCTGATCAAGGTGATGGCTGAACAATTCAAAGTGCGTATCGAAATGCGCCAGATCGGCGCACGTCAGGAAGCGTCACGCCTCGGTGGAATAGGCTCATGCGGTCGTGAATTGTGCTGCTCAACCTGGCTTACCGATTTCAGAACAGTGTCCACCAGCGCTGCCCGTTACCAACAACTTTCACTGAATCCGCAAAAACTTGCCGGACAATGCGGGAAGCTGAAGTGCTGCCTCAATTACGAGTTGGATATGTACCTGGAAGCTTACAAGGAGTTTCCGGATAACAGTATCCGCCTTCAGCTGAAAAACGGGTATGCCGCCCACGTAAAAACAGATATTTTTAAACGCATGATGTGGTACGCCGCCCCGGGTGAGTTTGGTATTACCAATATCGTAGGATTAAAAATAGATCGCGTCAAAGAAATTATTGCCCTGAATAAAAATGGTCAGCAGGTTGATGATCTGAAAGGCTTTGTTGAAGTGGTTGAAGTTGTAAAAGAACCCGATTTCGACAATGTTGTGGGTCAGGATTCACTTACCCGATTTGATGAAAAACGGAATAAGAAAAAAGGACGTCACAAAGACCGCCGTAAAGACGGAAAAGGTGGCGTGCAACAACAAAATACACAAGGTCAGAACCAAGGGAAACCTCAAGGTCAAAACCGTCCGCAGCAACAAGGGCAACAACACCAGCGTTCGCAACACCCGCATAATCGTCCGCAACAAAAACAACAGGGAGAGCAGGGGCAGCAAAATCAGCAAGGAGGACAGCCCAAGCAAAATCAGCAAGGACAAGGTGGTCAGGGTCAGCGTCGCGATAACAAAAACCGGAATCGCGGACCGCGTCGCGATAATCGTCCCCCTAAAAATGATCAGCCCACTACCTGATGATGAGAATTCGCTTTTTTGTTCCGCTTCTTTTTGTGCTGACACTTGCATCGTGTGGCGACAAACCTTTTTTCCAGCAGAATACAGCTATTGAAGACCAAAGCTGGAACTGGAATGAACCGGTGAGTTATGAAGTGCAGGTCGATGATACGGTAAGCAGCTATAATTTCTACCTCGATTTGCGCGTGACAAAGAGTTACGAATACAGTAATATCTATGTGTTTTTTACAACGGTGTTCCCGGATGGAAAAACTGCACGCGATACCATTCAGGCTAATTTGCAGGATGAATTTGGAAACTGGTATGGAAAACCAACCGGATCATTAGTCGATAACCGGATTTTATTCGGACCTAAACGCGTATTTCCTGTTGCAGGGAAATATGGTTTTACAATTGAGCAGGCAATGCGGGAAAAAGACCTTACCGAAGTTGCTGATGTAGGATTACGGATTGAACGAAGCAAGAAGTAATGGCAAAAGAAAATTCAGAAAAGAAATCAGTTGACAGCGGTTTAGGGAAACGCGGTAAACGAATGGTTCTGGCCATATGGTGGATGATTGCTTTGGGGCCAATCGTGTCGGTGTGGTTGGTTATGTTTTTTGTTTCAATGGGAAATCTTCCATCATTCGATGAATTGGAAAACCCAAGCAGCAACGAAGCAACCATGATCATTTCCGGCGATGGTCAAATTCTTGGGAAATATTTCAAAGAAAACCGTACCAATGTAAAATACAATCAGATTTCCCGCTTTGTTATCGATTGTCTGGTTGCTACAGAAGATGAAAGGTATTACGATCATTCAGGAATAGATTTTAAAGCACTGCCACGCGTGTTTTCAGGTGCAATTACCGGGAACACCAACAGAGGGGGAGGAAGTACGATTACCCAGCAGTTGGCAAAAATGCTTTTTCACGATAAAGCAAAAAGCACGCTCGAAAGGGTAAAACAGAAATTACAGGAGTGGGTAATTGCTGTGCGATTGGAACGGGCGTATACTAAGGAAGAGATCATTACGATGTATCTCAATAAATTTGATTTTGTAAACAACGCGGTAGGAATTCATTCTGCAGCCAGAGTATATTTCAATACCACTCCTGATTCGCTGAAAATTCATGAAGCGGCCTTGTTGGTGGGAATGTGCCAAAACCCGGCAATGTATAATCCCAAACGTTTTCCTGAGCGTGCAATGAAGCGTCGGGAAATTGTGTTGTATCAGCTTATGCGTAGTTCCGAAAATCCATTGGTAAAAACAAAAATTACCCGTGAACAGTACGACTCACTTCGGGTATTGCCTATAGAACTTGATTTTCAATCGACCGATCACGTAGAAGGTCCTGCACCTTATTTCCGTGAAGAATTGCGTAAGGAGCTGACTGCGCTTTTTGAGAAAAAAGATGAAAACGGGAATTTTGTTTACCATAAGAAAGATGGTTCTCCCTATAATATTTACAACGACGGATTACGAATCTACACTACACTCGATTCGCGCATGCAACGGTATGCTGAATGGGCTGTTGCTGAACATCTGGGTAAGGAGTTGCAGATCGATTTTGACAAGGACAATAAGCGCTGGAAGAATCCACCTTTTTCCAATGATATTACAAAAGAAAAAGGAGACTCCCTGATATTGGCATCTGTTCATCGCTCTAAACGATACAGAATTTTGTCCGGTAAGTTGTGCGGAAATTGCGAGCGTACTAAAGACATGGCCAAAAAAGGCGATTTTCATATTTGTGGATTTTGCGGTGATTCACTTGCGTATCGGACAGAAAACGAGATCGACAAAATTTTTAATACACCAACGAAAATGCGGGTGTTTACCTGGAGAAAACCAGGAAATGAATTCGATACACTGATGAGTCCGCGCGATTCAATTATCTATTACAAACGGTTTTTACAAGTGGGAATGGTGTCGATGGATCCGCATACCGGATTTATTAAAGCATGGGTTGGCGGACCAAATTTCAAACATTTCCAATTCGATCACGTGCAGGTTGGTAAACGACAGGTTGGTTCAACATTCAAGCCATTTGTTTATGCAGCAGCATTCCGCGATCGTGTGTTAAGTCCATGTTCTACTGCTCCTGATATTGAACATTGTATCGAAGTTCCATTGAATGCAAGAACAAACAAATTGTGGTGTCCGCGTAATGCAGGAGTAAAATATACCGGCGAGCAAATCCCCTTATTCTGGGCGCTTGCAGCATCAATGAATAACATCACGGCGTTTATCATGCAAAAGGAAAAACCTGCTTTGGTAATCAAACTGGTTGAGGATCTTGGAATACCAAAAGGGTATCTCGATCCTGTTCCTGCAATTTGTTTGGGCGTATGCGATCTTTCCGTATTACAAATTGTTGCTGCGCAGAGTGCATTTGCAAATAAGGGAGTTTACATCAAACCCATGATGTACACCCGAATTGAAGATCGTCAGGGAAATGTTATTCTCGATGTTCAACCCGAAACCAATGAGGCGATGGATGAGCATACGGCTTATGCAATGCTCGAGATCATGAAAGGAGCAACAAGTGGTGCAATAAATCCGTTTACAGGAAAGGTTGCCGGAACAGCTTTGCGTATGCGTAGCGGAAAACCTTATGGCGGAATTAAAACAGCAGTAGCAGGTAAAACGGGAACAACTCAGAACAATTCCGATGGTTGGTTTATTGGTTTGACACCTGATCTTGTTACCGGAGTTTGGGTGGGTTGCGAAGATCGTTCAGTTCGTTTTTCCAGAACCGATCTTGGTCAGGGCGCGAATACTGCAATGCCGGTTTGGGGTTATTATATGAAAAAGGTGTATGCAGATAAGCAGTTAAAAATTTCTACATCCGATTTCGAACGACCTGATGATTTCCCTGAGCAGTTTTTGAATTGTCGCGAAGGAAAAGGGATGGCTAGCATCTGGAATGAAATTAATTTTCTTGAAGTGGAAACAGATCAATACGAACCTGAAAGTAATGGAGGTTCCATTGAAGACGATAATAAAGAATTCGAATAACATGAATAAAAAAGTTGCAGATGCGCACGAGGCTATTCGCGATATTGAGGACAATATGGTTCTTGCTCTTGGAGGATTTGGTTTATGCGGAATTCCGGAGAATTGCATTGCAGCTCTCGTTGAAAAGGGCGTGAAAGGATTAACCTGTATTTCCAATAATGCAGGAGTGGATGATTTTGGAATCGGACTCATGTTGCAGCAAAAGCAAGTGCGCAAAATGATTTCCTCCTATGTGGGAGAAAACGCAGAATTCGAACGTCAGCTATTGAGTGGTGAGCTGGAGGTGGATTTAATTCCGCAAGGAACATTGGCAACACGATTGATGGCTGCAGGTTATGGAATGCCTGTAATATTTACTCCTGCCGGTGTAGGTACAGAAGTAGCACAGGGAAAGGAAGTACGCAATTTCAATGGTAAAGATTATTTGATGGAGTATGCTTTCGATCCTGCTTTTTCTATTGTGAAAGCATGGAAAGGTGATACACACGGTAATCTTGTTTTTCGTGCAACATCACGCAATTTTAATCCACTGGTTGCAATGGCAGGAAAAATTACCATCGCCGAAGTAGAAGAACTTGTTCCTGCAGGCGAATTGAATCCCGATCATATTCACTTACCCGGTATTTACGTACATCGAATTTTTCAGGGTAGCAGTTATGAGAAACGAATTGAGCAACGTACTTTCCGCAAAAAGTCGTAATACAAACACTTTACAAAAATGGCACTCGATAAGAATCAAATAGCACAACGTATTGCCCGCGAAGTCCGCGATGGTATGTACGTGAACCTGGGAATCGGAATCCCTACTTTGGTTGCAAATTATATTCCGGATGGAGTAAATGTTGTTTTGCAATCAGAGAACGGATTGTTGGGGATTGGTCCTTTTCCATTCGAAGGCGAAGAAGATCCTGATCTGATCAATGCAGGTAAACAAACCATTACAACTGTTCCGGGATCTGCCTTTTTTGATTCAGCGCTTAGTTTCGGAATGATCCGTGCAGGTAAAGTGGATCTCACCATTTTGGGTGCAATGGAAGTTGCCGATAATGGAGATATTGCAAACTGGAAGATACCCGGGAAAATGGTGAAGGGGATGGGTGGAGCAATGGATCTGGTTGCTTCTGCAAAAAACATCATCGTTGCAATGCAACACGTCAATCCTAAAGGAGAATCTAAATTATTACCGGCCTGTACACTCCCGATTACCGGCGTTCGCTGCGTAAAGAAAATTGTAACTGAACTTGCCGTACTGGAGGTAACTCCCAATGATGGTTTTCGATTGATTGAACGCGCTCCAGGTGTAAGTGTCGACGAAATCAAACAAAAAACAATAGGCCGTTTGATCGTGGAAGGCGATGTTCCGGAAATGAAGTTTTAAACGAATGAACCGGATTGTAACATTCCTTTTTCGAAATGAGTCGTTAGTTTTATTTTCGGTTTCCCTTCTTTTTGCGTCTTCTTTTTTTTTCCTGGGTCATTTTGTAACCATCGATGGCCCTGCCCATGTTTACAATGCGGAATTGATCGCAGGAAAACTGTTTGGAAATAATCCACTGGTTGATTCGTACTATTCCTGGAATAGTGATTTTGTTCCAAACTGGCTTGGACACTTCTTGCTTTTGGTATTTAAATTATTCTTCTCTGGTAGCACCGCAGAAAAATTACTGCTCAGTCTGTATTTATTTGGAATGGTTTTTTCATTGAGGTATTTGATCCAATCCTTCAATCCGGCGAATGGGTTGTTGGCATTGCTGTCAATTCCTTTTGTATTTAATACATTTCTCTATTACGGTTTTTATAATTTTTGTCTATCGCTCATTTTTGTTTTTTGGATCAGCGGATTTGTTGTTCGAAACATTGAAAAATGGACTTTAAAAAGGTATTTTCAATTAAGTATTCTTTTACTCTTGTCCTTTTTCGCTCATTTAAGTGGGTTTATAATAGTTGGAATATTCTTATTTGCATTTGTGTTGTTTCGGTTGCTACAAAAGTTATTTACACGTTCACCGTTTTTCTTGAATGAGGTTCGGAGTTCACTTTTTATAACTGTTGCGTGTTTGCCCGCCTTTTCATTGTTTCTCATTTATTGGTTAGGTCATCACAACGACGGCGAATTATCTTATAAAAGTGCCAGCGAGATTTTCGATTATTTCATTTCAGGAACACCTCTGATTGCGTATGGGCAATCTGAGGTGATTTGGACAGGAAAACTTGTTCTTTTACTTGCAGGTGGTGTGTTTGGTGTTTTGCTTTACCGTAGCATAAGACGTAAATTCTTTGATAAGAGTGACTTTTTATTGGTGATAGGGGTCGTTGTTATTGCGCTAAGTTTTTTGCTTCCCGACAGTGATTCAAGAGGTGGGTATATGACCTTGCGTCTGGTATTGATCAGCTTTATGTTTTTGGTTGCATGGCTGGGAACTCAAAAAATGCAGGGAATTCTCCAGCTAAGTTTGATTTCAGCTTTTTTGATCCTTTCAGTTTTACACATTCGGATGCGATTGGGTTCACAACGAGTGTTAAATGAAATCGCAAATGAAATGGGTCAGGCTTCAACATTTGTGAACGAAGGAAGTGTTATTCTTCCGGTGCACAGGCCTGCCGACTGGGATTGGCTTACGGCTCATATGAGCAATTATATATGCGCTGATAAATCGTGTGTTGTTTTGGAAAATTACGAGGCGCCACAGGATTATTTCCCGTTGAGGTATTCTGAAAATCTTCCTCAGAATGTAGTTTATTCTTACTCAAAAGAAACTTATTGTTCTGATGTTATTTCCAAATTGAATTCAGGAATTTTTTCTGTACAGTATCTTT